>Ga0105046_10000626_pt1 | contig 50519 bp, 35 predicted proteins | sample MAT03_FD_78385 | JGI IMG/M metagenome (GOLD analysis project Ga0105046, IMG submission 78385) | Freshwater microbial communities from Lake Fryxell liftoff mats and glacier meltwater in Antarctica - MAT-03 (megahit assembly) | ecosystem: Environmental > Aquatic > Freshwater > Ice > Liftoff... | reverse complement strand
GGTCAGCTTCCAGGCCCCGGGAACGACCGGGCGTAAATTGGTCGACAAGTCTCCCACCGTCCGCATCCTCGGCCGTGATTACAATAAGTGGCTTGAAGTCGTCCATCTCGACGGCTTCTCGGCGCACGCTGACCGTGACGATTTCCTCGAGTATCTGAAGCCCATTGCCGGGAAAGTCGGCAAGACGCGGTTGATCCACGGCGAGCGTGAACAGGCCGAGGCATTGGCGGAAATCATGCGTGGGATGGGTTATGGAGATGTCGAAGTGCCGCAACCGGGAGACCGGGTGATATTGGGTTAAGTTCGATCAAATTTGCCAAGCTTGCCCATTCTCCAAGTGAACCATTTCGATTTGCGGACGAGCCGCACCCTCGACCAAACGAAAAGTGACCGGCAACACCGAACTCGTCAACACAATCGGCTGATCGATCGTCGAGCGACCGATCTCGACCATCTCGTTGTTCTTCAATTGGTAGAGTTCAAGTTGCCAGGGATCACGGTCGACGATAAGGACTTCGCGCGTGTTGACTGAGGCGTAGAATGGGAGTTTGTCGCGACAACGATCGTCCTCGCTGACGATTTCCACCAGAAAATCTGGACCGCCGCACCAATGCGTGTCGCAATTCACGGCGATTGAGTTTTCAAAAGCGACAACTACATCTGGACATCGATAGTTGTGGGTCCATCCGTCAACGCGATCACTGACGTTCGCCCCGGCCATGATATCTGGCGGAGTTTGAAAGTTGAAAATCGCCTGGATGATCCCCGCTATTTTCGAAGCAAGAACCTGATGACTGATGTCGGCAAGCGGCATGACGATGGTGACTCCGTCCCACACTTCATCATATTTGTCCAAACCGAGTCGACGGCGCTCTGAGAAATACTCGGTCGCTTGCACTCGTTCCGCAATTTGCACAGACATTGGAAAAGCCTCAATCCGGTACGACGAGGTCATTGCGAAGATACTTTACCCCAATTCGCCTACTTCTTCCACTCCTCTTTCAATCCCGCGAGGAACTCCACGAGGTCGCGGATTTCCTGTTTCGTTAGCTTCTGGGCCAGATCTTCGGGCATGCCGGTTTTGGTGGCCCGGCGATCTTCGATATCGTCCTTTTTGATCATTAGAAGCTGGCCTTCGATCGTCATCAACTTTACTTCCTTGGCATCCTCGGATTTGAGAATGCCGCTAACCGTCTTGCCATCGGTCTTGGTGATCAGGATCGATTCATATCCTTTGGCGATCTGCTTGTTGGGAAGGACGAGTGATTCGAGCAGGTAGTCGCGTTTCTGTTTTGCCGCGAGTCCATTCAAGGGCGGGCCGACTTCGCCGCCTTCGCCATCAAGCTTATGGCAACGCTGGCACGAGACGGCTGACTTGTTGATGAACAGATCGCGACCGCGCGCCGCGTCGCCGCCGAGTAGCGTCTCATTCCAGAGGGCGAGCGGGTCGACTTTGGAACGTGACTCATCAAATTTTTTGAGCCGAACTTTGATCGAGGCGCTCTCGCGTTTGCCAGCGGCGTCGAGGATGTCGAGTTGCAATTCCCCTGGCGCCTCCTTCTTGAGAAGTTTGTCGAGCCAGGCTTCGAGCAAGACATCCGCTTCGGGCGATTTGATTGAGCTCAGCAAGGCGAGGGCGCCCTGCTTTTCGACCGTATTGTCCTTCGCAAGGACTTCCTTCAATTGTTGTAAGACCTCGGCGGGTTTGGACTTCAAGAGGATCGCCCGGCCGGCGTTGCGAAGCGACGCGTCTTCGGAACCGATGGCGAACGACACGGCCTCGGGCAACCGCGCGTCCCTGAGCGCATCAAGAGCGTCGAGCGCTTCCTTGCGCGAAATAGGAGCGGCCTTGCCGTCAGTCGCCAGCGTGAAGAGGAACGGACCGACTTCGGTGATCCCTAGTTTGCTGGCCACGCTCGCGGCTTCTTTCTGAACCGCGGCGGGTCCGGCGAAGATGCCGCCAAGCCGTGTCTTCAAAGCGCCCGAAGCGATGGCAGCATCGCGAGTGGGGAGTTTTTGTGTCAGCCCCGTAATGAAGTCTCGGCGCGGCGGTGTAGCCCAACTACCGAGCATCTGCAAGGCAACGACTCGCAGGCTGGCCGGGGCGTCTGGCCGAGCCGCGAAGGCAGCGAGGGCGGCCGCGTTCTCGGGTTTGCCGAGCAAGAAGTGAGCATTCAACGCGCGATAGAGGACCGTGGCTGGCAACTCCGGCCGCGCGGTGAGGGCCGCCAACTTCGGCAATGCATCCTTCAACTTGAGGTCATGGACGGCACGAGAGGCCTCGGCTACGATTTTCGGATCGGTGTCAGACAGAAAGCTCGTGGCGAGTGTTCCGCCCATAAGCGGGGCATCTTCCGCATACCCTTCGAACGTGCGTCGCCAGGCGAGCAGTGCAACCATGCGAACCGACGCGGAAGGGTCGAGGTGGGCACTGCAGTTCAGATTGCCACCCAACATTCCGGCGAGGGCGCGGCCGAGAGCGTGCCGCAAATAGGGATCCTGGTCGGCGTTCGCCTGGGCACGCTTGATGATCGCATCGATTCCCACAAGGTGGACCTTTTTGGCGTCCTCGCCCGAAGCGGGCGGAGTGAGGGCCAAACTCTGGGCAGCCATGAAGGCTACTCGCGGCTCGGCGTCGCTCAATAGCTTAACGAGCGCTTCAGTCGCTGAAAGAGGGCGGTTCGCCCCGAGCGATTTCGCGGCCTGGGCGCGAATCTCGGCATCGCTGTCTTTCAATAGGGCAACCAAGGGTTCGTAGGCGGCAATGTCTTTTCGGCCGACGATCGCCAGCCCCCAGATGCCATGAATGCGTGCGAGCTTCTTTTCGCTGTGTTGGGCTGCGAGTGAAAAAAGTTCGATCGCATCCTTCCCCTTCGCGGCAAGTGCCAACTGGGCTTCCAGACGCACTTGTTGATGGGGATGTCCGAGTAGCGCGGCCAGGTCTTTGTTGTTTTGCTTCTGAAACCCATCAGCCAAGAGCACGCGAGCGTCCTGTACGGCGGGATTCTTCTGGGCGTCCGGGTCAGTCACTTTGTAGATCCGGCCTTTGCCGGGCTTGTTCCAACCCTCGGTCCAGTCGCTGATATAGAAGGCACTATCTGGTCCGAAGTCGCAATCGGTGCAGAGGATGCTCCAGACGAAATGTTTGGGGTTAGCTAATTCAAAGCCGGCCCCGCGCGGTTTCGTCGTGAACGACCAGACGCCGCTGCCGTTCGCGCCGCCGCGGAAGTCGCACAGGAAGAAGTGATTCTTATAATCGTCGCTGAGTCCCAAGCCAGGGTAGTGGCAGAATCCCGAAGGGCCATCGCTGAAATTATTGAAAGTCGGGACGATGTAGGCGGGTTGGCCCTCGTGGAACGGGTGCCAGATTTTCTCGTAGTTCCAGGGGCCGCGATTGCCTTGCTTGACGGTGCTATCATGCATTGATGAACCGTACTGATAACCGATGCGCCAGCCGGTGTCGCCGCCTTCGACCACGTAGACGAAGCGAGCTTTGTCGCCCGAATCGGAATTATTGTCGACCGTGAAGAGATTGCCATAGTCGTCAAAGGCCAGTTCTTGAGGATTGCGTAAGCCCTTGTGGATGACTTCGAGATTGGCGCCATCAAGGTCGCAGCGCAGGACGGCGCCGGTGTCCGGATAGAAGAGGTGCTTGCCTTCCTTGGTCTTCACGTTGAGCCCACGGTCGCCAATCGTGAAATAGAGCTTCCCGTCCGGCCCCAAGCGCAGGCCATGCAAATCATGCCCGATGAACGCGACGTGAACGCCGTAACCCGTTGAAAGAGTCTCTTTGACATCCGCGGTTCCGGTGCCCTTCGTGTCTTTTAGCTTGTACAGGCTGGGGATGTTGGTGAAGAAAACGTCACCGTGGCGCGCAAGCAGACCGGAGCCAATGCCGTCTTCAGCTTTGCCGAAGTCGTCGCGGAATACGCTCGCCTTGTCGGCCCGCCCGCTTCCAGTCGTGTCTTCGATCAGCCGAACGCGATCGCGTTCTTTCTCGTAGACCTTCTCGAAATCGTTCTTCGCATACTTCTTATAAACGTTAACGCGGTCTTCGACCGTCCGGCTGGCGAGCTCGTCTTCAAGCCACGGCTTGCCGCGATTGTCGGTCACACCCGCGGAATGGCGAAACGTCTCGGCCACGTAGCATCGGCCCTTTTCATCGAAGCAAAACGCTACCGGATTGGCGAGCATCGGCTCCGCCGCCCAGAGTTCAATCTTGATACCTTTATCGATCTGAAATCGCTTGAGGGCGTCCTCGCCTTCGCGGGAAGCATCGCGCACAGTCGGTGTGTAGGGTTTAACTTGGGCCGGTTCTTTCGGGTCTGCCGAAAAAGTAGTGAGTGCGGCCGTAGTCAGAATGAATGGAATGAGAAGAGAGCAGAATTTCGAGGTGCGGTTCATGCGTGACCGGAGCTCCGGTTTGGGAAAAGAAGCAAGTTGAGAGTAGGAATTGTAACAGACATTGCGGAGAGGAGAAGAGCTCGATCAATCAAGGTTTAGGAGTTCCCAGAGCTGCCTTCCATTCCGCTTCAGCACGGAAGAAGTCGGCTTTGGCTCCGATCTCGATAACGTCCGCATCAAAAGCAGCCTGCTCGCGCAAAGTCACACGGAGGACGTCGCTGTCGCCATCCTTTAATCGTTGCCGCTCAGCCTCGGCCACCTGCCTCGCCAGGGCCACGCGTTTCAGTGCCTGTTCATGCATCTCGTAAAATCGATCGAGGGCGGCAAAGGCGGACTGCAATTCGGCCCGTACGGCATCACGAGCAAACTGCTCCTGCCAGACGATCTGACGCAGCTGGGCACGCGTCGTTTCGACACGCCCCTGAGCGTCGCGGCGCTGGATCGGCATCTGAAATTCAAAACCGACATCCAAACTCGACCGATCCAGACGCGACGGGCCGGTCGAGGGCTTTCCCATACCCATGTCCTGAGATCCAGCAACGAAAGCGTTGACGGCAGGCAGCGTCTGGTTTATGGCCCAGCGCAATTCAACCTCGAGCGATTCGCGTTGCAGGCGCAGCCTACGAATCTCTGGCCGAATCTCGTACGCCTCTTGCAGCTGAGCCTCAAATTGTGTGTCATCGAAGCGTCTTGGTTCCGGGAAACGAGCGAGACGATTGATGTCCGGCATCAACGCAGAGCCATTGTCGTCACGTAAATAGAGCGAGAGTTCGATCGATGCTTGCTGAAAGCGGAGTTGAGCGTCGACGAGCAAGGTCTGCCGAGCGGCGATGTTCTGCTGGTTGTCGACCCGTTCGATCCGGGAGACAAGCTTGTTGATTTCGAGCTCGTTCAATTGTTTGTCGCGAGTTCGAGCGAGTTCGGCGAGTGCCAAAGCCAGTCGTTGCCGCTCGCCGGCAGCGACCCAGTTCCAGTAAACCCTCGCGGCAGCGCGGAAAAAATCGAGACGTTGTCGGTCGATCACTGGTTCGGCGCCTTCCTGATTCAGGCGAGCTTGCTGCAAATTGGCGCGCCGACGATCGATCTCATGATCTTTGAGGAGAGGTATCGCGACCCCTGCACGAAACTCGCCGCCAAGCCCGGTTTTGCGATCTCCATAGTAAATGGGAAAATCACCGTAACTCGTGCGATATTGTGTGAAGGCGGTCAGCCCAGTGGAAGTGAATGCCTGGTCGATCCCCGTCGAGAATCGGTAGTTCTCGTAGGTGCCAAGTGGGACATTGGCGCTATTCGCGCGAAGATTGGTGTCGAACGCGCCCAACGCGGAGAGGAATCGACCGGCTGCCACCCGACGCTCTTCCTCGATGGCCTTCAGCAACGGATAATAACGCTCAACTGATTCGAGCACTTCCTGTAATTGCAACGGTTTGCGTTCCGCGCTGATCGGAGTGCCCAAAATCGCCAAAGGCGTCGTCGGCCTCACCGGAGCTTCCGGACTTTTCTCGAGTGGTTGTAAGGCCGCCTGAAGCAAAGCAGGTCGCCTGCTGGGCTCCTGACCGAAGGCAAACGATGTCAGCAGCAGCGATGCGCATAAGATCCTGAGATAACAAGTGAAACAAATCATAACCAAACGGTCCATGTAAGGATCAGAGTCGCGAATGAACGTCATTTCTTCGATTTTCCCGGTTCGCTGGGCGCCACGACGGGCGGGAACCCATTCAAGCGTCGCCATACTTCCCAGCCGAGAGTGACCCGATTGAGAAAGATCCAACCGATGGCTTCGTTCCCCTGGCGCAAAAATTGCTGCGCGGGCCAATCTTCGTCATCGGGTGTCAGCTTGTCGGATTCCACCAGCACCCGGAACTGGCCTTTGCCATTGTCGGTAGAGTCAACGAGCATGACTCGCCCACCGAACGTCCCGCGTGCCGCTGAAGGCCAGCCCACAAATTGCACGGCGGGCCAACCTTCAAATTGCAAGCGGACGTGCGGAAAGGCTCCACGAGCGTCTTTCACGATTAAGGGGAGGTCAACTCCGTCCACAAACAGTTCCACCACCATCTTGCTTGTCACATCCGGAACAAACACCGCGAGCGAATCGCCTTCCTTAACGTATGCGCCACCCTGCGAGGCATTGGCGTCGATCCTGAGGATAGTGCCGGCACACGGGGCCTTCACATGCCGAGCCGCGAACCGTTCGATCCGTGTGTCAATTTCGTGGATTTCGCGTTCCACGTTGAACAACGACTGCTGGATCCGGTTAAAATCGCGTTCCGCCTCCGCAATTAAGCGTAGCCCCGTCGCTTCAGCCTGGATCATCTGCGCTTCGCGCTCGGAGACTCCCGCGACACCATTTTCGATCTCGGCCTTTAGCCGTTCCACTTCGGCCGTCGCTCGATCGCGTGCTGCCTTCTGACGGATCAGGTCGATCTCGGGACGATTGCCCTTTTTCACGACTTGATCAATGATCTCGTATTCCTTCTGCTCCCGATCAAGTAAAGTAACCCCCGCGTCCCAGGCGCGTTCTCGTGATTTCACGGTTTGTTTCTGGGCCGCGATGCCGAACCGGGCGGCCGTCAAGCTGGCGGCGAGCGATGCTTTTTGTCGCTCGACCACTTTGCCTTGCTGGCTGATTTCCTGTTCGCCCTCTTGATAGCGATCTTGAAGGATTTTCTTCTGTTCCCGAAGTCGGCGTGACAATTCGGGATCATTATCCTCTATATCGGCAAGATCGGCGCCTGCCTCTACATGATCCCCCTCATTCACATACCATTTCACGATTTGGCCGCTCACGCGAGCCGTGATCGTTTGGGGCCTCTGGGTGGGATCAAAGGCAATCACACGCCCGCGTCCCGTGACGGATTGCTGCCAGGGAATAAAAACCAACGCAAACGGAGCGAACACAAAGAGTGTAAAAACCACCCGAAACAACAATCTCGAATGTCGCGCCGAAGTTTCCGTTTCCAATATGGGTAGTGTCGACGACTTGGCGTAAGCCGGAAGAGGATCTCGATCTTCGTCCTTCATGGGATCTCTCCGGATGATGAAATCACTTAAGATAGTGCAATGACTCGATCACATCTTCGTCGAACCGACTCATTATGACCAACGAGCAATAGACTCCATCCATTCGCGCGATCGAACAGGAACGGTAACAGTTCCGGGCAATCCTCTTCGTCGATCGCATCCAGAACTCCATCCAAGATGAGCAGCCGAGGCTTCGCCGCCAATGCCCGTGCGAGAACCAGACGCAGCGCCTGGTTCTCCGTTAACGGAAGGCCGGTCGGCTGTATCCAAGTCTGCATTCCGTCGGGAAGCTTGGCGGCAACCTCAAGTAGATTAACCACGAGCAGAATGCGCCTCTCATCAACCAGATCCATTGAGCGGCCGGCCCGAAAATTATCGCTGATGGTTCCGGGGAAAATCTCGGCTCTGTGAACGAGGGCGACTTGCTCGCGCATCGCGGACAAGTTCAAATCATTCAAGTCGATGCCGTCCATGCGAACCTGTTCGCTTGCCGACACGCGAAGACCACCGAGTATTTCTAGTAAGCGAGTAATGTCCAGTCCGGATCGACCGACCAATGCGACACGCTCGTTTGGCTCAATGGTGAAAACCTCACCTTGGTCGTCGCCCCGGAAAGATAATCTCATGCCGGCATCCGTTTTGATCAGCTTCACACCGCCCAAGCGTTCGACTGCCAAATCAGTCACGACGCCCAATTTCTCAACGCCAGTCATCAAATCGTACCAAGCATCGAGATACTTTCCGAGCTTGCTCAGCGACCTAACGACGACTGCCAAAATCAATTCAGCCGCGATGAGTTGCCCGAGTGTGAGTTGCTGTTGGATAACCAGATACCCGCCAAGACTCAGCAATAAAACGCTTGAAATCACCTGAATGAAGAGTGCGAAACAAATCTGGCGAAAGACAATCCGGAAGTGCATCCTGCGAAAGTCGACGTAGTCGCGCGCGAGTTGATTCGTACGGTCCAGTGCAAGCTGTGGCCCGATACCGGTTTTGAAGACCGTCGGGCTCCGGGCCAAAGATTGCAGCCATTCCGCCATGTCATACTTCGCCTGCGATTCGGCGATGCTTGAACGAACTCCTCCGTATCCCATGCCGACCATGACAAGAATCAGGATGATCAGGCCGATAGCGAACGCCAGCAATAGGGGATGGTAGAAGCCCAGAACAGCCAGCCCCACGACCGTGGCGATCACCAACCGCGTACCATCGAGCAGAAGAAAACTAGCGGCTTTCTGAACAACAATCAGATCAAAGAAGCGATTCAACAAACTGGGGCCATGCTGTTCATCAAACGCTTCAAGCGGCACACGCGGAATGCGATGGGCGAAATCAGAAACCACGCGAATGAATAACCGTTGCTGAAGATGCTCCACGATTCTGGTTTCAGCAGCGGTGATAACTGCCGCCAATCCCAAACAAAATAACATGGCTATCGCCAACCAGATCACTGGCCAGATCGCCACTCCGAACGTGACGGTGGTCACCAACGCTTCGATAGTGATCGGTGTAACCAGCGAAAGAATGGAGATGAACAGGGCGAACAACACCACGATCCGAAGATCACGGCGCTCAAAATAGAGCAATTGCTTGAGACGTTGAAAGGGGCGCGGCGAAGAATGATGAGAGCTTGCCATATTCCCCCAAAAAACTTGAACCAAATGTCGAATCGGGGTGGCCGGATTTGAACCGACGACTTCCTGGTCCCAAACCAGGCGCTCTACCAGACTGAGCTACACCCCGCCGAAACTCTCACTCAAGGATCGGACCCCGCTTGGCCTTCGCGGGTTCGCGTTACTTCTTGATCTCGAATGAATCGAGGAACTCGTCCGCTTCCTTGGACATCAGATCCTCTTTCTTACTGGCCATAACATAAACTTGGTAGATGCGAACCCCGTCGAGATAAACGCGATTGCGCATGAAGAACCCCATTTTTTCGATGACGAACGTCTTCCCAGGCACCTTATTGGCCCCGATCGTCAGGGCTTTTTCGTCAGAAACTTTTCCCTGCTGACCCTTGACCCCGTCCCGAATGCGATCAAGGATGCTCTGCGGCTTCTCCTTCAGAATCTCCTTGGGATAGTCCGCGTACAGGACGAGTACGGCAAACTCGCGCCGAATCTCGACGCTGGAGATATAGAGCTTCACTTTGCCGGAAGCCGTGTCCGCTTCCTTCACCACGTCCGTCGGCGCCTTCGGGAAGCCGACGGCGTACTTGCCGTCTTTCGATTCAAATTTATCCGCCGAGACCGCCAGCGACGACACGAGCAGGACGACGAGCAATGCGAGGGATCGCCGCATGGTTACCACTCCTGGAATGAACGCAGCAACTTCCGTTACGGCACGATGGCAAATGAATCGATGAACTGGTCGGCCTGCTTCGAACTCACGTCTTCCTTCGTCTTGCCAACGATGATCACCTGGTAGAGTCGATTGCCCTTCAAGTAGATCCGAGCTCGATAATGCGAGTCCGGATACTTCAAGGTGAACGCTCGGCCGGGGACATTGTTACCGCCCAGTGCGATCTCACGATCTTCGATGACGCGGCCCGTCATCCCTTTGGTGCCATCTCGCACACGTTCAAGAACCAGAGCCGGCTCATCCTTCAACACGCCCTCGGGGTAATCGTGGTACATGACCATGAAGGCCGTGTCCTTGGTCACTTCCAGGCTCGTTGAAAAGAAGGCGTACTTGCCCGCGGCCGGGTCGCCAGGCGTGGATGACTCTTTGGGTTTATCCGGAAACGTGGCGGTGTACTTGCCGTCCTTGGAGGCATATTTCTCTTCAGCGAAACCAAGTGTGGACAGGCAGAGCGCGACGACCAGTGACATGTGTGTCCTCCCGTGATGGTGAAGACACGATACAAGATTGGATGCGAAAGCTCAAGTGAAGCCGCGATGTGAGCCGTTAGCCGCGACCCGAAGGCTTCGCGGACGGGAGCGCGTATGCTTGAGCGCTCCCCTCCGCCGTCAAGGCAAAAAAGTTATCGTCGCAGCATGTCGATCAGCCGCTCAAAGTCGTCGTTCGAATCAAAGGCGATGACGAACTGGCCGCGGTCCTTGCCTTTCACCCGAATGTCGAGCTTGAGCGACAGCTTCTGGCGAAGCTCGTTCTCGAGCGCCTTGACATGCTCCGTCTTCGCGCCGGGTTCGAGCGGATCAACCGGAGTGGCGACCGGGACCGGTTCCTCGCCGCCTTGTGGCTCCAGTTTCGATTGCTTGACGAGTAGCTCAAGCGCCTTGACGGAGAGGCCCCGCATCAAGACTTCCTTGCAGAACGAAACCTGCTTCTCGGCCTCGCTCACACCCTTCAGAATCTTGGCATGCCCAAGCGAGATCTGTTGTAGTCGGACGGCGTCCTGCACTTCGATCGGCAGGTGCAAGAGGTTGACGAGGTTGCTGACCGAACTGCGATCCATACCGAGTCGTGCAGCCAGTTGTTCCTGAGTGATGTGGTAGCGGTCGAGGTATTCCTTGAAGCCCTGTGCCTTTTCAATCGGGTTCAGGTCGCTGCGCTGGATGTTCTCAACGAGCGCGGCTTCGAGAACTTGCTGATCGTTGAAGTCAACGATGTGGACCGGCACTTCGGCCAGGCCCGCTTTTTGGGCCGCACGGAGCCGGCGCTCGCCGGCGATCAACTGAAACTGCTCGCCGACCTGACGGACGACCAGAGGCTGGAGCACGCCATGATTGCGGATACTATCTGAGAGATGAGCGATCTCATCCTCGTCGAACGTCTTGCGCGGCTGGAATGGATTGTTTTGAATGCGCTCGACATTGAGGGTCATGCGCGGGCCGCTGTGATCAACAGCCCCTACTTCTCCGTTATTCGCGTCATCGCCCAAGAGGGCCGACAGGCCACGTCCCAGGCGCGGTTTCGTCGCTTCCATGCGTCTCCCCTTCTACTCCAACAACCCCTCTGGTCGTTCCACGTGGAACAGCTTGGCGGACCGGAGGGATCTCGCGAACCGCTTAGAGCGTTCCAATCGTTCGCGGTCAAGGCGACTTGCCAATTGTCTCATAGTCAACCGTCGGCTTACACCGCTCGGCTCGCCTAGAATATTGCTCTTTTCATGATGTGCGATTCTGGAGTACGATCCTCTCGCCAATGGCCGGAACCATTGGCAACCGAGGCCCGGATGGCCTCGGGCGAGAAGAGGTGCTTAAGAATGGATTCGACTGCCTTCCCGGTTGGGAGCCCCCTCCCGCGCCGGCCCATCTACATGATCCCCCCCTTGACGCTCCTGGCAAGCGACGTTTCTTGGTACACCTCCACGCTTGAACCGATCGCTATGCGCTAGAGTTTTGTCCGCCATGATGGCGTTCTGCGCTCTCGTTGCGCGCGGCGATCGATCCCCCCTCCTCCCGTCAAGGGTTGATATACATGGATCGTTCCCCCGTTCTGTTCCGCGTTGAAGGCACCCGCGAATCCGGCTGGGAGTCGCTCTACCAGTGCATGACTTATGCGGCCGCCCTGCAACGCCGGAGGCGGACTGCTTACTTCCTCGGCAACTATGAACCGTTCCCGTTGCTCGCCCAGGTTACTCGCGGTGGCAACGAGTACCTCGCCGCCCGCCATCCCATCGGCTCCCCTGAAGACTGCGACGCCACTATCCGCGAGATCCGCCGAGTCGGCGCCTCCGCCATCATCTTGGCCGCGCCCGGAATCTCCACCAACTACCTCAAGGAGATCGAGTCAACCGGCGTGACTGTCGCCGTCATCGACTCGGAGGCCGAGGCTCGCTTCCCTAGCAAGCTCGTCTTCAATCCCCTGCTCGGGCCGGAGATCAAGAACTACAAGTATGAACGAGGCACTCAGCTCTGTCTCGGCCGTCGCTATGCCATCGTCCGCTCGGTGTTCCGCCGCCAACGGCCGATCCGCCCGATCGACCCGCAACCGCCGTTTCGCGCCATTATCGCTCTGGGTGATGACGACTTCGCCGGGCAGTCGCTCGTTCGCTCTCGCGAACTGCTGGCCGCCTCGCGGATCGACAAGATCACAACGATCGTCCGCAGCCAGCATCACCAAATCGATGAGCTCAAGGAACTGGCACTCCAAAACGAAGGTCGGTTCGAACTTCTGACCGAACCGTCAGAACTCGGCACCCGCCTGCCTCGCGCCCACTTCGCCCTCACGAGCGGCGACGGCTATTCCCTCGAAATGGCCTGCACCGGCCTACCCCAGCTGGTCATCACCCAGAACAAGCGACACGTGCCGACCGGCCGGATCCTTGAAGAAGAAGGCGCCGCCCTCTACCTGGGCACTGCCGATCAGGTCAGCAACAACCAACTGCGTGATGCGATTTCGAACGTGCTGGACGATCAGCTCGAACGCGTCGGCATGTCCCGATGCGCCCGCAATCTGATCGACGGTCGCGGACCGGACCGCATGGTCAACGCGTTGGAGATCATGCTCCACCCGGCCACGAAGGCCGGCGAAGGGCGTGAACGGATCGCCGCGTAACGCTATAATGGTGGGCGACGATCGACTCGCGATCGTCGCTCATTCAGCGAGACGCCATGACCAAAGATGAGATTTCCACTGCCCTGGAAGAGATTGGGGTTCTTCTCGAATTGAAGGGCGAGAACCCATTCCGATGCAACGCCTACCATAATGCCGCCCGCGCGGTCACGCAGATCGAGGGCGATCTCGGCTCGATCATTGAGGCCGGAACGCTCGGCCAGGTGCGCGGCATTGGCTCCACTCTCGTCGACAAGATCACTACGCTTTTTGAAACCGGCGAACTACCATTCTTGAACGAGCTGCGTGCCGAGGTTCCCGTCGGCCTCCGCGAGATGCTGAGGATTCCCGGTCTCGGCCCCAAGAAGGTGAAAGCGCTCAACGACCTGTTGACGATCGTCGATGTCGCCGGCTTAAAGAAAGCGTGCGAGGCCGGCCAGGTCGCGACACTCAAAGGCTTCGGCGTTAAGACCCAGGCCAAGATTCTGGAGGGGATCACTTTCCTCGGCCAGGTCGGCCAACGGGTCCGCTTCGACCAGGCCTATCCACTGGGCCTCGCGCTTTTGGAACAACTCAGCAAACTCCCGGGCGTCATCCGTTCGGAACTTTGCGGCTCGCTTCGTCGAAGACGCGAATCGGCGAAAGACATCGATATCCTCATCAGTGCGGCCGACGCGACGCCTATCATGGAGGCGTTCGTCAGCCTTCCGGAGGTGATGCAAGTCGTCGGCCGGGGTGAAACAAAGGCGAGCATCGTCGCGGCCATGTCGATCGGCAGCGAGAAGATCGTCCTGAACGCCGACCTGCGCGTGGTGAGCGACGAGGCCTTCCCGTTTGCATTGCACTACTTTACCGGCAGCAAAGAACACAATATTCGTGTCCGCGCTCGTGCCCAGGAGCGCGGGCTCTCCCTGAACGAATACGCGTTGGCGGGTGAACAGAAATCCGTGAAATGTGCCGAGGAGGCCGACATCTTCAAGGCCCTTGATCTCGACTATATCCCGCCTGAACTGCGCGAGGACACGGGCGAGATTGAAGCAGCCGAGAAACATCGCCTTCCCGTTCTGATCGAACGAGACGACATTCGCGGCGTCTTTCACAACCATACGACTTACAGCGACGGCATCGCCAGCCTGGAAGAGATGGCCCTCGCTTCCAAGAAACTGGGACTTGAGTACTTCGGGGTCGGCGATCATTCACAGTCGCTGAAGATCGCCAACGGCATGTCACCCGAACGAGTCCTTCAACAGCATCGCGAGATCGACGAACTGAACGGCCGGCTGAAGGGCATCCACATTCTCAAAGGAATTGAGTGCGACATTCTCGAGGATGGCTCTCTGGACTATGACGATGAGTTGCTGAAGTCCTTCGATTACGTTGTCGCCAGCATTCACACCCTTTTCGGTCAACCCGTCGACGTAATGACCGCGCGAATCGTCAAGGCACTAAGCCATCCCTCGGTAACCATGCTCGGTCACGCGACGGGTCGCTTGCTCCTTCGACGCGACGCCTACAAGGTCGATCTCGATGCGGTCCTGCGCGCGGCCGCCAAGTATGGTAAGATGATCGAAATCAATGCCCATCCCTTGCGGCTCGATCTCGACTGGGTCCACGCCAAGAAAGCCAAGGCGCTCGGCATCCCGCTCGTCATCAACCCCGATGCCCATTCCCCGGGCGAACTAGCTCTGTTCGAGTTTGGCGTGAACGAGGCGAGGCGCGGCTGGCTCGAAAAAGACGACGTGTTCAACACCCGGCCGCTCAAGCAGGTGATGAAAGATCTGGCGGCACGGCGGGTATGACGGAAACGGGCATTCCCAAGTCAGTCGAATCTCCACCAACATTTCCCCACCCAGATCGTTTCATTTTCAGGAGATCATGGCATCTCCATCCATTTCCGTGTATCTTCACGGTTGACCTTCATCTCATGGCCCGCGAGGAATTGCCGATGCGTGCCGGTTTAATCTTGCTCGTTCTCGGCTGTTTCGGTGCTCCGATTCTGGCCGCGCCGGAAGGCGATCCGATTCAGATCGCCGTGCAAAAGGGCATCAAATACCTTCAGGGGACGCATCGGCCGGTCCAGGGCTACAACGGCGGCTCGCACGGCATGGGTTCGGCCACGCTGGCGGGTCTGGCCTTGCTCGAAGCGGGCGTGCCCGTCTCCGATCCTGCGGTCATGAACATCACCAAATATGTTCGCGACAACGCCCTAACCCAGACCGGAACTTATGAAGTTTCGCTCACCATCATGTTCCTGGATCGACTGGGCCAAAAAGCCGATGTGCCGATCATTCAGTTCCTCGGGCTGCGTTTGATCGGCGGTCAGAACTATCAGGGTGGCTGGCATTACGATTGTGGTTACGCGCTCAACGCGGCCGACGAGGCCCGTCTGCGGCGCGTCTTCCTGAATGAAACTCGACTGGTATTGACCCCGACGAAACCCGACCCGCTGAAGAAAGACGGGGGTAAGAAAGAACCGGTCAAAGATGTGCCACGCACTGATCTGCCAAGTGAATTCGTCCCGCTTCCTTTGCCCATGCAGCCATTGCTACCCAAACCCACGCCGATGGTGATGCCCCCGCCGAAGAAGGATGTGCCCGTCCAGAAGCTCGTTGATGAGAATACGGTTCTCCATCCTGAGGTCGTCAAGTGGGCGAAGCTCGTCAACCTCCCCACGACTAATGCGGGAGAAGCGGCGCGACCGGGCAACAACGAAGACAACTCGAACACGCAGTTCGCCGCTCTCGGAGTGTGGTGTGCTCGCAAGTATGGCGTCCCGTGCGACAAGGCCATCGCGCTGCTCGACAAACGTTTTCGCACTAGCCAGAGCGACGATGGCGGCTGGGGTTACAAGTACGAACAACGATCCTCCACGCCGGCGATGACCTGCGCCGGCCTCATCAGCCTGGCTGTGGCTCTCGGCAATCGGGAGAACGTCTTAAAGAATCGCCCCGACAATCCGGCAGCGAAACCCGATGCGGCCGGGGTCGACGATCCTTTTGTCCTTCGCGGCCTCAAGTGTCTCGGCAACTACATCTCGCAGGCGAAAGGCCTCCCGCCTGATGGCCCGGTGGCTCCCGCCAAGAAGGGCGGCAAACGCTTCAAGATCGATGAACTCAACAGCAACCTCTACTTCCTCTGGTCGCTCGAGCGTGTCGGCGTGATCTATAGTCTGGAAACGATCGGCAATCACGATTGGTACACTTGGGGCGCCGATGGCCTACTTCAGACGCAACAAGCGAACGGCAGCTGGCATAACAAAGGCTACCCCGGCGCGAACGACGAGATCAACACGAGCTTGGCTCTACTATTCTTAAGCCGGGCGAATGTAGCCCGCGACTTGACTGCTCTCCTCAATGGCAAGACAAAGGACCCCGGCGTCGCCGTCCTCAAGGGCGGCAACGTCAAGCTCATCCCTGATCCGAAGGTGGTGGAGCCGATCGAGACCGACGCTCAGCGCCTCAGCCGCGAATTGATCGCCACCCCCGCCGCGCGACCGGCCCTCATCGAGAAATTGCGCGACAGCAAAGGCACGGCATTCACCGACGCGCTCGCACTGGCAGCCGTTCGCTTGTCGGGCGAGCCGCAACAGCAAGTCCGCGAGGCGATGGTCAAACGGCTATCGCGCATGACCGCGGCCACACTGCGCGAAATGTTGACCGACGAGAATGCGGAGATCCGCTTGGGCGCGGCCGGCGCCGCCGGCGCGAAAGAAGACCGTCAATTGATCCCCGCACTCATTGAGGTATTGATGGACAAGAACGGGGCCGTCGCCTCATCTGCCCACGTGAGCCTGAAGCGACTCTCCGGGAAAGAGTTCCCAGCCACGGCGATTAGTGTGTGGCGCGAATGGTGGAAGTCGCAAGGGATGTAATTTGTTGGATCGGCAGAGTTCAACCAATGCAGTAGTTCGTTCATCGGCATGGCGGACAACCGTGACTTGTTCGCCTGAGTGTCATTTCTTCTGGTTTTGTTTGTTTCTTCTGGACAGGTTTGTTTCTTCTGGGCAAGTTGGATTCTTCTGGCGAGGGGTGTGTGTATGCGCCAGAAGAAAGCGCACCGCATTTAGATGCTGTGACCATGTCGCTCGCACCTTCAAAGCGGAAAAAGCGGGTGGCCGGGTTCGCCTGAACGCACCTACCCGAAATTGAAGCGTTGGCCAGTACACCAGTTCTCAACCAGTCCCCGGCCCGGACCGGAACATCCAATAAAGAATCGCCTTCATTTCGAACGGCTTCAGGTCCGGTTTGAGCGAAAGAACCCGTGCGGCAATTCCTGTCATGTGCGGGGTGGCCCAGCTGGTGGCGGGTTCCTGACTGAAGGGGCCGAGGTAGCCGCGGCCGTGGGCCTGGAATTCGACGGTTTCCCGCAAGAGATATTTGAAGAGCAGCGGGTTGGCGAAGATTCCCTTGTCGACCGACAGCAACGACGTCGCGAACGCAGCGGGATAGCTGCGCGTGATCGGATGATCGTTGTGCGCGGCGGCGACGATCAGCACATCCTTGTAGTACGCGTCTTCGATGGCTTTCTGAAATTGCTGCTTCTTTTGAGCGGGTTGCAGCCGGTGTTCGGGGACGCCGAGCGAGAGGTTGATAATCTTGCATTTCCAGACATCAATGCAATGCCGCAAGGCGCGAATGACGGTATCAACATCCGAGGCGCCCGCGGAGCCGAAGACGTCGGCAGAGAATAGTTGCGCCCGCGGCGCGAGTCGCAAGATGATGTCGGCTACCGTGGTGCCGTGCGGCGACGATTGCCGGCCTTCGTAAAACTGGGGCATCGGCAGGTCGCTGCGGAAGATCGCCCCTTCGATTTGGTGAAGTTCCTTCCCCTGTTCGCGGAAGCGGGCTTCGATCACCGAGCGCTCGACGCCGCTATCGATCAGGCCGACGCGGATGCCTTCCCCTGTGGCGCGCGGGTCCTCCAAGATGCGTTCGGGCGTCAGTAGTAGGGAGAGTTCGTCGAACACAGTTGGAGGATCGTTCTTCGGCATGGGGGCGAACTAGGCTCCGGTCATTTCATCCAGCAGGCGTCGCAGGCTTTCGATCAGGGTGATGCAGTGGGCCACCGCGATTGAGCCGTGCCGTCGCGCAAGTTCACGCACGGCCTCGGCCAGGCGGAGGCAGTCGTCGGCTTCGAACAAGCGCGTATCCGTCGCGTGTAAACCTTCCTTGAGCCGGTCCATTACCACATCGGGGAGGGTTGCCTCGACCGTGAGGGTTTCGGTCAATGTCGTGCTTGCTTTCAAGGCCGCGTCGACGGCGTCGAAAAGGGTACGATTGGTCTGCCGTTCCGCCAAAGCTTGACGCAGGAGTTCCGCCCCGAAATCAGCGGCGGCTGCCGCCAAAATGCGGTCTTCATCAGTGAACGGGTGGCCGTCGGCCTTATCGAATAACTCGAACACGGCGAGCATCCCGGCGCCGACCGGAAGCGGAGCGGCGAGCGCATTGCGCCGACCCGCTTCGAACGGCTGCAACTCGAGTGCCCCGGAAACTTCGAGCGTATTCATCACGCAAGCTTCCTGCATGCTGGCGACGCTGGCGGCCAGGGAACGTGAGTAGGGTACGGTCGGTTGCGGAAGCGACTGTCCGTCTCGATCGTAGGCGCGGAACTGTTCCGTCCCGTTGGCCGCGCGATGATGGGTGATCAACACCGCATCGGCGGCTTTGGTTGTGCGTTGCAAGAACGCGAGCAGGCTGCGGATGCCCTGGGTCAACGGCACGGGATCGTTCAACGCTGCCGACGCCTGGACCAGGGGGAGAACTTTCTCGACCGATTCGCGGAACTGGAACAAGCCGTGAGTGAACTGCCGCTGCCGCTTGGCGGGGATGATCCGATCGAGTTGCTTCTTGACCGATGCGAGGAAGGTCTCGCGATTCAAGTCCTGGTTCTTATCAAGATAGTCGCGTACGCCCATCCGCAAGGCGTCAAGCGGCGTCGCCTGATGGGCGAAACCGGTCACGAGAATCGCCACGAGATCGGGATGAAACTCGACGAGATCTTCGAGAAGTTGCAAACCATCGGAACCGGAACCGAGGTTCCAGTCGAGGATAGCCAGATCAACGGGGTTCTTGTCAGCGAAGAGCAGGGCAGCCTCCGCATCGCCGACGGAGTGAACCTCGCAGCCGAACCCGCTGGACGACAACCAATCGTGGAACGTCCGGCGGACCGACTCTTCGTCATCGACAATCAGAATAGTCTCAGTCATGTTGCCCCGCGGCTTGATAGGCTTCCCAGGCTTCTTCGAAACGGCCGTTCAAGATCGAGGCAAGTGCTAACACCCGTGCGGTATCCGGTCCGCGTCGAATCTGATCGGCAGCCGTCGCGTCGGCGAGCGCCTGACGGGCGCGATCATCCTTCAGGCAATCAATTGCTTCCGACAGCCGAGCGTCACGAGTTGCTTCCAGTGCGACTAGCAATCCCAGGTCGGCCTTACATCGACGGCAGTTCGGTCCTGTATCATTCGAGGCTTTACAAACCGGGCAGGTGTGCGGCATGGCTTCCTCCGGCACTCAAGCGTCTTCGAGGTAAAACAACACGTCAGCCAGGGCGTTGCTTGCCGTCTGCAAGGTGCTCCAGTTGCGATCTTCGAGCGAGACGCGGACGTTTTGCATCAAGCGGTCGATGTCCTTTTGATCTTCCGGGGCGGCCTTCTGGTGCAGGCGTTCCGACTTCTCAAGAAGTGCCCGGGCTTGCACCGCCTCGCGTTGTCCTTCGCGGGGGCCGGCATCGAGAATCGGCATTGACGCCGACGATCCTTCCTCGCCTAGTTCCAGTGGGCCAACCCCGGCGCCTTCCACTTCATCCAAGTCGGCATCGTCAAATTCTTCTTCCTCGAAGCTGCGCTGCCACATTTCTTCGAGCCGGGCGGAGGCGGCCTGGCGCTCGTCGCGTTCGAAGCGGGCGATGGCGTTGTCGATGGTCACATGCTTCGACAGCCCGGTCGACTTCTCCTTGGCAGTCACTTTGAGCACGCCGTCAAGATTCAAATCAAGTTGCACGAGGATCTGATTGCCTGCCGGGACGCGGGCGAGACCTTCGATGAGGAACATGCCGACCTGCTGATTGCGGCGAATGTCCTCCGACTCGCCCTGGTAGACGTCGATCTCGACCTTGTCTTGATTGTCGTAGACCGTGCGAAACACTTCACTTCGCGAAGCGGGAAGCGGTGTGCCATGGTTGATGATCGCGGCGAATCGGAAGGCGGTGCCGCCAAAGCCGAAGAGTGAATCAGACCCGTCAAGGCATTTGATGCCCATTGAGTGCGGCGTAATGTCGACCAAGACGGCCCCGATCTGTTGGCCGCCAATGATGGCGCCTTGAACCGCCGCGCCCATGGCCACGCATAAGTCGGGGTTGATCTCACGATGGGCGGGTCGTTGCAGGCGCTTTTCGAGCAGGTCGCCGACCATGGGAGTCCGCGTACTGCCGCCCACGAGGACGACTCGGTCGATCTGCTTGGCGGTCAAGTGGGCGTCGTCGAGAGCCTTCTGCAAGCAATCCATGGTGCGATCGATCAACGGCTGAATCAGTTTCTCATAGTCGAGACGGCTGAGCTCCATCGACAGGTGCAGCGGCACGCCGTTCTTCTCGCCGATGAATTCTTCCTCGAACTTGGTAAACGGGTGATCGGACAGCCGTCGTTTGGCGGCCTCCGCGGCACGAAGGAGTCGCGCTTTGGTGGTGGCGTTGTCCCGCAGGTCGATCTCATGTTCCTGCTTGAATCGATCGCAAACGTAATTTAGCAACAGGTCGTCGAAGTCGTCGCCGCCCAGCTGGGTGTCGCCGTTGCTGGCGAGGACTTCCACAACGCCTCCCTCGGCATTGACGATCGAGACGTCGAACGTGCCGCCGCCGAGATCGTATACGAGAACACGCAGGCTGCTCGCCTGCTGCGGGTCGTAAGTCAGGGCCGCGGCCGTCGGCTCGTTGAGAATACGCAGGACTTCGAGGCCCGCGAGTTGGCCGGCCTCGATCGTCGCTTGGCGCTGGGCATCGTTGAAATAGGCGGGAACGGTGATGACCGCTTTGGTCACGTCGTGGCCGAGATGTTTCGACGCTCGATCACGCAGCGTCCGCAAGATCATGGCGGAGATTTCTTGCGGGCGAAACTCTTTGTTGCCCAGGGAAACTTTGACGTCCTGACCCATCTTGCGCTTGATCGACTTAACCGTGCGTTCCGGGGCGAGCCCGTACTGATTGCGTGCCGGCTTGCCAACGAGGAGCTTGCCGTCTTCGCCGAGCCCAACGAACGAGGGGAGGATCGGATCGTCATCCTCCCCCGGGATAACGTACGGTTGGCCATCGCGAATGATCGCGACTTCGCTATTTGTGGTACCCAGATCGATGCCAATGATCACGTCGGCCATTCCGGTTGTCCTTCCTTGTTGTCACACTTCACTAATGATTTATCGCGCCACGCGAACCTGGGCATAGCGGAAAATCGTGCCATTCCAGAGATATCCGCGACGGACCTCGTCGACCACCTCGCCGGGAGGAAGTTCGCCGCCCATGACGACCTCGACGACTTCCATAAATTCCGGATCGAATCGTTCGCCCGCACAGATCATTGCTTCAAGCCCCAATTGTGGCAGAACATGTTCGATGCGGTTGAGGCTCATGGCATAGCCCGTGAGTAGGCTGTCGAACGACCGTTGAAGCAAGTGGCAGGCTTCCCGAGTTTTCTGTTCGCGTTCCTTGAGCGCCTGGGTCGTCTCGCGATGCCAATCGGCTAGAGCCAGGGTCGTCGTGGCGGCATCGGCGCCGAACAGTCGTTGCCAGAAACCTGCCCGTGGCGTCACCCCCGCTGCGGGCGGGGGCATCAAATTAGCCGATTCTTGAACAACCCCGAGCCCGGCACTTATCGATTCTTTTTGTTTCTCAACCTGCCGCATGGCAAGAGCGAGCGAGTCATAGATGTCGACCACGGCCTTCATCAGCGGCTTCAAAGCGGGATCCGGTGCAGTCGTTTGTTCGTCCGCATCGCCCTCTTCTTCCTCTTCTTCGATGGCAGGTTCGTCCAGGCGGTTGACGACCTCGGTCAATTGTTGAAGAGTCGTCGAATTCTGTTCAAGACCAGCGCGGGCGGCCTTGGTTTGCAGATTGACTTCATGGCGCAGTGCGGTGAACTGGGAGACAAGGGTTTGCAGATCGACACGTTCGACGCTCCGCGGCGCCGGCTCCTTTTCGGGATGTGCGGCGAACCAATCGCGGAATTCGGCGAGCACCCGTTCGATGCGCTCCGGCGTCAATGAGCGCCCTTGCGGTAGAGATCCATCAAGGCATTCAGATGAAAACGGCGGCGCGGCGTCCGACATGCGACCTCCTCAATAATCTGCTCGATGTTTTCCCGTTTGCCCTGTTCGAACAGACGATACTCCACCCGGCGTTTTTGATCGCTCAATTGCTCGTAGGCCGCGCGAATGGCGGCGAACCGGGCCGGATGATGCTCCGGCGAGAACTCGCGCACCAGTTCAAGATAGCGTTTGCGGATCGCCTCGTCGTCGCTCTCCGGGAGGACGCCAAGTACGGCATATGGGTCGGTCACTGGAATATCCTCTGGACGGTTACCAAATGTCTTCGTCGTAGTCATCGTCGTAGTTGGGATACATCCACTCTTCGAGTTCGGGAAGTTCCTTGAACCGCTTGTCGATGGCGTCTTCGATCTGCCTGCCGCGCTCGTCGTCCGAATTGCAGTACATCTTGGCTTTGCCGAAAAGAGAGCAAACAAGTCGAGCGCTGAATGACTTCGGTTTCTGCAAGATCATTTGCTCGCCGAGGTAATACGGAAAGGCCGGACTTCGCGGAAACAGCTTTTCTCCTAGATCCGCGCACTCTTTGAGCAACTTGGGCACGCGCATCCGCAAAAGATCACTGCCCATGCGGTACAGATCTTCTTCTTTTGTCAGCGAACGAATGGCCGCTGACGTACCCGCATGAATCGTTTTCTCGTGTTTGCCGATGCCGCGGTACTTGGGCTTTTCGTTTTTGTAGCAACCAAGGGTTTGAACCAATCCCAGCCATTCGCGTGGAATCATGCCGTTGGCAAGCACCTGGGTGAATGCACTTTCAAGCGGAACGAGGTGTTCCTTCTTCACCTTGGCGCGCCCGGCCTCGACCGCGAGGATATAGGCTTGCGAAGGCTTATAGGGATCGGCGGGCGTCGCTTCGGCAATGAGACGCTGGGCTTGATCGGGGTTGCCCGCCTTGTATTCACAGGCAACGAGAATGCCTCGTGAGATCAAGGGCAGCAGATGGCCGGGTTCGTTCATTGATTGGGCGACGAGGTTTTTCGCCTCTTCGAAGCGTTTTTCAACAACGAACGACCGTGCGGCCTGAACGGAGAGATTTGCGACACCTAGCCGCAAATCCTTGTCGAGAGGATTGGTTTGGAGCGCTCGTTGCAGACTCCCGAGAGCCTCGTCGACTTTCCCTTGAGCCTGTTGCACCTGCGATACAAGAATCAGTAATGGGATGTCGTCGGGATGGTGTGAAATCGCGACCAGTCCGACTTCCTCCGCCTCCGGCCAGCGCTCTTGTTCGACAAGCAGGTCAAGAAGCTTCGAGACCGGCTCACTCCACTGAGGTGCGAGGCTGGTCGCCTCGCGGAAACACGCCTCCGGCGATTTAAAGCCGCCAAGTTCCAGAAATTTCTCAAACGCATCCCGCTCCATGCTATCGCTGAACGGGGAAAACATGTCGTCCAGGGCATTCTCGCCAATTCGGCAGAGAAGCATGGCTCGAGCCAGCATGTTCTGGCCGCCAGGCCAGCGTTCGGGCGTTTTCTCGATCCAGTCGAGGTAATTCTTCCAATAGGGATTTGCGTCCTGGGTCAGGTTCATCGTTTCGAAAACAATTGCTTTCAAGCGATCCAAGTTGGGATCATCGGCCGGCGGACCGAATGTTCGCTTGAACACTTCGAGGTCTTGCGGATCGCTGCCACCCTGCGGGAATTGCCAGTAAAAGACATTCGCCAGTTTTTTCGCTTGCTCGGGGAAGCTTAACTTCAACATGCCGGTCGCGGACGAAATAGTCTTCAAAGTCTGATTGAGGCGCTTACCTTCACCGAACTCACGCTGAACTTTCTTCAAGGTGACGAGGAGTGGGTTGCCAATATGGTTGGCGCGTGCGACGATTGGCGCCACCTGTTCGGGTTTAAGGGTCGCTCGCCACGAAGGATCGATCGCATATCGCAGTGGCGCGGCCAGTCGAGAAGGCAATCGCATAGGGTCGAGGCGCTGCCAATTCTCGTTGGCGCGTGCATCGTCGTTGGTCGAGTAACTGATGAGACCGCGGAGGAGAAGTTTCCATTCCAGAAAGGGCGATTGTAGGCCGATGCCTTGAAGCGTCTGGCGAGCTTCTTCGTCCTTACCTCCGTCGTACTCGCCGAAAGCCTGACGGATCAGGTTGAAAGCGGTTCGATGTTCCGGCGGCACTCGATCACGGCCGTGCTGGCGATCGACCATCATATGGTCGAACAAGATGCCCGTGATCCGAGCGTCGGCAGCGGGATCGGGCGCATGAGCGAGCATGCGGCGGGCGCTCGGTCCGTCGTCCAGGCGAGCATAGGCATAGGCAAGCGTGTGCCAGTAGTTGGGATCGTTGCATTCGCATCCCTCCGCTCCAAGCAGAATCTTGCGAATTTCGTCGTGTCTGGTCGATCCGTCAAGTCGGTTGATGCAATCGAGAATTGTCTGATGAAGTAGTGCAAGAGTTTCCGTCGAACTCTCGTGCGAGACGTTCAGTCGAGCCAGGCTGATTGCTTCTTCGAACTTGTTTACGCGCAGAAGCTGATCAATCGTTGACTTATAGTCAAACTTTGGGAGCGGCTTCGGTGGAGCCTGTTGTTTCCTAGCCAAGTTGCGACCTCCTTGCGGTGGAATGACCTCGCAATCTGTACTATATCCAAATCTCCGGTCCATTCCACGGTTTGATCTCCGCCATGAGTGAACGACATATCTATTTGCTGTCGCCGTACCGTCTACCGACGAATCATCAGATTCTTCTAAATGAAGAAGAGATGGCCAGTTGGCTCAACGGCATGATCTGCATGTGGCATCCCGCGTTGATTTTCGGGGCGAAAGAGCCGCCGAAGGTCGATTCATCGTACGACCACGAGATGCCGCTCGCCGGCCAAGTTTTCGGCATCCCAACCGCGCCGCCGTTGTTTCAGCCAGACGATTGGCCTTTCCGCGTCGAGAATGCCGGCGCCATTCGTTTCGAATCGGAAGTGAGCCGCGAGGCGACGCTGGCGAACCTCAAGAAGGCCATCCAGAACGCCGTCGAAGGCGAAGTCGCGGAAGCGAAGGAAGCGTTCGGCTCGCCCGAGATTCAGACATTCCTCGCCTTGCCGCACGAAAAAGTTCGACCATTTTTCGGCCTCGGCTTCGGCTACCTGATGATCGAATCGCTCTATGATGCCATGGATCACGAGCATTTGCTCGCGGTTGATGAATTCTGGAGCGATGTTCAAAAGGCGCTCCAGGCCATGCTCACCCCCGACGGCGACGAAGCGTGTCAGGGCCATTTGAAGGATGCCGCCCAGCGTCTGCAGGCCGCTCGTGAGGTCTTGTACCCGATCGCGGTGCATGTACTCGATATGGTGCGGCTCGACGAGAAACGGTTGGATGCACCCTTGCCGCCCGCCTTCGATCATGGGGTCCCGCTGAACTTACTGGCGACGGGGCAGGTTCTCGAACGGCTCGCGGCCGAACAACCGGAACGAACCGCCCTGCTGCGTGAGAAACTGAACGTCGATATTCAGCCGCCGCTATTGGCGCTTGGCGGCGGCATCTATCGGGAACGCGAAGATGCTCTCCTGCCGATCGAATCGCAACTTTGGAACTTCGAAAAAGGTCGAACGGTCGCCAAGAAGGTGCTCGGCATCGAAGTCGACGTTTACGGCCGTCAGCGAACGGCGTTCCACCCGCAGACGCCTCAGTTTCTGCAATCAACGGGCTTCCGCCACGCGTTACTGCTGAACTTCGACAACGCGGTGATTCCGAATCATCACGCCACGATTGTTAACTGGTCGGGGCCTGACGGCAAGTCGATTGATGCTTTCACCCGATTACCCTTAAAGGCACAACAGGCCCAGACGTTCTTTAATCTCGTCTACAGTTTGCATCAATCGATCTCGGCGGATACGGCGCCGACGATCGCACTCATTCACGAAGGCGAAGAACCGTTCCCGCTCTACGACGACTGGCTGGCCCTGAGCAAGTATGCCCCGGTGCTGGGCGAGTGGACCACGTTTGGCCGTTACTTCAGCGATGCCTCGGCCGGCGAATACGTCGGGGCCGCGAATGCCGACGACTTCTTTGCCGACTACCTGGAAGAGCGAACCAATCAGCATCGGGCTGACCCCGTCAGCGCGTTCGCGCGGCAGGCCCGCCAGCGTCGCCGCATCGACTCGGCCTGGACACTTGCCGCCATTCAGCGCGGCCTGACAGCTCCGGTCGAGGAGGATCATGCGGCCGTCCGGCATTTGCAGGCGATCGAAGACTCGCTCGAAACAGAAGGGCTAGACGGTTTGCCCGACGTTCCGTCTCCCGCCCTCGCGGAACTGGCCAAGATCGATCAGATGTTCTCCGAGAAGTTGTCCGCTCGACTTCAGGCCCGCGCCGCCGACAAGCAACCGGGTTACATGTTGCTAAACCCGTGCGCGTTCCCGCGCCGCGTGGCGCTGGAACTCGATCCCGTCAAGGATCCGTTCCCCGTCGAAGGTCCGATCAAAGCGGCGCAATTCGATGCCGACAAGCTCCGGCTCGTTGTCGAGGTCCCGCCGCACGGCTTCGCCTGGATCCCGCGGGTCGGCAAATCCGGCACGCCGGCGCCGAAGTTGCGCCTGAAACTGGCTGAGGAGAATCTCGTCCGCAACGAATTCTTCGAAGCGGACATCGACCCGGCCACCGGCGGGCTGCGAGCGATACGCGATCTGAAAACACGCGTGGCCCGGGTCGGTCAGCAACTGGTCTTCAACCCGGGCAGCAAGATGGAAGCCCGGCAGATCTCCATCACACACAACGGCTCGGCCCTAGGCGAAATCGTTTCCGAAGGCGTCCTCCTGGATACACAGAATCAGGAGATCGCCACTTTCCGCCAGCGTTTCCGCGCCTGGTTGACACGTCCGATGCTCGACATTCGAATCGAAATTGAACCGAAACAGGCCCCGTCAGGCTATCCCTGGCATGCGTACTATGGCGCCCGCTTCGCCTGGCGCGACGAGCAGGCCGCGCTCATGCGCGGGGTCAATGGCACGGCCAATCAAACGCACCACACTCGACCCGTATCGCCCGACTTTCTCGAGATTCGCTCCGGCAAGCAGAACACGTTGTTGTTCCCCGGCGGGTTGCCGTTCCACCAACGGCACGGATCAAGAATGGTTGATATGATTTTGATCCCCGAAGGCGAGGCGTCGCGGGTCTTCGACATCGGCATCGCCATCGATCGCGAAAACGCGATGCAGACGGCACTCGGCTTCCTGTCGCCGGTCTCCGTGCAGCCCACCGAGAAAGGGCCGCCGCATATCGGTCCCAGCGGCTGGCTGTTCCACGTTGATACGCCCAATTTGCTGATGACCAGCCTCAAACCGATCGAGGTTCCCGATTCGACCACGCGACGGCTCCGGGCGAGATTCCTGGAAACGACCGGTCACGGCGGAACCGCCGAGCTTCGCTGCGTGCGTGACCCTTCGGGCGTGTATGCGCTCGATGGCGAAGGAACCACGTCGCAAGAATTGAAGGTCGCCGGCGATGCCGTCCGCATCGATTTTTCCGGCAATGAGCTTTTGCACATCCAGATCGATTTTCCGTGAGGCACTTTTCACGGTTTCAATGATTCTGACGAACCTTCGTTCTCGGCAGGCGGGGAAAGCTGCGCAATTCCGGTGGGGTTTCTGGACGAACGTTATCGCATGAGGAATGCTTGCGATGCCGGACAAGGTTCAACCTTCAATCGAAGGTAGGGTTCGGCATGGAACCCGATAGGAATCGCACGATGAAAAAGTTCCTCCCCGCCACTCTATTGGCTTTCTCACTCCTGGCCGCGTCGCCCACATCGGCTCGCGCGTTCTGGAATTCTCCCCAGTGCTGTTCCGGCTTTGGCTGGCTTCAGTGCCGGGCGCTGAACTGCATGCCGAGCATTCATTTCCACGGCCCGCTCTACAACTACGGCCCATACTACACAGGTGGTCCGGGCTACATGTATCTGAATGTGCCCAATCCACACTGCGGATCTTATATACCCGCCTACTCGGGTCTTAATCCCGGGGCGCAACAAGGCTCATGGCAGTACGCGAATCCATATGCGCAGGCTGCTTCGCAGATGGGCCAACAACCCGCGCCGGGCTGTTATCAAGGTTACGCGAACGCGCCGCAGAACTATCAAGGGTACGCGCAAGCTCCTTCGGTCCCCCACGCACCGAACTCGTTCAATCCGGCTATCTCCAGCCCGATGTATTCGGTTGCGCCGTCGCCCAATGGCTACGCTCAGGGAAACAATCAGCCCGCCAATTCTTATCCCGCCCAGCCCATGTCGCAACCGCCCACAGGTTACGCTCAAGGCAACAACCAGCAGTCCAAGTCGTACCCCATGCAACCGATAACGCAGACGCCGATGCCGCAAACGGTCAAGAATCCGGCCAACACGAACGGGATCCAAACGATCAACCCCACGCCGTTCGGTGCTCCTCAAAGTGTTAGGAGTCTGCCCGTGTCCCGATCGGGGCCGTCGTTGACTCCGATGGTGCCGACCCTGCCGCAATCCAAAGAGCCGCCCATGTCGAACCCGTTGCCGCGCATCCAGACCAGCACCAGCGATTACTACGGTGGTGATACACCCGCGTTCGTCAACACACTTCGCAATCCGCGCGGGCGTTGATTTAGAATGGTGAAGCCGCGACGCCGTCGGGTTTCCGGAGCGGAGTGCTCTACTTCGGAAACCCTACGGCGTCGCCCATTCACCGAACAAATCGCATCGCCCTCACCCTTCCCGCTTCAGTTCATATGCCTTGATCTTGCGATCAAGAGTCGAGCGCTCGATGCCCAGGATTTCCGACGTCTTACTCTTGTTCCAGTCGGTGAACTGAAGAGTAGCGAAGATCTGCTGGCGTTCCATCTCTTCGAGCGAGAGCGGCTTGTAGACGGGAACTGAGCCCGAACTGCTTACATCCATGGACGAGAGCCAAATGTCGTCTTTTTTGAGGATGGGGTTGGAACTCAGGGCGACGGCTCGCTCGATGACATTGCGAAGTTCGCGGACGTTGCCGGGCCAAGTGTGGCCTCTCATTTTCTCGATGGCCTCAGCGTCGAAATCGCTGATCTTGCGGCCGGTCTCCAGCACGAACCGTTTCAAGAAGTGGCGGGCGAGCAACTCCACATCGCTGACCCGTTCGCGCAGGGACGGCACGCGGATCTCGACCACTTGCAAGCGGTAGAAAAGGTCTTTGCGGAACTCGCCGGCACGGACCGCATCTTCAAGAGCGCGGTTCGTTGCCGCTACGACGCGGACGTCGACCTGGATCTTGTTGTTGCCGCCCAGGCGCTCGAAAGCATGCCCTTCGAGGACGCGCAGGAACTTCGATTGCGTCGACAGCGGCATCTCGCCGATTTCATCGAGAAAGATCGTGCCGTGGTTGGACGCTTCGAACTTGCCGACCATCTTCTCGGTCGCGCCGGTGTAGGCGCCCTTCTCGTGGCCGAAGAGTTCGGATTCGAGAAGTGATTCCGTAATGGCGGCACAATTGAGGCAGACAAACGGACCATCGCTGCGCGGGCTCGACATGTGGATGGCGCGGGCGACGAGTTCCTTGCCCGAACCGCTCTCGCCGCGGATCAGTACAGTCGCGTGAGTCGGAGCCACCCGGCGGATTTGCGACTCGACCTGCTTGAGCGCCGGGCTATCGCCGATCAGTTCCGATTCGAGACGCAGCGTGTTAACCAGCGCCCGGTTCGCCCCGGAGAGCGCACCACGGCGTTTCATCTGGTTCCAGGCAATGCCAAACTGCCGGGAGACAAGCAGGGCGAATTCCAGGTCGTCCGCCGTCAACACGTACTTCATCGTCGTCGAATAGAGGTGTACGAGGCCCAGCACCTGGGACTCGAACACGACTGGAGCGCAGATGAGGCTGTGAACTTTCAGTTCATTCAGGCTCTCGCGATTGCGCAGGGCCGGGTTGGCGCCGATATTTTCCGCGAGGACCGCCTCGCGCGTCGAGAGCACCTCGGCAGTGACGAACTGGGATACCTTGTGATAGGTTGAAGCCTTGGCGTCGCGGTTGCGATGAGCCAGCAGTTCCGTGTCGCGGCCTTCCTTCAGGGCGAGCACGGCGCCGACTTCCGCGTGAACGCCTTCAAGTAGCCCATCCAGCACGACAGCCACGAGATCATCGAGAGTCTCGGCCGAGCCCATATCGAGACCCAGTTGATAAAGCACGCCGATCGCTCGTTCCCAGCGTTGCTTCTCGGGGACAGTTTCGGTCGCATCGGCCGCTCGCGGCGGACGGTTGGCGCCGTAACGGGTCACGCCCATCCGCTTGCGGATCCCTATGTGCTCGCTCGCTCCCGCTTCCGGGATGCCTGGTAACTCAGAGAGATTCTCGACGAAGACGAAATTGCCGCGGCCGACCTGAACTTCGTCGTTCGGGTCAAGGGTTTCTTCATCGCGGACCGGTTCGTTATTGAGGCGTGAGCCATTCAAGCTGCCCAGATCGCGCAGCCGCCAGTGGCCCTCGGCATAGTAAATCTCGGCATGCTCCCGGCTGCACAGGTCATCGTTGACGACGATCTTATTGGTCGGAGCTCGGCCAATGGTACAGCGGCTCCCCTTCTGCAAGGGATGAACTTTGCCGAACCCATTTTCATGGCGAACCACGATGTAGGCGGTTGGTGAAGCTGCCATAGCGAGCCCGAGTCGTCGAGAGATCAGTCTCTTTCATGGGTCGTGAAGAGAAATTATTCGCAAGCTAACTAATACGATACTCAATTCATGGCACTTCGGGCAAGGTCACCAGCCAACCCAGACCGCGGCGAATAGGCCGACCGCGACAATCAGGGCGCCAATTTCGATCGACGCGAAGGGGCCGGGGAGGGGAATATTGGCACTCGTCGCGACCGGCCATTCGACATGGGGATACAGGGATTCCGGCGCCTCTTGTCCATTCGGCATCCAGATGCGCACCCGGCTTTGATAGAGGATCAGGCCGATCGAAATAAGCACGAGCAACGCTGAACAAACCGAAAGGCTTGGCCGATGATGAAAAGTGTGCTCGAGCGACGTCACGATCGGCACGTTGCCGGTCTTGGAGATCGAAAGAATCACGAGGCTGTTATTCAAAAAGTGCAAGAGGATCGGCACGAAGATCGAGCGCGTCGCTATATAGGAAAGGTGCAGAACAATCCCCATGATGCCGGCCAGAATGGCCTGAGGCGGCTCCAGATGGATGAGCCCAAAGAGAAACGAAGTCATCAGAAGTCCCGCCCATTTTCCATAACGAGCCGAGAGCCCCTGACCCAAGAAACCGCGGCACCAGAGTTCTTCGCCCAGTGCCGGCCCGACGCCGATGATCAGGACCGCGATGCTCCAGGGCCATATCCCCGTCGATTCAAAGAACTGATTCACCGAAGGAAGACCAAACTTCGAAAAGCTCGGAACATAACGCACCACAAAACTCTCGAGTGAAATCGAGACGATCAACAGCGCGGGAACCGCCAGGATGACGAGCAAAGTATGTTCAATGCACGGCAGCCGCCAGGCGATTCGTCGTCTCCAGTCGCCACCTAATTTGCGGCGCAAGACGATAAGCGAAAACACGATCACGGTGCATTGCACGGCAAACAGGACAGCCTGCATGTAGGGGCGGGCCTCGTCGCTCGCAATCCAGTTCTGAGCATCAACACCGGGAAATTTAGCGACGATTACAATCGCGAGCATAATCGACGGAAGACCCTGCGTGATGATGAGGAATAGCAAACACCACAGGAGAGCCTTACCAAAGCTGAAGCCGGTCGCCTTCTGTTGAAACGATGGCGCGGCCTCGACGTCGTGGATCACGACTTCGCTCACCGCGGGCTTCGGTTCATCGGGAGAATTATTCGATTCCACGGGATCCATGCATCACCTCGCCGGGGGTCAGTACTTCACCCAATTCATGTATTCACACAACACATAGGGCCAGGGGTGCCGCCAGGGATTCCAGACCGGGTATGTGGCGGAGAACACCGCGACAGCCAGCAAGAGCCAGGCGATGATTCGGCCGGAGCGATCTCGACCCAGCGAATCAACCACGGGGATCATCGTCAGCAGGAACAGGGGGGTGAGCCAGAACTGCCAGCGTGGGCCGCTGGTCCAGCCGCCATAATTGTTCGACTTGTAAATATAGAAGCCGATGACGACGACCGTGAGCAGCATCGTGGAAAGATGGAGGACGCGCGTTGTCCCGGAAATGCCGCGACGGAACATGCCGAACAGGGCGAGGAACCAGATCGGCGTCAGGCTGAACAAGCCGTGATGGCCGACGAGCATGTGCATCGCGTAGATTTCTTTGGGCTCCCGCGCGAAGTCGATACCCTTCTGATTCGGGTTGATCTTCGCCTTGGCCCAGTGGCTTCCCTCATACTCGTACCACGGTCCGCCGAACTTGTCGTAGGCGAGCTGCCACTCGCCGATGGCCATGAAATTCGTCCACATCAACGCCACGGCGGGAAGCAGCGCCGCCGGAAGGAACAGGAAGAGCCGCTTGGGCGACCGCCCGAAAACGACGAGCAGGAGCACTCCCGCGAAGGCCGCCGCGGGTAGGTCGAACGCCGCCGCCAGCCCGCCGAAGAAGCCCGATTGGAGCGCCTCGCCGGGCGAGATCGGTGTCGACGTATCGATCGACCGGCCGCGCAAAAGCGGATAGACCGCGAGCATGACGCAACAGGCCGCGGGGGTGTGGTTGTTGAGCGTCACCGCGAAGGTCGTCAGGAACGTGCCAAAACAGGCGGCCGTGAAGACAAACAGCTGGCCCCAGTCGGTCGTACCATATTCCTCCAGCAGGTTCGCGAGCAGCAACAGAAAGATGATCAACGGCAGCACATTGACGGTGATCAGGATCGTGCAGATGACCGGCCAGCGGAACGTGGGATCGGCAAGCGTCCAGCCCAGCCCGTTCTTCAGCAGCCAATACTCTCCCGCGACCATGGTCGAGAATAGCGGCGGCTTGCTCGAATAGAACATGTCGGTTTCAGGGTTCTTGATGACGTCGATCGTCTTATAGCCGTCGTTGAAGACGATGCCTTTGTCACGATAACCCGTCGTCGTCGTCGGATCCTTGACTCGTTCCCCGATCGCGTACGTGCCATTTTCGACAAGAGACCGAATCGTCGCCCAGCGCGAACGGTCGTTGGAACTGAACGTCGGCATCTTCTCTGGCCGCTCCGGCGGCCAGACCGCTGGGTTGGGAGTGCTTGGTTCATAGACGCGTTCGACGCCGATGATGCGCGCCGTCGACATGCCGGCCGCCACGGCAATCAGGAGAGCATAGACATACCGGCGCAGGGTTTCGTTATCCATGTTGCGTTTGAGATCCCTTGCTTGCGCTGCGGGCTCCTGAGTTACGCGTCAGGCTCTTGCGGATCGATTCGCTCGGCGATGCTGTAACCATCCTCGTCCCGGCTTTGATATGCCGTGAGGAGTTCCGCGAGTATGCCCATCGAAAAAAGTTGTGCCCCGAGAAGCACCGCGCCGAGTGAGTACGTCATCAACGGCCGATTGTGCAACGGCTCGAATGTCGATTCCGGATTGACGGCCCGGATCACCCAAGTGACCGCCAAGTAACTGAGCCCGATCATGCCGAGCAGAAAACTGAACATGCCGATACTGCCGAGAAAGTGTTGCGGCCGCTGGCCGAAGCTCGTGATGAACTTGACGGTGAAAAGGTCGAGAAAGCCTTTGACGAAACGGCGGAAGCCATATTTCGAACGGCCGTACTTCCGAGGGCGATGGATGATGACCCGTTCGCCGACTGTGAATCCCTTCGACGCGGCCAGCACCGGGATGAAACGGTGCAATTCGCCGTACAGCCGCACTTCCTGGAGCACCTCGCGCCGGTAACACTTCATGCCGCAATTGTGGTCGTGCAGTTTCACGCCGGTCAGCCAACTGGCGAGACCGTTGAACACCCGGCTGGGAATCACCTTGTGGAAAGGGTCGTGGCGCAACTTCTTCCAACCGCTAACGACATCAAGACCGGCGTCAATCTCGTGAAGAAACGCGGGAATCTCGTGCGGATCGTCCTGTAGGTCGGCGTCGAGCGTCATGCAGATCGGCCCACGGACGATCTTGAACGCGGCAGCAAGAGCGGCCGCCTTGCCGAAGTTCGTGCGGAAGCGGATCGCCCGCACTCGCGAATCTTTGGCAGCCAACTCGCGGATCACATCCCACGAACCGTCGCGGCTGCCATCGTCGACAAAAATGATCTCGACATCGAAGTGGTTGGCCTGCGCGGTCTCGGCTATCTCTTGATGCAGGATCGCCAGACTTTCTTTCTCGTTGAACACTGGAATAACGATCGAGACGAGCCGGGGCACGACCGGCGAAGCGGGATCGACGGCTGTTTCACTCATTCCGCCAACTCCTTCACGGCGGGCGACCAATCGGGCCGTTCCTCCGCCGGGATAAACCGATACAGCAAGAGAGCGAGCACCAGCTCCGCCGCCGTCCAGACCAGTCGAATAACCAGGGCGACTACCACCGCCAACCCTTCAGCCAACGCGGGCTCCATGTTCACGGCTAGCTCGTGGGCGAGCAGGATTTTCAACACCCACTCGCGGACGCCGCCGCCGGCCGGGGCTACCAGGACGACGAAGCCGAGCACATAGGCGAGGGTATTGATCGCCGTCGCGCGGATCCAATCTTCCGCCCGCAACGGCACGACCTCCGGCCGCACCGCTTGCATCACCATCAGCAAACTCAGGCCCAGCAGCAGCCAGCCGATCGACGCTTGCACAAGCCCACGGATCAGCACGAGAAGGTTCATATTAGGGAGGTGAACGTCCGGGCCGACTTTCTTTCGAGCAATTCGAACGATCAAACGGTGTAGCACGCCAACGCCGAGCGGGATCAGGGCGATCGCGATCAGGATGTACGACTGACCGCTGAAGCCAAGCAAGTCGATGTTCAGCATCGGCAAAAGAATAGCGCCAAGGATCGCTCCCGCCGCCATCGACGTCAGGGCCTCGTACGTGGCCGTGACACCCACGATCGTCTTATCCTTCCGCGTGCCGCCGAGCATCACGATGCGAATGACGATGACCCAGACCTTCCCAGGAATGTACTTGCCGTACTGGCTGATAAAATAGGCGCGGATACCCGTTCCGTACGAAGCCGGGACGCCTTGATGGTGCAGGAGGGTTACCCAGAACGACGCCCAGATCGTATGAGCCATCAGGTAGAGGATCGCTGCGGGAATGAGCCATTCGACCCGGCAGCGATAAGAAACATCTCGCAATTCCGGCCGTTGCAGGATGCGAGCGAACTGCCAACCGACGGCGATGATGATCGCGGCGGGCAGAACGATCCGAAAGATGATCCGCGACAGTCGTCTCCAGTTCGGCATGAGACGCATTGTAGGACAGGCCTCCCGGCCTGTCCTCGACAATCAAAGGCCCATCTCCATTCACTTCGACATATCTACGGCTGGACAGGCCGGGAGGCCTGTCCTACGAAAAGTCGGCATCAAGCGAAACGCTCGACATTTACTCTTCATCGAAGTAAACTGTACGGAGTCAGTTTCATCCCACCGGACATTCCTACCATGCGATTCTTCCTTTCGACGAGCATTCTCTTCTTACTGGCAACCTTAGGCCGCGCCGGCGGCGAATGGCCGCAGTTCCGCGGGCCGACCGGTGATGGCCACTCAACGGCCAAAAACTTACCGACCACATGGAGCGAGAAAGAAAACATTCGCTGGAAGACCCCGATCCACGACAAGGGCTGGTCGTCGCCCGTCATTTGGGGAGATCAGATTTGGTTGACGACGGCAAAGGAGAAGTACGCCGATAACGCGCCGAAAGAGAACGCCGCCCAGAAGATTCCCAAGCCGGAATGGATCGAGTTGTACGCCATCTGCATCGACCGACTGACAGGCAACGTCGTGCACGACATTCTGCTCCGCAAAGAGGACAAGCCCGACTATTGCCACAGCTACAACAGTTATGCCACGCCGACTCCTGTCCTGGAAGAAGGACGGGTCTATTTACACTTCGGCTCACACGGCACTTTCTGCATTGACTCGAAGACCGGCAAGCCGATCTGGGAACGGCTCGATCTGAAGTGCGATCATTGGCGCGGCCCCGGTTCCTCGCCCATCATTCACGACGGGAAGATCTTTCTCACCTTCGACGGCTACGATCAGCAGTATGTCACCGCGCTGCACTCGAAAGACGGCTCGACGGCCTGGAAGAAAGATCGCAAGATCAAATACTCCACGACCAATCCCGACCTCTACAAAGCCTACTCAACGCCTTCGGTCTTCGACATCGATGGCAAGCAGCAACTCATCTCGCCGTCGGCCGAATGCACCATCGCTTACGATCCCAAGAACGGCGACGAGATCTGGCGCATCCATCACGGCGGCATGAACGCGGCCTGCAAGCCCGTCTATGGCCACAAACTCATCTACCTTTCCAGCGGCCACACGGCCAACGTCTTGGCCGTCAAGCAAGGCGGCGCTGGCATCTTGGCGCCCGAACAAGTCCAATGGAAGACCGTGAAGGCAGGTCCCTCGCGGCCGTCATTCCTCTTGATTGACGACGCACTCTTTACCGTCAGCGACACCGGCTTCGCCTCCTGCGTCGACGCCAAGACGGGCACGCAACACTGGCAAGAACGCCTGAGCGGCGCCTTCTGTTGCTCGCCCACGCTGGCCGAGGGCCGTGTGTACATCGGCGATCAAGAAGGCAAATTCCACGTCTATGCGGCCAAGAAAGAGTACGAACCGATCGCCGTCAATACGCTCGATGCCGGCCTGATGGCCACTCCCGCCTTCGTGGGCGACGCGATCTATATGCGAACGAAGACCCATCTCTATTGCATCGGGAAAAAGTGAGGCGTGAGCCGCGGATCAGAGACCACGAAAAATCGCTCCATTACCCATTCGCAATCGCCAAATCCCGCAGGAAATCGATTGCCTCGTCCAAGGTCCCAACCACCACTCCGCATTCTCTACCTCGATCATCAAGGTCGCGGAGCAGGAGCAGGTCGTCAAGATCGGGGGACGCCTCCAGGCGCACGCGCTGGCGATGGCCGATGACGCCTGCCTTGTAATCATGGGCGATCATGTGGTTCTCAATCAGGAATCGCGTGCGCTCGGTGATCAGGCCGTCGAGTGCTTCCAGAGCCGCCCCCACGTGATCGAGCGGGTCGAGGCCTTTGCCGACATCGTGCAATAATGCGGCCTGTAGGAATTCCTCATCGTAAGGTCTGGCTTCCACTGCCAGTTTGAAGACTTGCAACGAATGGTAGAGCACGTCCCCTTCAGGATGGTGCTTGGGCGATTGCTTGACTTTGTCCAGCGGTTGCAACAGCAGTTGGAACATCTGGTACGGATCGATCTCCTCCTCGATCTCGGCCACCGCGTCATCCAGGTTGACATCGGGATACTCCCGAACGATAAGGTCCTCCAGTTCCTTGATCGAGGCCCGCTCGATCGCCTTGCCGGTGATCGAACTCTTGAAGACGTAGTGGGCCTTGTCCTCGGCATAGATGGTCAGTTCGAAGTTGAACTTGTCGAGCACGTGAATGTGGGTGAAGACGCGGGCTTCGTTGTGCTTGACGATCTGCTTGCGCTCGACATCGAAAGTGTACCCCTCGGCCGCAAGGATCGTCTCGATTGCCTCGACGCTGTCGGAGAACAGATGCAGGTCGATGTCCGACCCTTTGCGAACGTGGCCGGTCATCACGCTGCCGATGAGCCGTGGTCTAAACTTTCGCAGATGCCGCATGAGATGCAGGGCGTGCAGGCGCATGTCGCGCAAGTTGGTGGTGCGGGCATCGCCTTCCTGCGTGCGTGCGAACGTCTGGATCAGGTCGCGGATCTCGGAGTTGGAAGGGAGATCGTTCGGCTTGACCGAACCTCGGCAAAGCCGTTTGGCGGCTTTACGCTTGGCGGTGAAGTACTCGGACTCCACGCGATCGTACATCAAACGGGCAGCTTCAAAGGCGATGGCTTGACGCAATCGAACATCGGACATGGGTTTTGAGCGCCGGATATTGATAAGCCCATTTCGAGCGGCGCGGGGCTTATGAACAACGATACCGGAGGGGCGGACGAGGTTCAAGGTGAACAATTCGATTCACAATGATTTTCACGCAGATGTTGAGTGATCAATATTGTCAGCGATGCTCCGGACGAACGCCTGGTTTGCTGCGGAAAATGTTGAGTTTTCAATTGACATGGTTCGATCACCATCTTAATGTGCATAGTGGAGTTCCTTCCTACCTCAGTAAGCTTGCCTCTTGCTCGCCGGCTACATCCCACCAAACTCGGCCGATCGCGGACATGGGTCGCAGGCCCAATCAAGGATCACGGTCATGTTGAATGTCATTGGATCACGAACAGGTAAGACCTGTGACGGCGCATCACGCCGCGACTTCCTCAAGGTCGGCGCCCTCGGCATGGGCGGTCTGACACTTCCCGGATTGCTCAAGGCTCGCGCCGAACAGGCCAAGACCGGCAAACCCACCAAGAACACTTCCGTCGTTTGGCTGTGGCTGGGCGGCGGGCCGACCCATGTCGAGACCTTCGACCCGAAGATGGATGCTCCGGTTGAATTCCGCAGCACCACCGGCTCGGTGAAGACGAACCTCCCGGGCGTCGAGATCGGCGGCACCTTCGAGAAGATGGCCAATGTGGCCGACAAGATGGCCTTCATGCGGTCTTTTGCTCACCGCAATTCCGGCCACGGCGGCGGCACTCACTTCATCATGACCGGTTACGACTTCGTCGCGGCTGACAACGGCGGCGGGCAGAGCAAGCCCGGCATGGGCGCTATTCTCGCCCGGCATCGCGGGGCCAATGCGCCGACTGGCCTACCTACCTACATCCGCTTGAACGGCATCGGCGCCGACGGCCCGTCGTGGCTGGGCGCTCCCTACGCTCCGTTCGATGTCGGCGGCAAAGCTCGCCAGAATATGAATCTTCAGCTGACGGTCGATCGCCTTTCGGAACGCAAGGACCTGCTCAGAGGTCTCGACACCGTTAGCCGGGACATCGACAAGACGGGCCTGATGAACGGGCTCGACAATTTCGAAGGCCAGGCCTTCGACCTGATGCTGAGCAAAGCCAAGGACGCGTTCGACGTTACCAAGGAAGACCCGAAGACGCTCCAGAAATACCGAGGCGCTGACAACGGGCGCAACGGCAACCTGGGCGAACAACTCCTCCTCGCACGCCGGCTGTGCGAAGCAGGCGTCGGCTTCGTCACGCTCAATTACGGCGGCTGGGACATGCACGGTCAGATCGCCAACAACATGAAGACTCGCGGCCCCGTTGTCGACGCGGCAGTCTCCGCTTTTGTCGAAGATTGTGCGGCTCGCGGCGTGGATGAGAACATCCTGCTGGTGATCAGCGGCGAGTTCGGTCGTACCCCGCGCATCAACATGAACGCCGGGCGCGATCACTGGGCCCCGCTCTCGACGCTTGCCCTCTCGGGCGGCGGCCTGAAGATGGGCCAAGTCGTGGGCGAATCGACTTCCAAAGCTGAAGTGCCGAAGAGCACCCCGATCGGTCCACAGGACCTGATGGCCACGGTGTTCCACGTACTCGGCATCCCGCAGGACCTCCACTTCAAGGATAACTCGGGCCGTCCGGTGCCGATGATCAACGGTGGCAAACCGATCAGCGAACTCGTGTAAGAATCGTTTGAATCTTCGATCGATCCGAAGGGCGGCCGATGGCCGCCCTTCTTTTTTCGAATTCCTATTTGCGAACTACCTGGGTTCGCTTGTAGGATACACCACTCCCCCTTCGCCTTCACGGGTGGTCGGCTCAGGGCTCTCCGTCATGCCCCGCTCCGAAACATTTCTGGAATGTGTCGTGCGCTCGTTTGGCGAGCGTGGTCCGCCACGCCGCGAGAACGCCGCGCCGTTCGGGCAATTTGTTGACGTCCTCCGCACCTTTTGTACACAGCTCGATCTGCACATGAAGCCGAACGACGTGCGGGCGGCCGTACGTGAATTGGTGTCCGCGCCACACGAGACCATCGAACTCGCCCTGAGCGACGCCATAAATGATGCGGCTGGTGATCGACCCGAGGAGGATCGGGCCGATCTGACGGCGTATCTCGAATTGTTGACGCCGATCTTGCGACAGGCCTTGCGTCGGCCTGGAGACGCCCTTGGGACGTCCGTCCCCGAAAATCTATCGTTCCGAAAGCCCGAAGATTGGCTCGTCTTTCTTCCCGATCGGCTCACGCGATTCAAACCAGGTGACGTCCTGAAAGCGTTTGATTCCTGGCAACTCGACCAGCTTCGCGGCGTTGGACCTTTCAGCGAAACCTGGCATGGATCCTTGACGGAACCGGAATCCGCCGCGGCAGCACTGAAGTTCATCACCCATCCGGAAGCCGCCGCGGATTTCGTCCAACATCAAGAGCTGTTTCGCCGTATTCTCGATCTTGATCCACTACCCGGCCTGGTGAAACTGGAAGCGGTCTATCTGCTCGGCGATCCGCCGTGCCTCGAATCGACCTTCATGAGCGGCTACGACGTGGTTGGCCTGATGAACGACTGGCGTTGGCGCGGCCAGCCGGCGAAGGCGGACCAGGCGTCGTTGATCATCAAGCGAGCGGCCCGGATCGTGGGTGAACTGCATCAGATGAAGGCGCCGATTATTCATCGGGGTCTGAAACCGGCGAATATCTTGCTGCATCCCACCGCCGAAGGAAAAGTGACCGTGTGGGTCGCCGATCTCGGCTGGGCGGCGACTTCCGCCGCCCACGCCCTGCAACAGGCCGATCCGGTTCAGGAGAAGCGCCAAGCACGACGCGGCTCACGCACCATCTTGTACTCGTCGCCGCAACAACGTTCGGGTCTTCCGCCCGATCCGCGCGACGACGTCTTTTCCCTGGGCGTCGTCTGGTATCAGATGTTGCGCTGCGATCCCACGCTCGATCCTCCGGATAGCCTCGAAGAAACGATGGAACTTCGTAAGCTCGGCCTCTCCGAAGGGCATGCTCGACTGCTGGCCTCCTGTCTGGATGAGAATCCCCAGCGCCGGCCTGCCAATGGTTTGGTGCTCGCGTCACAGATCGACGCCCATTTCACCAAGCCGCCCGAGAGCGGTTCGAAAACATTTCAGTTGAAGGGGAGCGAGTCGATCATCGATTTGCCGCCGGTCGGCGCCACACCCATCCGGAAGTCAACCAGCCGAGTCGACCTCCCGAAGACGCTTGAAAATTCACTGGGCATGACGTTCCGCCTGATCGAGCCTGGCATGTTTGAGATGGGTTCGCCAGCGCACGAAAAAGGACGGCACGATTGGGAGGGGCCGGTTCATCCCGTCGCCATCGGCACGCCGTTTTACATCGCCATTTATCCGGTCACGCAGGCTCAGTACCAACTCGTCACTGGTCGGAATCCCGCTCATTTCAGCCGGATGCACGGCGGCGGGCTCGATCACCCCGTTGAACAAGTCTCGTGGGAGGATTCTCTTGAATACTGCTCGAAGCTGATGGAGATGCCGGATGAAGCGGCGATGTGTCGAGTCTACCGTTTGCCGACGGAGGCGGAATGGGAATATGCCTGCCGTGCGGGGTCGACCACTGCCTATGCTTTCGGCGACACGGTGACGATGCGTGAGGTCCACTATTTCGGCTTGAACGCGGCCACCTGGGCCAAGGTGGCACGGACGGCGGGAAAGTCGGAACGTGTCGGCCAACATCCACCCAACGCCTGGGGGCTACACGACATGCACGGCAACGTGCTCGAATGGTGCCAAGATTGGTGGAGCGAGGTCTATTACTCCGAGAGTCCGGTCGACGACCCGCTCGGGCCAGACCAAGGAATGCAGCGAGTTGTTCGGGGCGGCAGTTTCAGTCAGTTCGCTTTCGATTGCCGCTCAGCGGCCCGGTTGGGCCGTGCTCCAACCTGCCGGCTCGGCACTGTCGGCTTCCGGGTCGTGTCAGTCCCGTCAGAATATTGAAACTCTGGGCAATTTATCTCGGCACGGGCCGACGCCGGAAGATCCACAAAACTCCGAAGATGATGCCAATTAGGCTGACGCCAAGCGTGGCCTTGGACCAGGGCACTTGCGTCATTTCTTCTCGCTTGGAGGAATGGGTAGGCTGAATCGCTTCACGTTGTGTGGTAGAAGTTAGGGACGGCGCTGCATTGCTGGCGGGAACCGTATGCACGGCTTTGGCCGCGTGTCCCACGCTCTCGGCCCTGATCAGGTAGTCGCCGGGGGCCGGGATGGGACAATTCCACACCCCTTTATCGTCCGTCTTCCCGGAGGCGACGATCTCTTGCTTATCGTTCTCAAGCCAGACTTTCGCCTCGGCCGCGGGAGTGTCGTCGTCGAAAAACACTTCGACGTGGACACGCTCTTTCTGATTCCGGCACTCGAGCAACATTCGATGTGCAAGGCACACATCGGCGCTGAGTCCGATGACGGCGACGGCAATGAGATAGGTGAGTGGCGACTTCATGTATGATGTTTCCTTATTTCTTCATACATGAACCTGTTGCGCATTTCAATCCGATCGCGAGGATACGTGTCCCAGGCTGGCCGCGAAGGCCGGGCCAAGTGACTGAGGTGATCTGGGAGGGTCATGAAGAAGCGGACGAATTGGCAATCCTGAGATACGCTCACTTTTCATCTACACAGAATCCACCACTTTCCCGCAAACTTTGTGAAGAATGCTGAAAAGGCAGAAGGTTTGTTCCGAATCTGACGATAACTCCGAAAGAGCGAATTACTTCGCCCGTGTCGGTCGTCCATTGAATCAACTGGTTGTCGCCTTGCCCGCGAGAGGGTTGCCATGAACTTGAGACACTTGCCGCGCCAACACGCCCTGCGACAGAAGAAGGATCGCGGCCGCGGTTGGCATGTAATGCGCTGGATTCTAGGCATTTCGTTCCTCGCGGGACTCATCGTCATGTCAGCGCCGCTGGCAGCGGATCCCAAGAATGACCCGGGCGGCCAGCGGCCGCCGAGCGCTCCATCCGTGAAATTCGCGGAACTTTCGGACACGCCTGAGGTCATCCGTGTTCAAAATGAGTTGCCCAAGGCTCTGCCTCCGGTCGACAAGATGCCCAAGCTCGGCGGGGATGAATTGCCTGCTCCGAAGGGGATTGCCCCTTTTGGACCCGACAAGATTCGGATGCCCCGACTGGACGCCAATCCCGGCCCGCTGGGCGCGACGCCCAAGGCGACGGACGAACAACTCAAGGTCTACAACCAATTCGTCGAGTCCATCGTCGACCCGGGCCACACGATTGATCTTGTGCTCGGACGCACCCGGTTGATCTTGCTCAAGGAAACCCCTTCGCAAGTTCAGGTCGCTGATGAAGCCATCATGGGACACAATCTGTTGGCGCCGAAACAGTTCATCATTATCGGCCGGCAAATCGGCACCACGGTCATGACGCTCTGGTTCCCCGATCCCAAGGACAAGAACAAAGACGTGATTCTGAGCTACCTCGTCCGAGTGATTCCGGATCCGGAGCAAAAAAAGCGACTTGAAGCGATCTACCATGCCCTGGAAATCGAGATCAACAAGGCGTTCCCGGACAGTCGCATCAAATTGTCCCTCGTGGGCGACAAGCTGGTCATCAGCGGCCAGGCAAAAGATGTGGCCGAGGCAACGCAAATCCTGCGGATCGCCCGAGCCAACGCCCCCGGCGAAGCACTCCGTGTTCCCGTCAACAACATCAATGTTGATGTGCGGGCCGCCGATCTATTGAATCCTTCGGGAACCCCGGGACTTGACAGCTTCTTGACCGCGGGCGGGCCGAACGTGATCAACCAGATTCGCATCCCCGGCGAGCAGCAAGTGATGCTCCGCGTCACTGTTGCCGAAGTGAGCCGCTCCGCCGCCCGGTCGATCGGCCTGAACTTCAACATCATCAACAATCAGGGCATCAGCGTTTTCGGCCAACAAACGGGCGGCATCACGGTAGGTGGGGGCGTTCTGATCCAGAACCAGCAACAAAACAACCAAGGCGGCGTGCTCGCCAATCTCCCCATTCGTCTCGACAACGGGCAGATCCCGATCGCCATCGACGCGCTGAAAACACTCAACTACGCTCGCTCGCTGGCCGAGCCGAACCTCGTCGCCACGAATGGGCATCCCGCTTCGTTCCGATCGGGCGGCCAATTCCCGGTCCCGGTTATTGGCGGCTTCGGCAACACGCAAGGCGGCGGTTCGGGATTAACCGGCGTGCAGTTCGTCCCCTTCGGCGTGCAATTGACGTTCACGCCGTTCATCACGGATCGTGACCGCATTCGCCTTGAAGTTCAAGCAGAAGTCAGCACGCGCGACGTATCGACGGGCGCCAACATCGGCGGGGCCAATGTTCCGGGCCTCAATGCCCGAAATTTCAATAGCACGGTGGAAATGCGTGAGGGCCAGACGCTCGCGGTCGCTGGCTTGATCCAGAACAACATCGGCAGCGCCACCAACCGCGTGCCCTTCTTCGGCGATATCCCGATCTTTAACCGTCTGACGGGGCTTGATCGCATTCAGCAAGGCGAGTCGGAACTTGTCATTCTGATTACGCCGGAACTAGTGCATCCGCTCGACAAGAAGGAAGTAACGAAATTGCCCGGCTCGGATTTGTTTGAGCCGAGCGACCTCGAGTTCTTCCTCTATGGCCGCGTGGAGGGACGCCGCAGCAGCGACTATCGCAGTTCCGTCATGGATGATATACATCGCATGATTCGCTACAAGCATTGCGAGCGCGAATACATTTTCGGGCCGGTCGGGCATATCGATGACCCGAATTACCCGACGCTCGACTACCCCGCTCTCCCGTAAACAGGCGGCCCTGGGCGTCTCTTTGGCACTCTGGCGACAAGGATGGATCCGATGGCATCTCGCAAGAAGTTGATTCGCACGGCCGCCCTGTGGAGCACTCTCGCCTGCTCGACGGGCGTGCTGATCGGCTGCCGGACCGGCTGCCCGACTCCCGGGCATGGCGGCGACCTATTTCACGATCCGTGTGCCGACGTGGTCAAGGGTTCCATGCCTCAGCCGCTTGGGACGTTCGCACGCGAATTCATGTACCGACAAAGCGCCAAAGCCGAGGCGGACGACTTCGTCATCTACTTATACGAGTGGAGCTTCGAAGATCCGGCCCAGCTCGGGCCGTTTGGCCGCCGGCACCTCGTGACCATCGCCAAGCGAATGCCTGAAGCGCCGTTCAACGTGCTCATTGAATCGAGTGCCGATCCCCGGTTGGACGAGACACGTCAGGCGAACCTCGTCAACCTACTAGCTCAAGCCGGGGGCGTTCACGATCCCGCGGGGCGCGTGCGCGTCGGCTTCCCGAGTGCCGAAGGGCTCTATGGCGACGAGGCCGAGGCCATCTACTCGAACTTGATTAACGGCGGCGCCGGCGTAGGCATCTTCGGCAACGACTTCAACAACGGAAACGGCGGAGGCGGATTCGGCAACGGAGGCTTCGGCAACGGAGGCTCGTTCGGCGGCAACGGCCTCAATGGCCAAGTCCCGACTTTTCGGTGATCCTGGTCCATTTCTCGTTACAGGGTGACGTGCCATCATGCGGAATGTAGTTAAGTCGAGAATGCTGACCGGCGTGCTCCTCGCCGGTTCGACGCTTTTGTGCGGCTGTCTGAATACCGGCGTCAAGCAGTCGACGCCGCCCAAGCCGTTCGTCCCGGAGGCTGATGTTTCCAAGGTGATGGAGCTTCCCGCGAAAGAGGGGGCCCGCGCATGTCTCGCCGCCGCTCAGCTCCTCGAGAAGGAAGGTAAATATCCGGAGGCGATCGCCCTTTATGAAAAGGCACGCAGCCAGGATCCGGCATTGAAGCATCTTTGCCGACGTTTGGCCGTGCTGCACGATCGCCTTTTTGATTATTCGAAAGCGGAACAAGAATACGTGGTGGCCCTCGCCATGTATCCGCGCGACGCCCACTTGCTGAACGACGCCGGTTACAGTCAGTTTTGCCGAAGCAATTTCGCCGAGGCGGAAAACTTCCTCCGCCAGGCGATCAAGATCGATCCCAATCTGAAGAAAGCCCGCATCAATCTCGGCATGGTTCAGGTTCAACAACGAAAGCCGGAACAGGCGCTCGATACGTTCCGAACCGTGGTGCCGGAAGCCCACGCCCATTGCAATCTCGCCTACGGCTACACCATGCATGGCAATCGGAAAGGGGCGATCGCGGAATATCGCAAGGCGCTGGATCTCATGCCGGACCTCGACCGCGCCCGCGCGGCTTTGACGGAACTTGAAAATCCGTCGCGGAGCAGAATTGCGGCGGCCGCCCACAAGAAAGCAGCCTCCGACTCGGCTAACGTCCAATCGGCGCCCGCGAAATCAGATCCCGCTCGCGTGATCGAACCCGCGAATTTCGCGGAAAACATCGCGAATCCGGGGTTCGCCGCCGGGCGCGGGAACGAATGAGCCGCCGAACATTTCAGTGATTGCTGATGGATAAGCGAGCCCCGCCTGGGGCTCATTTGATTCCCAGAGGTGAAAAAAGTCCATCTCGTATCAATAAATCTCTTCCCATTTCTCGCCTGCGAGCGAGGGCCGTTTGCACCATTCTTTCATCAAAGCTAAATACATGTTGTCTCCGGTCGAGTAAGTCAGACGATCAGCCGGCCCGGGCAACGGGAACCTTCCCGACAAGCCCGGAATGATCAGCGAGCGATCGTCATTGCCATGCTTTCTTAATTGTGCGCGGATCAAGTGGGCCGTCATCCGACCCCCGGGCGCTCCGCGTACGTCTTGAATTGCAATCCACCGTACTTGGGTTCGGCCTGATGGCGCTCGTCGCGCCAACAACGAACGCACGCCCGCGGATCGAGCGCGCAGCGGACATCGTCCGCTCCGATAGATCAACGTATTTAATTCTGTTTAATCGAACCAACTAGAGGAACTACCCATGAAGACCATCAATACCCTGCTTCGCCGCCTGTGGAATGATGACGACGGCGCCGTGATCACCACCGAGTACCTCATGCTGGGGAGTGCACTCGCCCTCGGCTCGGCGACCGGCCTGAACGCGATCAAGGACGCGACCGTGGCCGAATGCCAGGACTATGCAAAATCGGTGCGCGGCATGAATCAATCCTACTCGGTCCCAGGGCAAAGCGCTTGCGGGGCCAGTTGTGGAGGATCGGCCGTCACCAACGCGGGGCCGGACTATAGCTCGGCTAATGCTGCTCAGGCGCCACGAGTGGTTTACTTGCCGTCTCCGTCATCGTCGCCGTGAAACAGAAGTCCCCGTCACGCGCCGATCGCTTCTTGGGCGAGGACGATCGGCCGCCGCGACCCAACCTCTGCGGCTCACGGGGACTATTTGAATTGACTGACTAAAGCCCCTTCTTGCGGCTTTCGAGCTTCGCGATAAACTCTTGGCGCTGTTCGGCCGTGAACGGCCCCTTGCCCTCACGAGCCAGCCGCAACGCTTCTTGATACTCTTCCGACGCTCGGTCGCGATCCGCGAGGCCCGAAAGGGCTTCCGCCAGGTGCCCATGCATCCGCGGATCGGCTGGATAGCGACGGCAGGCTGCGTCGAACACCTGCGCCATCTCCGTGAAGAGATTGCCTTCGACTTTCTTCAACGCCGCCTGGCGGTAGACCTTGCCCACAATGTCGAGTAGCTCGGGCGAAATACGATCGACCGCGGTACGCTTTCCGCTCAGAGGGTTGATCATGCACGAGCGAATGCGTTCGAGACTATCCTTGGGATCGTCAAAATGTTCGGCGTTCAGCCAGGCTAGATTGACGTTCGCGACCGGATTGTCTTTTTCCTGTTTCAAAACCTCCAAGTAGATTTCGCGCATCCGGGTCCAGTTCTTTCGCTCCATCGCGATCTGAGCCTCGAATAAACGAGAAACAACATTATCCGGCTTTACCTTCAAGGATCGCATCAAGTATTCGTCCGCTACTGCAAGACTGCCTCCGTTTTTCCAGGTCTGCGCCAACGAAAGCAGGGCAAATGCCTGAAATTCCTTCACGATCTCTTGTTTTCGTTTCTCGGCATCGGCGCCAGTCAGATTGACAAGGCGCTTTTCGGCCCGTTCTTGTCCTTCCACCAGATAGATTTCAGACTCGTTTCTCGCTTTCTCGGTGCGGTTGGCGACGATGTCCTGCCGAATCGATTCAAAAATAGCGATCGGGTCATCAGGAGATTGCTTGCGCCACTTCGCGGTCCAGTTCGCAGCATTGTCCGTCATTTTATTTTGAGTGAGGATCATCACGAGCGTCGGGTACGCCGCAACGTATGTCGGTTGTTTACGCAACACGTCTTCAAGAATGCTGACAGCTGCGGCCACGTCGCCTTGCCGAGCCTTCACGCGGGCTTCCAGGGTCCGAACGAAGCTGCTTTCCGCTTTAGTTTCCTTGATCATGCCGATGAAGGTGGCTGCCCGAGCAATTCGATCGTCTTCCGGAGAATCGAGCGCCAAAACGACGAGTTGCGACAGCAGGTCGACATTGCGCGGTTCATTGGCCGCCTTGGGCTCCAGTTCAAGCCAGGCGAGGTCGGATCGATTCATGAGTTGCATGAACTGGGCGCGAAACATGGCGATCAATGCCCCGTCCATGCCCGATTTTTGGCCAAGGTCCTGCCAGCGAAGTAGGCCCGCGTACATCGATTTTGTCGACTCCCACACATCGGCGGGGGCACCGACGTCATCGCGACGCATCGCCGCGTAAGCGCCCACGGCGTACAGCATGGCTTCGCGGGACGATTCCTTGCTGAACTTCTGCACCGTCTCGATCACCATTCCTGGTTGCGTTTCACTCCAGCGGAGCATGGTGCGAAGTAAGCCCAACATCGCCGATTCGCGGACATGAGTGTACTCGCGCGTCGACCAGAACTGTTCCGCGGCCTGCTCGAACTTGCCTTCGGCGAGTAATTGCTCCCCTTTCCAGATGCGCAGCAGGCCATTGTTTTCGTGCTTGGTCAATGCCTCATCGAGAATCTTGTGGCGACTCTCGGGGTTACTGGTGGTTCGGATCAGCAACGCTTCCACTCCGACATCGCGAGGCAATTGATTCAACAGTTGCAGGCCTTTTTCTCGTTCCCCCTTGTTGATAAGGGCGACCGCGAGCACTCTCTTGGTTTCGTTATCCTTTTCGTTGGGGAAGTTCACGGGATTGTCGAGGTAGGCAAGGGCGGCTTCGAGCCGGTTGGTGCGGATCAGCCATTCGGCATAAAAACGCTTCGCCCCCTGATCCGTGGGATTCAGTTTCAGGAATGCCTGGATCAATGTGTCGCCATCACGATGCCGAGCCTTGATTGCTTCCGGATCCTTCGGGATGGGATCAACGAGTTGCGATAGAGATACTTCGATGCGCAGAACATCCGCCGAACGAGGGTAGTCCGATTTCAGCTTCTCGAAATCCTTGGTGGCTTTCGCCACCTGTCCGGTCCGCAGATAGTAGAGGATGATCGCTCGACGGGCCAGCCGATTGGATTCGACGCCGATCGGAACTATTTTGTTGGCGGCCTGGATCGCGTCCGTCTCGTGGGGAACGTATCGTTCGGGCGGCACTACGGTTTGGTTGGGGAACTCCCGGCGAAATCGCGCGATTTTCTCAAGCGCCAGCTCGAGTTCGGCAATCACGACCAGTAACGAAAGATCCTTGGGATCTCTCAGGAATTCCTCGAAAAATAAGCGATCAGCGGGTGTGACGGCGTCTGTCTTGCCCACTACCTCTTGTAGTTTTTTCAGAATGACAGACGCTTCATTCGGTTGCTGCAACGCCAGACAGAGGTTGGCCATCAGAATGAGGGCGCGGGTTCTCAGGTCGCCCGCTTTGGGATTTTCAAGCACTGCCTTCAGTGATGTCTTTGCCTGAAGCAAACGGCCTTCACGCATTTGAATGGCGGCTTCTTGAACGGAGACGATCGCCTTGGCGACGGGATCGTCGATTTTTTTCAATTCCGTTAGATTGACGGCCAACTCGGAAGGCTTGGATCCCCGAGTCATTTTCGCCTCCAGCGCCGCCGCATGGAGATCGACAAGTGCTGCCGGACTTGTATTGCTTCCGGTCAACTTCAGGCCCTCTTCCGTCCACTTGAGAGCCCGATCGTTCAGATCACGCTGCACGCCGATGTTGCCTTTTTTGCCTTCCACAAAGGATTCCTGATTCAACATCCGCGCCAGTGACGCGAATGCCGTCGGAGAATCAACCTTGTTCGCGACCAAGGCGCCCGCCATCGTTTCCAGGCGATCACGAACGGTCGACCATTCGGTGAAGTTTTCGATGTACAAGACACGGCGTGCTTTCGTGGCCGCACTCAAGTTGCGCATCATCATGGAGCCTTGCATGGCGCTCGCGAAGCGGGTTTTCCCCAATTCCGTCGAAATTTCACTGAGCGATCTCAACGCTTCAAACAACCGGTCGGACTTCCTCTCATCCGCGCGCATGTCCTCAAGGCCAACGTCGATTGC
>Ga0105046_10000625_pt1 | contig 50577 bp, 39 predicted proteins | sample MAT03_FD_78385 | JGI IMG/M metagenome (GOLD analysis project Ga0105046, IMG submission 78385) | Freshwater microbial communities from Lake Fryxell liftoff mats and glacier meltwater in Antarctica - MAT-03 (megahit assembly) | ecosystem: Environmental > Aquatic > Freshwater > Ice > Liftoff... | reverse complement strand
CTTGCATGCCGGCCCCGTCGGTGCCGGTCCAGACGCTGGCATCGCCGCAATCCACGCCGTCTTCGGCGACCATGACGCCGTGCTCATCGAAGCGGATCGACGCGTCCAGGTTTCCACCGACGACATCGGCGGCGCTCATGGCCACCATCGCGTAGTCCGGCTGGGTGTGCCGATACGGCAGGGTGGAGTCCCCGAGCCGGTCGACCGCGGCGAATCCATCGAAGCTGACCCAGCCCATCCACTTCGAGCTCTTCGCCACCTCCGGGACCGCGGCGCCCTCCTTTGCCGCCAACGTGCACAATTTTTCGGCCTGGTCCGCGTTCCCCAGCGCCATCGGCTCAAGCACCTGTTTGGTGACGAACACGAACACCGCGTCGCGTTCGCACGTGTCGCTGCAACCATCATCATTGACCGTGTTCCCGTCGTCGCAGACCTCGCCGTTCTCGAGGGTGCCGTTGCCGCAGCTCGTGTCGGTCGTGCCGGACGCGTCCGTCGTCGACCCCGTACTCTCCGTGCCGGTCTGCGAGGACAGCCCGGTCGTGCTGGTCGAGCCCGACTCGCCGGTCCCCGTCGGCGACCCCGTGCTCGTGACCCCGCTCGTCGAGGTCCCCAGCCCGGTCGTCGGCGTCCCGATGCTCGACCCAGGCGATCCGGTGGACGTCCCGGTCGTGCTCGTCTCGCCGGTCGTCGCCGACGAGGTCGCCGCGACGCCCGCGGGGTTGAAACAGCCGCACGCGAGCGCGACGACCAGCAGGTGGATGCAGGAGAGGCACTTCATCGCAGGCGTCGATGCTAACGCAGATGCACGACCGTGGTCGCGCTCATCGAGCTCAGGTGAGCCGCAGCGGCAGCGTCGTCAGGCCCCGGATATTTCCGGGGAGGCGCCACTGGAGCTGCTCCGCCGGGACCGCCAGCCGCATCGCGGGGAAGCGCTGCATCAGCGCATTGATCGCGAGCGACCCCTCGAGCCGCGCCAGCGGTGCGCCCATACAGAAGTGAATGCCGACCCCCAGTGCCAGGTGGCGATTGGGCTCGCGCGCGAGGTCGAGGCTCTCCGGGTCGGCGAAGACCTGCTCGTCACGGTTGGCCGCCGCCAGCCCGCCGAGGATCGGGGTCCCGCGCGCGACCCTCTGACCATGCAGCACCAGGTCTTCCCGGGCGTACCGCGGCGCCGTAAAGATCGCCGGGCTGGTGAAGCGCAGCAGCTCCTCGACCGCGCACGCGATCCCCTCCGGCCGGGCGCGAAGCGCCTCGCGCTGCTGCGGATCCGCGAGCAGGGCCAGGGTGCCCGTACCGATCAGGTTGACCGTGGTCTCGTGGCCCGCGAGCAGCAGCAGGAAGATCATCGAGATGATGTCATCCGCGCTCAGTCGGTCGCCATCATCCTCCTCGGCCTGGACCAGCGCCGAGATCAGGTCCTCGCGCGGCTCGGCGCGTCGCCGGGCGATCAACGCCTCGAACAGGCGCAGCAGCCGGTTGCCCGTGGGGATCTGCATCAGCACGCCGACGATCCCGCCGGAGAACGAATTGGTCAGGCTCGACATCCATCCGTGGAAGCGAGCGCGGTCCTCCTCCGGGATCCCCATCATCTCCGAGATGATCGCCAGCGGCAGCGGCAGCGCGAAGGCCGACATCAGGTCGACCTCGTTGCGCCGCGCAGCGTCGTCGAGCAGGCGCTCGATGATCACCTCCGCCGCGCGCCGCATCTCCTTGACGCGCCCCGGCGTGAACGCCCGGCTGACCAGGTTGCGCAGCCGGCGATGCTTCGGCTCGTCGCTGTTGAGCATGTTGCTCTGCATCGTCTGGAACAGCCGCGGCATCCACCACGCACCCATCGCCGGCGTCGCGCCGGCGTGGCGCGAGTCGTTGACGAAGCGGGGGTCCTTGAGCAGCTCGGCGACCGCTTGATGACGCGTCGCGAACAACGCTCCGCGCAGGTACGACCCCCGCACCGGCACCAGCGCCGCACGGGCCCGCAGGCGTGCATACAGCGGATAGGGGTCGTTGCGAAACGCCGGGCTCTTGAAGTCGATACAAAGGTCGGTGTCCATCGTGCTCACGGCTCCGTCGCGGGATCGGCCACGGGCAGCTCCATCGCCACCCCCAGCGCGTCCGCCTTGCGCGCCTCGGCGCGGCGCTTCGCCAGGTACAGCCGCTCGCCTCGCGCGCTGCGCTCCCCGACCGCCAGCGCCTGGCCTTCGGGACCTGTCTCCGGGGACCTGTCCGAAAAGGCAGCCCGCCACGTCTCGATCGACACCTGATTAAAGCTCGGGTCGCGCGGGTCCTCGAGGATCGCCCGCACCAGCGGCTCGGGGTCGAAGAACTGCGGCGCCAGCTCGGCCGGATCGTAGGCGTCCCCGCGATCGAAGAGCCCGCCGCAGATCGGGCGCAGCCGACACTGCGCGCAGCCTGGCGCGTAGCGGTGCTCCCACGCCGTCTGCCGCACCGTCTGCTTATCGTCGAGGAAGTGCACGATGCGCTCCTCCCCCTTCACGATCTTGCGGGTCTCGGTGCTCGCCCACCCGAACTCGCCCATATAACACAGCGGCACCTTCTCGACGCGAAAGCTCCGACCGCTCGCGTGCAGCAGCCGCATCGCCCGCAGCAGCGAGGTCTCGAAGTCCGCGAGGCGCGGCGTGAACTGCTCCTGGTTGACCTCCGCCCGGCCCATCGACGGGTCGAGGTTGTTCCACACGAAGTGGCGCACCTGCGGGTGCTTCGCCATGAAGTAACGGATGTTGTGGTCGAGGTGGTCCGCGTTGAGCCGGTTGATCACGCAGTTGACATTCACCTCCACGCCGAAGCGGTGGGCGTTGTCGATCGCCGCGAACGCCCGCTCGAGCGTCCCCTCGCTCCCGCGAAGCTGCGCCTCGACCTCCGGCCGCACCGAATACACCGACACGTGTACGAGCTTGAGCCCCGCCTCCGCCAGCTCGCGCGCGAACTCCGGGTCGGCCAGCCGCGAGCCGTTCGTGATCATGCGGACATGCAGCCCCTGCGCCGCCGCATAGCCGGCGATCGCCGGCAGCTCCGGGTGCAGCGTCGGCTCGCCGCCGGTCAGGATCACCCCGAAGTAACCGCGGCGCACGAAGTCGTCGACCAGCACCCGCATCGACGCAAACGTGTGCGTGTAAGGCGTCGTCGGGTTCGAACAGAACCCGCAGAAGTGGTTGCAGTGCCGCACCACCTGGATGTAGCCGAGGTTGGCCATCCCCTCGCCAGGGTACACCGCCGACCCCCCCGGTGTATGCTCGCCGCGATGGCGACCCGCCACCTGCCCGTGCTCGCCACGCCCGCGACCTGGGCGGCCGCCGTGGCCGCTCAGGTCGAGATCCAGCTCGGACACCTCTGTAACAACCGCTGCGTGTTCTGTGTCAGCGGCCAGCGCACCGCGCAGGGCCTCGCGCGCCCGCTGCCGACCGCCCCGACCCTCGCCGCCCTCGACGAGGCCGCGGCCGCTGGCGCCCGCAAGGTCACCTTCCTCGGCGGCGAACCGACCCTCCAGCCCAGCCTCGTCCCCGCGATCGAGCGCGCGATCGACCTCGGCTTTCGCGAGATCGTGCTGTTCACCAACGGCGTCAAGACGGCCCGCGCCGGCTACGTCGACGACATCCTCGCCCTCGGCGCCGCGCGCGGCTTCCATGGCTTCGAGTGGCGCTTCTCGATCCAGGGCGGGGACCAGGCCGCCCACGACGACGTGACCCAAAAGCCAGGTTCGTTCGCCCGGCTGGTCGCCGGCATGCGCCACCTGCAGGCCAGAGGCCAGCGCCTCACCGCCAACGCCTGCATCAATGAACACAGCTACCGCTCGCTGCCCGGCTACGTCGACCTGGTCCGCGAGCACGGCATCCGCCAGCTCCACCTCGACCAGGTCCGCCCGCGCGACGCCGGCCAGCGCAGCGACGCCGAACTGCGCGCCATGATGCCGCGCTACGCCGCGATGGTCCCCTACTTCCGGGTCATGCTCGACCGCTTCGCCCGCGAGCTCCCGGGCTTCGACATCAACGTCGGCAACCTCCCCTACTGCGTGATGCCCGAGCGCGCCGCCGTCATCCACCACGACGGCGAGGCCACCAGCACCGTCGCCGCCGACGGCGACCAGCTCTCGCGTCCGTGGGACAAGTACGCCGACAAGCGCCGCGACAAGTTCCACCCGCCCGCCTGCACGACCTGCCAGTTTCGGCCGCGCTGCAACGGCGTGTTCACCAAGTACGCCCAGTTCTACGGGGTCGACGAGTTCGTCCCCGTGCCCGCCCCGCGACCCACTCTGCGGCCCACCCCGCGACCCACCCCGGCCCCGCCGACGATGAAGTACCGCACGCTGCCAGGCACCGCGTCGCAACTGTCGGCGATCGGCCTGCGCTGCCGCCCCGGCGACCACGCCGACACCGTCGCCGCCGCGCTCGACCTCGGCATCGACTGGTTCACGCTCGATCTCACCGACACCGACCTCGGCGCGACCCTCCTTCGCGCGCTCGGGACCCGACGCCACGAGGTCACGCTGCTCACCACGCTCGACGGCCGCTCACCCGCGCAGGTGACCGCCGCCGTCGAGTCCGCCCGGCGTCGCCTCGATCTCGACGTCCTGCCGCTGGTCGCGCTCGAGCATGGCGCGAGCCCTGGATGCCTCGACGCGCTGCTCGCCCTGCGCGACGCCGGCAAGGTCGCTCACATCGGCCTGTCCCCGGGGACAGGCCCTATCTCGCCGACGCTACGCGCCGCGCTCCCGCAGCTCGCCTGCCTGCGCGTCCCCTACGCGCTGCATCACCGCGGCTTCGAGGCTGGCCTGCGCGACCTGTGCATCGGGACAGGTCCCACGGGACAGCCCGCGCAGCGCCTCGGCGTGATCGCGTACGACCCACGGATGCACCCGAGCGCCCCGCACGACCCGATCCAGCGGGCGCTCGCCACCGTCGGCGCCCGCATCCAGGTCGCAACTGAAGCCCTCGCGCTCGCGTGGCTGCTGCGCCAACCCGGCGTCAGCGTCGCCGAGATCGACGCGCCCAGCCCGGCCGCGCTGCGGACCGCGGTGCAGGCCCTGGACTTGCTGACGCATCCGAAGCTGTGGGCCGCGCTGCAGCCCCACCTCGACGCCCGATGCATGTGAGCCGAGCCGCCCCCGCAGTGAGCTGACCCGCGGTAAACCTGGCCTTCGGGACAGCTCGCCTCAGCGCCCCCGCGGCGCCAGCACCACGCTCGTGGCGTCCGGCGCCGGCTCCCAGATGCGCTCGATGTACGCCAGGTTGGCCGCGGCCCGCGGATGCGGCGCGATCAGCCGGGTCGCCGCGACCAGCCCGAGCCCGAGCGACACGCCCACCAGCGTCGCCCCCACCCGCTTGCGCCACCCGAGCAGCGCGAGCAGTCCGAGCACCGTCGCCACCACCACCGCAGTGACACTCACGCCAGCGAACACGTACGGCGCCCGTCCAGCCCACCACAGCGGCAGCAGCACCTCCGACACCGGCTGGTGAATGTTGGTGAGATCGAAGTGCGGCCACAGCGACGCCGCCAGCCCGTTGATCACCACCGACCAGGTCAGCAGGCCGACGAACGCGATCCAGCCGACCACACCGCCTCGCAGCCAGCGCAGCGCCCCCGCCCAGCCGAGCACCAGCGCCGGCAGCACCGCCACCAAATAGCGCGGCCCGACCCGCCAGCCGCCCTCGAAGTTGAGGCTCACGCACGCCAGCAGCAGCGCCGCGAACATCGCCAGGTGCACCCGCGCGTGGCTGCGCAGCGCGCTATCGTCTGGCCTTCGGGACATGTCCCACAGGCCAGCCAGCGCCAGCAGGCTCAGCGGCGCCCACCACAGCAGCCCGCTCGCCGGCGCCAGCACGTGCGCATGAAATGCTGTCCAGCTCGGCGCCACCAGCCCGAGGAAGCCCTGCCCGTGCTTGGCCGCGAACCCCGGGTCGGTGACGTGGTGATAGCCGGTGCGCAGCGGCCCGCCGTACACCGCCGCGTGGTACAGCCCGAGCAGCACGATCGGCGCCGCGGCCCCCAGCGTCGCCCCCACGGCCGCCCGCCAGCGGCCCCTGCCGGCCCACACCAGCACGAACACCGCCAGCGGCACGCCCGCGAACGCGGCGCTGTACTCGACCCCCACCGCCGCCGCCGCCAGCATCCCGCCGACGCTCGCGCGCAACATTCGGTCCTCGCGACACGCGTCGACCACCTGCAGCGCGCCGACCCCCAGCAGGCAGGCCGTCAACGCGTGCCCGTAGAACAGCCGCGCGTACGCGGCCGCCGGCGTCGCCACAGCCCAGAGCCCGATCGCCAGCCAGATCGCCCGCGCCCCGAACACCGGCGCGAAGCGTCGCGCCAGCGCGGCCGCCAGCACCAGCGTCGGCACCACCCCGCCGAGCAGCCGCGCCCACCACGTGTAAGCCCGCAGCGTCAGCGGCTCCCCGGTCACCCGCGCGACCCCCTGCGCGCCCGCATAGGCCGCCGCCGCCACCAGCCCGGTCCCGGGCGGCTTGTTGGGATACACCCGCCGCGACACTGGCGAGCGCGCGACGTCCGGCCCGTGATCGATCCCCCGCGTCGTCAGCCCGTCGATCGCCAGGCTGCCCTCCTCGACCAGCATCATCCCCTGCAACAGCCGCGGCCGCTCGTTGGCGTTGCGCGTGCGCTCCGCGTAGGGAAACGCGTGCATCAGCACCAGCGCGAGCGCGGCGAGCATCACCTCGGCCCGCACCCACCTGTCCTTCGGGCCAGCTTCCCCTGCCGGGTCCGAAGCCTCCGACCTGTCCCTCGGGCCAGCTTCCCCTTCCGGGTCCGAAGCGGTTGGCCCGGCCTCGCCCCGCAGGCGACTCACGGCGCTACGGCTTGCCTTCCTCGAGCGCCTTGGCGCGCATCTTGGCCTTGAGGGCCTCGAGCGCGTCGTCCTGACCTGCGCCTTTATTCGCGAGCTGGGCCAGCTTGGCGTCGATGTCCGCCTCCTGGATCTGCTGGTCCGCGCTCTCGGCCGCGACCTCGTTGAGCGCCTCGATCCTCGCGATCTTGTCCTCGATCGCGTCCATGCGCGCCCCGGCGCCCGCGTCCGCGGCGATGTTGCTCGCGCCGCCGCTCGCCTTGCTCGCCCGCGCCTGGGCCATCAGGCTCCCGCGTCGCAGGTTGAGCGACTTCAGCTTGGTCGTGGATTGGCTGATCCCTGCGCGCAGCTCCTCCACCAGCTTGCGTTGCTGGACCACCGACTCATCGAGCGTCGAGACCTCGATCGCCAGCTCCGCTTTGCGCTGCAGGGCCGCCCGCGCCAGCGTGTCGTCGCTCAGGTTGACCGCCTGCTCCGCGCGCGCGCCCCAGGCCGCGTCGTCCTTGCGAAGCTGCTGGAGCTTGCGCTCCATCATCTTCTGGTCGACGATCGCCTGCTTGAGGTCCAGCTCCGACTTGCGGATGTTGTCCGCCAGGTCGTCGAGCATCAGCGCGATCTCCTGACCGGGGTCCGTGACCGCGTCGACCGCGTCGTTGAGCGTGCTGGAGATGACCCGCTTGAGCCGGCTAAAGAGCCCCGGTTTGTTCGTCATGTCGCGTCCTCGGTGACCGCCGCGAGTCTACACCACGCCTCGCCGAACTTGCTCCGCTCGCCCGCCCGCGCCTAAGCTTTGCGCCCCGTGCCCGCGCCCGCGCCGACACCCGCCGACTCGGCCGGCTTCCCTGGCTTCCCTCGCGTCCGCGGCCACCGCGACGCCCAGGACGCCCTCGCTCGCGCCCTCGCTCGCGGCCAACTGCACCACGCCCTCGTGCTCGTCGGCCCTCGCGGCGTCGGCAAGGCGACCTTCGCCCGCGGCCTCGCCTGCGCCCTGCTGTGCCCCGAGCGCCCCGGCCAGGGCTGCGGCGCCTGCACCACCTGCCAGCGCGTGCTCGCCGGCAACCACCCCGATGTCGACTGGCTGCTCCCCGACGGCAAGGCCGGCACGATCTCCGTCGAGGCCGCGCGCGCCTGCCACGTGCGCCAGGCCCACGCGCCCTACGAGGGCAAGGCATACGTCGTGATCGTCGACCCCGCCGACGCGCTCGGCGAGGGCGCCGGCAACGCCCTGCTCAAGACCATCGAGGAGCCGCGCCCCGGGATCCACTTCGTCCTGCTGACCACCAACTTGCAGGGCATGTTGCCGACGATCCTCAGCCGCGCCCTGCCGATCCGCCTCGGTCGCCTCGACGACACGATCGTCGGCGAGATCCTGCACACCCGCGCCCCCGACGTCCCGCCCGACCGCCGCGACATGGCCGTGCTGCTCGCCGAGGGCAGCGCCGGCGTGGCCGTCGAGCTCGCCAGCGACCCCAGCCTCGAGCGCTGCGTCGAGCTCCTGCGCCAGGCCCTCACCGCCGTGCAGCAGGGTCCGCGGGCGATCTTCAGCGGCGATCAATCTCCCCGGTGGACCGCCTGGAGCGCCGCCGTCGGCGCTGGCGAGGCCGAACCTCCGCCCGAGCCCGACCCCGAACCCCCGCCCACCCCGATCGCTACCGGCAAGAAGAAGGTCGCCGCCAAACCAAAGAAGCCCGACGGCGATGCCAAAAAGAAGGACGCCCCCGCCGCCCAGCGCAGCGCCGTCCGTCGCCTGACCGAGCTGTGGATCTTGCACGTGCGCGAGCAGATCCGCGGCCGCGCCGGCCTGTCCGGCGTACCCCGCAGCCACATCGCGGCGAGTCCTGCGCAGCAGGTCGCCACGATCGCCGCCCTGCAGCAGCTCGAGGCCCGCATCGAGCGCATGGGCAACGTCCGCCTCACCCTCGAGCAGACCCTCCTGGACCTCAGCCGGCCCGCCCATCCATAGCCGCTATACTCGCCGGCCATGTCACCCCCACGCAGCTTCTCGGAGTTCTGGCCGTACTACCTCGGCGAGCACCGCAACCCGCTCAACCGCGGCCTGCATTACGTCGGCACCTTCTGCGCCCTCGCCCTCCTCGGCTACATCATCACCAATCGCTACTGGGGTCTGATGCTGGTCGGTCTCGTCGTCGGCTACGGCCCCGCCTGGGTCGGTCACTTCTTCGTCGAGAACAACAAGCCCGCCAGCTTCAAGTATCCGCTGTGGTCGTTCATGGCCGACATCAAGATGCTCACGCTCAAGCTCGGCGGCCAAATGGACGGCGAGATGACCCGCCTCTACGGCAGCGGCCACCCGCCCCCCGACGCCCCGCTGCGCCGCGGCGGACCGACCTCGTGAAAGACGTCCCGCGATCACTCCTCCCGATCACCCTCGACGCCGCGCTGCGCGACGCCGAGGTCCTCGACGTCAAGGCGCGCACCCTCGCGATCACCCACCTCGCCGCCGCCTACCTCGAGCGCCTCGGTCGCACCGAACCACTGTGGCAGGCCCACACCGAGCACGAGCTCGGTCCCGCCGTACTCGCCGCCCTGCTCCGCGCGATCGAACGCGACCCCGCGACCCCGATCCAGGCGCTCGCCGCCGCCGGCCTCGGCCAGATCGGCGCCCCCGAGCTGCTGGGCGCCGTCCCCGACGAATGGTTCACCCGCACCGACCCCGACGCCGCCTACCTGCGCGAGTGCGCCGCGATCGGCTGGACCCTGCTCGGTGGCGCCGCCAGACCTGTCTCCGGGGACATGTCCCAAAACACCTACGACGCCGTCGTCGCCCGCCTGCGCGTCGGCCTCTCCGCCGATCAGCCCGAGCTGCGCTATCAATGCGCCACCGGCCTCGCCGAGCTCGAGGGCGCCGCCGCCGAGGACGCGCTCGCCCACGCCCTCGCCCGCGAGACCATCCCGACGATCCGCGGCGCCCTCGTCAGCGCTCTCGGCGAGATCGATCCGCCGAGCCCCCACACCTGCGACGTGCTCGCCCCGCTCTGCGACGAGCCCCACACCCCCACCGCCTTCGCCGCCGCGCTCGCCCTCACCGTCGCCCGAGATCCACGTGCTGGCAAAACATTGCTGGCCGCCCTGCAACGCCCCGAGGACCGCGGCCGCGCCCTCGAGGCCCTCGCCGCGCTCGGCCCCCTCGCCCCACCCGACGCCCTGCCGGTCGTCCGCCGCCTCGCCCGCAGCTTCTTCACGCCCGGCCTCACCCGCGTACGAGCCGCCTACGCGCTCGCACGCCTCGCCCCACCCGAGGGCGAGGCGATCCTCGAGCGCCTCTCGAACGCGCTCCGCAGCGCCGTGCGCGAGGCCGTCACCGACGCCCGCGCCGGCCTCGCCCAGCTCGCCGCCCGCGACGCCGCCCGCAGCCCGCCAAACGCCTGATCGCCGCCGACGCTTCCCCCGACAGGAAGCGGAAATCGCCGCGTGTCGTCCCTATCCTGCGCCAGCCCGGAGCATCCCAGTGAATACAGACGAACCAGCGCCCATGAATCACCGACCTCCCGACAAGCTCTCGCGCCTGAAACTTTCCGGCTTCCGGTCGATCCGTACGCTCGACATCGAGTTGGGTGACCTCACCGTCCTGATCGGCGCCAACGGCTCTGGCAAGTCCAATTTCGTCGGTTTTTTCACCCTGCTAAGCTCCATTCTCGAGGAGCGGCTGCAGATCTACGTGCAACAAAAGGGTGCGGCCTCGTCGCTCCTTCACTATGGTCCGAAAGTAACCCCCGACCTGAGCGCTGAGCTAGCATTCACCGGTAGTGACAACATAAGCAAATACACATTTTCGCTGGGGTTTGCTGCGCCGGATCGCTTGATCTTCTTGGCAGAACAACTGGAGTTCCACCGTCACGGCGAGCCAAAGCCCTTTCACCGGTCCCTCGGGAACGGTCACCCGGAGACCCAGTTGCGACATCTCGCAGCCCAGCCTACGGACGCGACCCTGAAGATGGTGGCGAGCGTCTTTCTGCAGCGCCTGCAAGGGCTGCGAGCATATCATTTTCATGATACCTCCGAAAGCGCCCATCTCCGGCTCACCCAGCACATCGGCGATCATCAGACCCTGATGAATGCCGGCGGCAATTTGGCTGCATTCCTGTACATGCTGCAACAAAGCTATTCCGCGCATTACGAGCGCATCGTATCGACCATCCAGCTCGTCATCCCATATATCTCGGGATTTGTCCTCGTCCCCGATCGCCTCGCCGGAGGCACCATCCAACTGAGGTGGCGCGATCGCGGTCACGATTACACGTTCGGCGCCCATCAGCTCTCGGACGGCTCGCTTCGTGCGATCGCCTTGATCACGGCGCTCATGCAGCCAGAGGAGCTCCTCCCGGCCCTCATTACGATCGACGAACCCGAGCTCGGCTTGCACCCGAGCGCTGTCGCCACCGTCGCGCAGTTGATCCAGGCCGTATCGAAGAAGCGCCAGATCATCGTCGCAACCCAATCTTCCCGGCTGATCGCTGCTTTTGCGCCCGAGGACATCGTCGTGGTCGAACGGGAGACCGATGAGAGCGGCCGCGGATCGACCACCTTCGAACGCCTCAGCAAGGAAGCCCTCGGGACCTGGCTAGACGACTATGACCTGGGTCAACTGTACGACATGAACATCATGGGTGGAGGGCCGCTGTGAGGACCGTCGAACTCCGCGTCCTCTGCGAAGGGCCGACCGAGTACAACTTCGTCGTCAAGGTGCTGGCGTCACTTTAGATTGGAGCACTTGGCGGAGGCTCCGAGTACATCCTGAGATGCGGCGCGGCGATAGCATCATCGAGCATGCTAACCTCCCGCGCCATGACACCGATCCCGCCGACGATCCCGGGCCTGATCGACACCCACTGTCACCTCGACTACCCCCCGATGAGCGACGACCTCGACGCCACCCTCGCCCGGGCCGCCGCGGCTGGCGTCGAGCAGCTCGTCCACATCGCTTGCAAGCCGGTCGCCTGGGCCTCCGCGGTCGCTTTAATAAACACGCACGTGCAGGTCTATGCCGTGCTCGGGGTTCATCCACACGAGGCTCCCCTCGCCGACGAGCCCGCGCTCGCGACGCTCACCGATCTACTGCGCCACCCGAAGGTCGTCGCCGTCGGCGAGACCGGCCTCGATTACTTCTACGACCGCTCGCCGCGTGGCGTACAACAGCACGCGATGGCCCGCCATCTCGAGCTCGCGCGCGCCGCCGGCAAGCCGATCGTCTTGCACATCCGCGACGCCCACGCCGACGCCTGGTCCGTCGTCGACGCCCAGCCGTCCGTCCCTGGCATCATTCATTGTTTCACTGGCACCCCCGACGAGGCCCGGCAGTGGCTCGATCGCGGCTATCACCTCTCGTTTTCGGGGATCGCCACCTTCCCGAACGCCCCGGCCCTGCGTGAGGCAGCGCGCAGTTGCCCCCGCGACCGCATCTTGCTCGAGACCGACGCCCCATTCCTGGCCCCTGTGCCCGTACGTGGTCGCAAGAACGAGCCGGCCTTCATCGCCTTCACCTGCGCCCAGTTGGCCCAGGTCCGCGGTGAGGCCCCGGGGGTCCTCGCGGGCGCCGCCGCCGCCAACGCCCGGGCCTTGCTCGGGCTCCCGGGTCCGGCCCGGGCCCCCGCAGATTGACAGGAGCGCCGGTCTTTTCTATATGGGTCGGCCCCCGCGCACCTTGCTCTTCGACCACCAACGCGAAGGAAGCCGTGACGCGGGCCACCACGGCCCTTAACCGGGCCAGTCAGTCAGGAAACGATCATGAATTTTCAGCTCGGGCTCATCGCCAAAAAGATTGGTATGACGCAGATCTTCGACGCCGACGGCACCAGGGTCCCCGTGACCGTGTTGCACGTCGCCGGCAACGTCGTCACCGCCCACCGCACCTCGGAGCGTGACGACTACACCGCCCTTCAGATCGGCTATCAGGAGAAGAAGGAGTCGCGGACCAACAAGCCCGAGCTCGGTCTCTTCAAGAAGGCCGGCGTCACCCCTCGCCAGGAGATCCGCGAGTTTCGCGTCTCCCCGGCGCGCCTCGGCGAGTTCCCGGTCGGCGGCGAGTTGACCGCGGCCGTGTTCGCCGAGGGCAGCCTCGTCGACGTGGCAGGCACCAGCAAGGGCAAGGGCTTCCAGGGCGTCATCAAGCGCCACAACATGGAGGGCGAGAAGGCCACCCACGGTCAGCACGAGTTCTACCGCCACGGCGGATCGATCGGCTGCCGCAAGACGCCCGGCCGCGTCCACAAGGGCAAGCGCATGACCGGCCACATGGGCGACGAGCGCGTCACCGTGCAAAACCTCAAGGTCGCCAAGATCGACCTCGAGAACGGCCTCGTACTGGTTCGCGGCCCGATCCCCGGCGGCAACAACACCTTCGTGACGATCCGCCAGGCGATCAAGCCGGCGATCCGCGCCAACCAGAACACCGGCGCCTGAGTCCGTACCTGTCCTCGCGGACAGGTCTGTGATCATCATCCAGCGAGGCAGGCCCCACGGCCTGCCTTTCGCGTTCCCGCCACCCAGGCCCCCTCATGTCCCGTCCGAAGCTCAGCGACAAGGCCTCCCGCCACGACGCGGCCTACCTCCGGGCCAAGCGCGAGAACTACGCCGCGCGCGCGGTCTACAAGCTCGAGGAGATCGACCAGCGCTTCCACCTGCTGCGCCCCGGACACCGCGTGCTCGACCTCGGCTGCTGGCCCGGCTCGTGGATGCAGTACGCCGCGCAGAAGGTCGGCGACACCGGCCTCGTCGTCGGCATCGACCTGCGCCCCGTCACCGTCGCCTTCGCGGCCAACGTGCACCACTCCGTCGCCGACGTGTGGGAGTGGTCGCCCGCCCTGCTCGCCTCCGAGGGTCAGGAGGTCCGCTTCGACCTCGTCGTCTCGGACATGGCTCCGCAGACCACCGGCGACAAGCACACCGACCAGTTTCGCAGCGAGGCGCTCGCCACCCGCGCCCTCGAGATCGCCCGCCAGGCCCTGCGCCCCGGCGGGCATTTGGTCGCCAAGGTGTTCCAGGGCGGCCAGTTCCCCGAGCTGCTCAAGCTGTGGCGCGCCGCGTTTCAGGAGACCAAGCCGTATCACGCGCAGAACACCCGCGTCGGCAGCACCGAGCAGTACCTGGTCGGACGCGGACTGCGAGCCGCGGCCGTGCTCCCGCAGACCCGCTAGCGGCGCGCCGTGGCGCGACGCGGCGCCCGTGATACGCGGGCGGGCCCTGCGTGCCCGTCGCTACAGCGAGGCGCTCAGCGGCGGCGGCGACGGAGGCCCAGCAGCGCCAGCGCCAGCAGCGAGCCCGGCGCGGCGCCCCCACTGTTGCAGCCGCAGCCGCCGCCCTCGCCGGTCACGGCCGGGCCGTCGCTGGTCGAGGCGCCGACGCTCGTGGTCGTATCACCGGTCGCAGCGCCGCCGCTGGTCGGCGTGGCGGAGTCGTCGCCCTCCGTCGCGGACGCGCCTCCGCCGGTGCCTGCGGTGCCGTTCTCGGTCGGGTCGCCGGTCGGGTCGCCGGTCGGATCACCCGTCGGATCACCGGTCGGATCACCGGTCGGGTCGGGCACCATGCTCTCCCACTTCGCGGCGCGAACGACCCAGGTCTTGCGAGCGTCGGGGCTGTAGGGATCGTCGTCCGCGACGACCACCGAGATACGGTGCGCTTGCTCGTCGGGCATGACGAACATCAGGTCGGGGTCGCTGCCGCCGGGCTCGCCGTCGACCTGCCATGCGTAGGTGAGCGGGTCGCCGTCGACGTCGCTCGCGTCGACGTGCAGCGCCACCGCCTCGCCCATGTCGGCGAAGGGTGCAGGGTCGACCGGCGTCACGCCGGTCAGCTCGGGCGGCGTGTTGGCGACCTTGACCTCGACCAGCACAAAGCCGTGATCGACGTTGCTGCCGTCGCTCACCCTCGCCGCGACCGCCATCACGCCCGGCGCAGTCGGCGTGTACGCCACCTGCTGGCCCTGGCCGTCGTCGTACGCACCGTCGAGGTCGAGGTCCCACGCGTAGGTCAGGGTCGCGTTGATGTCGAAGTGCGTCGCGCTCGCGGCGAGCATCACCGGCGTGCCCACCGTGGCCGCTGGCGCCGGCGCCAGGCTCAGCGCCGGCCCCGGCCGGAACGCCGCCTCCGCGTTCTCCGTCTGCACCGCCTCGGCCTGGGCGACCAGGTCCTGCAACGCCGGCTTGAGCGCGACGTAGCTGGCGCGGGCCCGCTTGAGCAGGTTGCCGGCGGTGATGTCCTCGGGTAGCGCCTGCTGGGCGCCGACCGCCTCCGCGGTCGCGTCGATGTCCGACTCGAGCGCGCCGAACGACCGCAGGTGATTACGCTCGTCCTCGGTGAAGCCGCCCTGCTTGATCGCCGCGACCGACGCGTTGAACTCGGCGGCGGCGAGCCCGAGCTCGAGCGATCCCTCGGCGACGAGGTACCCCTCGAGCGTATCGGCCTCCATCAGCATGCGGTCGCCGGCCGCGAGCGCGAGGCGTGCATAGGCCTCGACCTTCTCGGCGTGGAGGAGCTGCCACAGGTTGTCGCTGGCTGCCTTGGCGCCCTGGGTCTTCTCCATGCTCGGCACCAGCGCCGTGTAGGCGACGCTCTGCAGCGCGATCGCGTTGGCGATCGCGATCTGTCCTCTCGGCAGTTGGCGCTCGGCGCCGGGCGTCCACGGGTAGCCGAGCTGCTTGAGCTCGGCGAAGTCGAGGCCGACGACCGCCTTGAAGTCGGGGTCCGGCGGGTCGAGGATGATCGCGTCATACTTCTTGGTCAGCGAGTCCGCGACGCCGGAGATGATCTTGTTCCCGATCGTGATGATCGCCGAGTTGTACGAGGTCGGGCAGTCCGTCCCGGTATATGTGCAGTACACGCCGAGGGCGCCGCCTGCGAGTCCACCGAGCCCGCCGAAGGTGACCCACCAGTCGACCACGGTGCTGACGGTGTCGATCGCACCCAGGGTCTGGGCGAGCAGGTTGAGGTACGCGGCCTCGAGCAGGCCTTTGGCCGCCGCCGCCTTGATCACCCCCGGGTCGACGCTAAACACCGTCGGCGCGTTGGTCACCGTGAACGCGTAGCCCGAGCGCGAGTCGTCGCCGGGGTCGTATGCCGCCCCCTGATCCTTGAAGAACGGGTAGTTGTCGATCGTGAACTCGTACTGCCCGGACTTGAGCGGCGGCAGCCACACGTACTCATCGATGAAGCTGCCCGCCCCGCCGCAGCCGAGCACGTAGTTCGGGGCGCCCGTGACGTCCGCGAAGGGATTGGGCGCGTCGAGCGGGATGACGTATACATAGGCCTCCGCGCAGATCTTCATCGGCGGCACCTGGTCGAACTCGCCGGTCACACACACCGCGTCGCCCTTGTTGTAGGACGTCGTGAAGTCGAAGTTGCAGTCCGACGCGGCGATCGACTCCGCGACCGCGGGCGGCGAGATCAGCGAAGTCGCGGTGAGGGTGGTGAGCGTGACGAGCGTGCTGCGAACGACGTGCATGGCGACCTCCACCGCGATCGTAGACAAGCTGCGCTGGCGAAGGCGCGCGTGCCGGGTGATTGTCATCGCGGACCCGGCCTGCGTACGACATCCGCACGCGCCGTGATCGAGCGGGCCAGCGCGGCCGAACCATCGGCGGCGCTGGCGACCGCACCCATGCCGGCCGTCAGCGACAGCGGCGCAGGCCGTCTGCTGCGGCTCGAGGGCTTCGCGTATCGTCACGAGTCCGTGCGATCGCCGCGTCCGTTTTCGCGGCTGGAGAAGCTGTTGGCCGCAGGCCAGCTCGCGACCCGCATCGACGACGCGTTTTACCGCGAGCGTCGCGCGCCCGGTCGATCCGGGATCTACGTGAATTATGCCCCGCCCGTCACGGCGAGGCGCCGGCAGGCGAGCGGCCACCTCGCCCTCGCCACGGATCCCACGCGCGCCGACATCGGCGTCTGTGCGCCCGATGACGACCTTCACGCGCTGCTCGTCGACGAGCTCGAGGTCAAGCTCGGCTTGCCCGCGGACCGGCGATCCCTGCGAGTGCTCCGCGTCCCCGCGCCGTGACTGGCGTCAGTATCTAAACTTCGACAACTGGACCAGCGTGTCGCGCAGCGTCTCGCGGGTGTGGCGTTCGCGGCGGACCGACTTGTCGTCGCAAGTTCCGAGCAGCACATCGACCGCGTAACGGGCGGCCTGCTCCTCTTGCGGGGCGAGTTGGTTCTCGCTGCGGCGGTCCTCCGCGAGCAGCTCGAGCATGCGCTGGATCCCGCGGCCCACCACGGCCTTCTGCTGCCGATAGTAATCCTCGCGCAGGCGGCCGAAGTAGTCGGCGAAGATCTCGGCGTAGGCCGGCTCTTCATCGGGGTGGCTCAGGGCCCACGCGCCGATCCGCGAGAGCAGGTCGGCGCGAAACGCCGGGCCGGCCTTCGGGTCCATCGTCTTCTCGAGCCCCTGCATGAACTTCTCGTCGGGGTCACGCAGGTCGCCGGTCACCGCGTCGAACAGGCGTTCGCGCTTGAGGTGGTGCGAGACGTGCTTGACGTACTTCTTGAACAGCTCGAGGTAGCGCGACTCGTCGACCAGGCCCATCGCCTCGCGCACCTCCCAGTCCGAGAGGTCGAGCCAGCGGTTCCACACCGCCTGCGTGATGCTGCCCTCGCCCTCGAGCGCGTGGAAGCCACCATCTGCGCGCGCGCCGTCCGGGCCGGTCGGCTTGGGCGCCAGCAGCATCCAGCGGAAGTTGACGCTGTCGGCCATGAACCGGCGCAGCTCCTTGAACAGCCGCGGGACCGTCACGCAACTGGTGCCCGGGTCGCTCGCCGCCGCCAGCAGCACGCGCTTGAGGTCGCGGACGCTGGCGCCGAAGCTGCCCTCGTAGTCGCCGAGCAGGATCGGGTCGCCGCTCTCGGCCTTCACCACCGCCTGCGAGAACCGCTCCTCGTGCATCTTCGGCACCGCCGCCAGCAGCTCGCGGGCCTCGTCGCTGGTGAGCCCGGCCGGCACGCGGCCGTACGCGTACAAGTCCGCCTTGTCGAGCGGGGTCAGGCGGGCCAGCACCGGCTGGAGCTTCGCGCTGTAACCGGTGGGATCGGGCGCGCGCAGCCGCGTCATCACGCCCCACAGCGCGAGGATCCGGGGCACGTGCGGCGCGATGTGGATCCCGCGCAGGACATCGCCGACCTGCTCCTGATAGACCTTGCGCTCGACCCGGTAATCCAGCAGATACGGCACCGGGATCAGCTCCAGGCGCCCGCGCAGGCTCTGATACTCGCCGGATCGCAGGGCCCGGAACTCGAGCAAGTTGAGGTCGTTCGCCGAGCCCGTGAACACCAGGTCGAGCGCCAGCACCACGTGATCGAGGGCGACCGCGCCGGACTCGGTGGCGGTCAGCAGATACTTGTAATGCTCGTAGGGCCGCTTGAGCAGGTCGCTGAAATTGACGAGCCCGCGGTTGGCGTCGACCAGGTCGCCCTGACACGCGTAGAGCACCTGCCCGCCGACGTTGGGCGGCAAGCTGGCGTACGCGCGCTCGCCCGTGACCGGGAAGCTGCGCGCGTCGACCGTCTGCTTGGGCTCGACGGTGACCAGGCCGCTGCGATACTGCCGGCTCAGGAACAGGCGCTCGACCTGCACGTGCTGATAGACCTTGCGCAGGTCGCCCTGGTATCCGCCGAGCAGCGCGTCGAAGATCCGGCGGTTGCGCTGGTTCAAGTCCCCGCGCAGCACCACCTCGCTGTACGCGAACTCCTGCAGCGAGCGCTGCGAGCTGTCGCCCGGGCCCGCGGTGCCGCCGGCCTGGTGCTCGCGGCTGCGGGCCTGGTCGAGCACGTCGCCGAGGATCTGCTCGCGCATCGCCAGCGGCACGAGGTAGATCGGCGGATCCTTGTTCTCGTCGGCGAGCTTGGCGTCGACCGCCTCGGCGCTGAGCTTGGCGTAGGTCGTCTCGCTCATCGCACCCGCCCACGGCCCGGTCCCGAACCCGATCCCGCCCGCGCGCGTCGCCTTGTTGGGGAACACCCACGAGAACCGGTACAGCGCGCCGACGTCGCTCTGTGAGTACGCCTCGAGCGCGCGCATCACCGAGTCGAGGAAGGTCGTCTTCGCCGAACCGTTGGGTCCGTGCAGCAGCAACAGCTTGTTGACGCGACCGATCCGGACAAAGCTGTCGATCGCCTCGTAGAACGCGTTCTGCGCCCGCTCCTGGCCGACCAGCCGGGCGTTGTTCGGGCCCGATCCACGGTCGTCGAAGTCGCAGTCGAACAGCCGGAAGCGGGCCACCTTGCCGCTCGGGATCCGGACGTCGCGGCGACCATAGAAGTCGAAGCAGTCGCGCAGGTACTGGGCCGCGTTGCGGGCGTGGACCTGCGGCGCCTGACACATCAACTCGAACCACTCCTCGAAGCTGAGGACGCGGCGCGTCGTCTCGAAGTCCTGGGCGACCGCTGCGGCCAGCGCGTCGATGCGGCTCCTGCTGCTGGCTTCCTGCATAGCTCCCGACCCCCTCCGCGCGCTCGACGGGCGCTACTTGACCGCCACCTTGAACGCGACCTCTTCCGTGACCGGCGAGCAGGCCTCGTCCTGGCACACCGCGAACTTGAACTTGCCGGTGAACTCCTTGTCGCCCGCGGCCGCGGGCGTGAACTTGACGTCGAACTCGGCGCTGTTCTCGTCGAGCTTGCGCGCGTCCGCCTTCTTGAGCTCGGCCTTGGCCAGCGTCACGCCGTCCGGGGGGCTCAGCGCCAGCGAGGTCGGGAAGTCGAGGTTCATGTGCCACGGCGCCTTGGGCACCACGGTCACCTTGACGGTGCCCTCGCGGCCAGCGACCGCGTCGGCCGGCGGCTCGACGCGCAGGTCGTAGCGGGCCTCAGCCGGATCGGCGCCCTCGATGATCTTGGTCTTGCTGGCGTCGGCGACCGGGGTCGCGGGCTTGTCAGCGACCGGCGGCGCGGTCGACTTTTCGGGGGTCCTGGCGTCGGCGGTGGCGGGCTTCTGATCGCCGCCACAGGCGGCGACGAGGGCCAGCGAAAGCAGAGACAGACGTACGGCGCGGGGAAGTACGGGTGATGACATGGCAGGCTCCTTGGGGCGCTCATGGACGGGGTCCACGAGGCCGGCGCCGATCATAACCGATCGAGGCGAAGATCGACCTCGCGGGTCACGTGCCCGCGACGCACGTCGGATTCAACGGTCACAGGCGCGAGGATCGCCGCCAGGGCTGGCGGCGGGCTCGCCTCGACCGTCACGTCGCCCTCGGGCAGGTCGGGCACGGACCAGTGTCCGTCCGCCGTGGTCTGGGTCTCGGCCAGCACGGTCTCGCCATCGCGCGTGCGGACGATGATCTGGGCCCCGCCGAGCGGCTCGCCGCGCTCGTCCATGACCTCGCCCTCCATGCCCGCGGCCTCGTCGAGCTCGAACATCAGTACGGCCTCGCCGCTCGTGGGTCGATCGATCACCTCGCTCTGCGCGACCCAGCCGCCGGCATGCACGACGACCCGCACCCGCGGCCCTGCCAGTCGGCGCACCGCCGCCGCGCCGGTCTCGTCGCTCGACCACAGGCGATCGTCGACCTCGATCCGCGCCCCGGCGATCGGCGCCCCGGTCCCGCGCGCGCGGACGCTCAACGCCAGCGACCAGCCCGCCTGCAACCTCAGCTCGAGCGGACGCCCGACCCCTTTCGGCGCCCGCACGCCGCGCTGGTCCGGGGCGAAGTCGGGGTGATCGAGCTCGACCTTCCCGGGCCCCGGGGCGAGGTCCATGAATTCGAAGAGCCCGCGTTCATCGGTGAAGCCGAGCTGCGTCGCGGTCAGTCCGTCGGTCGGCGTCCAGGTCACGCGCACCCCGGCGATCGGCTGGTCGTTGCCGTCGCGTACGCGACCGGCGAGCACGCCCTCGGCCAACTGCATGATCCGCTCGATCGCCACGTCCTCGCGGCCGAGCAGCACCTCGACGACCTCGGGGATCAGGCCGGGCCCACGCAGCACCAGGCGCTCGCGGCCGCGGCGATAGCCCGCGTCGAACACCCCGTGGATGTCCGTCAGCACCTCGCTGCCGTCGCCCAGCTCGACCCGCACCCCCGCGAGCGGCCGGCGGTTGCCGTCGAATACGCGGCCGGTCAGGTGAACGCCGCGGCCGAGCGTCAGCACCACCCCGCCCTGCGTCTGCCCCGGCGTCAGCGTCACGACCGCGACCGCCGACGCCGCATGCAAGCCGTGTACGGCGCGCAGGCGGTAGGTGCCGGGCATCAGCGACTCGAGCGAGAAGCGGCCGGACTCGTCGCTCTGCGCCGAGAAGCCGGCGTCTTCCAGGCTCGCGCCGAGCCCCCCGAGCAGCGGGATCGGCGGCACCGCGCCGCTCGTGACCCCGAGGCTCCCGCCGCGCAGCAGCGCCGTGAAGGTGCCCGCGCGGCTGCTGCTCTCGCCGACGCTGTAGAGATTCTCGCCGTCGACGACGATGCTCGCCTCTGCCACCGGCGCGCCGTCCTCGTCGATCACGGTGCCCGCGATCCGCCCCGGTCGCAGCAGCGTCAGCGTCTGCACCGGCAGCGGCGTGGCCCCGAGGTCGACGCTCAGCGTCTCGCTCGGCAGATAACCATCGGCGTCCGCGCTGACCACGTAGGGCCCGGGCACGATCGGTCCGATCGCCACCTGTCCGTCGGCCCCGGTCTCACCGACCTGCTGCAGCAGGCCCACGCTGGCATAACCGACGGTGACCCGCGCCCCGCTCACCGGCGAGCCATCGGGGCTGATCACCCGCACCGGGATCCGATACGCCAGCGCCAGCGCCAGCCCGACCTCGGTGCCGGGCCCGAGGTTCTCGAGCGGGATCGAGGCGTACTCCTGCTCGCCCGGCGCGCCCGCCTCGACGGTCGCGACCAGGCCGTACACCCCGTCGACCAGCTCGGGGAAGCGAAAGCTGCCGTCGGGCGCGACCGGCTCGCGCAGCGGCGGCCACAGCGACGAGCCCTCGAGCCGCACCTGCGCCCGACCCACCAGCGCAGGCTCTCCGATCACCGCGCCCTCGAGCGCGAGCAGCTCGTCGAGGATGATGACGACCCCGGCCTCGGGCGCGTATGCATCGGTGATCGTCAGCGCGTGCCCGCGGCCGGACGCGCGCAGCCGGATCGGCCCCTCGGGCACCGTGTCGAGCACGAACGACCCGTCGGGCCCGCTGGTCGCCCGCCACGGCTCGGGCTCGCCGAGGTTCGGCACCGGCAGCGCCGCGACCTCGATCCCGGCGAGCGGCTGGCCCTGGCGGTCGAGCACCTCGCCGCTCAGGCGCACCGCCGGTCCGAGCGCGACCGTCGGCAGTCGCACGTCCGCGCCTGGCACCGCCGGCGCCGTCAACACCGCCCGCAGGTGCCCGGGCACCAGCATCTCGACCGCGATCTGCACCGGCGCTCCGGCGACCGCCGCAGGCAACTGCGGGACCGCCAGCGCGAAGCTCCCGTCGTCCGCGCACACGGCTTCACCCAGGAGCTGCGCGTTTCGCCACGCGCGCGCCCGGCAGGTGCCCGGGGCCGGCGGCCGCAGCGGCGTGCTGCTGTCTTTCGGGACATGTCCTTCGGGACCTGGCGCTACGGACATGTCCTCGAGCATCACGCGGCCGAGCACCCGCGCCTGCTCGGCAGTGATCGCGCGCGGGTGCTCGGCCGGGTCCGGCGGGTCCGCGATCGCGTCCGGCCCGGGCCCGGCCTGGAAGCGCAGCCACAGCCACACCAGCAGGCCGGCGATCACGACCAGCAGCGCGCCGATCGCCCCGCGTCGCGCCCACAGCCAGGACCTGCGCTCGGCCATCACGCGCTCACGGACCGACGGCGATCATGTCGATCTCGACCAGCACGCCCTTCGGCAGGTACGCGACCTGCACGGTCGATCGCGCGGGCGGGTCGGTCCTGAAGACCCGCCCATAGATCTCGTTGACCTGGGCGAAGTGGGCCATGTCGGCGAGGAAGATGCCCGCGCGCACCACGTGCTCGAAGCCGACGCCGGACGCAGCGAGCAGCCCGCGTAGGTTCTCCATGACGCGCTCGGTCTGCGCGACGATGTCGCCCTCGCCGACGATCTGCATCGTCTTCGGGTCGAGCGGGATCTGGCCCGAGGTGTACACGGTTCGCCCGCCGCGTACGGCGATCGCCTGGCTGTATGGGCCGATCGCTTGCGGGGCGTCGGCGGTGCGGATGACCTCGCGGGAGAAGGCGGGCTGGTCGGGCTGCATGCGGTGCAAGGCTCGCGCAAACCCGTCCGCTCCGCAACGCAACCGCGCAGGTCGCGCGCAATGTAAAAAGCCAGCGTGCGTGCGACCCTCGTCGCATATGCCCGGGACCCCGCAGTTCCCCTACGAGCCCGCCGGCATGGTGCGCTGGTACGCGCCGCTGCAACTGCTGCAGACCGGACGGCGGGTGTGGACCTCGACGCTGCTCGGCCTCGACTTCGATCGCCGGCAGATCGACCCACGCACCAGCGAGGCCTACGCCCTCTTCGACTTCACGAGCCGCACGCTCGCCGACGGCACCGTCGCGCCGCGCGAGGAGATCGTGCTCGACTACATCTCGGACACCGGCGACGGCTGGAACCCGACCTATGCGATCGCATACACCGCGACCCGCCCGACCCTCGATCTCCTCGCCCCCGACGGCCAGCGCCACACCACCCGCCGCGGTGACCTGCTGGTGTTCGGCGGCGACGAGGTCTACCCGACCCCGAGCCGCGCCGCGTACGAGCAGCGCCTCGTGATGCCCTTCCACGCCGCGATGGGCTGGACCGAGGCCGACCACCCGACGCTGTTCGCGATTCCGGGCAACCATGACTGGTATGACAACCTCGCGGCGTTCACCCGCCTGTTCACCGAGAAGCAGTGGTTTTGCGGCTGGCGCCTCGGCCAGCGCCGGTCCTACTTCGCCGCCCGCCTCCCGCACGACTGGTACCTGATCGGCGTCGACACCCAGCTCGGCGCCGACGTCGACGCGACCCAGGTCGCCTACTTCACCAACATCGCCGCGCAGATGGGCCCGGCCGCCAAGGTCATCCTGTGCACCGCCGAACCGCACTGGGTGCTCGAACACGAGGCCGACCCCGACCAGCGCGCGCGCCTGCGTCGCGACAGCAACCTCGTGTTCCTCGAGGAGACCATCTTCGGGGGCAAGGTCCGCCTCAACCTGTCCGGCGACTTCCACCACTACCGCCGCCACGCCACCCTCGACAACACCAGCCAGAAGATCACCAGCGGCAGCGGCGGCGCGTTCCTCCATCCGACCCACAACTTTCGCCAGGACCCGCTGCCGACCGGCCACACCCTCCGCTGCAGCTACCCCGACGTCGCCACCTCGCGCCGCATGGCCTGGAGGAACCTGCTGTTTATCCGCACCAGCCCGACCTTCGGCAGCATCACTGGCCTGCTCTACCTGCTGGTCGGCTGGAACGTCCTCGGCAGCCTGCGCGGCTTCCAGATCGGCGGCTTCGGGGCGACCCTCGAGGAGACCTTGCTCGCCGCGCTGAGCTCACCCGCCTCGTTCACGACGATCGTCGTCGCCCTGCTCGGCTTCTGCGTGTTCACCGACACCCACAAGACCTGGTACCGCTTCGCTGGCGGCCTGACCCACGCCTGCACCCACCTCAGCGCCGCGATCGCGATCGGCTGGCTCATGAGCCAGGTCGCGATCGCGGCCCAGTGGCCGTTCGGCGGCCTCGGCCACCTCATCGCCACCCTGCTCGCGCTGTTCTTCGGCGGCTGGATCTGCGGCGCGATCATCATGGGCGTGTACCTGCTGATCTCGATCAACATATTCGGCCGCCACTGCACCGAGGCGTACAGCGGCCTGAGCGTGCAGGATTACAAGCAGTTCCTGCGCATCACCGTCGGCCCCGACGGCACCCTCACGATCTATCCGATCGGGATCGACCGGGTCCCACGCCAGTGGCGCGAGGTGGAGAACGCACCCCGCGACCAGGCCCGCTTCGTGCCCGTCCAGGACGACCCCCGCGCGCGTCCGCGGTTGATCGAGGCGCCGATCGTCGTCCGCCCTTTACCTCCCTGAGCGTCCGCCGCGCACGCAAAGCCCGACGCGTCGGCTCCCAGGCCCGCCGACGTGGAGGTACCGGGTCAAGGTTGACGCGCCCGGCGGCCGCCCCCGATACTGCCGCGCTCAGGAGCCAACACCATGGATGAACTCATCAAGCAGATCGTCAGCAAGACCGGCATCGACGAAGACCAGGCGCGGAGCGCCGCTGAGACCGTCGTCGGCTTCCTCAAGGGCAAGCTGCCCGATGCCATCGGCGGCCACCTCGACTCGGCCCTCGGCTCGGCCGCCGGTGCGCTCGGCGGCGTCGACCTCGGCAGCGTGACCGCCGGCCTCGGCGGCTTGTTTGGCAACAAGTAGCCGGCAACGAGTAGCCGGCAACGAGCGTGTACGGGCCGCGGGGCTAGCCCTGCGGTCGGTACTCGACCCGCTCGGCCGTGAAGTTGATAGCGACCCACACGCCCGGGACCGGCATGTTGTTGATCTCGAACATATCGACGCTGGGCAGGTAGTCCGGGTAGGCGACCGTGCAGGCCGGGGCGTCGATCACCGACCAGAGGTTGGTGAGGCCGAACAGCGGCGCGTCGATCTCGACGGCCTGGGCCGCGATCATCGGCAGGAACCCGTAGACCACCCCGTCGAACAGCTTGGTCGGCGCGACCGGGTCATCGAAGGTGGCGACAATTTGGGCGTCGCGCAGGTCGAGCGATCCGACCACATTGCTGACGGGCAGCGAGAGGAACGCCCGCTTGGTCCGCAGACAGGGCGGTCCGGGGTCATGGATCATCGGCACGGTGATCGGCGCATAGACGCCTCCCTCGAGCTGGCGGCAGCCGGGGCCCTGGATCAGATCGGTGTTGAGGATCACCGCCGGCGACGCACCGCTGGGCGTACACACCGGCATCCCGCCGGGCTGCGTGGCGGCATCACAATTGCCGTCGACCAGGCGCAGCTCGCTCAGCTCGGCGAAGTCCTCGAAGTGGAGCAGCAGGTTGAAATTGCCGTCCGCGAGCTCGCCGTTGAGCACGCTGTTGAGCAGCGCGGTCACGTCGTTGACGCAACTGTCGCCGGTGCCCTCGGTGTCGGTCTCCATGCCCTCCTCCGTGATGAAGAGGTGGGGGTCGATGAACTCCATCGTCGCGATCCGCATCGTGATCGCGGGGTCGACCGGCACGCCGGTCGTGCCACTCATGCCAGTGGTGGTCGTCGTCGTCGTCGGCGCAGCGGTGCTGCTGTCCGCGCCCGTGCCGCTGGTGCTGGCGGCCGTCAGGCAGTCCGCCCCTACGCACAGCGCTCCCGGGCCGGGATCACGAAAGCAGCCCGCGAGGCCAGACAGCGCCAGCGCCCAGGCGAGCGCGACGGCCCCGGGCCGGTCGCTCACTCGCCTGGGATCGCTCGTAGTCGCCACGCTGGGCCATAGTATACGAAGCCATGGATCCGGTCACGGCGGCCCCGGGAACATCGCCGCGGTGTCGCTGTCTCTCGCGGCTGTCCGCCAACCCGAGAGACGCCATGCTCGACCTTCGCCTGTCCGTGACCGCCCCCTCCTGTATCTGTTCGCATGTACGCCGATCGGTGATCCCGGCGACGACCACGACTCCGAGCCGCCCGAGGCGCTCGGCGAGGTCGACGCAGGCGATGCAGAGCAGGCCGAGCAGGCAGACAAGCCGACCGGGACCTCGCGTGCCAAGCAGGCCCGCGCGCCGATCGCTGGCGAGGTGGTCGCCGCCGAGTTGCCGGTCGACGACGGCGCCCGCTGCAACGACGCCGACGTCCCCGCGGAGGTCACACCGATCCGCGCGCCCGCCTCATGGCCCAAAAGACAGGTGACAGCGAGGGCTACTTTACGCTGGCGATCGAGCCGCCGCAGGGCTACCCGCAGGAAAAGGCGCGTCCGCGCGAGCTGGTGTTCGCGCTCGACACCTCGGGTTCGATGCAGGGCGAGCCGCTGACCACCTCCGTCGCCGCCGTGCAGAAGGCGCTCGACGGCATGGGCCCCGACGACACCTTTCAGATCTTGCGCTTCGCCGGCGACACCGGGCAGCTCGCCCCGGCGCCGCTCAAGAACACCGCCGCCAATCGCAAGCGCGGCATCGACTACATGACGACCTTCAACGGCGACGGCGGCACCGAGATGCTCGCCGGCATCACGGCCGCGCTCGCGTTCCCGAAGGACCCCGAGCGCCTGCGCATGGTGTTGTTCCTGACCGACGGTTACATCGGCAACGAGACCGAGATCTTCCGCAGGATCGGCGAGGTCCGCGGCGACGCGCGCCTGTTCGGGCTCGGCGTCGGCAGCTCCGTCAATCACTACCTGCTCGCGGGCATCAGCCGCATGGGCCGCGGCAGCGTCACTTACGTCGGACCCGGGGAAAAGACCGACGCCGTCGTCGAGCGCTTCTACGGCTACATCGATCGCCCGGTGCTCACCGACATCGAGATCGACTGGGGCGGCTTGCCCGTCGCGGACGTGCTCCCGGCGGCGCTGCCCGACCTGTTCACCGGCCAGCCGGTGGTCGTGTACGGCCGCTTCACCGGCGCGCCGAACGGCCAGGCCAAGCTCAAGGGCAAGCTCGGCGGGGCGCCGATCGAGATGCCGCTCAAACTCGACTTCAGCGACGGCGTCGGTCACAGCGGCCTGCGCTCGATGTGGGCGCGCCAGCAGGTCGACGCGATGCTCGGCTACCCCAACATCTAACAGGCCGAGGCCGACGAGAAGACGGTCGCCGCCGTCACCAAGCTGGCGATCGAGCACCGCGTGATGACGCAGTACACCAGCTTCGTCGCGGTCGAACAGAAGCAGGAGAAGCAGAAGGACGGCACCCTCAAGACCGTGCAGGTCCCGCTCGAGCTGCCGCTCGGCCTCGAGAACAGCGCCTACGGTGAAGGTACGCTCGGGCTCGGTAGTCTCGGCCTGATCGGCACGGGCCGCGGCGGCGGCACGGGCTCGGGCTACGGTCGGGGCAGCGGCGCCGGCTTCGGCGGTCGCGGCACGCGGGTGCCCACGGTGCGCCAGGCCAAGGCCGTGGTGCAGGGCTCGCTCGACAGGGACATCATCCGCCGGATCGTGCGCGCCCATATCAACGAGGTCCGCTATTGCTACAACCAGGCGCTGGCGAACGACCCGAACGCCAAGGGCCGCGTATCCGTGCAGTTCACGATCGACGTCACTGGCAAGATCACCGCCGCCACCGTCACCGAGAGCACGCTGGCGGACGCCGCGGTCGGCCTGTGCATCGCAAAGGCCGTGAAGGGCTGGACCTTCCCGAAGCCCGTCGGTGGCGTCGTCAACGTCACCTACCCCTTCGTGCTCGAGCCCGGCTGAGCGCGCCATCGCGGCGCGTCGCCATCACCAGCCTCCGGGTGGTCGCGGCGCGCGCGATCGGGCACACTGCGCCGGATGTCGGCGCATCGGCCCCTGTCCCTTGGAACAGCCACCGCGACCCCCGGTGAGATCGCCTACGGTTGGTACACCTTCGCCGAGCTGCCGACCGGTCACGTCGAACGCCTCCCCGTCATCCTCGCCCGCGGTCGCGAACCCGGACCGACGATCTGGCTCACCGCCAACATCCACGGCGACGAGCTCACGGGCATGGCCGTCATCCACGACGTCGTCACCCCCGCGCTGCTCACCGGGTTGCGCGGCACGATCGTCGCCCTCCCGAGCCTCAACCCCGCCGGCCTGCACACCCAGCGCCGCGAGCCTTACCTCGACGCCCGCGACCCCAACCGCCTGTTCCCCGGCGCCGACCCGCCCGGCAGCGACCCGGTCGAGCGGGCCCGCCTCGCCGAGACCCCCGGCATCTTCGAGGCCGGCTACGCCGCGTTGTTTGTTGAGCTCCGGGCCAGCGCCGACCTATACGTCGACCTGCAACATGCTCAAGGCGGCGGGCATGCTGCCTGGCGCGCCGGAGCCCGTGCGCTCGGTGCCGCAGCCGGCGATCGACTTTCCGGTCATGCGCGAGAGCACCCCGCGGGCCCGCGTCAGCGGGGGCGTCCGCTACCACGTGCGACCCGGCGACGTGTTTCGTGCCGGCGACCTGCTCGCCACGATGACCGACCTGCACGGCCGACCGCCGCTGCGGTGGGCCAAAAACCGCAGCTCGATCGGCGCCGACTGCGTCGTCACGCGCCCCCGGTCGCCGGTCATCCCGGACGAGGGGGCGCCGAGCGACGGCGCGGCGAACTCGAGGGCGGGCAAACAAAACACTTTCACTTGGAAACGATCTCGCTATGGTTGCGGCGCTGGACGCATACCTTGGAACCTCCCAGTCTCTCCGCCGCTGAAGAACCTCCCCCTGCTGGCCGCGCCTGCACTGGCGCGCTGCCTCTGAGCCGTGATCTCCGAACGCCGGGGACGAGGCGCCGCCCCCGAAGATCGCCTCACGCGACCCTTCGCCGTGGCGGCACCCGGACGTCCCTCGAGCACCACGCTCCCGCGAGCGCGAAGGGTCGGCCATGCGGATCGGATTGACCTTCAACCTCAAGCCGGAGATCGCCCCGGCGCCCGACGACCCGATCGACCGCTACGAGGAGTACGACTCCGAGGAGACCGTGTCGGCCGTGGCCAGCGCGCTGCGTCGCCTCGGTCACGAGGTCGAACGCCTCGGCTGGGGCTCGCCGATGCTGGACGCGTTGATCCAGCGGGCCGAGGGCGACCGCCTGGACGGCGTCTTCAACTTCGCCGAGGGCGTCGGCGGGCGCGGGCGCGAGTCGCAGGTCCCGGCGATGCTCGAGATGCTCGGCATCCCCAACACCGGCTCCGACCCGGTCGCGCTGGCGCTGGCCCTCGACAAGGGCCTCGCCAAGATCTTCGCCGCCGGCCACGGCATCGCCACCGCCCCGTTTCAGATCATCGGCGCCGACGAGCCGCTCGGTGACATCGACCTGCGCTACCCGCTGTTCGCCAAGCCGGTCGGCGAGGGCTCGTCGATGGGGATCCGCAACCGATCGGTGTGTCGTGCGCCGGCTGAGCTGCAGGCCCTCGTCAGCCAGCTCCAATATGACTACCACCAGCCGGTGCTGGTCGAGGAGTTCCTGCCGGGCGCCGAGTACACCGTCGGCGTGCTCGGCAACGGCGAGCTGGCGCAGGTCGTCGGGGTCATGCAGGTGGTCCCACGCGACGCGACCGGCGACTTCGTCTACTCGCTGGAGGTCAAGCGCGACTACCTCAATCGCGTGGTCTACCGGATGACCGACGAGCTGCTGGCGTCGGGCGCCCTGACGCCGGCCCAGCTCGCGGCGATCCAGCGGCTCGCGCTCGACGCCCACCGCGCATTCGCCTGTCGTGACGTGTCGCGGGTCGACATCCGCTGCGACCGCGACGGCGAGCCCAACTTCATCGAGATCAATCCTCTCCCCGGGCTGAATCCGGTGCATAGCGACCTCGTTATCCTCGCGATCGGCCACGGCTGGAGTTTCGACCAGTTGATCGGTCGCATCGTCGACGCCGCCTCCGAGCGCTGGGGACAGCGCGCCTCCTCGTGTTAACCGTGCGCGCAGCCCGAAGACCAAAGCGACGATGAAGATCGCAATCACCTACAACGCCGACACCCACCTCAAGCCGCACCTCAACGAGGTCGAACGCCTCGGCGAGGACGAGGTCGCCGAGTCTGCCCGCGACGTGTACGCGGCGCTGTCGGCCCACCACCACTGCGAGCTGTTCCCGGTCGGGGACAGCATCGCCGCGGCCCTGCTGGCGATCCGCGCGTTCGCCCCGGACGTGGTGTTCAACCTGTGCGAGGGCGTGCTCGGGCGCACCCGCTGGGAGGCCCACTTCGTGCTGGCGCTCGACCTGCTCGGCATCCGCTACTGCGGCTGCGACGCGGTGACGATCGCCCTCACCCAGGACAAGGGGTTTATTAAACAGCTCCTGCGCCAGATCGGGGCGCCGACGCCGGAGGGCCTCGCGGTCGCGGCCGGCTGTCCCGAAGACCAGGTGTCGGCGCAGATCGAGGCGATGCTGCTGCGCGCGCCCTCGGGCCTGGTCATCGTCAAGCCGCTCCGCGAGGACGGCGGGATCGGGGTCGACGCCGACTCCGTCGTCGCCGACGCCGCCGCCGCGATGGACCGCTGCCGCAACATCTGGCAGCGATACCAGCAGCCCGCGCTGGTCGAAACCTTCATCGACGGCAAGGAGTACAACCTCGCCCTCTACGCCAGCGAGAAAGGCCTCGTCACCCTGCCGCCCGGCGAGATCCAGTTTGCGCCGGCGCTCAGGGTCGAGGAGCGCGTGGTCGGCTGGAAGGCCAAGTGGGACCTCGGGTCCGTCGAGGACCTCTCGACCGAGAGCCGGATCGCCCGCGACATGGACCCGGCCACCCACGCGGAGATCACCGCGACCTGCCGCCACGTCGCCGCGATGATCGGCATGAGCGGCTACTGCCGCTTCGACCTGCGCGAGGGCCCCGACGGCCGGATCAACATCATCGACATCAACGCCAACCCCGACATCGGACCCGGCAGCGGCTTTCGCAAGGCGCTCGCCGCCGCTGGCATCCGCTTCGAGGACTTCCTGGCCGAGCTGATCGGCGCCCGCCTGCGAGCGAAGCGCGAACCATGGCGATCCGCAGCGTAGCCGCCGCCGACATCCCGCGGATCCACGCGATCCTGATCGCCACCGGGGTGTTCACCCCGGCGGAGATCGAGTGCGCCGACGAGCTGGTCGCCGAGGCGGTCACGCAGCCCGAGAAGGGCGACTACCTCGTCCACGTGCTCGAGGACGAGGGCGAGGTCCGCGGCTATGTGTGCTTCGGCGCCACCCCGCTCACCGACGGTACCTTCGACCTCTACTGGATCGCCGTCGACCCGAGCCGCCACGGCCGCGGGTACGGACAAAAGCTGGTCACGTTCGTCGAGGCCTGGCTGCTCGCCCGCGACGGCCGCCTGCTGCTCATCGAGACCTCGTCCAAGGACGACTACGGGCCCACGCAGGCGTTCTACCTGCGTTGCGGATACACCGAGCTCGCGCGTATCCCGGCATTCTACCGCGTCGGGGACGACAAGATCGTCTACGGCAAGTACCTGTCCTCACGAACGTCGGACGGCGCTCGACCGTGAATGGATAGACCGTCGGCGTCAGCGTCGGCGCTGATGCTCACGCGTCGCCTTGCGGGCTGTCCTTCGGGTCAGGCTCCGTCACCGCATCGGGCTCACGCAGCGCGGCCAGCCGCGCCGCCGCGCTCGCCTCCCAGCCGTGCGCCCCCGCGCTGAAGTAGCGCTGCTGCGCCAGCGCCTCCGGGAGGTAGCTGCCCTGCCCTGGCACCACGCCGCCGTCGAAGTCGTGCGGGTACTTGTAGCCGACGCCGTACTGCGCGGCCTTCATCAGCGTGGTCACGGCGTTGCGCACGACCCGCGGGACCTCGAGGCTGCCGCGCGCCTGCACGTCCTTGCGGGCGTTGGCGTAGGTGGTCAGGGCCGTGTTGCTCTTCGCCGCGAGCGCGAGGTAGAGGGTCGCCTGCGTCAGCGGCAGCACCGCCTCGGGCATGCCGACCTGATGCGCCGCCTGGCCGGCCGCGGTCGCGATCAACAGCGCCTGCGGATCCGCGTTACCGACGTCCTCGCTGGCGAAGATGACGAGCCGACGCGCGACGAAGTCGACGTCCTCGCCGGCCTCGAGCATGCGCGCCAGCCAGTACACGGCGGCGTCGGCGTCGCTGGCCCGCATGCTCTTGATGAACGCCGAGACCACGTTGTAGTGCTCCTCGCCGGCCCGGTCGTAGCGCAGGCTGCGGGCCCCGACCGCCTGCGCCGCGACCTCCTTGGCGAGCGTGTGCTCGCCGTCGGGGATCAGGTCGAGCGCGAGCTCGAGGCTATTGAGGGCCCGGCGCGCGTCGCCCTGCGCGGTGTGGGCGATCGCCGCCAGGAGCCCGTCGTCGACCGTGATCTCGCGGGCCCCGAGCCCGCGCTCGCGGTCCTCGAGCGCGCGCCGCATCAGCCCGACGATCTCGGCGATCGCCAGCGGTCGCAGTTGCAGCACGCGGACCCGACTCAGCAGCGCCGCGTTGACCTCGAAGCTGGGATTTTCGGTGGTCGCGCCGATCAGCGCGCAGGCGCCGGCCTCGAGGTGCGGCAGCAAGACGTCCTGCTGACCCTTGTTGAAGCGGTGGATCTCGTCGACAAACAGCAGCGTCCCGCGGCCCTCGTGGCCGCGTCGGCGACGGGCCTGCTCGACCACCTCGCGCAGCTCCTTGACCCCCGCGGCGGTCGCGGACAGCACCACAAAGTGGCTGCGCGTGTGCTCGGCCAACAGCCGCGCGAGCGTCGTCTTGCCGACCCCGGGCGGGCCCCAGAAGATCAGGCTCGGCACCCTGCCCGTCTCCGCGACCCGCGCCAGCAGCCGCCCCGGGCCGACCAGGTGGGCCTGGCCCGCGAATTCGCCGAGGGTCCGCGGCCGCATCCGCTCTGCCAGTGGCACGGTGCCGGGGTCGCGCTGCCAGGCGTGATCGAGGAGCGGGTCGGTCGAGGGAGCGGGCACGTCCGTGTTAGCCTACCAGGCGTGTTCGCCCCCCTGGCCCCTCGCCGCGGCCGTCCGCGCCGCGCCCGATCCGCCGGCCTCCGATGCATCGGCGTGCTCGCGGCGGCGCTCTCGCTGGTCGCGACCGCGGGCTGCGACGAGAAGCTCCAGGCCTACCTGAAGAACGCCTCGGAGCGGCAGTCCGCGCGGGACGCGAAGAAGGCCGAGGACGCCGGGCTGCAGGCCCGCGGCCTCGGCCCGGCCAGCCCGATCTCACCGGAGATCGCCCGCGCGATCGAGGTGGTGCGCACCAGCGACTACGACTTCGTGGTCCGCAAGGGCAAGGCGCCGCGCAAGCTCAAGCCCGAGGAAGACACCGCCAGGCGCTTCGACGGCTTCGACTTCGCCGCGACCCTCGAGAGCAAGACCAAGTGGCTCGGCCGCGGCTTCACCGACCTCCCGACCTGGCTCGACGAGATCGGCTCGGGCACCTTCTTCTCCGGCGACGCCTACCTCGTGCGCCTCCCCGATGGCCGCGAGCTCACCTTTCGCCTGTGGCTGCTCGAGGAGATCGCCGCGCTGCCCCCCGACGTCGCGCTGACCCCCGTGACCCAGGAGACCCCCGCACCATGAGCGCAAAGCTCGGCATCATCCTCGCCGGACTGTTCGGCTTCATCGGCGTCGCCGCCGGGGCCTTCGGCGCCCACGGTCTGCGCGACAAGGTCAGCGCCCGCGACCTCGAGATCTGGCAGACCGGCGCCCAGTACCAGCAGTTGCACGCCGTCGCCCTGCTGGCCGTCGCGCTGTGGGCCCTGCACGCCCGCGCCGGTGGCCAGCCCACCGGCCTGCACGGGGTCGCCATGGCGCTGTTCACCGCGGGCATCCTGATCTTCTCCGGAACGCTGTACGCGATGACCCTCGGCGGCCCGCGCTGGCTCGGGGCGATCACCCCGCTGGGCGGCCTGTGCCTGCTCGGCGCGTGGGCCACGGTGGCGATCCTCGGCCTGCGATCGGCGAGATGATCGGCCACTCCTTCGGCGTATCCCGGTCGGTCTTTCGCCGTCCCTTTACGCCCTCAAATTCATGGAATTGGCACACAGGTTGTTCGCAGCCTCGGTGTAAACCGCGTCAAGTTTTTCGGAGAGCGACAACACGGCTGCGATACGTCGAACCATAGCGACGACATGCTCGGCTTCATCCAGCGTCAGGTCGCGATTCAACACGCTCCTATCTCTATAACTGAGCCACTTCTTAATTACCTGATAGCTTCCGATAGAAAACTCCCAGACGGCCTCTGGCACATCACTCCAGTACACGGAGTCATTTAGCCAAATGTTCCAAGTTTTGGTTCCAGATCCCTGATCGACGAGTGCTAGGCCGGCCGTCCGATAGCCAGGGCCGGGCATCACGATCGTCCCGCGCTGGAGAGCGCCCCAGCGCTTCGTAAGCGAGAGGTCCCCCGACGCCGGATCGATAGGAGCGTTACCGACCTTTTGTAGCGCTCCAAGTGGCCTAAACTCGGGAGCAATTCGTCCGGCAGTGACCCCCTCGACCTGCAGGTCAGGATCAAGAAGCTTCGCAATCTCACGTCCGAGACTAGCCGACCGTTCCAGTACGTCTCGCTCTCCAGGGAGCGGAATCCTGGGAACCGCGCCACGCACGCCATCACCATTGTCCGCCAGATAACGCGGTGAGTGCATGATCGCAAGGCAATGGAACCACAAGAGTGTCGAGTTGTACTCATCGTCAAAATCGACGATACCCAATTGGGTCAGGTAATCACGGGCGAACTGCGAGAGGTTCGACTGAAATTTCCCGCGGGGGCCATCAATGTCACTCCATCGCAAAGGGATGGCAACCGCATTCGGGTCCAAGAGATGATGGTCGGGTAGCGCCCCTGCCATAAACGCTGGGATCCCCTCATCCGCTTGACGGGCCTTCCGGCGTAGGACGAGGAATTTGTTCCCCCCGGTGGCCTGTAAAGAGAGAGTCGGCCGCGACCGATTCCACAGAGGTGCGAGGTCAGCATGGTAGCAGAAACGATTATCGAGGGGCAGAAACGCGTATCGGCGGATGTTGGCCTCGACGAATTTTTGTCCCTGCTTTAGAATCTTCTCCCGCGTAGCCTTCGCGGGATAACAGGCGGCGTCGAACGCTAGCCCTGCGATCTCCGCGCGAACATCATCCCAAGTCCGCCCGGGATCAAAGTATGCTCTGAAACGATCCGCGAGCGTCGCCTTATCCATGGCAATCAGGGACGTTCGACGCTTCTCCGCCAATCCACTGATCGGTTCTTGACGGCACAAGTCCGTCACGGCCGACCAATCTGTATATGCCTTGACCGTAACTCGCGGAAGAAAGGACCACTGCCCTGCCGCGCTGACCGAGACATCGGTATACCCATCGGGCCTGCTCAATGAGTCGAGCAGGGCTTGGCGCTTCGTAACACCCCAAAATTCGCGCCAGCGCACCCGGGCCACGGTCTTCGCGCGCTTTGCTGCCGCTGTCCTCGGGGCACGAAGTACAAACAGTCCAACCGCGGTTCCCAAGCGGATACCTTCACGGTTACGCTCCGTGGAAAAGACGGACGGGTCGGATGTACCGTCGGGCGCGATCTTCCCAGTCTCCCGACTATCACCGTTCAAGTTGTCAATCGTGATGGTGTCGAATTCGCGGAGAAACCGCTCGCGCATCACCACAAAGCTCGGATCTGACACATAACTAGCACTCGATATATAACAGACTACACCTCGTCCACTTTGTTCTGCGATCTTTCGTTCCGCCAAACGAAAGAACCGCACAAAGAGTTCATCCAGGTTAAATTTACGAACCTTCCATTTTTTTATCAAACCCTCTTTATACACATCGACGGATTCTTGTTCTTCCTTGGGTTGGACCCCAGCGAACGCACTATACGGTGGGTTGCCGAGCACCACAATGACGGGCGCCCGTTGCTTGACGTCGTTCGCGGCCGCGCGCTCGGCAGCGAATTCGGCGGGAAGTTTCGCCTGCCGGCCCACCGCTCGGCCCCAGCCAGTCAGAGCGTTGGTGAGGTAAATGCCGACTCGCTTCCCCTCGGGAAGACTAACTCCAAGACGACGAAGGTAGAGTGCGATTTGTAGATGAGCGATTACAAAAGGCGCCGGAAGAATCTCAAATCCGTGCAAACGACTCGTGACAGCCTCGACGAGGCGCGCCGCAGCGGTCGTACCAGAGCCCTGCTCTTCGAGAGTCTTTGCGATGCGCTCCAAAACGGCCAGCAAGAATCCCCCAGTTCCGCAGGCCGGATCGAGGATCACAACATTCGGGTCGGCCAAGCCGGCGGTCAGCCCCAGTTCGTCGCGAAGCGAGCGATCGACGCGCTCCACCATATAGCGTACGATCTCGTCAGGCGTGTACCAAACACCTAACTGCCTCCGCAGCTCGGCGTCAAATGCCTCCAAGAAGGGTTCGTAGAAGTACTGCACAGCTTCGTGCTGTGGAAAACGCTTATAGAAAATCTCGCGATCGACCCGGTTCAACGTCGACTCGGCGAGATCCAGCCGTTCGCGTAAGGCGTTGGTAAAGAGCAACGTCGGCCGCGTCATCTCATGGAAAAGCACCTTCAGGATGGGCAGGTGCAGCAGGTCCGTCGTCTCGCGCCACCGAAAATTCTCGCTCTGGGTTCGAGGTTGTTGTCCCCACAGCACCCACGCGCTAAACACGCCATAAAAGAGCGTTTGGACCAAGGTAGAATGAAAGAAATGCCGTCCCTTTGCGTCGCCAAAGCCAACTCCAAGAGCGTTGCTCAGCGCATCCGAAATGTCCTCCATTACACCGGTTGGTGCTTCTTCAACCGCCATGAGAGCGTCGCGAGCGTAGCTCGCAAGGAACCAGGCCACATCCTCAGGTGCTCCGATCGGAGCGGGCGTACGCAGCACCCGCTCCAAAAACTCCAGCAGTAGCGGCTCTTGGACCGCGATTGCGTCAGGATCCGACACTAATTGCCAGAACTTGCTCTCGGATGTAGCGAGGCTGTACCGCTCTCTGACGCGGTTGGTCGCGCCGTGGTGCTCGATTAACCAGAATTCCCTCAAATTCGTGATCAGCACATGACGGTATCGATTCCCGTATCGCGTCACTTGCTCTGAAGCGGCCAGCACCGCAAGAGTCTTCGATAGGCCCTTGACCTCGATAGCGCCCCTCGACGGGATGGAATGCAGGGCCTCGTTCGTTCCGCGGTCTGTGCTGAAATCTGTGACCCCGAGTTGATCCACCCCGAACAGACCCCCGTCAGGTAGACCCGCGCCCGCGTTTCTAAGATTCATTACGCAAACGACTTTTGGGCTCAGGCGACTCCCGACCGCGTCGAGCAGACCTTTCAGGGCGGGATAGAAAGAAGTTTCTGGCGTATTCGCCTTCGTCGCCCGAGTCAATTGAATCTGTGCGAGATAGGTTGCAATCGGCTGCATTATTGTAGACTCCTTCTGGATTCAGGAAGTTTCAACTGCTTCGACGCACTGGCTCCTTGAGTGCAATGCACTCAGCACGTACCGCGAGACGGTTTGCGGCGGCCCGACTTGGCGCGCGCCGGGCTGGTCCCGGACGCGCCCTTGGCCGCGCCGCTGCGGGTCGGCGGCTTGCGCCCGCCCTTGGCCGCCTTGCCCTTCGCGGGGCCTGGCGGGGGCCTGTGGACCCGGGGTGTCGGCGGGGCGTCGCGGTCGACGAGGTCGTCGTCCGCCTCGGCCTCGGCGCGGGCCGCTGCGATCTCGCGGTCGGCGTCGTCGAGGTCGTCCGCCTCGTCGACGACCGGGCGCGCGCGCAGATCGTCGACCGCCGGGCGCAGGCTCAGCAGGCCGACGTGCCCCGGCATCACCGCGAGCCCGAGTTGCAGCGCCTCGTCGGCGCGCGCGGCGTTCTCGACCTCCAGCGCCTCGCGCAGCGCGGCCTCCTGCGCGCGCGCGAACTCGGGGCTGCGCGCGAGCACCTGGGCCGCCAGCGCGGCGCGGGTCGGCAGCGGCGTCGGCTTGCGCCGGCTGTCCTTTGAGACAGGCTCCGGACTCGTCACCGCGGCCTCGGCCGCGACGCACGCCCACGCCAAGAAATAGCCCTGCACGCCCGGGTCGGCGACCAGCTCGGACGCGCGAACAAACGCCCGCAGCGCGTCCGCGGGCGCGCCGAGGCCGAGGCTGACGCGCCCCTGCTCGTGTTGCCCCCACGCGAAGTCGGGCGCGCGACGCAGCAGTTGACGCAGCTCCCCGGCCGCAGCGCGCAGCTCCCCCGCGCGACGCAGCGACTGCGCCAGCTTGAAGCGGGCCAGCGGCGCGTCGGGGTCGAGGTCGAGGTGACGCCGCAACAGCCTGCGCTCGGCGCCGCGGGTGAGCTGGCCGTCGGGCCCGAACAGCTCCTCCTGGAACTCGCCCTCCTCGTCGTAGAGCACCGCGACCTCGCCGAGCACCGCGAGCACCAGCAGGTCGACGCCGGTGCTGTGCGGCAGGCGGTCGCCGTCCTCGTCGACGCGCACGACGTCCGCGCCCTCGGCGTGCGGGTCGCCGCACAGCACCAACAGGTCGCCACCCCGCTCGCCGACCGCGAGGTCGTCGGCGCGCAGCCGACCCTCGGCGCGCGGCTCCTCGCTGCCAGCGCCCAGCTCCGCCAGCGACCACAGGCGCAGCTCGCCGGCCGCCAGCTCGAGCCCATCCCACTGCGCCCACAGCAACCGCGCCGCGGGCGGCAAGGGGCTGGCGGCCAGCGCTTCGGCCTCCGCGGGCGAGCCAAACGCGTGCAGACCCTCGGGGGCGTCGCGCAGGCGATCCTCGATGCGATCGATGTTGTGCAGCACGCGGCGCTCGTCATCCGCCGAGAGCTCGAGACGCGGGTCAGTGCCGGGAGGTGTTGCGCGCGTCATCGCTGCGGCGCGTCTTAGCACGCCGCCGCCCCGTGGCCTACTCCGTGAGCGGGGTCCGGGTGCACTCGTAGGTCACGTCCATGGTCGGCCCGTGGTCAATGACCTCGAAGTCGGTCGCCTTGAGCACGTTGAGGTCCTGCGGCCCGAGGTCGACCTCCGCCCAGGTGGCGCAACCGACGACATCCGCCTGGGCGGTCAGCGCGATGTTGCCGCCATCGGCCATGTACATGCCGTAGGTCTGCATGGCCCTGGCCACCACCTGCGCCGCCGGCTTGAGGTTCGCGATCGGGTAGTCGGCCCGCAGCCGCATGTGGCCGCCGTACGGGATCGAGGTCATCGGCCCGGTCGTGTTGGTCCCGTGGGTCGCCGGCGCGACGTACTTCTTGGTCCGGATCATCGAGTTGGGCAAAATGAAGCGGATCGCGTGGTCGATGACCCCGGCCTTGATCTCCTCGGCGCTAAACAGCAACGGCGCGATCGGGAAACCGGCCGCGTCGGCGCTCGTACACTGCTGCCCGCGACCGTCAGGTCCAGGCGCCGCGCCCGTCGACCACAGCGCCTCGCACCCGCCATAGAAGGTGTCGGTATCGTCGACGGTCGCGTGATAGATCTCGTAGAGCCGCTGCTCGGAGCGCGACACGACGATCATGTGGCAATCCGCGCCATCATTGAACCCGCTACAATCATAACCAGCCCATGGATCGTTCGGGTCGGGCGGGTCTTGCGGGTAGTCCTCGACGTACCCACCCGGCGGCAAGGGCACCGGCGTGGTGTCACAATCCGGCTCGTAGTAATAGTCGGGGTCGAGCGTGAAGGCCCGCTTCATCGTGCCCGCCGGCGCGTCGATCGCCACGATGCTGAAGTCGATCCGCATGGTGCCCGTGCCCCACCCGCCAGGCCCCATGTTCTGCACCATCCACTGCGTGATCGCGGCCGAGTCCGCGGTCACCGGCGCCGCGCTGACATCGTCGTAGAACCACGCGTCGTCCGGAAAATAACGGCCCTCGGCCTGACTCGCGCACAGGGTGCTGTCGTCGCCCGCCGTATCCGTGGTCGGATCGCCGGTCGGATCGCCGGTCGGCTCGCCGGTCGCGTCCGTGTTCGTGCCCGGACCCGTGGTGGTCCCCTGCGACGGATCCGTGGTCGTCGGGTCGGTCGTCGTCACCGGCGCGGTCGTCGAGCCGTCCGTGGTCCCCGGGCCACCCGTGCTGGTCGGCGGATCACCGCTGGTGTTGGGCTGCGTGGTCGGATCACCGCCAGGCCCGCCGGTCGTGCCGACGCCACCGGTCGTCCCCGTCGTGTCGTCGCCGCCGCCGCCACCGCACGCGGCGACCATCAGCGTCGCGACCAGCAAAGAATAGGGATGCCGAAAGTACACGCCAGCATCATCCCCGGCAGCCGGCCCGGCGTATAGCGGATCGATCGCGGTGGCAGGCGCGGATGCGGTCGCTACATGTCCTTTCGGACAGGTATCTGTGGCCGCCAGGCCCCGCCCGCGGCCTCAACAGGGGTCCGAAGTGTGGTCTATACGCGCAGCGTCCGACGCTCGCGGCCTGACCGGGCGCTAGCCAAGCGACCGGCGCACCGCATCCGCGAGCCGCAGCGGAGGCAACGCCGCGAACAACTGGCGGACATCGCCGAACGCCCCGATCGGATAGGCGTCGCTGGGCGCCTCGTGGACCGGCAACTTGACGAAGTCCTGGTCGAGCGCGTGTTGCAGGCGGTTGGGGCACTGGCACGGGTTGTTGACGTGCATGTGCCCGCAGCGCGGCCCGATGTAGTCGCCGAGCGACCGCATCATCCGCGACTTGACGCCCGAGAAGCCCTTGAGGCTGTCGCCTTGCAGGGCCATGACCTCCGCCTCGGGCAGGTCGAGCACGACCAGCAGGACGAAGGTCTCGCGCTGCGCCGGCGGCAACGCCTGCACCGCGGCGATCAGGCAGCTTTGCATGAAGCCGGTGAGCAGCACTGGCAGGCGGCGCACCCCGCTGCGCAGCGCCGTCGGGCCCATCTTCATCGACAGGCTGGTGCCGAGGCGCAGCGTGTCGTCGAGGCGGGTCCGCACGCGGGCCGGGGTCTGCTTGTGCCTGGACGCGTGCGCGAGGATCGTCGTGCGCAGCGCGGGCAGTCGCGCGAAGAACGGGCCCGGTCCGCTGCTGGCGATCGCGCCGCGCAGCGCAGCGAGGGCCGCCGCGCGGTCGCCGAGCATCCACGCCGCGTAGGCGTACAGGCGATCGAGGTCCCCGGGCGGGTCCGCGGCGATCGGCGACTTCGACATTGCGCCAAGATACCAGCGACATTCGCCGTGGACCAGCACGGGGCCAGGCGCGAGAGTGCCCGCGCGGGGCCCCACGGCGGCTCAAAACGGCTGCACGAAGGTCAGGTTGAGACCGACCGGCGGCAGCGTGTACTCGCCGGGGGCGAGGCCCTGAGTCTCGCCGAGATAATCGGGGTGCACGTGGTCGAGGCAGATCGTCTCGCGGCGGACCAGCGGGACCGCGACGTCGAAGCGGAGGAACTGCGGGGTCACCCCGAGCATCTGCGAGAACACCGTCAGGCCGTAGCCGACCTGCGCCCGGTAGCTCTTGCCCGAGAACCAGTCGTCGTAGCCGCCGCACGACGACACGCTGGCGACGCCGGTGAACAGCGCGCCGCCGAGGCCACGCAGCCACGCGAGGTGCAACAGGTTGGCGTCGAGGTTGTTGAAGTACACGTGGCGGTACTCGAGCTGCGCCAGCGCCATCGCGCGGCCGAACAGCTCGTTACCGCCGTAGCCGCCGAGGCCCTCGAGCCCGCCGGCGCGGATCAGGCTGCGATACTCGGGCGTCGTGCCGAGCGGCGTCATGATCGCCATATCGATCCGGCTGGCCAGCGTGTGCTGGTGGGCGAGGTGCCAGATCTGCACCCACGAGGCATGGAAGGTCATGCTGAGGCGAACGTCCGACTTCTCGCCGAAGCGCGCGGTCTGCCCGCCCGCCACCAAAAATAGCAGGCGGCGGCCGCGGTCGGGCCACAGCGAGAACTTGCGGGTGTCGTCGCTGATCGCCGCGCTCTCGATCACCCGCACGCCGCCGGACTGGTCGAGGCCGCGCGGGTTGAGATATTGCAGATCGGCGAACAGCCGCACGCGGGCGCGACGGCGGCGGCCGTTGACCTTGTCGCCGAGCCACAAGCTCACCCCCGTGCCGACCCCCGCCGCCGCCTCGCGGTCGCGCTGGAACTGCAAGTGTCCCGTGTATCGCAGGTCGCGGCGGCGGCTGGCCTCGAACAGCACCCGCCCCGAGAACGCCTGCAGGCGCGCCGAGTTGGTCTGCGCGGCCGAGAATTCGGAGGCCGAGACCTCGAAGCCGACGCCCGTGTACACGAAACGAAACTGCGACGGGCTGCGGTTGTTGAACAGCGGGTCGACGTTGGCGCGCGGCGGCAGCGGCGTCTCCAGCAGCCGCGCGCGCGGGTCGACGGTGACCGAGTGCAACGGCTTATCGGTCAGCAACGTGAACGTATGACTGGCGCGGGTCGGCACGTCCCTGGGCTTGTTCGATGGCTGCCCCTCGGCGTCGCCGTTCCACACGAGGTAGTGCGACTTGCCCCGGCGCTCGCGCACGTGGACCTGCACCGGCTCGACGATCGGTCGGTCGCCGTCGCGGGCTATCGTGATCTGGTTGCTGATCTTGCCGCCGACCTCGGCCGACTTCACGTCGCGCACGCTGTAGTCGAGCTTGGGGTGCGGCGCGAGCCATTGATCGAAGAACCACCCGAGCCGCCGGCCGTACGCCGACTCGGCCAGCGACCGCGGGTCGGCGCCCGGATCGGAGACCAGCCCGATATACAGTTGGGCCCGCTGCGTCACCGACATCAGATCGCCGAGCTTCTCGTGGATCCGGCGCCCGGTCGGCAGGTCGTGGCTGAAGTACAGCGGGTGTACGCGCACCGGCATGATGTCGTCGCTGCCGCGGAAGTACGCCTGCGCGAAGGTGGCCTGGCCCGAGTACAGGAAGTTGTCGACCACCGGCACGAAGGTGAAGCGGCGAAAGATGTCGCTGACGTACTCGTCGCCGTGGTCGCGCTGGATCCGCCAGATGTCGAGCATGCCGAGGGTCAGCGCGCCGTGCAGCCACAAGTCCGTCGACGGGTCGTGCTTACCCACTTGCCGCCCGTAGGTCAGCAGATCCAGGCTCGCGCGGGCCATCGCCGCGGTGTGAAACTGCAAGAAGCGCTTGCCCGGCCACAGTTGCAGCGCCTGGTCACTGAGCACCACCACGCTCGGATGAAACTCCGCGACGTTGGTGCGCACCGGGCCCTGCACCACCATGAACGAGTCGCCGACCGGCACCTCCATGCCGACCGCGCGGGCCACGTCGAGGCTCTCGCGCGCCACCTTGATCGCGTGCCCGGCCACGTCGCGCCGCAACTGCGCCCGGTACTCGTTCGGTACGTGGTTGTTGGGGCGCCGCTTCATGTGCAGCACCTCGATCTTCACCCCGCGATAAAACTGCGAGCTCCGGTGCCAGCGCGGGCCCCAAAACACCGAGGGATAGGCCAGGCGACCGTCGCCCCCGACCGCGGTCCGGGTCACCACCAGCTCGTCGCCGCGCAGCGCCCGGCGCTCGCTGGCGCTTGGGACCTGTCCCGGAGACCAGGTCGGCGCCGTGGCGAACTTGATCTCGGCGACGTCCCAGCGGACCGGGTCGATCACGCGACCGCTCGGCAGCGCCGGGCCGCCGACCGCAGGCACGCTCGGCAGCGGCGCCAGGGCCCCGGCCAGCGAGCAGCGCCCGCGCGAGCAGCCGAGCGGCCAATAGCGGTGCGGCACGCGGACGCGATAGAACACCCGCAGCAGCGTCGCGCCCGGGCGCGGCTCGATCTCGAGGTCGCCGCGCGGACCGACCCGCCGCAGCGAGACGGCGCCGCTGTGATCGACGACGTCGAGCTGCGCCTTCTGGAACGGCCCGTCGAGGTAGGTCGACACGGCGACCTCGTCGAGCTCGCTCGGCTCGCGCGGCATCGCGGCGGCGTAGTTGAGCAGGATGACCTTCTCGCCGGGCCGCGCCGGCCGGGTCAAGGTGTACTCGGCCTCGCCCTCGACCAGCCCGCCCCGCCGCGGCACTTGGGTGCCGTCGGGCAGCCGCTCGCCCGCGCGGTGCACCGTCAGCCGCAGCTCGACCGACCCGACGCGCAGCGACGACGCGATCGCCGAGGCCGGCACCGGGGTCGCCGGGGTACCCGGGCCGGTCACGGGTCCGGCCGCCGGCAACGCCCGCGCCGGACCGACCCCCGGCGTGACCGCGTCGCCCTTGCCCGGCTCCGGGGCCACCGGCACCGTCATCGGGCCCTTTGAGGTGTCCGCGACCGTGCGCGCCGGTGGGCCCGGGGTCGGCGTGGCCGGGGCCGAGGTCGCGGACGCCACCGCCGCGGGCAAATACAGGGTCACGGCCGCCAGCAGCGGCCCGCATCGCCCGCGAAACGGGAGTCTCCTGGGGCCATACACCGGGGGGCCCACTTTGCCGGACGTCTCCGGTGTCCGCCAGCCTCCCCCGGGGCCGTGGGCCGGCGCGGGTGTGCGCGGGGTCCAACCTGTCCATTCGCTTGCTCGCGGCGCTCAGGCGGCTCTACAGTGGGAGGGTCGAGCCGCCCCGCGGGGGATGCGCTCGCCACTCGCCGAATCTTAAGCCTGACCTGTCTTCGATCTTACCGGCCTTTGTGGCCCCGTTCGCTGGATCCCCGCCATGCCTCAAACCTTGCCCCGCCCCTGGTCCTCGCTGTTGCGATCAAGCGTCTCGAACCACGCGAGCGTGTGGGCCCGCGGCTTCCTGCTCGGGCTGGTGGTCGCGGCGTGCGGGCGCAGCGACTACGCGATCCCCTGCGGATCCGACGCGGACTGCGGCGAGGGCGGCGTGTGTACGCCGGAGGGCCAGTGCGTCGAGTTCGACGAGGAGTGCCGCGTCGACGCCGACTGTGAGGCCGGCGAGAAGTGCCTCAATTATCAATGCGTCGCTCCCCAGGTCTGCGACGACAACCTCGAGTGCCCGCCCGGCACCGAGTGCGTGCGGAGCGGCGACGACGACTTCGGCCTGTGCGAGGGCACCCCGCCGGTGTGTCCGGTGTGCCCCGCAGGCACCACTTGCAACGGCAACGGTCAGTGCATCCCCGACCCGCCCGGGCCCTGCGAGTTCGACTTCGAGTGCCCCGAGGGCAACATCTGCCTGGACGGCACCTGCACCCCCGCGCAGGCCTGCTTCGAGGACTTCGAGTGTCCGCCCGGCCAGAGCTGCATCGACGGCCAGTGCGTGCAGACCCTGTGCGAGTTCGACTTCGAGTGCGACTTCGGCCAGATCTGCATCGGCGGCGTATGCATCCCGGAGAACCAGTTCTGCGAGTTCGACTTCGAGTGCGAGTTCGGCCAGGTCTGCCAGGGCGGCCAGTGCATATTCCCCGAGTGCTTCAGCGACTTCGACTGCGGCCCCGGATCGATCTGCATCGACAACTTCTGTCAGTTCAACCCCGAGTGCTTCGAGGACTTCGACTGCCCGCCGGGCAACGCCTGCCTCGACTTCGAGTGCGTGCCGCAGCCGATGTGCATCGACGACTTCGACTGCCTGCCCGGCCAGTTCTGCCAAGATAACGTGTGCGTCGACCTCCTGCCGGTCTGCATGACCGACGCCGACTGCCAGCCCGGTGAGACCTGCCAGGGCGGCCAGTGCCTCCCGCCCCCGCCGCAGTGCCTGACCGACGCCGACTGCCAGCCCGGCGAGCTGTGCTTCATGAACCAGTGCGTGCTGCTGCCGCCCGAGTGCGTCGTCGACGAGACCTGCGACATTATCAACGGCGAGACCTGCGTCGGTGGCGTGTGTACCCCGCCCGAGTGCACCCAGGACGCCCAGTGCGCCGTCGATCAACTGTGCTTCCAGTTCAAGTGCGTGCCGCTGCCGCCCGAGTGCGTCGTCGACGCGACCTGCGACGTCATCAACGGTGAGACCTGCGTCGGCGGTGTGTGTACCCCCCCCGAGTGCACCCAGGACGCCCAGTGCGCCGTCGACGAGCTGTGCTTCCAGTTCAAGTGCGTGCCGCTGCCGCCCGAGTGCGTCATCGACGAGACCTGCGAGCCCGACGAGACCTGCCAGGGCGGCGTGTGCGTACCCAAGCCCGCGTGCATCATCGACGCCGATTGCGCCATCGGCCAGACCTGCGTCAACAACCTCTGCGTCGATCCGCCCGCGTGCGTCATCGATGCCGACTGCCCGATCGGTCAGGCCTGCGTCGCGAACCAGTGCGTGGTCGTGCCCGACTGCGTGTTCGACACCGACTGCCAGCCCGGCGAGACGTGTGACAACGGCACCTGCGTGCCCGCCGGCTGCACCCTCGACACCGACTGCGCCCCCGGCGAGATCTGCAACGCCGGCATCTGCGTGCTCGCCCCCGAATGCATGATCGACGCCGACTGCCAGCCCGGCGAGCTGTGCCAGGCCGGCGTCTGCGTGGTCCCGCCCGAGTGCACCCTCGACACCGACTGCCAGCCCGGCGAGACCTGCCAGGCCGGCCAGTGCGTCCCGCTGCCCGAGTGCGCGATCAATGCCGACTGCAAGGTCGCCTTCGTCTGCCAGGCCCAGACCTGCGTGTTCGCGGGCGAGTGCCTCACCGACCAGCACTGCGCCCCCGGCCAGCTCTGCAACGCCGGCGTCTGCGAGGGCAACCCCGAGTGCATCGACGACCTCAGTTGCCAGCCCGGCGAGGCCTGCGTGTTCGGCGGCTGCGTCGCGCCCGCGGTCTGCAAGACCAACAAGGACTGCAACCAGGGCGCCGGCGAGGTGTGCGTCGGCGGCTTCTGCTCCGGCGGCGTCAACTGCAACGACAACACGGACTGCAACGCCGGCGAGGCCTGCTTCGAGAACACCTGCGTGCTGCTGTGAACCGACCGGCCCCGCGAGGGGCCGCGTCCGCGAGCCGTCACAGCGGGAGCATACAAGTCCCGACCTTCGCGTATTCCGGCGGAGCCATGCCAGGTTCGTAGAACGAGACGCACCCCTGACCGACCCCCGGGCACACGACCTCCGGGTCCGAGACGTTACAGAACGGCAGGCAGCAGCCGCCCGCGTTCGGATCGCACTCGGTCGCCGCGCTGGGGTGGACGCACAGCAGGCCCGCGTCGCACACGTTGGCGAACTCGCAGGGGTCGAACACCTGGCCCTCCACGCCCGAGGCATCGAGCGCACACATAAAGGAGTCGTTTTGTGGGAGGCACAGTTCGTCACCCTGGCAGTCCTGCGCCAGCGGGTCGCACGTGGGAAGGCAGATGTTGGGCACGCCGTCGCTGAAGATCGGACAGAAGAACCCGTCGGCGCACATGGGATCCGACTCGTTGCCCGTGCACAGGGCCACGCAGGTCCCTTGGTTCATCTCGTCGACGTCCCAGCACATGACCCCCTTCGCGCAGTCGTCGAGCCCGCTCACGCCGCCCCCCTGTGCCATACACGGCTCGCCGGGCTGACCGTCGCCACCCACCGGCACGCACTTCGTCGCGTTCCACGAGCTGCCACCACCCTCGGCGTACGCGGAGCACTTCTCGCCCTCCGGGCAGTCCCGCGCGAACACGTCGCACGGCGTGACCGCGACCTCCGTATCCTCGCCCGTCGAACTACAGAGGAAGTTACAGGTGTCGCCGCCCGTGGGCCCGCCCGGGCCGGTGCTGCTTGCGCTGGTACCCGACGTGTCGTCCGTGCCGGTCGCGTCGTCCGTACCCGTCGCGTCACCCATGTCCGTGCCCGTCTGCGCCCCTGTGCCGCCCGCCCCGCCGGTGGTCGGCACATCGGAGCTCGCACCGCTGTCCGCGACCCCCGTGCCGCCACTGCCACCTGTCTCGTCCTCGGGCGCCGGCCCCACCGCGCACGCCAGCACCGCCGCGCAACCCAGACCAATGATCACAAGTGCTCGAATCATGAGATTTCTCCTCGCTCCTTCAGCCCGACGCGACACAGATCCGACCTTTGCATATTCCGTGGCGCCGCCTCGCTAAACCTCAAACCTCGATCATGCAGACACCGACGTGCGCATATTTCGGCGGAGCGCCCGGCTCGAACAGCGGCACGCAGCTCTGGCCGGCGCCGGGGCACATGGGATCCGGGAGGTCGAGGTCGCACATCGGCAGGCAGCAGCCCTCCACGTCCGGGTCGCACTCGACGGCCGCGGAAGGAAGCACGCACAACAGCCCCTTGTCGCAGGCGTTCGCGTACTCGCAGGGGTCGAATACCTCCCCGTCCTCAACACCCGATGCATCGAGCGCACAGACCCCCGTACCTCCGATTGGAATGCACAGATCGTCGCCCTGGCAGTCCTGCAGCAGCAGGTCACAGTTGGGCAGACAGATATTGAGGCTCCCCTCGCCGGTGATCGCGCAGTCGAAGTTGTCCTCGTCCGGGCACACCGGCATCGACTCCGAGCCGACGCAAAGCCCGACGCATATGCCGTGGCCCCGCTGGTCGACATCCCAGCACATCACGCCCTTCGCACAATCGTCGAGCCCGCTGACGCCGCTCTCCTGCGCCGTGCAGGGGTCACCGGGTTGGAGGTCCCCCATCACCGGCACACACTTGCTGGCGTTCCACGAGCTCCCTCCCCCCTCGGCATAGGCCGCACACTTCTGACCCTCGGGGCAGTCCTGCACGTAGGGATCGCACTGCAGCAGATCGGGCTCGTCGGTGGGATCGCAGATGAAGCCGCAGGTGGTGTCCTCCTGCTCGTCGGTCGTGCTGCCGGTCGTGCCCGGCTCCGGCGCGGTCCCGGTGCCGTCACTGGTGGTCCCCGGCGCGCCGCCGCTGCCCTCACCCGCGCCGCCCGTGGTCGGGACCCCGGAGACCTCACCACCGTCGGTGACGCTCGTGCTGCCCCCGGTGCTCCCACCGTCCTCCAGCGGCCGCGACACACAGCCCAGCGCCGACGCGCACACCAGACTCGCCATCGTCGTCATCCGTCGCATACGCGCTCCTCGCTTCTGTCTCGAATCACGGGCACCTTCGATGCCACCGACCAAACTCGTCATCCATGCGCCGTGCTTCAAGGTTGACCGTCCATCCTATTTAGTCCGGGATCACGCAGTAACCGACGGTCTCGAAGTCCGGCGGCGCCGTGCCTTCCTCGTAGAGCGAGACGCAACTGGTGTCGTCGGCCACGGCCTTGCAGCCCTCGTCCGCGGCCATCTGGTCCGCGAGGTCGCACAGCGGCATGCAGCAGCCGCCGGCGTTCGCGTCGCACTTGCCCGAAGCGGAGGGGTTGAGACACAAATGGCCCTTGTCGCACGCGTTGGCGAACTCGCAGGGATCGAGCGCCTTGCCGGTGTCCGCGCCCGAGCCATCGAGCACACATATAAAGGTGTCGTTGTATGGGAGGCACAGGTCGTCGCCGGGGCAGTCCTGGACCAGCGGGTCGCAGCTCGGTAGGCACAGGTTGAGGATCCCCTCGCCGGTGATCGCGCACTGCGAACCTTCGGGGCACATCGGATTATTCGCCGATCCCGTACACATCTCGACGCAGACGCCCTGGTTCATCTCGTCGACGTCCCAGCACATCACGCCCTTCGCACAATCGTCGAGGCCGCTGACACCGCCACCGTCTGTCATGCACGGCTCGCCCGCCTTGCCGTCTCCCGTCACGGGCACACACTTCGTGTTGTTCCACGAGCTGCCGCCGCCCTCCGCGTAAGGCATGCACTTCTCGCCGTCGGGGCAGTCCTGCGCGTACACGCCGCACGGAGCTGGCCCGGTGGTGCTCGTGCTCGGGTCGCAGATGAAGCGGCAGGTGTCCTCCGACCCGGTGGTGTCGACCCCGGTACCCGTGGTGTCGGTGCCCGTCGTACCGGTGCTCGTCGTGCCGGTGGAGTCGGGCCCCGGCATCGTGCTATCGGAGCTGGTCGGCACACCGGAGGTCTCACCCCCGCCGGACCCACCCGTGTCACTGCCCTCGCCGGTCGGGTCTCCGAGCAGCGGCCGCTCGACGCACGCGAGCAGCACTACCCCGCCCATCACAGCCGAGACAAATGTGCCGCTGCCGAGCAAGAGCGCGCCGACCCGCGACACGCCGGCCCGTCTCGCTCTTGATTCGTTTCGGTAGTCTTGCGGCATGTGTCAGCATTGGCACGTCTACCAAAACAGATCAATCAATAAAATCGATTTGAGAGGATCGTCCGGCACAGGTCCGTTAAACGGCGAAAGGCCGCCCCCGAAGGGACGGCCTGTCGCGGGCCGGCGAGCGCGTCGCTTGCCGGCTGGATCCCGCGCGATCAGCCGGGGACCACGCAGATACCGACGGTCTCGAAGTCCGGCGGCGCCATGCCTTCCTCGTAGAGGGAGATGCAACTGGTGTCGTCGGCCACGGCCTTGCAGCCCGCGTCCGCGGCGGCCTGGTCCGCGAGGTCGCAGAACGGCATGCAGCAGCCGCCGGCGTTCGCGTCGCACTTGCCCGACGCGCTCGG
>Ga0105046_10000623_pt1 | contig 50582 bp, 40 predicted proteins | sample MAT03_FD_78385 | JGI IMG/M metagenome (GOLD analysis project Ga0105046, IMG submission 78385) | Freshwater microbial communities from Lake Fryxell liftoff mats and glacier meltwater in Antarctica - MAT-03 (megahit assembly) | ecosystem: Environmental > Aquatic > Freshwater > Ice > Liftoff... | reverse complement strand
CACCCCTCCCTAGAAGAATCCAACATGTCCAGAAGAATCCAACATGTCCGGAAGAAACGAACCAAAACAGAAGAAATGTCGTTCTTTAGAACGTCACATTGCTAAGTGATCGACTTCACGCAGTTACCCATTCGTGCCGACAAACACCGGTAAGCGGATGGAAAGATATATGGGCAAAAAATTACAAATGTACAAAGGTACACATGTACTTATAGTTATAAACGTTTACTGTGAATGAATTTAGATCATGTCAGATTCTACATTTTCCCGCGAAAGGTATGTAGGGAAGATGGGGGCATGGCAGTAGAACGAATTTCGAGGGCTACCCTCCGCTCCCCGTCAGGAGGCAATCCCTTACTTTGGCAATGGGAGAGACACTGACTCAACGATTGATTCGAAATCATTCACTTCTCAGCTGTCTTCATTTCGAGGCCGTTCTGCTTCGCCCTCAATCAAGCAAGAACGTCGCTCTAACAATTACTATTGCCTCAGAGATTGACGAATCTTCAAGAGTTTTGGCAGTGGTGTTGAGTTTCGACGCGACCTCAGCCGTCCGTCGTCAGAACCGGATCATCTTACCTGCCTTATTGCAAGCCCTTCTTCCTCCCATACGTGAATTTTGATGCATCCGTCACTTCCGATTGTTTCGATTTTCCAAATTTGACTGACCCCGATTTCGTTCTAGGCTCCAAACGGGACTTGTTGCGCTAGCTTACCGTCCCATCTCCATAGGGGGCGTCCGTGATTATTCGATCAGCAATGAAACGTGGAACACTCCGACGCGGCGTCGCCGCGGTGGAGGCAATGTTCATGGTGCCATTCCTTTTCATCCTCGTTTTCGGGATCTGGGAGGTTGGCCGGCTGGTTCACGTTAATGAATACGTGAACAATGCCGCCCGCGAAGGAGCCCGACTAGCCGCGACCGGCAACTTCTCCGGCTCGAGTGTCCTCGGTTCGTCGACGGCGACAACCACCACTTACGACGTCCAGGTGGCTGTGGGCAATTATCTTCAGAATTGCGGGCTCACGATTCCCTCGACCGGAGTCAAAATTACCGTCACCAACGAAACGCAAAGCTTGAGCATGATGGCCGTTGCCTCAATGAGCGGCACGACCCAGGTCGTGGTTACAGGTTCCGGCGCCTCGCCATCGGCCGACCCAATCCTGAATGCCAACCAGTATGACATTCTCCGAATTGATGTCGAATATCCGTTCTCCTTCGCCCAATGGTCGCCGAACAACCTGTATTTCTACACGGGGGCGAACACAATCGTCACGTCCTCAACTCGCTGGTCGTGTTTGCGCGACAAGGCCGTGGCGGTCGATTCCACCATCCCTTCCGCCCCCCTGTAAATCAATGAATCGGGGATTTCGATGAGAATTCGCAAAATCAATTGCCGCCGCACCGCCGCTCACGCCGTCGAGTTCGCGTTCGTGTTTCCCGTCGTGCTGTTGCTGCTGTTCGGCATCCTGGAATACTGCCGTTACTTGATGACCCTTCAGGTCACCGACAACGCCGCTCGCGAGGGGGCGCGTTACGCTCTGGCACGGACGGACACGTTTCAGACGCTCGAAACCACGACGACCATTCAAGACTATGTGACGACTTACCTGCAATCGGCCGGCATGCAACTCACCGGAACTACGGTCCTGGTTTACAAATCGAATAAATTCGGCGAGCCGCTGGATCAGAACGGCGCCGTGGTCAGCACCGCCGCCGCGGCGGCCGCTTTCGATCAAACGACGTTCGGAGACTACATCTGCGTGCAAGTCACGGGGACGTATGAGCCCGTCTTGCCCGGCTTCATGGCCTTGGCATCAAGTATTCCCGTGACCGCGACTGCGGTCATGGTCAGTGAAGGCAATTAGTTAGCAAACGACCCATCTCGTCGCACCTCGATGAGGAGAGGCTTTTATGATGATCCTGAATCGAACCACCGCGAACCGACGCTGCCGGAATGGCGCCGTGCTTCCGCTGGTGGCGATCTCCCTGGTCGGCCTGATGAGCTTCGTGGCTCTGGCGGTCGACCTCGGCTTGCTCATGGTGGCGCGTAACCAGTGCCAGAATGCCGCTGACATCGCGGCCTTGCCAGGCACCCGCGCCCTGACCGGCGACCCGGACACTAGCTACAACCAGGTGAATGCCTTGCCGAATGCACAGGCTGCCGCCACACAGAACAAAGTGCTTGGCACGACGATCCTCAATACCCAATTAACTCTGTCGCTTGGCAAGTACTACTACAACCGATCGACGGCTCGGTTCGTGGCTTATCCGACCGACCCCAGCTCGGTCGATAGCCCGAACGACCCGCCGTCGCTCGTTACCTGTGTGGTGAAGACGACGCCGCCCACTTACTTCGCCACGATCTTCGGCATGACGGCCATGAACGCCGGGGCCACCGCGACGGCCGCTCACCGACCGCGCGACATCGCCTTGATCATCGACTTCTCCGGTTCCATGCGGCTCGATAGCCAACTCGCTACGCCGTTAACAACCGTGAATACAGCGGGGGTAACTTCGATCGCCGCCCGCACCACCTCGCGCAGCACGGACACCGACTTCCCCCAGTTCGGACCCTATGTGAACATCTCCGGCTTCGGCATCGGCGCCAACACCGCGACCTCACATCAGACAGCGTCTGGTGAATTTGTCGGCTTCTCGAACTTGACTTCCACCGGCATAGGCGGCAATAACGCGCTCGTCGATGATTTCTACAAAGATACGGCGGCTTTCGGCACCGCGACCAAGGCGTTCACCGCTGCCCCGTCGAGTTACAAGACAACCCCCGATGGCGACCTTTATCCCAAACTCAAGTCGGGCGGCACCGCGACCGCCTACACGGCTCGCAACTATAATGAGGTGTTCAACAACACCTATTTGTCGTTCAGGGATCTGGGCGGCAACGCCTTGAGCGTATCAACCGATGGCGGCACCAACGGCGGGTCGGCTGGCGTGACCACATCCAACGTCCACACTTATCAGTTGAATTCGGCGCCTTGGACCGCGGGCAGCGGCCGTATGCAGAACGGCAGCGGTCACGTCCCAAATTTGAAGGCGCTCAACAGCAGTTCAACAACCGTCTATTTGGGATCCGTCAAGGTGCCGGCTGGAACTGCTGGCAACACCACGGGTTCTCCGGCCGATCGCACGGTGGCACGTGACGCGACATTCGAAACAAGTGGCTACGGCGCCAGTTTCAAAGGTTACACCACGGGGCCTGGCTACTGGGGCAAGACTTTCTTCATGTGGCCGCCCGACCCACGCGGCCCGACCTCGGCTGGCAATGTCGCCGCCAACAATGATGCCAAAGATTGGCGCCAACGATTCTTTATCATGGAATTCCAGGCCGCTTCGCTTCCGGGCCAACCGGGGTTGCCATCGGCACCGACGACGACAACATCTTCAACCTCGGGCACGACCGGAAGCACCTCGAGCACCAGCAGCACCAGCAGTTCCAGTAGTTCCAGCAGTTCCAGCACGACTGCGGCGCCCCCGCCCCCGCCCCCGCCTCCACCATCGCCGTTGGCCTACAGCGTGGCGGGCGGGCTCGTGCACAACAACGTCCTTTGGAACACCAGCGGCACGCTTCGAACGCCGGGGCAGACGGTGACGATCCCAACCACCTACTCAAGGTCCCAGCGCGTTTCGGCCGGGTATGGCACGGTTGCGGAAACGTTCGCCAATACTTCCCACGGAGTCGCGCAAGTCAATACCACGAACTACACGAATCCTACCAGCACGGCATTTAGCGCCCCGGCAGCGACGACTCCGTTTCCGCAGGTCCCTTATGGTACGTACCGCTATCGCATCAACTACGACGCGATTCTCTTCTGGCTGATGAACACAGGAGCGAATCCGTTCCCCAGCCAGCTTCGCGCCGGCGGCATCCTTTACTATGCGTCGATCCCGAGCACCATTACGAGCCCGGGTGGCAACATGGCCGTCATTACGCAAGCCCAGCGCGACATGCGGTTCTGGAAAGAATACATCGATTATGTGATGGGTTACAATCAAGCTAGCGGCGGCAATTGGTCGGTGATCACGCAGTTCACGGGTTTTGGCGACGACGAGGTGCCTGCTTCGACATCGCCAAGCTCGAGTAGTCCGTTCCCCCTGACCACGGCGAACGGAGGCGTGCAGATCAATTCCAAGCCCACGACGATGACATTCACGTCTCGTCGATTCAATTTTGCCAATAGCGCCTATTCGTTGGAATCGGTTAGCAATTTTACGCTGGTTGACACCCGGTATATGGATTACCGCGACAACCCGCGCCGACCGGTTGCCAAATACTGGTTCGGCCCGATGACCATGATTGATTTCCTCGGCAACTTCAACACCCAGAAGTTTTGGTGGCCCGGCACGTGCCACGAGGCGCCCCTGTGGCAGTTGAAGACGGGTGTGCAGACAGCACTCGGCGACGTCAAGAACAACCACCCGAACGACTACCTCTCGGTTATCGGTTTCTCGGTGCCGAAGACGAGCAGTTCGTCGGTTGGCTACTACAACGCCGTCCGCGCTCCGCTTAGCCAGGACTACAAGCGAATGATCAATTCGCTCTGGTTCCCGCAGTACGTCATCGATAACCGACTTGAGATCACGCCATACGATTATGTCGCCAACACGAGCACCGCATGCCCGGGCGCCATGGACTCAGTCCCACGTTCCGTGCAAGGCACCTGCAGCCCGTTCTCCATGATGCTGGCATACAACCAGTTCAGCAATAATTCGACCAGTCTTACCTTTGCCGGAACGACCACCACCGATTACGGCATGGCAGGCGGCCTCGGCCGACTTGGCGCCAAGAAGGTGATCATCTTCGAAACCGATGGCGTAGCTTCCGCCACATCGACTGATCCGTCCGGCACGGGCATCCTTGGATCGCTCTACCACTCGGGGTCGACGAGTACGAACGGCACCAACAACTCCTACTACAAGATCCGCTGGAATTCGAGTTCTCCCGAGTACCCGGACTATGTTTACGGTCCGGCCACCAATGCCGTGAGTCAGACCAAGAAAATGGCCGAATTGATGACGAACCGAACCGATAGCTATGACCCGATTGCCAAATCCACTGGCATGGGGCCCGGCTTTGCGACGACTAGATCTTCGGTGTCGATCCACTGCATCGCCTTCGGCACGCTGTTCAATTCGTCCAATACGAGTTCGGCACAGACCCAGGCACTCGACCTACTGCAGTACATGCAGTACCGCGGCGGCAACCAGCCGAGTGCTTCGACCGCTCTTGATACATCGAAGATCATCAACCAGTCGGTCTGGGATGATGGTGCGAATAACCCGGCCACGAGCCGCAAGGCCGCCCTGCAGAAAGCCTTCAGCAAGAGCCTTCAGGATAACGTCGGCGTGGTGTTGATTCGATAGTTCACCCTCGATTCTGATTGGGTTGGCGTGTCAGACTTTAATGGCACGCCAACTCAGCAGCGAAGAATCTATGCAAACGTTCCTCCTCACTTCGACTTTGCTCGTCACGGCGGTTATTACTTCGTCGTCGGTCGCGGAACCCTTCTCTCCAACCAACGCACAGCTTGCTTCATCCGTCGTCCTGTTCGGCCAGCAATCGGGCGGTATGTTGCAAGCGACCGGATATATTGTTGATCGCGATCGCGGCTGGGTCGTGACAACCTGGCATTTTTGGTCGCGTGTGGAAAAACCAGGCGCCCTTCAGCCCTTCCACGACGGCAGTAAACTAGTCGTGGCCCCGACACCTTACCTGAATCGTCACCATGACGGCAAAACGCTTCGGCCTCGGTTAATCGCCCAGGATGAAGAGTGTGACCTCGCATTGATCGAGATTCCCCATCTCGTCAAACCTCAGGCCGTTTCGTTTGCTCGCTGCACTTCGACCGACGAAGAATTGATTACTCTCGGCAATCCGCCGTCGCGTAACTCGATGTGGATGATCGAACCGGGCCGACAACTCAATCGCACATGGCGTGAATGGACCTATACGTCAGGCCAGCGGATCGCCGCGCCGATGTTGGAGATCCAGGTTGATCAGGCTCTCAGCACCGGTTTCAGCGGCGGCCCTGTCTTCACCAAGAACGGCGAGTTCGCGGGCATGGTCATCGCCACTCCCAAGCCCGAGGGCAATACGTTCTACGCGGTCGAAGCCGACGTCGTGCGCCGGTTCCTCTCGCGAGCCTACGGCAAACAGGCCGAAGAGTGGGCCGCGAAGAAAGAGTGGACATCGGCCAAGCGACTAGCCAACCTGGCAGTCGCCACCGATCCGGCTGATCCGCTGAGCTATTTGGCACGCAGCCGCGTTCTCGTCGGGCAAGGCCGATCGAGCGAAGCCCATGACGATATCCGCGCAGCCGCTGTCGCCCTTCCGCTTTTTGTTTACTTCACCCAACGAAATCAACCCTGAATTCGGGAGCCGATTCCATGAAGTTTGTGATCTCCTGCCTAATGCTCGTCTTTGCTTTGACGCCGGCTATGGCTCAAGACCTCATCAAGAAGCGTGGCCCGGCCCCGGATTTTCCGACCGCGGGCAAATGGATCGGCACGACCAAGCCGTTGACGCTGGAGAGATTACGCGGCAAAGTCGTTCTCGTTCACTTCTGGCGACATGGCGATGAAGCCTGCGAGAGCAACTTCAAGGTCTTCGAAAGTTGGCTCGCCAAGCACGCCCCGGCCGGTCTGACCGTCATCGGGATTCATCCGCCCGACTTTGAAAACAACCCAGAACCGGCCGAAGTCGAGAAGACCGCCGTCAAGTATGCAAAGGTATTCCCCAGTTTGATTGAGGAAACTGACTTCACTGTAAAAGGCTGGAATGTCAATGGTTACCCGACCCTATTTTTGATTGATAGGAGGGGTCAATTCCGGGCCGCCTTTGAAGGCCAACTCATCTACAAACGATTTCGCGGCGACCTGGTCGTTGAGAAATTCATTGATGAATTGCTTTCAGAGAAGTGATTGTTGATCGCCCCGAAGTCAGCCGGATGAATCAACACTAGACCGGAGGTCAGTTGCCACGTGCTTTGCCAGTGGCAACTGACCTCCGGTCTGACCTTGAAAACCTGTTTTTCCTGAAGCCAGCCATTTCTGTTCGCCGACGTATCAGCTATACTATTCTTCACTCCGCGCCCTTCTTACCAACTTGAATTGGGCCAAGCCGCATGCCTCATCTCGGCTTCCGATTTTCCTTCGGTCTGTTCGTTCTGACGGCCTGCGCCGTGGACGGTCGAGCAGTCGCTTCGGAGATCGACGCTGTCTTTGCGAACGACGTTCGTCCGATCTTCGCCAGGAACTGCATCACCTGTCATGCTGGAACCGACAAGCAAAAAGGCGGGCTCGATCTTTCGACGCGTGAAGCGGTCTTGAAGGGGGGAGCATCCGGACCGGCGCTCGTTCCGGGCAAGGCCGTGCAGAGTCTGTTGATGCAGATGATTCATCGCGATGGCAGCCCGCATATGCCGCCCAAGACGCAACTGACCGATGCCGAGATGGCGACGCTGGCGAAATGGATCGACGCCCTGCCGGCTTCTACCGTGACCGGCGAAGTGAAGGAACACAAAGGCGAACACTGGGCTTTCAAGAAACCCATTCAACCGCCGATCCCGACCATTACGAACAGGACGTGGGTTCGCGGGCCGATCGACGCGTTCATCCTCGCCAAGCTAGAATCGCAAAACCTGAAGCCCGCGCCGGCCGCGACCAAAATCGCACTCATCCGTCGCGCCTATTTCGATCTGATCGGCCTGCCGCCGTCGCCCGAGGAAGTGAAGGCGTTTCTCGCTAATGATTCTGCGAACGCCTACGAGAAGGTGATCGATCGTCTGCTCAGTCTACCCGCCTATGGCGAACGCTGGGGCCGACATTGGCTTGATCTCTCCCGCTATGCCGACACGGGCGGCTTCCACGACGACATCGCCCGGCCGAACGCCTGGCGCTATCGCGACTACGTGATCAACAGCTTCAATGCCGACAAGCCGTACGCACAATTCATCCGCGAACAACTGGCAGGCGACGAGATTGCCCCGAACGATGCCGACGCGTTGGTCGCCACGGGTTTCGCCCGCAATGGACCCTCCAACGACAAGAACATGGGCAAGAACGCTCGCGATCTCCAGAAGTATCGCATGGATGAACTCGATGGCGTTATCAGCACAACCTTCTCGACGTTCCTCGGCCTGACCATCGGCTGCGCCCGCTGTCACGATCACAAGTACGACCCGATTTCACAGAAGAACTATTACGAGGTCATCGCCATCTTCAACGGCGCCGGCAAGAAGGAACTGCCGCTTCCCGGTGAAGCCTTGGTGGAAGGCAAACTCAAGGATCCGAACCAGGGGATCATGGCCTTGGTGGATGGTTCCGCCAAGGTTCCGCCCATGCGGTTGTTCTGGCGCGGCGACATCAACACGCCCGGCCCCCAAGTGGAGCCCGGAGTGCCGTCGTCACTGACTCCCGTCGCGCTAAAATTCCCCGAGCCGAGTGCCGAGGCGAAGTCGTCCCGCCGGCGTGTCGTGCTGGCCGATTGGATTGCCTCGCCGGATAACGTGCTCACTTATCGGGTCATGGCGAATCGGGTCTGGCAGCACCACTTCGGTCGCGGTCTGGTGGAGACACCAGGAAACTTCGGCCGCAGCGGCAGCATGCCGAGCCATCCGGAGTTGCTCGATCACTTGGCGATCGAGTTCGCCAAGACCGGCAAACTCAAGCCGTTGCACAAGACGATCATGATGTCGGCCACCTATCAGCAATCGTCTCAGCAGACTGCTTCTACGGCGTTGCTTGACCCCGACAACGCACTCCTGTCACGGCAGAACAAGCGCCGCCTGGAAGCTGAGCCGGTGCGTGACAGCATTCTCGCGATCACGGGAATGCTAAACGCCAAGATGGGCGGGCCGGGCATCAAGCCGCGGATTCGTCCCGACCTGTTGCCCACGAGCCAGCGCAACAAGTGGCCCGAGATTCCCGCTGACGGCCCCCAGGAATGGCGGCGCAGCGTCTACATCTATTCCAAACGGCAACTGCTCTTCCCTCTCCTTGAACTCTTGGACGCCCCGACGACGACCGATGTCTGCGATCGACGCACGGAAAGCATCGTGCCGACCCAGGCCCTGCTGATGATGAATGACGACTTCGTGAACGATCAAGCAGGCAAGCTGGCGGCGCGGGTCAAGAAAGAAGCAGGCGTTGCCGCGGACAAGCAGGCCGAACGCGCCTTGTGGCTGGCGTTCTCACGTGCCCCGAGCGCCGAGCGAGTAACCGACGCGGTTGCCTTCATGAAGAAGCAGGCTGAGACTCATCAAGCCGGGGGCCGTGGTACAGAAGCGGCCGAGACGGAAGCGTTGATCGACTTGTGCCACGTGCTGTTCAACTGTAACGAGTTCATCTTTTTGGATTAGAGATGTTCCAGAAGCCCCGACGTGAGGGTTTCCGAACGTCGGGGATGTTTTACAGCGCAGATCCCCGACACTCGGAAACCCTCGCGTCGAGGCTTGATAAGATTGACCTCGTTACTCAATTTGGATTGAATGAAGATGATCAACCGTCGTGAATGGCTGCGAACCACGGGCGCCGGCTTCGGCTCGCTGGCTCTGCGCGCGATGCTCGATCGAGACAGCTTGCTGGCCGCGGACGCGGGCAATCCGCTGGCTGCGCGCGGGACGCACTTCGCGCCCAAGGCCAAGTCGGTCATCTTCCTCTTCATGTATGGCGGTCCCAGCCAGGTCGATTTGTTCGATCCTAAGCCCGAACTGACCAAGCAAGACGGCAAGGCGATCCCGGTCTTCAAACCCGACGACGCCTTCAACAAGGCGACCAAAAACATCGCCATGAAGAGTCCGTACAAGTTCGCCAAGCAAGGCCAATCGGGAATCGTGTTTCCGGAAGTCTATCCGCAACTGGCGCAACACGCGGACGAATTGTGCGTCATCCGCAGCCTGCATTGCGAGAGCAACAACCATGGCCCCGCTCTGTTCCAGATGAACAGTGGCTCGATCCTCGCGGGCCGGCCCTGCATGGGCTCATGGGCCACCTACGGGCTCGGGTCGGAAGATGAGAACCTGCCCGGCTTCGTCGTCATGCTCGATCACCAGGGAGCGCCGATCAACGGGGCGATGAACTGGTCGAATGGCTTCATGCCGGCCGCGTATCAAGGTGTGCCGTTCCGGCCGACCGGCGAGCCGATCGCTTACCTGTCGCCGCCGTCGGGAATCACGGACGAACGCCAGCGAGCCCGCCTTGATCTCTTGAAGAAGTGGAACGAAGAAAACCTGGCCAGCAACCCGGCTGAGTCGCGCTTGGCCGCGCGGATCGCGTCCTACGAACTGGCCTACCGGATGCAGACGCACGCTTCCGACGTGGTCGATCTCGCCAACGAAACTGAGCCGATCAAACGGCTCTATGGGCTCGACAACAAGGTCTCGTCCCACTTCGGCCGTAACTGTCTATTGGCCCGTCGCCTGGTCGAACGCGGCGTGCGATTCGTGCAACTTTATAGCGGTGGCAACGAAGGCCCACGTGCCTGGGATGCCCACGACGACCTGAAGAAGAATCACGACCTGCATTGTGCCGAGACCGATCAACCGATCGCAGGCCTTCTGACCGATCTCAAACAACGCGGCCTGCTGGATAGCACGCTCGTCATCTGGGGCGGCGAATTCGGCCGCACGCCCACTGCCGAGGGTGGCAAGGGCCGCGACCACCACGCCCGCGGATTCACCATGTGGATGGCGGGCGGCGGCATCAAAGGCGGCATGACCTACGGCGCCACCGACGATTTCGGCTACCACGCGGTTGAAGACAAAGTCTCCATCCCCGACCTGCACGCCACCATCCTGCACCTGATGGGCATGGACCACAAGAAACTCACCTACCGCTTCATGGGCCGAGACATGCGCCTGACCGACGTGAGCGGCGAGGTGATTCAGCCGATTTTGGCTTGATGTGTACACCGGCGGGCCTCGAAGACTCGACCCGCCCTACGGAAGCAACCCTACCGCCCCCCGCGTGGCCCGCTTCGCGGTCCCTTCTCGTCACCCCGCTTCGCCTTCTTCTCCGGCTTCGGTGCGGCCGGGATCTGCTGGGTCATCAACTTGGCCGCGGCGGATTTCTTTCCGACTGGGCTTTTCTTCTCGGCCATGGCAGCACTCCTTTGAGATAACACGTCCGTCGCAAACCGCTATTGTATCGATTTGTAGAATCTGACTCCTTTTCGCATCGCCTACACCGGGACGATTTCACGTTACTTTTCCTTCGCCATATGCTCCAATATCACTCTGCCTACCACGCGTATCGGCGTAACCGCCGCTTTCCCTCCGATTGTTCAGGATGACATCATGAAGACAACTCTCCCTCGGCTGACCGCTTTCATCCCGTTGCTCGCGGCGATCGTATTCGTGCAACCGGTTCTTGGCCAACCCAAGGTACAACTGCCGAAGAAGGTGAACATCGCGCCGCCGGGTATCGCGACTGATAAAGCGGTCAAGTTCGATTACGACATCGTCTACGTTCGCGCTCCGCGCCGCACTGACGACAAGGAAGCGGCCTGGGCCGAGTTCAGCAAGCCACTGAACATGGAGATGGGCGCTGACTTGATGCTGCTCCACCCGGACGGCACCGAGGAGATGCTCGTCAGCGGCAAGGACGGCTCGGTACTCGACCCGTTCGTCTCGTTCGATGGTCAATCGGTTTACTACGCCAAGTTCATCGACACCGCCCATTCCGGCAGCGACATCTACAGGATCCATGTTAAGAGCCGCAAGATCGTCAAGCTGACCGATCAGACGCGCACGCCCAACACCGGCGCGGCCGACTGGTCGAAGGTAAAATTGCCCTACGGCGTCTACAACACCGGTCCATGTCCGCTGCCGGGCGGCAAGGTCGTGTTCACGAGCAACCGCAACGTATACGTGCCGCCGCGAGGCTACCCGCGCGTGGCGATGCAACTCTTCACCATGGACGATGACGGTTCGAATATCGACCAGATTGGCTACCTGAACGTCGCCGGGGCTCTGCACCCGGTGATCATGAAGGACGGCACGATCATCTTTAGTTCGCTCGAATCGCAAGGCGTCCACAACGGCATCATGTGGGCGATCTGGCGGATGCATCCCGACGGCACCAACTGGAGTCCCGTCGTCAGCGGCCTGCCCGAAGGCGGCGCGCCGAGCGGGTTCCACTTCCAGACGCAGCTTTCCGACGAGAGCATCATCATCGAGCGCTACTACAACCAGAATCAGAAGGGGTTTGGCACGCTCTTCAAGATGCCGCCCGTTCCCGCTACGGACGTCCCCGCCTTCGGGCCCGGTGACAAATCCGACCCGCGCAACCGCATCGAAATGCTCGCCCCCGACGGCAAGCACATCCAGACGATCCCATTCACGCCCACCGGCATGAAGCCGATCACGCCCTGGATCCACTGGGCTGATCGGCCGTCGCCGCCGTCGATCTCGGACGATCCGACCTCGCCGCGCATCGGCAAGGTCACGCATCCGTCCGGGGCGCCGGAGAACCACTTGCTGGTCGCCTGGACGCTCGGACCCATCGGCGGTTCGGCCGGCGCCGTCCGCGAATTCATGACGCCGCGCATCATCGACTCGGGCCTCTATCTCATCAAGGAAGGCGCCACGACCAACGAACCGGGCGAGATGCTGCTGATCAAAAACGACCCGAAGTTTAACGAACAATGGCCGCGTGCCCTCGTTCCCTACAAGCGAATTTACGGCGTCGCGGAGCCGAAGAAACTAGTTCACGAGAACAACGGCAAGCTTTCGAAGCACCTGCCCGAAGGGACGCCTTACGGCCTGGTCGGCACGTCCAGCAATTACAAGCGCGAGAGCGCCCCGGGCGGAACCGTGCCCATGGGGAGCGTCACCTCGATCGCCAAGGATTGGAGCCTGAACTGGCAGTTGCAAGGTTCGGACGCCGGCAAGTACGACAATAGCGAAGTACATGCCATCCGCATAATCGCGCAAGAACCGTTGACGCCGATCAACAACGGCAGCCGCAAGCCGCTCTTCGGCAGCCACGCCAACGAACGCCTGAGAATCCTCGGAGAAATCCCGCTCCGCAAGTTCATCGACGGCAAACAACCGCTCGATCCGGACGGCAACCCGGACACCAGCTTTCTCGCCAAGATCCCGGCCAATCAGCCGTTCACGTTCCAGTTGCTCGACAAGCAAGGCATGACGTTGACGATGGCCCAGACTTGGCATCAGGTCCGACCCGGCGAGGTTCGCACCGACTGCGGCGGCTGTCATGCCCATAGCCAGAAACCGACGTCGTTCGAGGCGACCCTCGCCGCCAAGCCGGATTATGCCATCTTCGATCTGACACAGACGACGCCGCTGCTGACAACCAAGGGGAGTGACCAGTTCAGCAAAAAGCTCGATCAAGACGACGAGACCGGCCTGCGTTTCGAGAAGCAGATTAAGAATGTCGAGTACACGCGCGACATCCGGCCGATTCTCGAACGAAGCTGCACGGCTTGCCACACGCAGAAGTCCGACAAGCCGGCGGGCGACCTGGTGCTCGATGATTATGACAAGACCTTCACCGCAAAACTTTCCAATGGCGATTCTGCTCCGATGATTACCGACCTGCCCGGCCCCTACGTCCACTTGGCGGGCGAAGCCAAAAATCAAATGCGCGGCTCGAAGTACATCGTGAAACTTCAGGCGCGGCGAAGTCTGCTGGTCTGGAAGCTGTTCGGAAAACGCCTCGATAACATGGAGAAGGAAGTCGGCAAGAAAGGCCAGGATGCCTTCCGCGACGAGGTCGAATATGCAGGCGGAATCATGCCGCCGCCGGAGGCGGTCGCCGGCACGTTCAAAGGACCCGACGGTAGGCCGATCAAGGTTGCCCCGCTGTCCGATGAGGATCGCCGCACAATCATCCGCTGGATCGACCTCGGTTGCCCGATTGATCTCGACCCGCAGTACAAACCTGAAGATCCGAAGTCGCGAAGTTTTGGCTGGATGGGCGACGACCAACGACCGACACTGGCTTTGACCTATCCGTTGGCGGGAGCGAACTCAGCATTGCCGCGCATCCTGATCGGCATGCACGACGCGTACTCGGGCCTCGACATGGAGACCTTCCGCGTCACGGCCGACTTCCCACTCGAGGGCGTCGCCCCGGGCGAAAACCTGGCAACGAAGTTCAAGACGCGCTCGCAAGGCGTCTGGGAACTGCAACTGACCGCGCCGCCCAAAGAACTGGCGAAAGGTAAGTTGACAGTCGCCATCAAGGACCGCCAAGGCAACGAATCCAAGATCGAGCGGACGTTCCTGGTGGCGCCAGGGCGGGAATGATGGTCACATGCTTGGCGAAATTCGCCACTCGTTTCCACTCTCCGGAGCGTGGAAACGAGTGGTCTTTTACGCGGTAAGTGGCACGGCAGGCGACGGGTGCGTATTTGTTTCGGAAGAGAGGTACGACCACGATTGGCCGGGACCACACATGAGGTGCATTCCGAGGGGAGTAAATAGTTCCCAGTCAGGAAGATCGGTGTTGTCAGGGTCATCGGTCGGCACTAACGAAAGCGTGGCCCCATTGCTAAAGCGAATCAGAAGGGACCGTCCAAGTTCCGAATGGCCCGCCACAGGCATATTCTCCGTGACCGCATCGATGACAGTCGCCCCATTGAACTGTTGAGCGTGCCGCTCGACCTCGATTGATGAATCCGACTCCAACTGATCCAATGACACGAGGAGCGGAGGATTTCCAACCGAAAACTCCCAATAGGATGCGCGGCTGCCCAGAATTGACGAACCGCGAGACTCTTCAGCAAGGTTCGGGTGCCGATAAGTCTTGGGCGATCCGAAGTGTGCCGTGAGTTCATCCGCGTAGCCTAGTTCGATCTTGAGGCAAGGCGTGCCAATGAGTGTTCGAAGGATGCCGCTCAATAACTTGCAATCCTGGGACTTCGGAATTTCGCTAAGAAGATTGTTGATCATGCTTACTCCTCAATGAAATCCTTCTTTGAATTCACGGGCCTTTTCGACCAGTTCCTGATAGGTGAAGTCGCCTCGATCGTTCTTGGAGCCATGCTCGCCCGATTGCTTGCATCGATGCAAATAGCGGCTGAACTCGTGACGTTGACTTGGAGCCAAACCACCTTCGATCGCCGCCTGTTCGACGTCCTTTAGTTCCTTCTTTCGTACCACGAGGTTCCTCGCTTCCGTCAGGCTACCAGATCGCGGATGGCAGGAAGAGGTCTTTCTACAAATTGCGTCGGCTTCTGTTGAATGATCGGCCGTGGCATTCTGTTCGCCAAACGAAAGCACTTCTCTCATGCGCGTCCTCCTCGTCGGTCTCGTGTTCGGTCTCGCCGCTCAATCACTCCGCGCCTCGACGCGTGTTGAACTGGTTCTGAACCAACCGCAACCGGCGCCGACGGTTCCCTGGCCGATCACGACGGGGGTGCCGTTTCCGCGTGGTGGGCTCGCCTCCGTCGAGAACTGCTTGCTGCGCGACAGCGACGGACAGGAGTGCCTTTTCCAAGCACGACCGGTCGCGACCTGGGACGGGCCGAAGGGCAGCATCCGCTGGTTGACGATCGATTTCGTGGCGCAGCCCGGCAAGACGTATGCGCTCGAATTCGGAGCGGATGTTAAACCCAAGCTAATTGAATCGCCGCTGAAGATCGATCAAAAAGGAACGGTCAACGTCGCCACCGGCTCGCTGATAGCGGAGTTCTCCGCGAAAGGCATCGCGCCCATCGGGACCGTTCGCATCGATCGCAACGGCGACGGCAAGATTCAAGAAGATGAAGTGGCGGCCCTGGGCGTCGGCGAACTCTATTATCTCGATCACAAGGGCAACCGGGCCAGTAGCGAGATCGATGGGGCGGATCGCAAGTTTGTTGTCGAGACGTCCGGGCCGGTGCGGGCCTGCGTTCGGGTGGATGGTTTCTTCACCAAGCCCGATGGTCAGCACATTGTCGCGTATCGCACGCGCTATCACTTCTTCGCAGGGCTTCCTCTCGTCAAAGTCGTCAACGAATTTCGCATCGACGGTTCCACCAAAGGCGTTCGCTTTCAAGACATCGGCTTTTCGTTGAAGACGCCGCTGGATCGTGATAGCTGGAAAGTCGCGGCGGATGCATCCGGCGAGCCGGGCAATCAAGTCGAGTCGGTGCAACCGGGCAAAGAGAGCAAGTCGGTGTCGTCGTTTCAGGCGGTCTACCGTCATTACGGCAATTCCGAGTGTCGCGGCGGCTTCGTCGAAAATCTGGCCAAGGGCGAGAGGGAGATTCGCAAGGCCGACCACATCGGCGAATGGCTGCAAACGGGCGACTCGAAGGTCGTCGTCACGGGATCGATGCGCTGGTTCTGGCAGCAATTCCCGGCCGAATGGGAAGCTAGACCCGATGGCCTCACGCTGCATCTGTGGAGCCCGCGCGGCGGGGAGTTGGACTTCGGGCTCGACGGGATCAAGCGTTTCTTCGGCGAAGCGGGCGAACAATATTTGCTCGACTGGAAGGGTGTGCGAACTCCGAAAACTCCGATCGAGAAGTTCTTCTATTTCGCGGGTCGAGCGGCTCTCGAGCGCGGCGATGCGGACGGCCAGGGGATCTGCAAGCACCACGAGTTCTATCTGCATTTTGGCCGAGCCGATGAGACGAAAGAGGGCCAGGAATATGGCCGGCTGGCTGGCGATCCGCCCTTGGCTCTGGCGTCCGCCAAATGGAATTGCTCGACGGAAGTCATGGGGCCGATCGCGGCACGCCCGAATGATTCCCCATCCGAGGCCGTCGTTGATCGCCTCTTCGACCTGGGCCGACGTGTGCAGGACGAGTTCGGCGACTACGGTTGGTGGCTCTTCGGGGCCGGGCCGCACTACAGTTACCAGTGGGACGCCAAGACCGGGAAATACTACGCCGACCCGCGCCGCTTCGAGTTTCACACCTATCAGCGCGACACGCAGCACTGGTGGAACTACCTCCGTTCGGGCGAACGGAAGTTCCTTGATTGGGCACTACCCTCGGAGAATCACTGGGTCGACATTGCCGTCGCCCACGAGCCGCGGGAGTTCACCACGGAGTTTCGCGGCGGACAGATTTCGCCCGCGACGTTGCCCTGGCCGCGCGGCGACTGGTCGATCGACAGCACCATGCACTACCTGCGCCATCACGACACCGGCGAGGCTTGGCTGCGCGGGCAGTCCCAGTTCTGGGCTTCCTATCATCGCACGCTCGAAACCACGACACTGGCCTACTACCTGACCGGCGACGAACGCTTCAACGATGTCATCGACTACTGGCGAACCTACTGGGGCGATCTGGCGGGCAAGACCAGCGCCTCGAAGGATTTTCGACCGTGGCATCAGTCGCAGGCCTGGTATAAACCCACCGGTCCGAATGAGAAAACCAAGTCATGGGCGGAGATGATCCGCGACTACGCCCCCTTCAACTCCGGGTCGCGGCATCAATTGACGCTGCTGTTCAATCTCTCCACGCTCTACGAACACACCTGGGACCCGAAGATCAAGCAGGCCGTGGGCGAATATGCCGATGCCTTTCTCGATCCGACCCATCCCATCGGCGTCTGGCGCTCGCAAGATAACCGCGGCCCGGCCCATGCTGAGTCGCCGACCATGGCGCATTACTGGTCGTCAGCACTTTGGAGGTACGCTCGCGCCACCGGCGATCCGCGGATGCCGGAAGTGCTTCGCCGCTATTTCGATGCCTGTCTCGGCGCCGACCCATTCAACGAGGATCTCGGCATCTACTCGAACGTGCAGATCGGCTACGCTTACGCGTTCAGCAAGGATCCACGGCATCTGCGGCCGGCCCAGTTGGAACTCGAACACTTGCAGCCCAATGCCGCGCCGCTGGCGAAGCCCGAGGATCTCAATCAGCGTCTCTACAATCCCTACGCTCCGATCCGCTCATTCACCGGCATCCCGCGCCTGGTCTGGGCGCTGCAGGAGGCGAAAAGAAATGGCGTCGAGATTCCCCCTCCAGTTGTCATGCGGCCGCAGAGAACGCGGATTGCGCTCTTGAAGAAAGCGGATGTCGCTCTGGAAGCGACGCTCTGGGGATACGATCGTGAACTCGTTTTCGTCAGCGCGGACCGTAGGCCATACAAGGGATTTCAGATCCAGAAGAAGTCGTATGCTTCGGCGATTCAACCGTTCGATCGCATCCAGCCGAAGTTTGAAGTCTTCTTGCATCAGGTGACGATTCCGGCCGACGCGCCAGCCGGCTGGTACGTCTTGAACAATCCGTTAGAAACGGCGGTTCTAGAATTGCGCGGCAGCAAAGGCGTCCTGTGCGATGCTTCAAATCCCATCGCCATTCATCCGGACCGAGTCTTCTATTGGAAGATCCCGCCCAAGACGGCCGAGTTGCATTACGACAGTGCTCAAGCGAAAGACATTCGCGTTACGGGGCCGGATGGCAAAGGCATAGTCCCCAAACTGGGGCCGAACGGAGTGACGATCCCTCTAAAGGAAGAAGATGCGGGCAAGAAGCTTCGCTTGGAAAACAGTTCCACGTCAGTCGTTTGGTTCCGCATGAAGGACCAACGACTATACTTTGACACGGCCGAAGCGCCGTACCACCCCTACTGGGTGGCGACCGACGCGGCCATCAAAGAGCAGCCTATTGTTTCACTTCGCGCGACGCCGCAAGCGGCGGAGGATGAGGGGCGATTCGGGAAAGGAGTCTCGATTACTCCGGGGCACTCGCTGCGCTTGCCCGATCATTACATCCGGGATGGCAAGCCCGATCGCTTGTTCGACATGAAGCAAGGCACTCTCGAGTTCTGGGTGCAACGCCGCTGGGACGATCGGCTCACGCCGCCCACCAAGGTGAACTATCTGACGAACGGCCTGATCGATGCGACGATTCCGTGGAAGCTGCCGTTCTACGAATGGGCTCATGTGGCGTTGGTCTGGCGGCCGTTGAAGAACGACCCGGAACGAACGCTCGTACACATTTATGTGAACGGCGTCGATCAGGCGAACTACCGCAGCATTTACTGGGAAGGGTACGGCGCTGTTCCGATCAGCTTCCCCAAGAACGGTAAATGGCTCGAAGGGTTCCTCAGCAAGGCGCCGCCCGGCACAGCTTTCCAACTCGATGAAGTGCGCCTATCGGATATTCCGCTCTATATCGACTCGGAGGTCGAATTCGGCGGGCAGCAGACCATCAACCCGGTCGAGTTCTCTCCGCCCACCAAGCCGTTTCAACCCGATCGGCATACGCTCCTCTTATTCCACTTCGATGACGACTTGAAGAGCGATCCCTTCGACGGAAATCGCGTGCTCGAAGGCCGGTGGGAAAAGGCGGACGTGCCGAAGAAATGAAGGCGGTGTCTCCGCCACGCCCGACTAACTCCAGTTGTATCTTCGCCCTTTGGTCGTCATCATAACGCCTTAGCCAATTCGTTTCACTCGGGGGATCCCCCATGTGTTCTTCGCGTTTACTGTCCGCCATCGTGGCGTTGACATTCTCCGGCCCGCTTTCGGCCGAGCCACTTCGCGCGGATGCCAAGAACGATGTCGACAAACTGCCCGACCAGTCCGTGGCTCGTCTGGGAACATCGCACTTTCGCCATGGCGCTCCCGTCTCGGCGATGGCCGTTGCCCCGAACGGACTACTCATTGCGTCGGCCAGCCGCGACAATACGGTACGCGTCTTCGAGGCCGAGTCGGGCAAGCTCGTTCACGAGGTTCGATGCGAACAGCCCTATCCCACCTGCGTGGCGTTCTCGCCCGACGGAACGCAGATCGCTCTGCCAATCGACGGCGACAATATCGCGATTGAAACGCTTGATCATTCGAAGGATCGCCGGGTGATACCCTGTCCCCTCACGCAAACGCTTGCCTATACCCGCGACGGCAAACACCTTGCCATGTCATCCGTGGACGCCGCGACGGTTATGCTCCTTGATGTCGCCACCGGCAAGCCTCAGTTTCGTTATGATAAAGCAGCCCGCATCGCTCTCTCCGCGGATGATGAACGCTTTGCGGTCGCGCAGCACGGTGGCACGATCAAGATTCACAAACGAGCTTCCGGCGAAGTCCTTTCCGAGTTACCGGCGGTCCAGGACGCGGGCGACTTCGACGATCTGTTCTTAGCTTCGAAGGGTGATCACCTGATCGCCGTTCACGAGATGGCGGGCTCGGTCATCTGGGATCTCAAGCAAAAAGAAACGTTATTCAAGTATGCGATGCCCGGACCCTGGATTCTGCTACCGGGGCAGAACTCGTTGGCGTTTATCGAAAAAGACTCCGTCTGTTTCTTTGATTGGAATACGGGTCAGAAAAAAATCTCGGTCGTGAAGGCACAGGAAAACGCACCGTTGGCTTTCTTCCCCGACGGCAACCGCCTCACGGTTGGCGGACCGGGCAATCGCATTCATGTCTGGAATCTCACGACCGGTCAGGACGTGACCGTGCGCGACGGCCACACCGGCGAAGTGACTCACCTCGCCTACTCGAAGGACGGCAAACATCTCTTCTCGCTCTCGAAGGACAGCCTTCGCCTCTGGGATGCCACGACTTTTCAGGAACGAGCGACCGCTCGGCGAACGGGTCCGATACATGCCTTGGCGCTGACGGCCGACGGCAATCGGCTCTTGCTCGGCGGCCCCAAGAACGTCGGCATCTGGACGCCGATCACCATCGGGAAGGAGCCGCCCTACCCCGAAAAAGCATCGTTGACGATTCCGACGTTGGTTGAGGTCTCGCTGCTGGCAACCGCGCCGGATGGCCAGCGGATTCTGTTCAACCAAACGAGCCACAAGTTGACGTTTGCCGATCCCGTGCGAGGAACAACCTCCACCGGTCTGGAATTCAGTTCCGAGGCGTCGGCGATCGCGCTGGCGCCGAACAACCGTTGCGTGGCCGTGGTGACACGCGACGGTTTCTTGCGGCACTGGCAGATCGGTATCTCGGAGGGCGATGGCGGCAAGTCGAGTAGTTTCGAATTGTGGGCACGGCGTGTTCAGCGCGGCATCCGTGGATCGGTGGCCTTCTCCCCCGATGGCTTATTGATTGCCGCGTATTCCGGCGGACGGGTTTGCCTCTTCGACGCCGCCACCGGCCGGCAGTGGTATGGCTTCGAACGGAAGTTCGGCGAGGGTGATGTGCACGCGGTCGCTTTTTCGGCCGATGGCTGTTTCATCGCGGCTGCCCATGGCGGCGGGGAGGGCTTCGTCCGCGTGTGGGAAATTAGCACGGGCAAGGCTTTCGCGACCTTCATGGGGCATGTCGGGCCTGTCTACGCCCTGGCCATCGCGCCGGACGGAAAACAACTGGCCTCAGCCGGGGCGGAGGGAACGATTCTAATTTGGGATCTCCATTTGCCGGGCACAAAGGAAGCCGCCCCGATACAGATGGCCGAGGCGTGGGATCGGCTCGATAGTCTCGACGGGCCGATTGCGTTGAATGCGTTGATGGGTATGCGACGGCACGGCCGCGAGGCGATCCCTTTTATTCAAAATAGCCTGAATACAGCGGGCACGAACCAGAAACGATTGGGTGATCTGATCGGTCAACTCGACGACGACGACTTCAAAGTCCGCAAGGTCGCCCGAGCGGCCATCGACAAAGAAGGCTACCGGGCGTTGCCGATCATCAACGAGGCGCTGAAACGTAAGCTGCCGATCGAAACCGAGCGTCAGTTGCGAATCATTCTCGAAGATTTAGAAGCCCGCGGGATCGTCCTCCCCGATAGCGGCCTCTACGGCGAAACGCTCCGCGTCGCCCGATCGATCCAAATCCTGGAATCGATCGGCGGCCCCGACGCGATCAAGGTACTGGAGCCGCTCGTGAAGTCGCCCAACGAACGCCTGGCCGCGGAGGCGCTGGGGGCAATTGAACGGCTGAAGAGATGATTGTAGACAAAGGCAAGAGAACAGAGTCACGGATGGAACGTAATTAAAACACGTATATGAACGAATCAAAGACGCTCTGATTTCATCCGTGTTTTATCCGTGTTCCATCCGTGGCTAACTTCTTCTTCGTGGTTCATAGAATAGAGGCCGTCTTCGATTCTTTTACCACCTGGAGTTACCCATGACCCTGAACCGTCGCGAATGGTTGCTGGCGAGCGGTGTTTCCGCTGCTGGCCTTGCTTTACCCACCTCCCTGCTGGCTGCCGACTCGGGCATGAAGCTCAGCCTCGCCGCTTACAGCTTCCGTCAGTGGCTCGATCTCAAGAAGAAAGAGATGACGCTGATCGACTTCATCGACCTGTCGGCAACCTATCCGCTCGATGCCGTCGAACTCACGGCCTACTACTTCGAAAAAACCACGCCGGAGTATCTCAAGGCGGTCAAGGATCGTTGCATTCATCACAAGCTCGAGGTCAGCGGCACGGCGGTCGGCAATAACTTCTGCGTCAGCGAACCCGCCAAGCTCAAAGAGCAGATCGAAATGGTCAAGAACTGGGTCGATCACACGAAAGTGCTGGGCGGCAAGGCGATTCGCATTTTCGCCGGCAGCATCAAGAAGGGCGACGATGAGGCGGCCATGGTCAAGCAGGCCGTCCGCTGCATGGAGGAAGTGTGTGAATACGCGGGGAAGAACGGCATCAAGCTGGCGCTCGAGAATCATGGCGGCATTACCTCAACGCCCGAGCAACTCTTGGGCCTCGTCAAGTCCGTGAAGAGCGACGCGCTCGGCATCAACCTCGACTCCGGCAACTTCCACACGGAAGACCCCTACGGCGACCTGGCGAAGATCGCGCCGCTCGCGGTCAACGTCCAGTTCAAGACCGAGATCAGCCCCAAGGGCAAGCCCAAGGAAGAGGCCGACCTCGCCAAACTCGTCGACATGATGAAGAAAGTCAACTATCGCGGCTATATCGCTCTCGAATACGAGGCGGCCGAGGACGCCAAGGTCGCGGTGCCGCGCTATCTCAAGTCATTGCGAAAGTTGCTCTCCTGATGAGCAGCGCTCAGCAACCATTCTCGGATCGACTGGCGGAAGCGGTGTTGCGCGCGGGCAACCCGCTCTGCGTCGGGATTGACCCGCGCTGGGAGTCGTTGCCGACGTCGTTTCGGCAACGTTATGACGACACCCTCGACGGTCGAGCACATGCTTATGCCGAATTCGGTTTGCGCGTGCTCGACCTGGTCGCTCCGTATGTCGCCGTCGTCAAGCCGCAGAGTGCCTTCTTTGAAGCGTGCGGACCCGCGGGGTTCTCGGCCCAGCAGGCGATCCTTCGCCGATCGCGGGAACTCGGGCTGATCTCGATTCTCGATGCCAAGCGGGGCGACATCGCCAGCACGGCCACGGCCTACGCGGACGCCGCGTTCGGTGTCTGGGATGCGGACGCGTTGACGGTGAACCCCTATCTCGGCCGGGATGCCGTCGAGCCGTTTATTCAGTGCGCTCGGGCAAAGCAGCGCGGCCTCTTCGTGCTCGTGCGCACAAGCAATCCCGGCTCGGGGATGTTTCAGAATTTGCAAGTGAAGGGGAAGCCGCTCTACGAAAACGTGGCGGCCGAGGTTGGTGCCTGGAACCGGGAAAATCTCGGCGCCTGTGGGCTGGGCGATGTCGGGGCCGTGGTCGGGGCCACGCATCCACAAGAGTTAAGAGCGTTGCGGGCGTTGCTTCCGGAAGTCTGGTTCCTCGTGCCAGGCTTCGGCGCCCAGGGAGGCCGGGCGGAAGACATCGCGTCCGCCTTCCGATCCGATGGACTTGGGGCACTCATCAACAGTTCGCGCGGCATCACGTTTCCATTTCAGCCCGATGATCCGCAGTGGGAATCGGCTATCGTGAAAGCAACCCGCGAGACGATCACGGCGTTGAAGGCGGCGACGGGCTCGAAGTCTGGAGTTTAATCATGTACCTCGCAATCAGCTGGCAAGAGCTAACCGGCTGGTTAGCCTTGGCCGATTTTCTCATCGTGAGCCTGACCCTCCTGTCGATTCTCTCGCTCAAGAAAGAATCTATCTCCGCAACGGCCTGGTGCATGACCGTTCTGTTCATGAATATCTTCGGCGTGATCCTTTACTGGACTTTCGGCTATCAAAGCCTTCAGCGCCCTTTGAGGCGAAAGAAACAGCATGCCGAGGCGTTTCGCAAGCGTGTCGCCACTAATCCGGTCCCCGCGGCGGTGCAGGCGGGTTTCGGAGACGATCTTGCCCAACTGGCCATCAGGCTGGGGGCGTCGCCGGTTGTCTCCGGCAATCGGGTCGATTTCTATCACGAAGGTGCGACGGCATTTGAGGCAATGCTGGCAGCCATCCGCGGCGCCCAGAAACAGGTCCAGATCGAGTTTTTCATTTTCCGAGCCGACGAATCAGGAACGGCGTTTATCGACGCGCTGGTCGAACGCCTTCGGGCCGGAGTGCAGGTGCGCTTCCTGTACGACGCCGTCGGAAGCTGGGGTCTGCATCGAAAATTGTTGAAACGCCTCAGCGAGGCCGGCGGGAAAGTCTCCCCGTTCCTCACGTTGCTGAACCCTCTGCGACGACGGATTCAAATCAATCTGCGCAACCACCGCAAGATCCTGATCGTTGATGACTGCATTGGTTTCACGGGCGGCTTCAACATCGGCGACGAGTATCTTGGCAAGCACGCTTTCTTTGGTCACTGGCGCGATATGTTCGTGCGGGTCGAAGGCCCGGCCGTCCATTGGATGCAGCGTGTCTTTCTCGAAGATTGGGATTTCGCCACGGAATCCCATTCCCCCGAAGTCGAGACCAACCCCACCCCGGAAGCTAAAGGCGATGTGCCGGTGCAGGTCGCATGGTCTGGTCCCGATCAGGACATACGAACCATTCGCGAGACTTACTTTGCCGCCATCATGCGGGCTGAGAAACGCGTTTGGATCGCCACGCCATATTTCGTGCCCGATGCGGGCCTGCTCGACGCACTCTGTCTTGCCGCTCGGTCAGGGCGAGATGTTCGTTTGCTGCTCCCATTTCGACCGGACAAATGGCTGCCGTTTCTGGCGGGCCGTTTTTATTGGAGCGAGGCACTCGCGGCCGGGGTGAAGCTCTATCAGTACACGCGGGGCTTCTTGCATCTAAAGTTGATGATTGTGGATGACGGCTGGGCTTCCGTCGGATCCGCCAACTTCGATAATCGCAGCCTGTTGTTGAATTTTGAGATGACCTGCCTGATTCAGGCGAAGGAATCCGTCGACAATCTGGAAACGGCCTTCCTCCACGACTTGTCGCAATCCATCCGTGTTAACGCAGTCGAGTACGCCGGCCGAGGTTTCGTCGGCCGCATGACCGAGAACGCCTGTCGATTGATGTCGCCCGTGCTGTGAATCGAGACAGCAAGACCGGCTATAGCCGGGACTCCAGCGAAGAAGAATACATGAACTGAATCGGCGGATTTATTCTTCGCTGGAGTCCCGGCTTCAGCCGGTCTTCGGGATTTCCACTCGATTCAACGAAAAAACCCGCCTGTGTTCAGGCGGGTGGAGGAAGTCGACCGGTCCGTTGCACTCCGTCGGCCACGGTTCGGACCGCGATCCCGGCAGGGCTTGACGACGCGCCTAACATACTCAGGAGGAGACAGCGGGCTGTTGGGCCAACAACTGTTGTTGGGCAAGAGGCAGAAGCTCCTGGCGATAGATCGGAACGTCGCGCGGGGCTTCGATCCCCAAGCGGATTTTGCCACGGTCGATATCTACGACCGTGATGCAGATATTGTCACCAATGAAGATCTTCTCTCCGAGTTTACGGCTAAGTACGAGCATGTCGCTTCCCTCCTTTGAAGAGCGTGGCCAGGCTACCGAATCGGCCCGATGCGGAGTGCACGTTCTATTTTACGCTATAAATAGGCCCTGAGGCACGTGGCGCACCTCATTTTTGGGCAGGTTGGTGACAACCCGGTGTCATCAGGCACGGAATGCATCGCGAGACCCGCACAGTCCCGAGCATCCGCCTGGAAGGTGCAGACCGATCGGCCCCCGGCACGGTTTCACTGACCGCGAGATCGTTTTCGCTGGTTCATCCCCCTCAGGTGAACCGGAAAAAACTCGGTCGCGGCCAGCTTCCCGGCCGGGGGCCGTTCAGTCTTCACCAACAGGTTGACAGTCAACCGTCGTCTCTTAGCCTACCGGAAAATCCTACCTGGCCGGAAGACTCTTCCTCGGTTAATCGATGAAGTTTCAAAGTTCAGCTCTCAGGAAATTGATACAGTCGGCAAAGACGGAACTTGTTTTCGATTTTGACGAGTCTTGACGAGGGTGGGGCTCGCCTTCTAATTAGACCGACCGGCCGGAAAAATACTACCGCGAATGGTCCTTCTCCCCCATAATGAACATGAATTGAACGCGAAGGCATGCCTGAGCATCAGCCGGCGTGCCGCCTGTTTCCTTTTCCGCCACGGGGTTTCCGCATGATTCGGATTACGTTGAATGGAGCGATCGGCCTGCTTTTGCTGGCTGCTGGGATGGGATTCCTCGTTACCGGGCTGCCGGCCGCGGAAAAGCTCAATCCTTCGGCAGAGCGTATGAAGAAGGACATTTTCTTCCTCGCCAGCGACGAGTGTGAAGGCCGCGGCATCGAGACAGAGGGCATCAATAAGGCCGCAGATTACATTGCCGGCACCTTCAAGGAAGCGGGTCTGAAACCCGCGATGGCCGATGGCAGCTACTTCCAGCCTTTCACCATCGCGGGTGCGACTAAGCTGGGATCGCCGAATCGCCTTTCCTTCAAAGCCCCCCTGGGTCAAGAGTTCGCCCCAGTCATCAACAAGCAGTTCACGGTCTGCGGCTTGTCCGCGAAAGGGATCGTTTCAAAGGGCGTCGTCTTCGCGGGTTACGGGATCTCGATACCGAAGGGTTATGATGATTTTCAAGGTGTAAATGTTGAAGGCAAGATTGTCATCTTGCTGCGACAGACACCGCGGGCGGGGAACAAGTTCGCTCCTTTCGCCGCTGACGTTTCAAGCTACGCTCCGCTGATTGCCAAGATTCAAGCGGCGGAGGCCAAGAAGGCCGCGGGCATCCTGTTTGTCAACGATCGCGGAACGGCCGGGACTGACGATCCCCTCATGCCGTTCGACTACGCGCAGGGCGGAGGGACTGCACCGTTTCCGGTGTTTCATGTTCGGCGAGCTCTAATCGACCAGATGCTGGCCGACTCGCTCACGTCGCTCAACACGCTAGAAAGCGACATCGATTTCGACTTGAAGCCGCATAGTTTCGAACTGACGGGTTGGAACGCGACACTGGAAGCCACGGTCACCCGGACCGAATTGAAGGTCAAAAACGTCATTGGCGTCCTGGAAGGCAAGGGACCGCTTGCCAACGAGACTGTCGTGATCGGCGCCCATTACGATCATCTCGGCCGGGGCGAGCGCGGCAGCCGGGCCAAGGGAGACAAAAACATCCACCATGGCGCGGACGACAACGGTTCGGGCACCACCGCGGTACTGGAACTCGCCCGACGCTATGGAGGGATGAAGGATCGCGAAGGTCGGCGTTTGGTATTGATGACCTTCAGCGGTGAGGAGCGCGGCCTGCTCGGCTCCGCTTTCTACTGCCGCAACCCGATCTTCCCGCTCAAAGAGACTGTGGCCATGATCAACCTCGACATGGTCGGCCGTCTTCGCGATGATCCCAAAATACAAAAGGGCAACCTTGAGATCGGCGGCATCGGGTCGGCCAAGAACTTCGAGGGGTTGATCGACGATCTGAACAAGAAGTTCGACTTCAACATCAAGAAGACCCGCAGCGGAACCGGGCCAAGCGATCACACGTCGTTCTATCTCAAGGAAGTCCCGGTTTTCTTCTTCTTCACCGGCCTGCATGATGAATACCACATGCCGGCCGACAAAGCTGATACGATCAACGTTGACGGCATGAAGAAGATTGTGGACATGGTCGAGGACGTTGCGAACAAAATCTTGATTGAGAAAAATCGGCCCGAGTATGTCGCCGGCAAGGGCGGCACTTCTGGTTCGGCGGGCGGCATCCCCACCATCCAATTCAAGCCGGGCGACTATGATGAAGATCAGTTGAACGGCGTTCTCGTCGGAGGGGTCGTCAAGGGCGGGCCGGCCGATAAGGGTGGCCTAAAGGAAGGCGATTGGATCGTCGAGATCGCGGGCCAACCGGTCCGCAACATGACGGGCTATATGAAGTTCATGAGCGGGCAAAAGGGTGGTTCGCCGCTTGAGTTCGTCGTCAAACGCGGCGACAAGAAAATTCCCTTGAAAATTACGCCGAACCCGCCCGCGCCGCCGAAGGACTGACCCCGCATCATGCTCAAGGAAGTGAATAGCAGCGACTCCGCGCAAGCCGTTTCGACGGTCCGAGCGGAGGAGGGTACGCTTCCGAGCGACCCGTCGATCATATTGTCGCTGGGCAAGTATCAAGTGGTGCGCCGCGTCGGCCGGGGCGGCATGGGGGTCGTCTACGAGGCGGTTGACCCCATCCTGGAACGGGCGGTCGCGATCAAGGTGTTGCGTGAAGGTGTTTCGGCCCAACCGGAATCGGTTCGCAAGTTTTTGAAAGAGGCCCGCACCGCCGCCCGCTTGAACAATCCCCACGTCGTTCCGGTCTATGACGCGGATCAGGAAAAAGGCATCTGCTATCTCGTCATGGAATTGATGGAAGGCGGCAGTGCGCATGATCGAATCAAGAAGTGGGGTCCGTTCGGTTGGGTCGAGGCAACAAATGTCATCGCGGACGCCTGCAAAGGGCTCGCCGCGGTTCATGCTGCCGGGCTCATCCATCGCGACATCAAGCCGTCAAACATCATGCGGACCCGGGAAGGACTGGTGAAACTGGCCGACTTCGGTCTCGCCCTGACGACCAACACCGGGGAAAGCAGCATCATCAATGGCCAGGTGGTCGGCACGCCTCTCTACATGAGTCCCGAGCAATGCCGGGGCGAGAAGATTGATCCTCGTTCCGATATCTACGCCTTGGGTGCGACCTTCTATACCCTCTTGACCGGCAAGGCGCCTTACGAAGCCGACGAAGCGATGAAGGTCATGTATGGGCACTGTGCCATGCCCGTGCCGGATGTTCACCATGAAGATCCGCGCGTGCCGAAGCCATGTTCCGAACTGCTCCAGCGAATGATGGCGAAACTGCCCGTCGAACGTCCCGCTGATACGACTGCTCTCTTGAACGATTTGCAAGCTGTTCTCGCCCTCGCGACCTCGCCGGACTTTCTCGCGCTCGATTGGGGGCAAGAGCAATCACAACCCGGCATCGTTTCGACGACGATCTCCGACGTCGGCTCAATGAGCCGGCCGCACCGGCGGTCCACGCGACTCTGGCTTGTCACTCTCTGTTTGATTCTGACGGCCATCGCTTTCGCGGTCGGTCGCTACGGCCAGCGTTCCGCCGTCATGCCGCCCGTGGCAGTTCTGCCCGTTCCTGGCGAAGAAGAAAAAACACCGCTTCCGCCGATCTCCGAGGAAAAGAAGAAAGAGGAAAAGAACGTAATCGACGCACGGGGACCCGTGGCCGCCCTGCGATTCCAGCCTGGTGAAAATTCCGCCTTGATGTGGGCGACCGGCGCGGGGCAAGTATATCTTCAAGATCTAACGCTTCGCGATAATTTGCCTCGCGAATTCCTTTCGGGGGTCAAGGTTCGCCAGATCGATACGGACGCATGGAAGAGTTCATTCCGGTGGGTATTCTCGACCGACGATCAAGTCCTTTTCACACGCCAAGCTGCACAAGACGAAGTCGACCGAACTGAGTCGATCGGCCTCAATCGAGTCATTGGGCACACTGCGGTGCATCCCAGGGACAAGATCGTTGCAATCGCCTACGAGGATCGATTGCCCAACGGCAAAAAGCCGCCCCGTGAAACGGGAGGAATCTCTCTCCGCTGGCTCGACAATGAAAAATCACTTTCAATTGATGTTGTCTGCGAAGGGGCTCCGCTCTTTACTTCCATCTCTTTTTCTCCCGACGGCAAGAGCTTGATTGCCGGCCGATATAACGGGAACGTCTACCGTCTGGAGATCAACCGTGTTCAGCAAGCGCTGAGTGAAGGGAAGAAAACGTACACGTTAGCCGTAGCGCCGATGCCAATCAATGCGGGGCCGGTCGTGTCGCTCATTTGGGTGAACGACACTCAGTTTCTCGCGGCGAGCGGCACGGACGTTAAGCTGTACGACCTTAAGAACGGTATGAAAGTTCTCGGTTTCGACAGCGAGAAAAGACCCGTCACCGGCTTGGCCGTCACGATGGTCCGAAAACGGATCGCTTGCGTGTTCGATAGCAAAATCACCATTCTTGATCTCGATACCTTTGTCCCCCTTGCCAGCATGACTGAGCACGAAAGCGACATTCTCTCGGTCGCCTTCGACTACGCCGGCGAAAAGCTCGCCTCGGGCGACAAGGACGGCAAGATCATTCTGCGGAAAGTTGAATGAGGAAGAGGCGAAGGATCAATGTCCCATTTCGAATGCGACAGTTGCGGAGCCTGCTGCGGGACATTCCCGATTTTTGCGTCGGCAGAAGATGACGAACGCGAGCCGCGGATTGCTGAGGAAGGAAAAGAACTGGCTCCCTGGTTGCAAACGCCCGAGTGGAAGCACCAACTCTACCCGCTCCCGTTCCACGAAGCGTGCGCGTTTCTTGACTCCTCCAAGCGGTGCGACATTTATCCCACGCGCCCGAACGTCTGCCGCCGATTCACAGCCGGCAGCGACCAATGTCAGGAAGCGCGTCGCCGCCAAGGAATCGAGGCGTTGCGGGCCGATACATGCGTCGCGGATTGACGTCTTCGTTCGCGCCCGTTAAAGTGGCGCAGGTTGCGTTTAATGACGGGGATTCATTGATGTTGACTGTGGAAGAGTTGGACCTCAGTACGTTATTCAAGCAAGACGAGACGGCTTGGCTTGAAATAATGGCTTCGCTGGCGGCTCAGGAACGATATGCGGAGATGGATTTCCCTCACCTGGGCGAGTACCTAAAAGACATGGCGCGGCGTGATCAACGGGAAGTGTACAGCCGGCTTGTGGTGCTGATGTGCCATTTGTTGAAGTGGGACTGCCAACCGGATCGACGGTCGGGTTCGTGGCGAGGCACCATTCGATCACAACGTCGCGAGTTGAGACAGTTGCTCGAAAGTGGGACCCTACGCAATCACGCGGGGGCGGTTCTCGCGGACGCATTCGAGGAAGCACGCCGGCAGGCGTCGGACGAAACGGAACTCGCATTGGATGTCTTTCCCGCCGAGAGTACACGCAACTTGGATGATTTGCTGGCGGAACCCGAAGACAATCACTGAGATATTTCGCTTGCATCCCCCCTGCCCGTTGCCGATGATATTGGAGACAGCCTTCTTTCCTCCCAAGGATTCCCCATGCTACGCGTTCTGGGATCGACCAAGCGATTCTGCAACGGCATGACCCGGCGCGACGCGCTCTGGGCCGGCGGGCTCTTCGGGCTGGGCCTCAGCGACCCACTCACCTCGAATTTAACCGCGGCGGAACCGGTTCGCGAGAAGCACTTCGGTCGGGCGAAAGCTTGTATTCTCTTGTTCCTCTACGGCTCGCCGAGCCAGCTTGAATTCGCGGACATGAAGCCGGACGCCCCGGTCGAGATCAAGGGCGAACTCAATGGCATCCGTTCGAGTCTGCCGGGTTGCGACGTTTGCGAACTGCTGCCGTACACCGCGAAGGTGATGCACGAAACGACGGTGCTGCGTTCACTGACGCACAAGTACCCGATCCACGGCGTGGCGTACGCCACGACCGGCGTGCCCGAGATCGACGTGCCGATGGAGTTGAACCCGCGCGACGGACGGCACTGGCCCTATATCGGCTCGGTCATCTCGTATCTCGAACAACACAAACGGGCCCGCAAGCCGGTTCCGGACAATATCTTCCTGCCCTGGCAAATGTCGAGCCGGCGGACCGGCGAGGTCCAACGGGCCGGGCCGTACGCGGCATACCTGGGGGCGGCGTACAACCCGCACTTCACGGAATTCGTCGGCGAAGCCACCGCCGAGATCACCAAGAAGCTTGGCCAGACGACGCAGACCTTCAAGGAACCGTACGTCGGCATCCGATCCGATGCTCGCTTCACCCTCGGCGACGCCACCACGCTGCCGGCCGAGGTCACCGTTGATCGGCTCGACGGCCGCAAATCACTGCTTCAACAAATCGATGACGGCCGACGACTGCGCGATTCGGGATTCGATCGCCATCGCGACATGGCCTGGTCGATGATCGGCAACAACCAGATTCGCGACGCCCTCGACATCGGCCGCGAACCGCTGGGCCTCCGCGAAAGTTACGGCATGACCGTCTTCGGCCAGGGAGCGCTCGCGGCACGCCGACTCGTGGAAGCCGGCTCTCGCTTCGTCACTGTCTTCTGGGACGAGTTCGGCCTCGCCGGTTCAGGCTGGGACACCCATGCCGAGCACTACCCGCGCATGAAGAACGAACTGATGCCCGGGTTCGATCGCGGCTACTCCGGTTTGATCGCCGATCTCAAGCAACGGGGCATGCTAGACGACACGCTCGTGCTCGTTCTCAGCGAGCATGGCCGAACACCGAAGCTCAACAAGGCGTGGGGCGGCGGCCGCGATCACTGGTCGCAAGCTTACACGGCCCTCCTGGCCGGCGGCGGCACAGCCCGCGGTCGAGTCGTCGGCAAGACCGACGCCACCGGCGGCACCGTCCTCGACGGTCCCGTTTCGCCCAAAGATTTGCTCGCCACCGTTTATCATCTCCTCGGCTACGATCTCGAAACCGTCATCCGCGACAAGACCAATCGCCCGCAAGCGATCATTCCCGGTGGGTCGGTGGCGACTGAATTGTTGGCGTAATCTCCTCTCAACGACAGCTATTTCACGGAGCCCACTCATGATTCGCACCATCACGCTTGTCAGCGGTCTCTTATTGGCCGTGGCGACGACCGGAGTGGCACAAGTCAAGATCTCGCCACAGCCGGATCCCACTGCCGAAGAAGCACTCCGACGAGAGATTCGCCAGACTCTCAAGTCATTGACCGGTTCAGATGCCTACTATCGTATCCATACGTCCGCCCTATTCGCGAAAGCCTCGGTCGACCTCAAACCGTTCTTGAACGACATTCTTCAAGAAATGGAAAAGGCGTTGAAGGACGCTGAGCCGGCTGTCCGCCGCAACGCTGCCGCGTTTGCGGAGCTACAGGGCCCGGCAGCCCATTCGCTTGTTCCGTCGTTGATCGAGTTACTGAAGGATGACGAGGTTAGTTCGCGCGTGAATGCGGCCTCGGCCCTCGCCGCAATGGGACGTGACGCCGCGAAGGCAACGCCAACTTTGATTCTCTTGCTGAAGGATGCCGACGAAGATGTTCGTTACAACGCGTGCCGAGCTTTGGCAGCCGTCGGCCCGATGCTCCAGGCTGAAGCGGTGGACGCATTCATCAATGTTTCGAACGATTCCTCCGCTGATGTGCGTCGAGTGACGATGACAGGGATTCGCACATCTTCGTTAGGGTTGATCGGCGCCCCTACCGAGAAGTTGCTAGACTGCCTCAAGAAGCGGATGAAAGATGATTCCGTCCAAGTGAGGCGGGAGACCATTCGAACCATTGCCGAGAAGCTCAATAACGCGAAAATCGTATTGCCCTTACTTCAGGAGGCGATTCAGGATGCGCACCCTAGCGTTCAAGAATTCGCGGCCGATGCTCTGCAGAACCTCGGGGAGGAGGCGGTTCCCACACTCGTCAACCTGATCGAACACGACCGAGCCGAGGTTCGCTACCAGGCCGTCTGGGCACTCGGTTTTCTGATGGAATATGCGCAACCCTCTTTTCCAAAACTCATCGCACGGCTCAAGAACGATCCCGATGCCAAGGTCCGCGCTCGGATCGCCATCGCGTTCGGTTCATTTCGGGACGATCCGAAAGACATCATTCCTGTCCTTGAAGCGGCGTTGAAAGATGCGGATAAGACCGTCCGGGCGCGGGCACAGGAGACGCTGGATTTGTTCGAGGCGAGGAAGATGAAAGCGATGATGAAGGAATAGGGCTGTAAGTCAATTAGGATTTTATCGATCAATGTGTTGAGTGTGGAGGCTCGGTGCATGCCGGAAATCAGCAGATTCTTTGGCATGGTCGTGGCTATGTATTACAACGACCATGCTCCACCTCATTTTCATGTGCGCTACGGTAAACAGAAGGCCGTGATGGGCCTTAATCCAGTAGAATTGCTGGAGGGAAAGCTCTCTCCCAAAGCCCGAACATTGGTGTTCGAATGGGCCCAGGGGCACCACAACGAATTGATGGCCGACTGGGAGTTGGCTCGCCAACAGGCGCCGCTCAACAAGATCGAACCTTTGGAGTGAAGTGAATGTTAGTGGACATTATCGAAGCAACTCCTCTGGAGAATTATCATTTGAAGTTGCACTTTGAAGATGGCGTGAAAGGCGTGGTGGATGTAGCCCGATGTGTTCGTTTCACCGGTGTTTTCGCCCCCTTGCGCGATCACGCTCATTTCGAGTCCGTTACGGTGAATCCGGAACTGGGAACCGTCTGCTGGCCTTGCGGAGCGGACCTCGATCCGGACGTTCTGTATGGACTTGTGACCGGGGTTCCCGCCTCCTTGTCGAAAGCAATACCGTAGGCCCTCCTGGGATGAGCAAACGGCCTCGGCATTGTCTGCCCCGCTGCTGAGGCCTCGAAAGATTCACCATGTCCCGAAAACCCGTCGTCCTGATCACCGGCGCCAGCGGCGAGATTGGCCATGTGCTGATCGAGCGGCTTTCCTCCAATGCCGACCGGGCGGTGGTGACACTCGACCTGTCGCCGCTGGCTGCGGAACTCGCGCCTAAAGTTCGGCAGCATTATGTCGGGTCGATCCTCGATCCGCAGTTGCTCGACCGCATTCTGGCCGAGTTCGAGATCGACCTGATCTTTCACCTGGCGGCGGTGTTGTCAACGCGCGGCGAGTTCGCGCCGGTCACCGCCCACAAGGTCAATGTCGAAGGCACGCTGGCGATGCTCGAGTTCGCCCAGCGCCAAGGCGAATCGCACGGCCGGCCGGTGATCTTCCTCGATCCGTCGTCGATCGCGGTGTACGGCTTCCCCAACTTGGACGCGAAACAGGCGGCTGGCAAGGTGAAAGAGAACGAACACAACCAGCCGTTGACCATGTACGGGTGCAATAAGCTATATGGCGAACTCCTCGGCTCGTATTACGCGGGGAACTACAAGCAACTCTCGGTCGATCCGGTCCGACCGAAGGTGGACTTCCGCGCTATTCGCTTTCCGGGCCTGATCTCGGCCGTGACGCTTCCTTCCGGCGGCACCTCCGACTACGCCCCCGAGATGATTCACGCGGCCGCGGAGGGCAAACCCTACGCCTGTTTCGTGCGGCCTGATGCCCGCATCCCGTTCATGGCCATGCCCGATGCGATCGACGCCATGCTTAAGCTCGCGATGGCGCCCGCGGAACGGCTTGGACGGCGTGTATACAATATCGGTGCGTTCAGCCCGTCGGCTGACGAGATCCAGCGAATTGTCACGGCCGCGTTCCCGGACGCCCGCATCACGACCGCCGTTGACGCGAAACGACAGCGGATCATCGATTCCTGGCCCGAAGATGTGGATGACGCCCCCGCCTGCCGCGACTGGGGACATCACCCGCTCTTCAACCTGGAATCGGCGTTCCGCGATTACTTGATCCCGACCATCCGGAAACAATATGCCCCCCGACCCGTAGTAACGAGTTGAACCATGCCGATGTATGTCTACCAAGTGATCGAAGACGACGGCTCCGAAGGCGAAATCTTCGAGGTGCTCCAACGCATGAGCGATCCAACCCTGGCGGTCCATCCGGAAAGCGGCAAACCCGTCCGCAAACTCCTCTCCGCCCCCCACGCCGTCACGCAATACACCCCCGGCTCGCTCAGCAACGACCGCCTATCAAAACTGGGCTTCACCAAGTATGAGAAAGCGGGCGGCGGCTACTACGAGAAGAAAGCGGGCGACGGGCCGGATGTGATTAAGAAGTGAGGATAAGCAAGCGTCGGGAGTCAGTCCGATTAACATCTACCAACGATCCTAGCGCGGTGGATAGAATGAAGTGATATGCCTGCGAGAAACATTCAACATGCGGCGGTCATCCAGGCATTGCAGGCCGATGGCTGGACGATTACCCATGACCCGTTGCTAATACCGTATGGTGACCGGCGGCTATTCATCGACCTGGGCGCGGAGCGGGTGAGTATCGGCGCCGAGCGGGGAAGCGAACGGATTGCCGTCGAGATTTCGAGTTTCGTGGCTGATTCTCCCATGCGCGATTTCCAGGAAGCGGTTGGCCAATTCGTGGTATACCGGGTCCTTTTGTCACAGGTGGAGCCGGATCGTTCGCTTTTCCTCGGTGTGTCGACGCGCGTGTACGAATCGGTGTTGTCGGAACCGCTGGGACAGTTGGTAACCGCTGAGGTTAAGTTGCGTGTCCTGGTGTTCGACCCTCACCAACAGAAGGTGATACGATGGATCAATTAGACCGATATCGCAAGATCGTTCGTGCTTTGATTGAGGAGTATGCGAGTTTCAAGCCGGCTTACGGCAACATCCGGACGGAAGCCGTCATCGATCGCGAAAACGATCACTACGAGGTGATGCAGACTGGTTGGAACGGCGATCGCCGTGTCCATGGCTCGATCATCCACATCGACATCCGCGACGGCAAGGTATGGATCGAGCACAACGGCACCGACGCCCGACTCGGCGAAGAACTGGTTGCGGCGGGCATACCCCGGAACGACATTGTGCTGGGGTTTCAGCCTGAAGAGTTGCGTTCGTTGACCTGCTTCGGCGTTGGGTGACAGCTATGCCTGGCGCCATGCTTACGGCCTTGCGTTAGCACGCGAGAACGTCGGAAGCGACCAGGGGACGACTATTTCCGTTTTCGTCATCCCCAACATGCGCACGCAAAGCTGTTGGCACAGCACTTAACGCTAGCGTGGCACTCACCCAAGAAGAATTCTCTCGCCATTGTCTATTATATCTCTTCGACCCACCAAGCGGTAATTCTCGGTGTGGCTTCCGCTTTGAGATGGGACTGATAACTGCTCAAACGTCGTAGGATCGATTTCATAAAGTAACCAGCCATCGTTTCTCGACACACCGTAAATTACCACCGCTACTCGAGCTAGTGTCGCACGAGTTGTTGCTACATATGGACCCGTTTTGGTAACTACAACACGGTCATTCCATGGAAACTCGTTACTGTTATTTCCAAGACGAACCGCGTCAAGCAGTGCTCCGATCTGGTTAGCGCGATTGACCCATTGGCATTTCCTTGGCGCCCAGTTTCGGCATTTTGTGGCATCGTTATACTCCCCTTCCTTCGCTAATCGAATCAAGGTTTTCTCACACTTATCTTCCATTGCACAACTACCAGCCTTGGCCGTGTAAAATTTATCTATTTAAGACAACTGATCCCACAACAAAGTGCGCACACCATCAGTTGTGCTCCAAATTGTTCTGCAGTTCAGAAGCACTGAAGTGAGAATCAATTACTTGCTCAGTCCAAGCCAAGTTAGGATCGCAGCGGTTCCAACCGCAACGATAATCGCTACGATTGCCTGGCCAGTATGCTTCCCTATCCAGATTAGAAATCGCGATTTGAGAGATTGCATGCCGATATCGCTGTCCTCCTTGGCGGAGTCGGCGGGTGGCTGCACTTCGATCCGGATTCGGACACCTGGCTGAATCCATTGAGGCGGTGGAGGAGTTCCGCAAGTTAACGTCGAATCCTCGTCATTCGGAACATCAAAAACTCACGGCTCCCGCGTGAGATCTCCACCCGCGTCAGTAACTCGGACGCGAACATCCCGGCAATAACCCATGTTGCGCAGTGGAGGATTAAGCCCCGCGACTCTTACTTGCGTGTTGTTGCGGGAAGAGGCGGCGTGTTCGTTGACAGGCATGAGCATCCCTTCTGCTGGTCGGAATGAATGTTCTATTCTTTGGCAATTATCAAAAGCTTACAGCAATCTAGTCATCCGCCCCGTACTCAACCACTTCCTTTCCTCGAAGTCAAAGTTTCCGCCGTTGCGGATCTTGAAGACCGTTGTTCGCTCGTCGACGCCGACGACGCATTCGTCTTGATCGTCGAAGTAAATGTCGATCGCCAGTTCCCGGCAGAGACGGCCTTTGTCGTCGAGTGCGCCGGCGAAGTGGAGTTCGTCGTAAACGATGCCCCAGACGGCCAGTTGAGCCTCGGTTTTGGAACGGTTGCCGGGATCGCGGAATGTCAGGATGAAAACGCGGTGCCCCGCGGCGCGCATGGTCGCCGAGAGGAACCGGAAGAACTCCGCATGTTCGTCGATGGTGCCGTCAATGTCGAGGCCGATGAGCATTGGATTGTCTCTCGCATTCAAATGTTGCCAAACGACTTTCGCGGCCTGCGCTCGTCAAATACAGGAATGGGAATGAACGCTGTCGCACAACGGCAGCCGGTTGCAAGCAAAAACTCGAAACTTCAACCGTCGATTGGTCGGCGCGTCCTCGACGCGAACATACCAAGTCTCCACCGAGTTATCCAAGAAAAAACAACGCCCGATCCAGTTATCGACTTGGCCGAAAGCGGCCGCGAGAGTTCGTGTGTTCAGCTCGGCTTCCATCATGTCGTCGAGAAAGGTAGATGTTGGGCTCAATTCTTTCAGTTCCTTGAGTTTCAAAACGCGAAGAGGGCCAATCTTATCTGCGTAGGCCTTGGCCGCAGCCTCGCGCCCACTCCGCGCCGCGAAATAGCCGGCGCCCACACATGTGTGACGCACGTCTGCATGGTCGGCGAACGCACTGGAATTCCAAATTGCACAGTAGTAACTTTTCACGAACATGCTCCTGGGTTAAAAGAGACACGAGGACACGGAGCCAACCCCACTGGGGGAGGGGATTGGACGCCCGAACCAACTAAAAGGTTCCACGAGCGGCCGCAGGGCCGCGTGCAAGGGGTCGGCGGGGATATATCATCACGGTGACGAGGTTTCACTCGAAAGGGCGTCAAAAGACCAAAACCGGGCAGAATTCAGCGCTTTACGAAGCCGATTTCGCTAGCTGGAACGAAAAGAACGTTCTCACGTTGTGGAATTCGACCTCCAATCTCGACACATTTACCACGAAGAGACAGAGATCCAGGGCAGCGTCGGGGTTCACGGGCACTTCTAGCGCCCCCGCGCCGCCATCCTCTCCTGAATCATCCGGCTGACCGCTTTGAAGTGTGGATGGTCCGCGCTGCCGAGCCACTCGAAGGCGACGGCTTCGACCGTGACCGCGATGGCGCCCGCTCGTTCCATGCGGCGGATGGCGATGTCGTGGTCAAGTTGGCCCCGTGCCTGCAGCGCGTCAACCGGGAGAAAAACAGAAAGGCCCTCGGCAAGCAGGTCGAGAGCGGTTTGCTGCACGCAGACATGGGTCTCCATCCCGGCCAGAATGATGTGCTTGCGGCCGAAGGCACGCAGTTCGCTCAGCACCCCTGCCGCGCCGCAGCAACTGAATGCCATTTTCGTGGGGAGGTCGGGCGGCAACCGCTTTGCTAGTTCCGCATTCGTAGGACCCAGGCCTCGCGGATACTGTTCGGTTGCGCGGATCGGCACATCCAGAAGTTTAGCCGTGTCGATCAGGAAAGCGACGTCGCGGATCAGGCCCGCGGCATCCGGCATTCTCACCAGCAGCTTGTCCTGCACGTCGATCACCATCAAGACCGAGTTCAGGGCCGTCAGACGCGGGATGGACATCGTCAGGTGCTCCTGGCCGTGGACAATACTTGTTCCAATTGTTCGATTGCGGCGTCGAGCCTCAATTGTTCTTCGGGAGGGATATGCTGATCGCCGAAGCAGACGCGGTAGCAGGCTTCGGCAATCGACAGCGGTATCTCAGCGACTCCAACCGTACGCGGATCACTTCTCAAATTGACAGCCACTTCTTCCGTGAATTCACGCGGCGTGGCGCCCAGCTTCATGTCAAAGCCGCGCCGAGCGAGCAGCTTGAGCAAACGGTCATGGAATGGCTTCCAGGGGGCAGCCAAGGGCGATCGCTGAGTGATGGCTCGGGGACGTCGAGACGAATGCGGTATAAGGAATATCCAGCCGAGGGCCAAACCTGTACCGACGATCGACGCGGTCATCCACCAGGGTATGTCGCCTTCACGTACTGCTTCAACGGTCTCCTGCACACTGGCAACGATCGACTTGACTGCTTGTTGACGCGCCGTTGAATCGTAACCCAGGACGAAGTTTCGGAATACGGACTCGCTCCAAGCTTTGCGGCCCCACAACCAATTAACAAAGCCGCCTTCTCCCTTAATGTCTGCATCCGTGGACGGCGTCGGATCGAGGGTCAGCCAATGAAAAGATTCGCCTTCCGTGGACGGAGGTTTGTCGCCTCGGCGCGACGGCACAATGGATCGCGGCGGCGAGCGGGTCACAATTGTTTCAACCCAGGCGTGGGCATCTGATTGACGAATGTCGTACCAGCCGCCGCCGCGTGATTCCCCACCTCGGAATCCAAGCACCAATTGAGCGGGAATGCCCTGCGAGCGGAGCATGAGCACCAGGGCCGAGGCAAACTGCTGGCAATAGCCCGTCTTGGTGTTGAACAAAAAATCTTCAATCGGATCGGCGCCCTTGTCTCGTCGGTTCATTGTCAACGAGTAGCCATACTCTCCCGACGCGGCCAGATAGGATTCGAACGCCCTTGCGATGGCTTCATGATGGCGAGCCAACGGCAATTGAGTGAGCGGATCGTTTTCTTCCAGGACGGTTTGAGGCAGTTTTTGTTCACGGACTAGTCTAACAAGAAGATTGGTTGTCCAGCGCCGCAGCCGTTCCGCCAGCCCCGCACTGGCGAATTGCGTGAGCAGTTCTTGATAAGAAAGGGAGATGTTCATCGGCGGGCTCAGGTCTGGATCGGTAAGCGGCAGTGTAATCTGTGTGTAGCCGCCTCGTGTCCCCCCGGGCGTACTATACCATTCAAATTGGCCGTCTTCGCGATGGGTGATCGTCCCGCGCCCTCCATCGTGAACATAAACGGGGGGAAGATCTTGAGACCTCCAGAGGACCGGATCGGCCAGGATGTTCCAGTTTCCCGCATTCCGGTGCAACCGGTAGCGGAGATAGATCGCGTCCGGGCCAAAGTCCGGCAGTCGCTCATTACGCATGGCAAGGCGATCTTCCGGTGCAAATGGCCTGGAATCACGCCGCTGATTGGGTGTGATGCGGTCTTGAACGAAGATACCGGACGGCCGATCACGCAACCAACGGCCATTTTCGTAGAAGCTGAGAGAAGACGCCCGCCAGTGCTGGTTGGGATTTAGATTGAGGATCGGATTCCCCGCTACATCATCCGCGTAAACTTCAAAAGCCACTTCGCGATTTGGCTCGAGTGAACCATCCCGGTTGAGATCGATCAATCCCTCGCTCAGACCAGTAATCAACTTGCCGCGGACGACCATCGATAATTCCCACGGGCGTTCCGCAGGCCGTGGAGTGACCAGAAAGAGCAACAGGCTGCCGCCCACGATCAACAGCGACCAACGGGTGCTCAATTTTCCCAAGCGGAAGTTCGGGGCCGGCTCAGTCACGATTTCGCCCGGCGTGGGATCACTCGGTCGCACCTCGCGATACAGATAAAAAAGGGCGAGGCTCCAGGCGAATGAGAACAGATAGGCGATCAACAGGAAACAAAAGATGAGATCGTATGCCATGGCGCAGGCAAGTGTGACGGCCAGCAGTCCGATGCCTTGCATCGCCCAGAAATCACCGATATGCTTCGGCCGAAAGAGCTTGGCCGGAACCAGGATCATCAAGACCGGACCAAGATACGGCAGCAAACTGGCGGGGAAAGGCAAGTATTCGAGCAACCCGGTCGGCGGGCGGACAAATTGGAAGCCGATCCACGCGATCAGGGCGACCGCCAGAATGGCGCCCACCATGTTGGCCGAACCGAGGGAGAGCGACCAGCGGCCTTCAAACTGGTACGCAACGGCGATGAGGACGATCACCGAGACCGTGATGTAAGGAGTTTCGGGCAGCAGACCTTCTTCCGCATAGCCCAGGCTCAGGCAGGCCAAGGCCAGCGTCAGGTAGATGCTCAGTCGAAAAGATCGCAACAACGGCATCGAACGGGCACCAGGGTCAGGGAGTTGGACGGGGCGGCACATACCACGAAATCGGCGAACTCGCCAGCAGACCAGCGGCCAGCCGACCAACATGCCGGCTGATCGATTCGGCGAGCGTCGAGTTAAGATTGCTCGTCAGCACCAGGATCGGCATATGGGATGCGGATCGACTGAGCCGATCGCACCAACCGGGTGGAACTGTTGAAGCACTTCCATTCTCCACGGCCAGGACCTCGAGCATCGGGATCGTCAATGGCTGAATCGGGCGATCGTAAGTAGAGACGATCAACTGGAAGCGAGCCAACGGTTCCCGGCTGATCTCCCAAACTAAAGTTGCCGCGAAACGGATCAATGCTTCCAACCGGTCCCGATCGATCGCACTGGGTGTTGCCGGCAGCCAAGGTTCAACCACAAGCAGGAGAGCGGGCGGCGACGGGTCTTCATATTCGCGCACCAGGACTTGATTCCGCCGAGCCGAGGATCGCCAATGGATCCAGCGTGGGCTGTCGCCTTGGCGAAATTCGCGGAGCCCGCGAACATCCGCTTCCTGAAGCGTGATTCGATGACGCAGGCGTCCCCGGCCGTCGCCCCGTGTTTGCCGGGCCAGCCAATCCCAGAAGTGATTATGTTGAAGTGTCCCGATTTGCGGGAGCACAACCCATTCTTCGGCCGGGGCGATCTGGACCGCTCGGCCGACGAGCCCGAACGGAAATCGCGAACTGGCGAGGACAGGCGGAGCGGCATGTCGGCCGCGTTGTCCGATGGTGCGCGATGATCGCAACCAGAGCGGTTCGCGATTCGTCAACCGTAAGAGCAGGTGTCGCTCCGGACCATCCTGCACGACGAGACCGCGGCGTTCGGGCGCGATCGTCTGAGAAATCTGAATGGTTGACGTAAACGGTTGCCCCGCGAAAATCGGCCCGTCGAGATGCCGTCCCGCGTTCAACCGGGTTAAATCGCGGCGAACCAGCCAGGCATTCATGATGAACAAGCCTGCCAGCAAGTACGCAAGCAAGATGAGGAGATTGATCGTCTTGAAGACGCCTGTCACAAACATCACGATGATCGCCAGCAGCCAGAGCCTTCCTTCACGCGGCAAGTGAAACGATCGGACGGTCGCCCGCTCGTCCGACGCCGGCAGGCGGATCGCTTCGCTTCGTGGCACACATCGGGTTCGGGAAAACATCGTGCTACTCTCTTACACCGGCACTTTAGTCTGCGCCAGAATCTCGGTAACGGCTTGCGTGGCCGCATCGTCACGTGTTCCCTGCGACCAGCGTTTCGAGATCAGTCGATGAGCGAGCACCGGCATGGCTAGGCGCTTGACGTCATCGGGGATTGCGAAGTCTCGGCCTTCCAGAACGGCCGCGGCCTGAGCCGCCCGGTACAGGCCCAAAGCGGCGCGGGTGCTAGCCCCCAGGCTGATTTCCGGATGACGCCGAGTCGCCTCGACGATGTCGAGCACGTAATCCGCCAGGGACAATGTCACGTGTACATGACGAACTTTCTCTTGCAACGAGAGCAATTCCGCCGAACTGAGCACCGGTTGCAACTGATTGACCAATTCCCCTTTTTGATGCTGGACGAGCACGTCGCGCTCGGCCGCGCGATCGGGATAGCCGATACGCACGCGCAAGAGGAACCGGTCTAGCTGGCTCTCAGGCAGCGGAAAGGTGCCTTCGAACTCATAGGGGTTCTGCGTCGCCGCCACGAAAAACGGCGGCCCCAACGGCCGGGTCTGGGCGTCCAGAGTGACCTGGCGTTCGCTCATCGCTTCCAACAAAGCCGACTGTGTCCGCGGCGTGGCCCGGTTGATTTCGTCCGCAAGCAGGACCTGGGCAAAGATCGGTCCGGGTTGAAAAATGAATTGGCCGCTCGGCTGATGAAAGACGCTTGTGCCGAGCAGATCACCGGGAAGCAGATCGGGCGTGAACTGGATGCGATGAAAAGTACACCCGAGGCTTCGAGCAATGGCTTTCGCGAGCAACGTCTTGCCGACGCCCGGCACGTCTTCAAGCAGTAGGTGACCTTCCGCCAAGAGCGCCGTGAGGGCAAGTCGGATCACCTCCGTCTTGCCGAGCAGGACGCTGCTGATGTTCGACTGGAGACGGGAAAGCAGTTGCGAAGCCGGCAAACTCCGACCCGCGGGCATGGACTCCACGCCAGTTTCGTTCAATCCCTGCATTCCGTCCTCTTCAAGTACTTACAAGGTGGGTCCGTGTAAGGGGTTCATTGTACAATCGATCCTTTCGCGTAGCCACCATGTCGCCGTTGCCGGTCGATTTTCTCACACGGCATTCATGACTCGGCATGGATCGCCCGGCTCAGTATAAAATGATCTGATCCCTTTCGCGAGGACTCGTCATGCTCGTCGGCCAGAATCTAGGGCCGTTCTACATTGAGAAAGAACTCGGCAGCGGCGCAATGGGTTCCGTCTTTCGCGCCCGTTATACCGAGGACGATCGCCTCGTCGCGCTCAAACTCATCTCGTTGAATCTGCTCGGCAACGATTCCGCCTTGACCCGCTTCGAGCGCGAAGCCAACATCCTCAAGCAGCTTCGGCATCCTCATATTGTCCGCCTCTTCGCCACGGGCAAGTGGCGCGGCACGCCCTTTTTCGCCATGGAGTATGTCGATGGCGAGTCGCTCGATCGCGTCATCGCCCGCCGTGATCGCTTCACCTGGCAAGAGACTCTTGAACTCGGCAAGCAACTCGCTTCGGCCTTGCAGCACGCTCACGAGAAGGGGATTATCCATCGCGATCTCAAACCCTCGAACCTGATGATTACGAGCGAGGGTGTTTTAAAGCTCACCGATTTCGGCATCGCCAAGGATGTCGACGTCACCGCCCTGACCGGGGCCAACAACACCATTGGCACCGCCGCCTACATGTCGCCCGAACAATGTCGCGGCGAGAAGAGCCTTTCGGGCAAATGCGACCTCTATTCCCTGGGCGTCGTCTTCTTCGAACTACTGTCCGGCCACAAGCCGTTCCATGCGGAATCGTCGGTCGACATGTTCCTGATGCATGTCAACGAACCGGCCCCGCGCATTCGCAATCAGCCCGGTTGTCTTGACGTCCCCCAGGGCTTCGACACGCTGATTCACCAGTTAATGGAAAAGAAGCCCGAACATCGGCCTCGCGATGCCGCCATGGTGCTGCAGGCTCTTGAAGAAATTGAACAGAACGAGTTCAATCGCCTCAGCCGGGGTGAGGAAGTAGCCAAAGCCCGCGTCATGGATCCGATCGAACACGCCCCTCTTGATGACAACGATCGCGAGGCGGCTCGGAGCATCCGAGCTGCTGCCAAGAAGAAAAAGAAATCAAGGAAAGCATCAACCGCGTTCTACAGGCAAGGGTGGTTCGTCCTGTCGGCCGCGATTCTTTTGATTGGCTTTTCCGCGTTCGGCGCCTGGCTCTTGCTCCGTCCTGATAGTCCTGAGACGATGCTCGCTGCCATCGAGAAAGCGAAATCGCCAGAAGCAAAAGCAACCGCCGCGAAACGCTACCTCAAGGCTTATGGTCAATCAACTGATCCGAAGTTCGCGGAGAAAACCCAGTGGGCGAAAGAAGTTTACTGGGAAGGCAAGGTTGCCAAGCGAGAAGATCAACTGCTCAAGAGACACCGTCTTCCCGGTCTGAAACTCAATGCGGAAGAGGGCGATGATCCCGAAGCGTACGGGAAAACGATGAACGCCCTGACCGCCGAGGAAGACGGAGATGTGGTGTCTGCTCGCAAGTATTGGAATGAGCTTGTCGAGACCTTCCAGAAAGACGCCAACGAGGAAAAGGCGCTCTGGGGTTGGGTGGCGGCCAAACGGTTCAAGGACCTTGTTGAAGTCGAAGCGCGTGAGAAACGGCTTACGGATCTCTTGAAAGAGTGGCCCTACGAAGATCGTGATCTGAAGATCGACAATGAATTGGAAGCGCGGGCGATCGAGGCCTTGCGTTACGAGAAGTTCGGCGACTTCGCCCGCGCTCATGATCGCTGGGACCGCTTCAGCAAGGATATCAAGGGGAAGAACGATCAACGCATCTGGTACTTCCTGGCGGGAAAAAAAACACGGGAACTCGATTCCAAGAACCCGACGGCCGAAGTGCGAAAACAGAAAGTGCGAGAACGACTACAAAAGGCTGAGGAAACGTTCCCGGAAGCCGCGCGGCGGAACGACCGCATCATGGCTCGCGACGCGCGGAACATCTGCCGGGACCTCCGCGACCTTTACGCAAACGACGACTCGGTCAAGGATGAAGTGAAGCAGGCGCGAGCGTTGCTTGATGCGAACCCTCCGAAATAGATTGCTGTTTCCTCATGGCATCCTGCGTGCATGAACGCGCTTCGGCGGCGCGGTCGATCTTGATTCAAAATCGAAATCCGGGTAGATCTGGTGATTCTTCCTTCAGAGTTTACGAGTCCACTCCCATGCTGCCTCGAATTACCATCGTGACGCCGTCGTTCAATCAAGGCCAGTTCATTGGGCGGACGATCGAGAGCGTGCAGCAACAGAACTATCCGAATCTAGAACACATCGTCGTCGACGGCATGTCGAGCGATGAAACAATGAACGTGCTGTCGCGCTATTCGCACTTGCAGGTCATGAGAGAGCGTGATCGCGGCCAGGCGGATGCGATCAACAAAGGCTTTGCGCGAGCAACCGGCGACGTCCTCGGGTTTCTCAATTCCGACGATACGCTTCTGCCGAGTGCCCTGCATCGCGTGGCGGCGGAGATCAATCCGTCGCGCGGCCGTCACGTCGTTACCGGCCGATGTATCTACATCGACGAGAACGATCAACCAACTGGCATGGAGCACCTCTGGGCGTATCAAGGGCTGACTCGATTGCTCGAGATCTGGAAAGGGCACACGATCCCGCAACCATCGACCTTCTGGACGGCCGAGGCCTGGCGGCGCTGTGGCCCGATGAATGTCGACGAACAACTGGTGCTCGATTACGATTTGATGTGTCGCTTTGGAGCCGTCTATCGGTTCCATCTGATCGACCAGGTCCTGGCAACGTATCGTCTGCACCAACAATCGAAGAGTTGCACACGCGATGATTCGGTATTGTTGGACCAAGCGGTTGCCGTCAGCCGTCGTTACTGGGGGTCAAGCTGGCGCCCCCGCCATCTTCTCTTGACACGATCGTTACGAGAATTTCAACAAAAGAAGATTCAGCAACGACACGACCGGGCCGCGCTTTGGTCGATCCATAGCCATCTCTACCTTCATCACGGCGGCAAAAAATGGGGCTGGCTCAATCGGATGGGCGCCGCTTGGCTTGCCCCGAGCGTTGCCTGGCGTCGCCTGAGCCGTTGGGCGGCACAGACCTTTCTGCCGAACCGAATGAAAGGCCCCGACGCTCTTCGTCGAGTCATCAACCGTTCCCCCGAAAGCACAACCTGGCGCAGTTTCACGGGACGGCATCTGGATGAACTCATCGGCCCGATTTACCGAACCAAGCTCCAGGTCGATCCGAAGGATCGATGGTTGTTGCTGAAGGGAAGGAGTATCTACGAGGGACTCCGGCAGCGCATGACAGTCGAAGTCCGCTTGGACGGCAAATTGCTTCATCGGGGCGATTTGGGCGACGATCAAAAACTAGATTTGAAGTTGCCGCTCGAACAAACGCAGCCGGGTGAAAATGCGCTCGAAATCCAATGCGACGCGGCGATCGTGCCCTACGACTTGTTCGGAATCGCGGACCATCGGCCGTTGTCGTTGCGGCTGGCGGAGCCGCAATTGATTGCGGTGGATGAAGCGGACCGAAAGGCGGCCTGAACCGGCACGAAAAAAGGCCAGGGATGGTGATCCCCGGCCATTTGGAGAGAGCATCCGATTCTAGTGCCTAAGTAAGCCGAGCTGGTACATCCAGTGGTAACGGCCCTGACGGTATAGGTACGGCAGCGTGTTGTTGCGGATCTCTCGAGGCGAGAGATAACGGCCATGACACCGGTAGCGCAGCTTGGCCATCTCCTTGATGCCCGTGTCCTTGATCTGGGCCGACGTCTTCTGCACGGCGTGCACGCGGAAGCAGCCAAGGAATCGCGGCAGGCGCACCATCTTGGCCCCCGCGTCGCGGAGGCGGAGCAATAGATCCCAATCCATCGCGAACTGAAACGAATCGTCGATGCGGTTGCCCGCTTTTTCCCAGATGCTTCTTCGCCAGAAGAGCGTTTCCTGCGGGATGTAATCCGTCCATGAGAGCACTTCGTTATCGTGAGGCGGCATGACCCAGCGGCCGATTTCGGAGTCTTCTTCATCGATCAGTACACGATGGCCATAGACGACGTCGACATCGGGATGGTCCTGGAAGTACTTGGCGACGTATGCCAAGCTTCCCGGAAGCAAGATGTCGTCGGAGTTCAGATAGGCCATGATCTCGCCGGTTGTGTTCTGGAACCCGAGATTGATGGCATCTGATTGGCCTTTGTCACGCTTCGACTCCCAGCGAGCCAATCGATTCGTGTACGTCTGAAGAACTTCACACGTGTCGTCCGTCGAGCCGCCGTCCTGAACGACGTATTCGAGATTGGGATAATCCTGCGACAGAACACTACTGATGGTTCGTTCGATGAACTCCCCCTGCCGGAACGAGGGGGTGACAATGGTGATGCGAGGGGGATTCTCCAGGGGAATCGGCGTGAGGTATCGCTTGGGAATCGACAGATGAACGGGATCGTGGTGAATGAGAAACCCGACGCGGATTCCCAGATACCACTTCATAAAGTGCCGGATACGATGGATGATCGGCATCTTGGGCGGCTTGGAATGGACGCGAATGACCTTGAGCATTCCGACCATTTCTTCTTGCGTCTTCATGATGAGCGCCAGCCGCTCGTCGATGTCCATCTCGACTTCCGGCACAGCCAGTTTGACATTGTTTGTCGTCATCGACTCACACTTCTTTTCAGGGTGAGGAGGGTGGATTCTCGATCGAGTCCCCTAAGGGTCTCCCAAGATCGTAAGTTCTCCAAAGGTATCGGCTATTCCGTGGGAAAGGAACACCATTTCTGGCGTTACCGGCCTTTCGGTGATCCCAACACGAAGCAGTGAACTGCCAATTTGGGTAAACAACCGATCCGTTGGTAGTTGGGGAGATATGGGAGAAATGAACTATCCCGTTTCGACATTGCAAATCGCATCCTTCAGCGTTCGCCTGATTCGCTCGAGAGACTCGTCGGACGTTCCGTATGGCGGCAGCGTGTAGAGCACGTTACCAAGCGGCCGCGCGAAGACTCCCCGCTTCAAGCAGAATGTCCGAAGCTCCCGAGCGACTCCGGCGAGATACCCGCCTTCGAAATTGAGCTCGATCGCGGCCATGGTCCCGCGGATGCGGACTTCGCGGACGCGCGGATGGTCCCGCAATGGTGCGAAGGACTCCTCCCAGAATCGCTCGAAGCGCGCGGGAGCATCGGGCGGTCGTTGATGCAGTCGCTCCAGGTTCGCCGCCGCAACGGCGCACGCCAGCGGGTGTGCGGTGAACGAATGGCCGTGAAAAAACATCCGTTCGCGATCGGGTGTGTCAAACGCGTCGACAATCCGGGCCGACGCTAACGTTGCCGCGAGGGGGAGAATCCCGCCGGCCAGCGTCTTGGCGACCGCGATCAGGTCGGGTTCGACGCCCGCGGCCTGATACGCCCACATCGTTCCCGTGCGATGGCATCCGGTCATCACTTCATCCGCGATGAAGAGTGTTCCATGCCGATGAACGACCTCAACAATCGCGCGCAATTCTTCCGGAGAATGCAGCCGCATGCCGCCGGCGGCTTGCAGCAACGGTTCCAAAATCACCGCGGCCACCTTGTTGGCGTGCCGGCTCAGAATGTCGTCGAGCCGGTCGGCCGAGACGGGAACACGTTCGACCTGGAAGAGCAATGGCTCGAAGGCGCCGAAGAAAAGCGGATCACGCCCCACCGCCATCGCGCCGAACGTGTCGCCGTGATAGCCGTTCTCGAAGCCGACAAAGAGCGTGCGTCCCGGTTCGCCGCGGTGCCGCCAGAATTGGTACGCCATCTTGAGTGCGACTTCGACCGCTGTGCTTCCGTTCTCCGAGAAGAACACCCTCCCCGTCAACCAACCAACGCTTCTCAATAGCTTCTCCGCGACCGCGACGGCCGGCGGATGGGTTGCCCCGGCAAAAAGAACGTGATCAAATGACCGAGACGCTTCCTGGAGCACGGCCATCAATTCACGGTCGCGATGCCCGTGCAGGATCGTCCACCACGACGAAATCGCATCTATTAGGCGTGATCCATCGGCGTGATGGAGAAACTCGTCTTGGGCGCCGACGATCGGCAGCGGCGGATCCGCGCCTTGCAAGGGTGTGTAGGGATGCCAGACGAAACGCCGGTCGCTTTCTAGCCAATTCTGATCAACTGGCGGCGATTCGACTAGACGCGCCTGAATCTCCTGCAAAATCGCGAGTTGAAAGCGGGCCGATTCTTGAATGCCTGATGCGGTCCACTCCGTGGGCGGTCGCAACGTGAAAACGCGGATAGCCGACTCGGCCGCGATCCGTGTTGCCGCGAATTCGTCCGCTTCTCCCAAGAGTACGATTGCCCGGGGGACAATTCCTTCCGCGCT
>Ga0105046_10000619_pt1 | contig 50765 bp, 41 predicted proteins | sample MAT03_FD_78385 | JGI IMG/M metagenome (GOLD analysis project Ga0105046, IMG submission 78385) | Freshwater microbial communities from Lake Fryxell liftoff mats and glacier meltwater in Antarctica - MAT-03 (megahit assembly) | ecosystem: Environmental > Aquatic > Freshwater > Ice > Liftoff... | reverse complement strand
TCCGCTAAGCGGCGCTCGAACTCCTTGGTGCGTGGCCCGGTGGTTATCCAGCCGCTACGCAAGGCTTCCTCAACCGCTTTGATCGTGCGGTCGTCGATGCGAGGTGGGGAGAATGGGATCATGCTTTTCCTTCCTTGGGATAGCCGTTGGTCCGCGAAGTTCGTTCAGATAATAATAGACCAAGGAAGACCGCGAAGAAGACCACGCCTGCCTGTACTTCCAGGACCGATTCGACTGAGGCATTCACAATGAACAAGATCGTGAACAGAACATAAGCCATGGAACCCTTCCCATAGGCATGGAAAAGTGGCACAAGCGCGAGTAGCACAATGGACAGAAGCCCCGGCCAACCCAGGGCCACAGCGCTCTGGAAGAACTGGCTATGGCTGTTCAATTTTCGCTTTTCCGCTTCCGTCGCTCCTTTGGCCCGGTAACATTCCATTAGTGCATGTTTGATGTCGCCCGTTCCAGCACCAAAAGGTTCCATCCCCAACCGTTCGACACTGCATGTCCAGGCCACAAGCCTCATTGCGCTCCCTTCCGGTGAATTGTTGAGTGCCCTTGGATCATCCATGTATGTGGAAACGGCATCCATCGCTGCAGCCATACGGGCCTTGATCAGGGTCCCTTGTGTACCAATGACCAAGGTGGAGCCGACAAGAGCAGCCAAAAGCAATACTGATCTCTGCTGACCACGGAACCTCATGAGAACCACTACCAACAAGACAGCGAGCATCATACCTAGCCCGATGACCCCGCTCTTGCTCGCCAATTTCATGATGAACAGGATGAGGATCGGGAACAGGACCAAAAGTGAAATGCGAAGTCGTCGTTCGTCAATATCGCGAGCTACAAGCCGATATCCCCAATAGCCAACGATCCAACACCCGTACCATGCGGCGTAGCTGGGATGCAGTTCGTACGACATAGTGCTCTGGCTGAAACAGTTACTATCACCATCAAGCGTAAAACAGGTGATCGCCCGCCAAAGTCCCAAGACCATGGCTATGGAAAAGCCAGCCGTGAACGCCAGCATGCTGCGATGGAGCATTTCCGGTCTCTCCTTGGAGATGACCAATGCCGCCAAAGGCAGAACGACCAGACCAAGCTTGACCTGGAGATCAAAAAGCCCGAAACCGATATCGGAGGTCCACGCCATGCCGAGCACATGCAGCCCGTAGTAGACCGCCACAGGCCAAAGCCGCTTCCATTCGACAACAGGACGATCACGGACCCAGATCACCATGCACAACACTACGGTCACGAACAATGGAACCGGTACAAGGCCACCGCTTACGGGCAACAGCGCGCAGAGCAGCAACCAAGACCAGTGGCCAAGGTCTACAAGGCCCCATGTGCCCTTATGACCTGGCGTTTTCAGCTGATGTGGGAGGATGTTTCAAATGGACCGATCATTCTGGAAGATATACCGGGAGAGCTTGCCAAAGGTGTATCGATATGTGGCAGCGCGTGGATCACGTTGGAACAGACCTAGGACGCTGGATCCGAGAACCCGCGTGATCACATGGAAATAAACAGCAAGTGCAACGAGTGTTCCTGCGACAAGTCCGTTGTGCTTACGTACGAATTTGACCCGACTGATCAATTGGTTGCTGATCATTCGGCGTGGATCCTTTGTCGAACTCTGGCCACCGATATGCACGATCCTCGGCTTATGTAGACGAAAGCATGTTCCGCCAGCGTGGCTCACTCGAAGACAAAAGTCGGTGTCCTCCATCCAGAACAACTCGGGGTCCAGCCCACCAACCCGTTGGAACACCTTTCGTTCGAACAACATCGCGGCACCTGAAACAAAGCCGACCTGCACATCCTTCGCAAATGCATCTGCTGGATACTGCGTGCGACGGAACAGGCGATGGAGAAAGAACGCCTCCAACCACGCATCCAAAACATGCGGAATGCGCCAAGCACTCACTTGCCCCATGCCATCCGGCCCGGTCAGCGAAGGACCGGAAACACCGGCACCCACCCGTTCATGGTCTGCGATCCATTGGTCGATGCTCCCAGCCGGAACCAGTGTGTCCGGGTTCAGCAACAGGATATACTTTCCTGTGGCGAGTTCCATCCCTTGGTTGTTCGCTGGAGAGAATCCGACATTTTCCGTATTCGCGATCAACCGGAATTCCGGGAACTCCCGAGCAACCATGTCGGCGGAATGATCGGGCGAGGCATTGTCGATCACGATCACCTGCTTGGCCATAACCACCTGCTTCCGAACGGAGCGCAAGCAATCGACCAAGATCTCCTTGGTGTTGTAACTGACAATGATGATCGAAACCAGAGGCGTAGTGCTCATTGCCCAGCGCTATGATCCACTTGGGACCACTAGTTCCCCTTCAACCTGCACCGGGGCGATCAAGTGTTGGAATCGATCCTGGTTCTTTTGCACGTACCGCGGAAATGTTCCATCGATGGGAACACTCCTGTATTTGAAATCGCGACCGAAGATGTCCTCCCCTTTCGCAATGGCTTGTTCTATCCGTTCCCTATTCTTGTATGTGTCTGAATTGTATTCGGTGTGTGCAAAAGACTCGATCTTGGCAATGATGCGTTCAACCCCACCGAGGTACGAAAAGTGCCATCCCGCATCGTGTATGAAACGCGTTGAGAAGCCCTTCTTCCTCCGCTCCCACCACAATTTCATGATCCAATAGATCCGGTTCAAGGGTTTGGGATGGAAGCGATTCGACATAATCCTTGCTATGTCGCGGTACTCCTGGATCGGACGATCGATCTGACCCCGTGGGAGTGCCAGTGCACCGTGCCAAGCGTATGTGGATGCATTATGCAAGGTGCTGTTCAAGCAATTGAGGTAGTAGTAGAACATCTGTTGCCTGAACAAGCTGATCTTGGTTGAACGGGCAGCTTCACGCACCTTTTCCGGTCGAGGGATCTCGTCGATATCCGAGATCATGATCAGGTCTTCGGGCTTCGCATCCACCAGGCCGTTCACGATCATGTTGCGCTGGTGTATCTCATAGACCCAAGCATCAGCACCTGTGTTTTCCGGGTATTTATCTACAACAACATGGATCAATTTGTGGTGAAAATCCTTGAAGCGCTCTTTGTTGTGTTCATAGACCAAAGGTTTCGGCGTTCCCTGGTGGGTAAGTGTAGCCTCTACAAGGACGAATTTGTCCACTACCGCGTCCAATTCATTCAGCCTGATCTCCAACAACTCCAGTTCGTTGAAAAAGGTGAAACAATCGTAGATCCTCATCGGCTTCGGAAAGGTCGTGAAAGTAGCCAGAAGGGAAGCACGATCAAGCCAAGTGCGGAGACGACCAATACGAAAGACAGCTTTCCTTCATTCAGGATCCTGATCCTCTCCCGTCGCACGATCGCGGCTTCGAAAGACGCATCGATGTACCTGATCAATAACTGCAAGCGGTTCTTGAAAGAAATTCCGCGTTGGTTCCAGAGGTTCTGAAGGACGGGCAAGAAACTGCCGCGCATACGGGGCAGGTCCGTGCTTAAGCCGAACGGATTCCTACGAACACCGGACATGGACTTCGGATCTTCCAAAAAGTGGAACCCGTGTCCCTTTGCCGCTACTCGGAACCAAAAGTCCAGATCCTCCACGTAGCGCAAAGACCCGTTGAAATGCCCCGCGCTGGCCAAAACGCTCCTTCTAAAAAGTAAGGTGGGCATTCGGAAAACATTCCCCTTCAGCAATCTTGCAATGATGACATTTCCGGTCCCATTCAGTTTTTCAGAGCTGCTGTACTCGCCACCCTTTTCCGGATCGGGTCCGGTTGTGAAATGATAAAAGTCGGAGTAGACCACGTCGACGTCGGCATTGTTTTGCAAGTAGGTAACGTGGCTTTCCAATTTCCCAGGAGCGAGCAGGTCATCGGCATCCAGTAGCTGTACGTGTTCGCCCTGTGCCTGTGCCAAGCCGATGTTCCGAGCATTGGAAACCCCGCCGTTATGATCCAGCTGAATATATTTGAACCGTTCATCGCGCTCCACGAATTCCTTGACGATCCGGTGCGTTCCGTCCGTAGAGGCATCATCGATCACGATACATTCCCAATCGCGAAATGTCTGCGCCTCCACAGAACTCAAAGCCTCCGCGATGAACGCACCATAGTTGTACGTTGCAATGATGACCGAGACCTTGATGCTCATCTTCCGATCATTCGATTGAAGGTGGCGTAGGCATGGTAAAGCACGTACCAAAAACGAGGGGCATAGCGATGCTGAATATCGTTCCGCTCCAACCTCAATTGCTCCGTACGCTTCGCATCGGAACTCACCCCCGTAGTGTCGAATGTGCTGATCACCGTGGTGAGCTTCTGAAGCACTGGATCGCTTGTCCAAAACACTTGGGCAAAGAACGCATAGTCCGCCGCGATGGAGTAGCTCTGGTCCAGTCCTCCATATTCTTCAAAGAGTTTTCTGCGAATGATCTGTGTGGGATGCGCGACAGATTCCTTCATCAACCACGCACTTCCTATTTGCGATGGATACTGCTTTGTGCGGTAAATGCCTCGAGTGTCTGATAGCTGAAGATCGCTGTAGGCAATGTCTGTCCTCGGTTCGAGCTCCGCCAATGCACGCTCTAGGACTTCAGGTCCAGCAAGGGAATCTCCTGCGTTGAGAAATAGCACGTACTCGGTGGAAGCCGCTCGCCAACCCTTGTTCTGTGCATCGTAGATCCCTTCATCCGTCTCGCAGGTCCATCGATCGATGCGCTCCTCGTTCTTCTTGATCAGCTCCAGACTACCATCCGTCGACCCTCCGTCCACCACGATATAGTCGAAGGCTCTTGTGGTCTGGGCGAATACGCTGGCGAACGTGCGCTCCAATCCGGTGCGGTCGTTGAAACAGATGGTGATGATCGAGAGGCACTTCATCCGGCGCTGTAGATCTGTTGGTAGGCTTGTGCGATCGACCGGCCATTATAACGGGCCACCGCACGTTCAGCAATAGAATGCGGATCCCACTGCATTTGCAAGGCTGTGGCGATACCGGTGGACAACGCCTCGCTCGACATGGTTTCGACCAGGACCCCATCGGACGCACCTACCTGTTCCGGAATTCCACCCACCCGGAATGCCACGACCGGAGTGCCGCACAGGAGCGATTCCGAAATGGTATTGGGCAGGTTCTCCGCCATGGAAGGCAGCACGAACAGGTCCGCGGCCGAGTAGTACAATGCGAGTGTTTCCGGGTCCGAAACGAAACCGGCTTCATGTATCTCGATCCCGCTTGGCAGATCCATGGAACGGCCACCTACCGAGACGAGCAGGATATTGGGATCATTCAACATACGCAGGGCCGGCACGAGGTATTGAATGCCTTTTCGTGGGTTCGCCGTGTCCAGTGCGTTGAACAGGACCATGTGTTTCTCTTTTGGAAACTGCAGTCGTTCCCTTGCCTTCTCCATGTATCGGAAGCGCTGCACGTCAAAGCCATTCGGGATCACGGATACGGAACGTCCACTCATGATCGTGCTCGTTTCACATCGATCCGCCAACCATTGGGACGGCGCGACCAAGTGGAGTGATCCTGAACGGGATCCGTGCAACGCATCGTGCTTGTACTGCCAATAGTCGTGGGCTTTCGTTCGATTCTTCAGCTGTGGGCAAACCGGACAGCTGGCTTTGTAGCCAACGCAATCATCGGCGTGATGACAGCCACCGGTGAACGGATTCATGTCATGCATGGTCCAGACCACCTTGCTCTTGCAATTGGCGAAGAAGTCAGCATAATCCACCATTCCGAAGCTTACCCAGTGTAAGTGGACGACATCCGCCTGTTTCACGAGCGGGTGGTCCAGAATAGAGAACCAACTGTAAGGTAATGTGAAGATCTCATACCCGGCCGGCCGATCTTTCAGGTACCGGTTGTTCGGCTGATTGTTCCGGTCCTCGGCCAAACCGGTGATCTCTTGAATGCGCCCGAACTTGTACTTCAGCTTGTTCCAAACCAAGCCGCCGCCAAGCGAGAACGGTTGGACCTGTGTGTGCCTTGGGATATCGTGGCGGGTACGGCCCATGGTGAGCAGGTCCGACTCCAACCCTTGGTCCAACAGCGCTCGATGCAGGTTGATCGCTGCCATGGCCGCACCGCCGAAATCGCTTGTGCTGAGGTGTACCACCTTCATTTCGCGGAAAGTTCCCTCTTCAGACCGGCCCACCATGCCTGGATCGGTCGGGGAATGGCCCGCCATATCCGGGCTTTCAAGGACCTGTCGTATCCCCCTTCAAAATGCCATTTGATAAAAGCAATGCGGGCTGCCAGTGCGTCAGCACTTTCCAACACGGGCAAGGCTCCCGTCTCCATCGGGTGGTCAGCCAAGCGCAGATGGTCGAAGATGGTGGTGGCTTCGGTTTCATGCGTACCGCCCTCGCCCGAACCGAGGTTGAGGGACAATGGTTTTCGTGGCATCAGCGTGAGTCCATCATTAAGAACGCAACTCGCCGTCCACCGGATGGCCCAGCTGTCGATCTTCCCATCGTTCTGTGCCTTCAGCATACGCGAGAAATAAGCCATGCCACCACCTCCGTCAAGCTGTTTCAGCAGACCCTTCTCCCGAAGGCGCTCCCACAAGAGCTTTCCATCGGGTTCGAAGAGCTCCCATGCACGTTTCCAGGTGGCCCACGCTAGGGCATCCGGGTAGCGGATGAAGAAATTATCCTGTACCGTTCGCTGATCCGCATAGAAATTCCAGGACCCAACGGAAAGGACTTTCTCGTTTCCCGCGTAACACTCCAACGCATCATTCATGTACCTCAAAAAATGCGACGAAAGCACGGCGTCATCTTCTACCACGATCGTTCTGCCATGATCGTTGACAGCTTGAGCAACCCCTTGGATCACGGACCTTGCCAGCCCCTTGTTCTCCTTGGCTTCCTTCACTTCCACTTGCGCGAACCCCTGTACCGAATTCGCGATCTCGCGGACGCTCTTGATCAAAGCTAGATCCTCTAATGAAGCTTCCGGTTTGGGTCCGTCGCAGATGATGATGAGGCGGCTGTCCTTCGCGAGATCGTTCGCCGCCAACGAGTCCAGCATACGTTGCAAATGGTTTGGTCGTTTGAACGCGAATACGACGATCGGTGCCAAGTCCATCTAGCGTTTTCGGTATATGCGGGTTTCCGAAAAGCCGTGGTTGTACAGGCAAGGTGCCATGCCGGCCAAGATCACATTCAATTGAGAAAGCGCCGAGCTGTTCTTCTGCGTGTAATGTTTTCGTTCTGCATTGTCCAACACCAACATACCACCGGCGCGGAGTTTAGGGACCGCATGATGCAAACACGCCGTTCGCGCTCGACCATCGATCAGGATCACATCGAAATATCCGTCAGGATAGGCATCTATCTTGGAAGCGTATTCCTTGAAATTCTTGCCTAACGAATCCTTGTCCTTGGAGGCATAATGCAACGGTTCCGAAGCATCCGGAGCGCTAGCAAGTGAACCGTTCGACGGTTGAACATGATGACCTTCCCATCGAGCACCTTTCTCACTTTTCATCTGTTCGGCCAAGGCTTTGAACCATTCCGTGTCGTGCTCTACCGTTACCACTTCGGCCACACGATCGATAAAGAACAAGCTACTTCCACCCCCACCGTATTCGAACACTTTATCGTTGCTTTTCAAGCTGGCCTGCATGAGGTCTATTGCCGGAAATGATAACCATGGCAGCCGGTCCTGCATGGTGGTACTGTTGCTTTCCAAGGCCTTTTTCCACCGTGTGAAATAGGAGACCATGGACCATTTTGCACCTGCTTGGCGGTTCCATTTGACCTGCTGAAGAAAGTATCGTAGCATTCAACGGGGTTGTAAAGTGAAGGAGTGTTCCACGAAGAATGCGCCTTGACCTTCATCGGAAGTACGGCCTGTGCCGAAGAAGTCACCGGCTTCTACTTGGAATCCACCGGCGTTGAGCAAGTAGTCGGAGATCTCCCCATTCACTTTACTGAATAGTGTGAATGTGTAATTGCCGTTGCGCAAAGGGCATTTGGCCATGTGGATGGATACGCAGCCATCTCCGTGCACGGTTGGGAACAATTGCCCGGAAACCTCGTTGCTCAAGTGGGTGATGCGCTGACCATATTGGTCGTCGATACCGATCGCCAGTTGTAGATCGCGCATTGGCGTTGATGGCCCCTTGAAGTGGAAATTGAATACTACAGGAGACCCCGATCTTGCAGCGGCGATCGCTGTACCCTGCTCATCAGAAAGGTCAAACCCCATGTATCGGACAGCACCGGTACCCTGCCGATCCTTTCGTTGGTTCAGATCTACTTGGGATACGGATCCGGCATCGTTCAAATACGTAGCGATCACATCCGGCGTAGCACCTTGCGCTACCATCTGCCCTTGTTTCAAATAGATGGCAGTGCTGCACAAGTTTTGGATCGCGGCCATGTTGTGCGAAACGAACAGGATCGTTCTTCCACCCATGGCGACCTCTTTCATTTTCCCCATGCACTTGCGTTGGAATTCCGCATCACCGACCGCGAGAACTTCGTCCACTACCAAAACCTCCGGCTCCAAGTGGGCCGCCACGGCAAATGCCAAGCGCACGTACATTCCACTGGAATAGCGCTTCACAGGAGTGTCCAAGAATTGTTCTACGCCAGCAAAATCAACGATCTCGTCGAACTTGTTCCGGATCTCGCCACGGTCCATGCCCAGGATCGCGCCATTCAGATAGATGTTCTCGCGACCGCTCAGTTCCGGATGAAAACCGGTGCCTACTTCCAACAGGGAGGCCAATCTACCGTCGATCACCACACGTCCGGTGGTGGGGTCCACAATGCGACTGAGTATCTTCAACAAGGTTGATTTCCCTGCTCCGTTACGGCCAACAATGCCTACGCGATCACCCGCCGCCACATTGAAACTCAGGTCTTTCAACGCCCAAAATTCTGTGGTGGAGACACTGCTCTTCGATGAACGGAACATGTTCTTCGCCTTGTTCGCGATCACGTCGCGCAAGGCCGTGTATGCTTCGCGCTGCTGATGGTGCAAGATGAATTTCTTGCCCAAGCCTTCTACTTGAATGATCGGTGCGGCCATGTTCAAATAATATCCGCAAAGCCACGCTCCGTCCTACGGAAATAGCGGACACCGATGATGAGGATGAAGAATGTGATGAAACTAGATGTGACGAAGCCCGGCCAATGGATAGGCGAGCCGAACAAGCAATAACGGAAGCCGTCTATAACGGCCACCATGGGGTTGCAAGCATACAGGTACTTGGCGAATTGTGGAATGGCGCTGTTGCCGAACACATCCTGACTACTGAAGGCGACCGGCGTGAGGTACAGACCAAAGGTTACGATGAACGGCACCACATAACGGAAGTCGCGGTACTTCACGTTCAATGCGGCGATCAACAAGCCCAGACCCAAGGAACTAACCAAGGCCAAAACGATGAAGACCGGTAACAGGAACACTTGCGGACCGGGCACGTACCGGTAAATGACCATAAGCAACACGAGGATCACAAAGGCCACGACAAAGTCGATCAGGCTTACCAGAACCGTGCTTAGGGGCAAGGTCAACCGTGGAAAGTAGACCTTGGTCATCAAGTTTGAATTGTTGATCAAGGAATTCGAGGTTTCGCTGAACGAGGTGGCGAAGAACTGCCATGGCAGTACCGCAGCGCAAACCAGCAGGATCCGCGGGGTGCCCTCCGGCACATTGGAACCGAACAACCAACCGATGAACCACATGGCCCCAATAGTGAGCACAGGCCGAAGAAATGCCCAAACGATGCCGATCGCCGTTTGCTTGTAACGGACCATCACATCGCGCCATGCGAGAAAGATCAACAGGCCCCGATATTGCCATAGGTCGCGCCAATAATTCTGGCTAACCGAACCCGGCTCTATGATCACACGGTGGCTGGGCATTCGGCTCTGAGATCGTAGGGGTCAATGGTCAATTTTGGTCATTCTCCGACATGTTGCAAGTCGGTATCCAGCCCTTCCAAGGCCTTGTCAACCCCTTGAACGTTCGCGGCCAAAAGTAACATTGTGCCGGGTCTCCATCATTTTGGCGAAGCTGAATGCTTTGAACGATCACCGGGTGAGCCTATGTGCATTGGACCGAGGCTCCCGGCGCAAAAGGATAAAGTCGAAGATGCCATGCCAATAACCGATCCCATAGGATACATGCAACACGAAGAACGTGGCCATGATACCAAGAACATCCTTCACCTGGGATGCTGCCCGGAAAGCACTTACGAACGCTATTAAGAGGTACGCCGCCAAACCGGTCACAAAAAGCGTTAGTGCCAAGGGACCGGTACACGAAATTGCCACTCCCAGCAAGAGGAACAAAACTAACGCGGCCGGGACCAATTGTCGCCATGTGGTGATCGCACGGTGCAAGCGGTTCACATACACTTTCCAATAGCCGTATTGTCGGTACTGGCGGAAGAGCCTTCCCCAACTGGCGCGCACGTAATACTTGCTACGGATGCGATGTGATAAGCGAATGCGCCAACCCGCTTGGGTCACTCGGTAGTTGAACTCGTCGTCCTGATTGCGCACCAAACGCTCATCAAAGAAGCCGACCTGATCGAATACTTCTCGACGGTAAGCTCCGAATGCCACGGTATCAACCTCCCCCTCCTTCCGCCCGGTGCGGAAATGCGCGCTTCCAACACCGAAAGGGTGGCCCATTGCCGTGCCGATCCGACGGCTGGCCTCATCCACATACACGTTCTCGATCACCCCTCCTACGCAGCCTGCTTCCGGATGTAAAGCCAACAACGCAACGTTCTCACGCAGGTAACCAGCAGCCACTTCAGCATGGGCACCGAGAATGATCCCTATATCATATCCGGTTGGCAGCAATCCGAGGTTCATTGCTTGCGGTGTGGTGCGAGCCGGATTGTCGACCAACTTGATCCATGGATGTTCTGCGGCGATCCTTTCGATCTCTTCCCGTGTACCATCGTTGCTCATGCCATCGCAAACGCGCACTTCAACCTCCATCTTGGATCGATCGGCAGCTACTAGGGAAAGCAGGCAAGGCCCAATGTAACCGGCTTCATTCCTGCAGGGTATCACTACACGAACACGAGGAAATGCCATGGTATCACTAGCTGTGTTCGGAATGTTCATTGGCCATGGTCCGTGATAACTTCGTTCAACACGGCCAACATACGATCCACGCAGCTTTCCCATTCGTAGTTCATTTCCACGAATTGACGAGCCCCGGTTCCCATGCGAACGCGCAATTCATGGTCCCGGACCAGTATCTCCAAGGCTTCAGTTGCGGCTTTCACGTCGCCACTTGGAACGATAAAGCCGGTCATTGCTTCCTCAACCACCTCCGGTAGACCGCCCACATCGCTCACAACCACGGCAAGACCGCATGCCTGCGCCTCCACAACGGCTACACCAAAACTTTCTTCCCGGCTCAAAGCCACGTAAACGTCCAACTTGTGAAGTTCCGATGGTACTTGGTCGTGCGGCACGGCACCAACGAAGTCAACACGGTCAGTAAGCCCGGCCCTTTCCACCATCGCAGTGAGCCGCTGTAATTCCCCGCCTCCACCGACGATCCGAAGACGCACTGGTGGCATTTCCTCGATTGCTGAAAGGCCAATGAACGCCTCGATCAGCAGATCTATTCCGTAATGCGTCTCCAAGGTTTTCACGGTGCCGATCGTGATAACTGAAGCGTCGCTCCTAGAGTTTGAAGGCTTGAAGATATGCGTATCCACACCGAACGGAACGACCGCTACAGGTGCGGCCTTGCCGATCAAAGATGCCACCTGACGCGCCATGACCTTACTGGTGGAAACGACCCGCGTAGCAGCTCGTAGGTTCCGCTGTAACCAACGCTTGTGCCAAGCGCTTTTGTCGGGGAATGCAAACACATCACTTCCCCAAACATTGAGCACCACGGGCGCAGGCGTACACCAGCGGGCAAGTGTGCCATAGCCTGTGGCGTAGTGTACGTTTACGATATCCGGTTCCAGTTCAGCAATGAGGCGTTTGACCCGTATTCCATTCAGCAAGTAACCTAGCCCGCCAAGGTGCGGGATAGCATGGATCACCACGGACTTTGAAAACCCCGCCAAAGGTTTGTGCTGTGTGATCAGATGCACTTCCAGTCCGCGTAACACGAAGGCATTTGCCCAGCGCATCGTATGGATCGAGTTCCCTGCGGAAATGAGCACCAGCTTCATGAACGGGCGAAGGTCGTGACTTGTGGCATAATACCCCGCCCTTCATTTCTATTCGCCGTTCGTACTTCAAGCATCGCTCCCGTTCAAGGACACCCTACCTTCACCAACGAACAAACGAACACATGGAATTCTTTCAATGGCACTGGTGGGCTGGTTTGGCGATCGTTCTTCTGATCGCCGAGATCTTCATTCCCGGTTTCTTCTTGGTGTGTTTGGGCTTTGGCTGTGTGGGCGCTAGTGCCATGGCAGCATTGGGACTGGGGCCCGCCGCACAATTGATCATGTTCTCCATCCTTTCTCTGGTGGCCTTCTTCACCATACGCCCGCTTCTGATGAAACGGATGTGGAAGGACCCCGGTGTGCGCACCAACATGGACGCTTTACTTGGCCAACGTGGCCGCGTAACACAGGATTTTGATCCTGGACTTCGACTTGGACGCGTAGGCGTGGGCGGCGATGACTGGCGTGCTGAATGCACCACCGATAAACCGCTGCGCATTGGTGACACCGTGCTCGTGGTCCGCTTGGATAGTAATACCTTGATCGTAGAACCCCTCACCAACCCCTGACCCATGGACGCTTCCATCGTGATCCCTATTCTCATTGCCCTTCTCGTCATTTTCATCGTTGCCAAAGGCGTGCGCATCGTACAGCAAAGCGAAGCCATGGTGATCGAACGGCTGGGCCGGTATCAAAAGACCCTGAATGCGGGGTTCAATATCCTGATCCCCATCTTCGACAAGCCGAGGGAGATCACTTATCGCTTCAGTCGAGACATGCCCGATGGCAATAAGTTTGTGCAACTGGTGAAGCGGGAACGGATCGACATGAGGGAGACCGTGTATGATTTCGCCAAACAGAACGTGATCACAAAGGACAATGTGGGCACCGAGATCAATGCGCTGCTGTACTTCCAGGTCACGGATCCCGTGAAGGCGATGTACGAGATCGAGAACCTGCCCTTGGCGATCGAGAAATTGACCCAGACCACACTGCGTAACGTGATCGGTGAACTGGATCTGGACGAATGCCTCACCAGTCGTGATACCATCAACGCCAAGCTGCGCAACATCCTCGATGAGGCCAGCAACAAGTGGGGCGTGAAGGTGAATCGGGTGGAGTTGCAGGACATCAACCCGCCACGTGACATTCGCGAGGCCATGGAGAAACAGATGCGTGCCGAGCGTGACAAGCGTGCCCAGATCATCGATGCCGAAGGAACCAAGCGCGCCGTGATCCTTCAAGCAGAAGCTGTGCAGCAGAAACAGATCAACGAGGCCGATGGGCAGAAGCAGGCTCAGATCCTAGAGGCAGAAGGCGATGCACAAGCCCGTATCCGCCGTGCCCAAGGTGAAGCCGAAGCCATCCGCTTGGTCACCGAAGCCATACAAGGAACCAAGGCCGATCCCGCCAACTACCTCATCGCGATGCGCTACTTGGAGACCCTTTCCGACATGACCAGCGGCCAGAACAACAAGGTCGTCTACATTCCTTACGAAGCCACCGGAATACTGAGCAGTGTGGGCGGCATCAAGGATATGTTGGATGCGGGGAAGATGTTGAAGTGATAAACGAAGTTCCTTCGACCATAATAAACGATCCTTTGCATTGAACTCAAAGGATACAGTCGGATAAGAACTTTTACTATGAGAGACCGTACCTTCGGAAATTGAAGAATCTAGTGATCCGGTGTTAATTGACTTGGAAAATGCAGAAATTCAAGCTTCTTTTCAGATGGGTATATGGAATTGGTTTCTGCATTGCTGGATTGGGGATACTGTTATCAGTCACATTTATTGGCGGTCTCCTTATTACGATTAGTGGACTTTTATTACTCCCGCCCACATATGGTATAATTGAAAATCGCGTAGGTAAATCACTAGCAGCACCTTTCAAATATTCGACTGTAATAGGTTTCTGGTTAGTGGGGTGCATCATATTCATATCATATCAGGTTGACAATGATTTGGCAAGTCAGAAACTGTATGTTGACAGCTACTACAGCTTGCCTCAAGAAACGAAGGACAGCATTTATCGAGCGCAGGTTGAGCAGCCACATACCGCCGAAGCTAAGGCGTTACGAATTGTCGAAACCAGTCGAAATGTTGTGGTTAGCAGCTCTATTGTTAAGAAAGTCGATGGACAATATCGGTACTTCTTTGATATAAGAAACCATGATAGTCAGCCGTTTAGTGGTGATGTCAAGTTGTATTTGATAACGGAAAACGAGTCTGGCGTATTTGACAAGATATTTGTAAATGAAATTCCAATTCGAGCCAAACTTGGTGCTCCTGTATACATGGACATGAGGACTGGAACTCCTGATACTCATGGCGAATATGGTATTGACCATTTCAAGTACGAAATACTTGTAGACGGGAGTGTAGTTGGTAATGGAACTGGTGCGATCACGGATAAGTTTGAGGATCTTGATCGACTGCTCAACAGGTAAGCATCTTTGAACTTGGCATTCCTTTCGGTCTTTAGAGTTCGTAATAAAAGCTCAAACTTTACGCAACCCAAACTCAACACCATGGACATCGCACTGAAGAAGCTGGATTTGATGCAACGCCTGATGTTGATCTGGGACGAAGCGGCCTTGCAAAGAGTGGCGAAGGTGATCGAGAAAGAAGCCCCACTTGCAATTGACGCGGACGAGGACATCACCGATGAAGAGTATGCTGCCTTCCAAGAAGAGCTGTCCAAGTGCGAGCAGGGCGAACTCAAGTTCCATACGCGTGAGGAGTCGATGCGCATGATCCGCGAGGATACCAAGGAATGAAGTTCATTTTGAGGATCCTACCCAGCGTGACCAAAGAAGCCAGAGAGGTCTACCAATACCGGGAAAAGGAACAGGGAAAGGGGTCAGGGAACCGATTCGTTTTCGCTTTGAACGACTGCTACGACCGGATCTTGTCCAACCCCTATGCCTTTCAGACCCGCAAAGGTCCATTCCGTCATGTCATGTTGCACCGATTGAAATACCGCGTGGTGTTCAAGGTTGAAGGAGACGTAATTTCGGTTGTTCAAGTACGCCACACCCAGCGCAAGCCGAGCAAGAAATTCGGACCGTAGTTCTCACCTTTGAACAATTGTGGGTCCAGGCCGTGAAGCATCGAACTCGCTACGGAACTAAGAACTCCTGTTCCGCAGCAGCTTCCCTGCCCCCCGCGGAACAACAAAGCCCCGGATCCAAGTCCGGGGCTTTGTCTTTCAAAAGTAGCGCGAGGGAGACTTGAACTCCCGACCTCAGGATTATGAATCCTGCGCTCTAACCAGCTGAGCTACCGCGCCATTTCCTTGACTTTTTCGTTCAAGGGGCCGCAAATATAGTTGAAGGGGGGTTGAAGAAGTTGAAGACAGTTGAGAAGTTGAGAGTTGAAGAGGGTTGCAACATGCCCGTTTGACAGCGCCGATCGACGGTTGCGTGGTACGGCATTCCAACCCCTCAACTTCTCAACCCCTCTTCCAACCTAATTCTACTTGCACAGGTGCAACGATCGTCTATCTTCGGCGCGAACCGAATTGCCACTATCCGAGTCCCATGGCCAAGAAAGCAAAGTCCGTAAAAGGTAAAGCAGCACCTAAGGCGAAAAGTCCCGCAAAAGCGGCAAAGATGCCCGCAAAAAAGGCCGTGACCGGGAAACGTACTTCCGCGAAGACGGCGGGAAGACCCACGCCCGCCGCAAAACCCAAAGCTCCCGCCAAAGCAGGGAAAGCTGTTAAGTCCAAATCTGCGGTGAAAGCTGCGGGAAAGCCAAAGCAGGCCAAAACAGTTGGAAAGGCGGTAAAGAAGAAGCCTGTGGAACCGGTCAGGAAAGTGGTCCCCAAAAAGGCAGCAGCGAAGCCTAAAAAAGTGGCCACGCCTCCACCAAAGACGAAAAAGCACACCGCAGTGGCCAAGCCCAAGCCAGCTGCAAAAACCGCCAAGCCAGCCGTTCCTGCCAAAGCAGGGAACGTTACGAAGCCTTCTGCACCGGCAACCAAGCCGAAAAGTCCAGCCAAAGCACCAAAGGCCCCTGTTGATGTACCTACGTTGTCGGATGAACCAGTTCGCCAACCAAAGCCCAACCAGCCACCGAAAAAGATCGGGAAAATGGTGCGGGTGGACATGGAATTCTATATGCAAAGCTCTCCCGCTACCTTGTACGATCTGATCAGTACCCCCAGCGGTTTTGCCGAGTGGTATTGCCAAGATGTGGACGTGAAGAATGAGCTCTACACCTTTATATGGGATGGTGAGCAAGAAGAGACGACCGTGATCGGACGGAAGTCCGGTGAAATGATCCGCTTCCACCGAAATGAGGACGAGGAGTCCGATACCTTCTTTGAATTCCGGGTACGTGTGGATGCTATGACCAACGAGGTGGCCCTTGAGGTGATCGACTATGCGATACCCGATGAAGTGGAGGAAACACGGAACCTTTGGAGTTCGCAGATCCACGATCTGATGCGGGTCCTTGGCGCTTGAGCAATTTCAAACGCCTTTTTTCCCATCCTGATCGCACGGTCGACATTCGATCGTGGGCTTCCACTTCTCCGGAACACTTTTTGACACGCGCAGATCCCGGATGAAACGCTTGCACCGCATGATCATCAGGGCCTTTATCGGTCCCTTGCTCATCACCTTCGTGATCGTGCTGTTCATTCTGGTGATGCAATTCCTGTGGAAGTACGTGGACGATCTGATGGGAAAAGGACTGGAGTGGTACATCCTTGTTGAGCTGATGATGTATGCTACCGCCAGTTTTGTTCCGTTGGCCTTGCCGTTGGCGGTATTGCTTTCCAGCATAATGACGATCGGCGGTTTGGGCGAGAATTCCGAGCTGGTGCCCATGCGCTCTGCCGGACTGGGATTGCTGCGGATCATGTCCCCCTTAATGGTCACCGTGCTGTTCCTTGCGTTGGGGTCATTCTATTTCAGCAACAACCTGTTGCCCGTGGCCAATCTCAAGTTCCATTCCCTGCTCTGGGATGTGACCCGGAAGAAGCCGGCCCTCAACCTTCGTCCCGGGATCTTCTATGATGGCATAGAAGGCTTCAGCATACGCGCCATGGAGAAGGACCCTGACAACGGCCTGCTGACCGATGTGCTGATCTATGACCACCGTGCAGCTTTCCAGGGGAACAAGACCGTGGTGCGTGCAAAAACCGGCAACATGAACCGGAGTACGGATGGTCGGTACCTCATACTCACGCTGAAGGATGGCCACTTTTACGATGAGCACTCCCCTGCTGGCGGCGAAAGCAGCAGCTACCCCATGATGCGGGGCACCTTCGCGGAGGATGAGATCCGGTTGGACCTTTCCGGGCTTGGGCTGGACCGAACGGATAAGGAACTCTTCAAGGACCATTACAAGATGCTTACCATGGGCCAGCTCCACGTTGCAGGCGATAGCCTGGAACGCGAACTACGTGAACGGGATACCGAACAGGAACAACACTTGGCAAATTCCCTTTTCATTACAAGAACTCCCCGTTCCGTGGTGGACACGGCCAGCTCAACCCTTCCCAACAACACCACTGCCGTTGAAATTCACGTGGCCGAACGCGATGTCCACGATGCCGCTATGAACATGGTACGCAACAACATCAATTACATTGATCGGGCATTGGAGGAGCGGAGCGGAAGAAGCGGGCAGATCGCGCACTTCAATGTGGAATGGCACCGGAAACCGATGTTGGCCATCGCCTGTTTGCTTTTCTTCTTCATCGGTGCCCCGTTGGGAGCGATCATCCGCAAAGGAGGCATGGGGCTTCCGGTGGTCTTCGCTATTCTCTTCTTCCTGGTCTTCCACATCGTTTCCTTTTCCACGGAGCGCTTGGTTATCGCAGGTGAGATGAACGCTTGGCCGGGCATGTGGATCAGTACGTTGGTGCTGCTCCCAGTTGGAGTGATCCTGACCTGGAAAGCGACGACCGACAGCCCGCTCTTCGTTGCAGATGCGTATTATCGCGGCTGGCAGCGTCTCCGTTCCTTCTTCATGCGGCCACATGCGCATCCTCCAGCTCTGCAATAAGCCCCCCTACCCGCCCATCGATGGTGGTAGCAAGGCCATGCACAACCTTACACGAGGTCTTGTGGATGCTGGCCATCTGGTGAAGGTGCTTTGCATCAGTACGCCGAAGAACGAGCTCAAGGTGGAGGAGCTGCCCGCCGAGTATCGCGAACGGACGAACATTGAAAGTGTCTTCGTGGATACGAGCCTGAACGTCGTTGACGCGTTCACCGACCTGATCACTGCGGACAACTACAACATCAGCCGGTTCTTTTCGCCGGACATGGATATTCGACTTATTCGCCTCCTCACGGAACAGAAATTCGACATCATCCAGTTGGAAAGCCTGTTCATGACGCCGTACATCCCAACCTTGAGGCGCTATACCAACGCACCGATCATTCTACGATCCCACAACTTGGAACATGTGATACAGGACCGTATTGCCACCGGTGAACGCAACTTCCTGAAACGACCCTATCGGAAGTACCTGGCCAAGCAGTTGCATACCTACGAGATGGAAATGCTCGATCGTGTGGACGGTGTAGTGGCGATAAGCCCGTTGGATGCCGAACATTTCCTGGAACATGGCACCCGAACACCTGTAACCACCATCCCCTTCGGTGTGGAACCCACGGAATACGAACCCGATGAACGCGTCCGGAGCGGCCCGCCCATCTTCTTCCACTTGGGCAGCATGGATTGGCTACCGAACGAGGAAGGTATACGATGGTTGCTGGATGCCGTATGGCCCCTGGTACTGCTGAAGAGACCCGACGCGAAGCTGCACTTGGCCGGTAACAAGATGCCCGAGGACCTGCTGGCCCGCGTGCAAAAGGGGGTCACCATAAAAGGCCGGGTGAAAAGCGCACTCTCCTACATGCGGGACCGCCAAGTAATGGTGGTGCCGCTCTTCTCCGCCGGTGGCATGCGGGTGAAGATCATCGAGGGCATGGCCCTTGGGAAAGTGGTGATCGCAACACCCATCGGTGCGGAGGGGATCGACCATACGGAAGGTTTGGATATCCTGATCGCCCGTAACGCGAATGAATTCGCGGAACACATCATTGCCTTGGATGAAACCCCCGATTACACGCGAATGATCGGCGAGAACGCCCGGAAGTTGGTGAAGGCAAAGTATTCCGATGCCACCTTGGTGCAAGACCTGGTGGCCTTCTATGATCGTGTGCGGAAGAAATGAAGTTGCTCGTACTCCTTTCCAGGGTGCCCTATCCGTTGGAAAAAGGTGATAAGCTGCGTGCTTACCACTTGATCACCAGGCTAGCGAAGAAACACGAAGTGGCACTGTTTTGCTTGAGCGATACCCATACCGATCCGGCGCATATCCAACATCTGGAACAGTTCTGTAGCCACATCGAAGTGGTGCGGATACCGCAGTGGCGCATCGTATTGAAACTGGCCACGGCCGTCTTCTCCAGGCTGCCGTTCCAAGTGACGTACTTCCACCATGCCATTGCGCAGCGCGCGATCGACCGCACGATCGCACGACTGCAACCGGACCATGTACTGTGCCAGCTGGTGCGCACCACGGAATACGTGCGCTACCACTATACATTACTGAAGACCTTGGATTATATGGACACCCTTTCCAAGGGCATGGAACGCCGTACCGAGAATGCGCCGTTCTACTTGCGCCCTTTGTTCCGGACAGAAACGCGCAGGTTGATCCATTATGAGAACCTCATGTTCGACCTGTTCGATAATTCGGTGATCATCAGTTCGCAAGACCGCGAATTCATCTACCATCCGAAACGCGATGCCGTTGCGGTGATCCCCAATGGTGTGGACACCTTGCATTTCGCACCACAAGAGGTACCGGCGAAGTACGACCTGCTCTTTACCGGGAACATGAACTATCCACCGAACATCGACAGTGTGCTTTTTCTGGCCAACCGCGTGCTTCCGCTCGTGCACCGAAAGCGGCCCGGCACCACCTTATTGATCTCCGGTGTGGACCCCAGCAACAGTGTCCGTGATCTGGCACGAACGAACCCGTCCATACTCGTTTCGGGGTGGGTGAAGGACATCCGTACTTCCTATGCTACGGCGCGCATTTTCGTGGCCCCCATGCAGATCGGTACCGGATTGCAGAACAAACTGCTCGAGGCCATGGCCATGCGGATCCCTTGCATCACTTCCTCCTTGGCCAACAATGCCGTTGGAGCGGTTGATGGTGATTCCATACTGATCGGCAACGAACCGGAAGACTATGCGGAACACATTCTCCGGCTGCTGGAGAACCGCGCGGAACGCGACCGGTTGGCAGCGCGTGGACACCAATTCGTACTTGAACAATTCGATTGGGACCGTGCAGCCGATAACTTGGACAGGTTGATCACCGGCACGCCCCCGCATTCTTGATCCACAAGGCACCCCGAGCGCTTCCATAACTTTGCGCCACATGTCAACCGTTACAGAACAGGCTTTCGACACGATCGAAGATGCCATCGCCGATATCCGAAAGGGAAAAGTCGTTATCGTTGTGGACGACGAGGACCGCGAGAACGAAGGTGACTTCGTGACGGCAGCGCGCAACTCGGATCCTGCGACGATCAATTTCATGGCCACCCATGGCCGCGGGCTTATTTGTGCACCATTGACCGAGGAGCGATGCGAGGATCTGGGACTTGACCTGATGGTGCGCGACAACACCGCATTGCACGAAACTCCTTTCACCATCAGTGTGGATGTAAAGGGCCGTGGCACCACTACGGGGATCAGTGCAGCCGACCGATCCAAGACCATGATGGCATTGATCGATCCCGCTACCCGGGCTGATGAATTGGCCCGGCCAGGGCACATCTTTCCGCTAAAAGCGAAGAAGGGTGGTGTACTGCGGCGCACCGGACATACCGAAGCCGCTGTTGATCTGGCCAAACTTGCCGGCTTCGAACCTGCGGGCCTGATCGTGGAGATCATGAACGAGGACGGGACCATGGCCCGTTTGCCGGAGCTGCGCGTGATCGCGAAGAAGTTCGGACTCAAGTTGATCAGTATCGAGGATCTGGTGGCCTATCGAATGCGCACCGAAAGCCTTGTAGAGCGGCAGGTGGATGTGGCCCTGCCCACGATACATGGCGATTTTCGCTTAGTGGCCTTCAAGCAGACCACCACGAACGAAGAGCATTTGGCACTGATCAAAGGAACGTGGGCCAAGGATGAACCTGTCCTTGTTCGGGTACACTCTTCGTGCGTTACCGGCGACATTTTCGGGTCCTGTCGATGTGATTGTGGACCCCAGTTGCACCACGCCATGGACCTGATCGAGCGCGAAGGCAAAGGCGTTATCGTGTACATGCAGCAAGAAGGACGAGGGATCGGTCTGTTGAACAAACTGAAAGCCTATAAACTGCAGGAACAAGGTGCGGATACCGTGGAGGCGAACCTGATGCTGGGCTTCGATATGGATGCACGGGACTACGGTGTTGGAGCACAGATCCTTCACGACCTCGGTGTGCGCAAGATGCGATTGCTCACGAACAACCCACGCAAACGCACAGGTCTGGTGGGCTACGGGTTGGAGATCGTGGAGAACCTGCCGATCGAGATCCCCGCGAACGCACATAACCGGGATTACCTGCTCACCAAGAAGCGCAAAATGGGCCACCAGCTTGGCCTGAAATAGGTAAGGTTGACCATTAAGATCATCGATCAGGTGTTTCGGGGATTTCCTTTCGCTGCCTAAGAATTCAAATGCCGGACGGTTGAGTAGACAATTGGCCTTCATATGTTGACCAGTACCAGATCTAATGCGAACCGGTCGTACGGCACATTGGTGAAGGACTTAGGGTTTGATCTAGTACTCAGAATTCCATTCGGGTATGCGAAAATCCATTGTAATTGCTCGAAGAAGCCCTGTAAGGGCGCAATAGCGGAGCGATGGGTCTTGACCCATCGTAAGGAAACGTGATTCCGTATTGTAAGCCCTGAAGGGGCGAAATAGCAAATGGCACGCCCATCGGACACTATTTCGCCCCTTCAGGGCTTATACCAATTCGCAGTACAGATCCACCCGATCTACTTGCTCTTTTTCCGCATTACTTCTCCGATGAGGTCGTCCCGTAGCTACGGCTACGCAACGACCTCCTCGGATCGTCCTGCGAAAAAATAGCGGCGCATCTTTGGCTGCATCTGTAATGCGAAATGGTATTAGATCCCGTGTGGGGGCATTCAACGATGGGTCAAGACCCATCGCTATGCTATATCGCCCCGCTGGGGCTATGCATCAGGACGCAACGAACCCATTAGGGTAATGCCAATTGGGAGACGACATGCAGCGCTCAGGTTCAATCGAAGTGCCGGTCCCTGGAATCGGGCCTGAAGTTGTTGCGAAGCTTTTGCCACAACTCTCCCAATGTTCGGAATTCCTCGCGGTACACCACCCCGGCCCCTTGCGTAGTGGGGATCTGGTCCGTACGCGTGAGGTTGCGATCGTTGCTCATGCTGAACGCTTTTACGCGCAAACGGCCTTCCGGAGTGAGCAAATATTCCAGCTGGAAATCACCGATCAAGGTGTTGTTCGTATTCGCGGCGGTCTGTGCGCCATACGATACGCCCAAATTGGTGCTCAGCAGCAAGCGCTCATTGAACAACTGGGTGCTCATGGCCACTTCCAACTCGTCCTGGGTAATGTTGTCGCCCGGCCGGTAATTGACGCCCAGATCGAAATCGTTGCTCAACTTCGATAACCAGTTGCTTACTTGGTTGCTCAATAGTTCACTTGTTGTGGTGCCTGCGAAATTCCCACCTGCACTCGGGCTGGCAGTGCCCGTGTAGGTGGGCGGGGCCACAAAACGATTGAGGACGATCAACGCGAACACTTGTCGGTTCAACTCCTGTTCCGTGCTGAGCACACTGTTCACCTGTGTCCTGATGCTTTCATCCACCGTGGGGAGCCGAACTTCGAAACCGATCTCCGGGTTCATCAGTTTGTCGCGCAAGCGCATCACAACATCAACCGGCACGCGTTTCTTGTACGCCTCGTTCTTCTCGAACATGATGTCGTACAACGACGCACGCACTTTGTACAAGGCCCGCAGGTCCAACTGCGCATCGAAGGGGTCGCCGAACCATGCGATGGTTCCACCCGGGATCACCTCGAAGCGCTTGTTGACCACGTTGCGCAAGGTGAACAGATAGTCCCCTTCGCTGACCTCCACCTGACCCTGCATCCGAAAATCACCGGATTGGCTCACGCTCATTTCCATGTCCCCTTGGCCACGCCCCCGCATGATATCGCCCACCGTGGGGTCGAAGATGATCTCGAACCGTGCGTCCGGGGTTACTTCCACTTTCATGTCCAACGTAACCCCGCTCAGGTCCACCACTTGGCCTTCGGTACCTGCGGAGTCGCTGGTCACGAAGCGGACGAAACCGATCTCCGAGACCTCCGTACTGCCGCCCACCGGGAAGTGGATGTCGGTGCCCGTCGCGGTACTCGCGTCCACAACGATATCCAACTGTTGTATGCCCCCGCTCACCTCAATATCACCGGTCGCATAGGCCTTCCCGTAGTAGCTATCGTTGTCCGCCACAGTGGTGTTCATCACCATCAACCGGTCCATGGTACCCCACACGTTGAAGTTCCAATCCTTCAACCCATTGTGGAGAATGGTGCCCCCGATCCGTGCCGTGTGCCCCTCCTCATCGCGAATGGTCACGAGGTCCAACGCGAACATGTCCGGTGCCACCTGCACTTTGTGGGTGAAGCGGTACAGTGTATTGAGGTAGTTGATCCGAAGGCCCGCATCCACCATGTCCAGAGTACCATTCACCAACGGATGCCCGGCAGTACCGGTAACCGTTGCCGTGCCTGTGACCAGGCCTTGGATATCGCTGATCGCACCGGGCAGATAGGGCTCTATGAAGGTGAGGTCGAATTGGTCGAACACGATGTCCATGGCCAGCAAATTGTCGCGCTTGGGTTCCAACCGACCATTGAAATCCAACGCCTTGATCAAACCGCGTTCCACCGTTCCGTTCAATTCCACCACCCCTCTGCTCTCGGACCAACCCGCCGAGAATTTGATATCGCCCACCAACTTGTCTGCCACCTTCACGCTGTCCACGCAGAGGTAGCTGGTCAGGAAAGGTGTCCCGTAAACATCGAACACACGGCCATCACCATTCACACTGCCGGCCACTAATGGACCGCGCACCACGGGTGCCAAATTCTCCAACCGCACTTGGTCCATTTCGAAATCCATGGCCTGTAGTGGATCCTTGGAGAGGACCCCGTGCAGGGAGATCCGCTGGTCTTCATTCCAAAGCACGAGGGAATCGACCGCTACGGTGGTGGAATCGATGGTGATATGTGCCGTACTCGTGCTGTTCCAATTCCCACGACCGAAGTAGAGCTGTGAAGGCAAAAGGTCGAGGTCGATATTCTGCAAGCCACGTACTTCGCCTTGGATATCCAAGTGGCCATTGGTGCCCGCATTGGAATTCTTCCAACCCAAGGCCAACTCAACTTCATCTTGGTAAGCCACACCCGTTGCGGATGTACCAGCGAACCAGGTGCTGTCCCCAATGGTCTGCTTGGTGCTGCGCAATGCGAAAGCCAATACATCGAGCGTCTTGTCCATGATCACCTCCATACTATCGATCACGATGGTGCCATAGCGGACGCGAGGCAAATTGGCAGTAAGGTCGATGTCGAACGACCGGCTGTCCAACGAACCGGACACCGTGCTGCCCGGTCCTATTTCCGTGCCTGGTGCCAACAGGTCCAGTATGGCTTTGCTATCGCCGGTTTCCACTTCGAAGATGAACCATTGTTCGGCCTGATCATAGTTCACGCTCTTTTGCAAAGACGGAAAGACGCTGTACACGGTGTTCGCGGCGAGGTCCAATAAACGAGTTGGCAGGAAGGTACCCTCCACCCGTGCCGTGGCGAAGGTGGCTTCCATCTCCAAGGTGTTCTTGCCATTGGCACGCCCGCTGCGCAGCAACAGGTTGCCGAGATCATGGTCGTTCGGCCCCACGCAATAGGAAATGTCCTGCATGGCCAAGCTGCCCAATAAGCTGTCGGGTGAAAGCCTTCCACTGGCCTGTACGTTCAACTTGAGCGAGTTATAGCCCGGTGTTTTCACAAGGCCCAGTGCCCTAAGGTCCAAGTGGTCCACTCTTGCACTGAAATCCACCACGGGCCATCTTTTGCGTAGATCTGCCAGACCAACGAAGTGCATCCGGATATTCTCATCGTCCGTGTCCAGTTCGCCATTGAACAGATTCTTCTCGAGTCGGCCGTTCGCCGTGATGTTCGTGATCTTCGTTCCGTTCACGGTAAGCATGGGGAATTCCCCTTCCAGATCAGTCTTGAGACCGGTGAAGGTGCGCCCAGTAGCGGAGAGGCGGACGTTGCAAGCCAAGGGCCCCAAGATGCGGGTACCTGCGATGGGGCCCAGATCGAAGCCTTCGGTGAGCACCCGACCCGAAAGCGTGAAGATGTTCTTCAGCGTATCGCGTTCGTAGGAAATGTCGGTCTTTACGGAACCCAATTTGGTGCGCGTTCTTCCATAAGCGGTAAAAGCCCGCGTAAAGCCCGTGAAGTTGCCCGCAAAATTGATCGTACCCAATTCCGCGATCTCCTTAGGTAAGACCAAGGTGGCCCCGGAAGTGAACGGTGGCAAGGGGATATCGTTCAGGTCCTTATGATCGGTACTTAGCTCATCAATGTTCAACACCATGAAGGTATTGGCGATGTCCGGCAACCCACTGAACTCCGCATTGCCCGTGAACCATGAATGGCTGCCGAAGGTCACGGACAATCCGAAGCCCTTCAACTCGGCCAATGTGCCCCGCATGCGTCCACGTATCCCGATCGGATATTGGACACCTTCAAGCTCCGGTGCGAACATGGAAATGTCCCTGAAGTCCAAGTTGGCGCTATCCAGTTGAAGTTTCATGGTCACCTTCCGATCGAATTCCATGTAGTCCGCCCAGCTTTCCGTTACCATGGCGAATTGTCCATTGGCATTGGATCCACCGCTACGCAATTCCATGTCGGCAATGGTGATACCGCGTGGAGACACATGGACGAGACCGCTCAGTTCCTTTATATCAAAGCCGCTGCGTTCCGTCAGTTCCAATGCCTTCAATTGGGCTTGTATGGAATCTCCCGCAAAGGCGAAGCCCGTGCCTGCCACCGTGGCGTGCGTGATGTTGATGTGCTTGAAATCCACACCAAAGGGGATCGGTTCCGTATTGCGATCGATGAACGAATAGTGGAATTCATGGATGTCGAATCGCTTCACCTTGATCTGCCATGCGGCACCTGAGCTGGTGGTGTCTTCACTGGCCAACTTGTCCAACAGCAAGGTGAGGTTGCTCTTGGTGCCGCCCAATGGAGTTGTCATGGCGAAGCGCGCCGAATGTAGATGTACGCCTCCGACCTGTATGACCTGTGCCCGTGGATGGATCCGCAACGCTTTCACACGCAGTTCACCGGCAGCGATCAAGGTGTCGCCTTCCAGATCGGCAATGAACACATCGCCCAAAACCATCTCCCCACGTGGGCTGATCATAACGCTGCCTACGCGCACTTCGGTCCCCAATTGTTCCGTGGCCCAATGGCCGAACCAGTGCACCACTTTCGTTTGGACCGGTGGCCATAGCAACAGTAGCGCACCGATCACCCCGACAAATACAAGCACGAGCAAGGCAATCGCGGCCCAACGCAATACGCGCTTTGTTCCACGCCATGCAGATCGGAATATGCCCCCTATCGTCAAGTCGAACGTAGTTTTGCCGCTTCCTTATGCAAGGACCGGACCTAATACCGCCTCGCAACAAATCACCGTCCAATTTACTCGCTCTTTTTCACCAATGCTTCTCCAGAAAAAAGGATCCCGTAGCTCCGGCTATGCAACCCTTTTTCCGTATCGCCTTGGTAAAAAATAGCTTCGCACCTTTAGCCGGTCCTTTATTACGAAGCGGTATAAGTTCCCAAAAGTAGCCAGCCGTTGTCTTCGACCCCGATCGATCTCGTCGCACTCGTAAAGAAGGAACCGTGAATACTTCGACACTTCGGCAAGCTCAGCACATCGCCTCGCTCAGCAGAACTGGACGGAAATGAAATCGACCTATGTTTCTCCGCTACAGGGCTGCACATTCGTAAAACAACTAAGGGAAAAACTCAAGCTCATCCCGATGGACCCAACATCCGGAGAAGCCCTGAAAGGGCACAATAGCAAAGCGATGGGTCTTGACCCATCGACTAATTCGTTGATGGATCTTCAAGCCCTGAAGGGGCGCAATAATTCGACCCTTCGTCAGGCTCAGGACAAAGCAATCTCAACACAACGTAATGGGTCTGACAGCAATCCCAATTTTGACGAAATTTCTAGTGGAAACTATTTCGCCCTTTCAGGGCTTGGATCCTTAGTGATCCATCCAACGATGGGTCAAGACCCATCGTTTTACTATATCGCCCCGCTGGGGCTGTTAGACCGTGGTCGGCATATTCTCCGGTATAGGCCAATACGTGCGGAACTGCGAGAATTGATCGAAGAATTTTGAACGGTCCTTTACCTAACGACCGCCCCGAACCCTTTCTATGTTAAACCCCGATAGCCCTGCCCCGATCATCCTTGGTATTGAAAGTTCGTGTGACGAGACCGCTGCTGCCGTGCTGGTGAACGGCGAGGTGCGCAGCAATGTGATCGCCGGGCAGGATGTACACCGACTTTGGGGCGGCGTGGTACCCGAATTGGCAAGCCGAGCGCATCAGGAGAACATCGTTCCCGTAGTGGCCGAAGCCCTGAAGAACGCTGGAGTAACCAAGGAAGAATTGCACGGGGTCGCAGTGACCAACGGCCCCGGATTGATGGGGGCACTGCTGGTGGGCACTTGTTTCGCACGTTCCATGGCGCAGGCGCTGAATGTGCCACTTTTGGCCGTGAACCACATGCAGGCCCATGTTTTGGCGCATTTCATTCAAGATGGAACGGACCGCACACCACCTGAATTCCCCTTCCTGAACCTGACCGTGAGCGGTGGGCATACCCTGATCGTGCTGGTGCGCTCGCCGCTGGACATGGAGGTATTGGGCACCACGGTGGACGATGCCGCCGGTGAAGCTTTCGACAAAGGGGCCAAGGTGTTGGGACTCCCCTATCCCGGCGGGCCGCTGATCGACCAACATGCCAATGACGGCGATCCGAAGAAGTTCAAACTACCGAACCCGCAGATCCCCGGACTGGACATGAGCTTCAGTGGGGTTAAGACAGCCTTTAACGGACTGGTGCGCATGGGCACGGTCAAAGACCCCGCTTTCGTGGAACGCGAACGTGCCAACCTGTGTGCGTCGTTGCAGCAATGCATCGTGGATATCCTCTTACAAAAGCTGAGCAAGGCGGGTCACAGCCATTCCATACCGCGGATCGCTATTTCCGGAGGAGTAAGCGCCAACAGTGCCCTACGCGAACAAGTACAACAGCTGGCCGATCGCGAAGGATGGACCGTACACATTCCACCCCTTTCCTATTGCACGGACAATGGAGCGATGATCGCGATGGCGGGGCATTTTCTGTTTCTGGCGGGGCAGTTTGCGCCGTTGGATGTGGTGCCCTATGCTAGGTAGCGAAGACCCAATTCACAAGATACAAGGGAAAAAGTCAGAAGTGCGCTTCGGACCCACCTTCCTATTTCCGGAACGCAAATTGCCATGCCCATGCTCTACCGCTATGTTCCGCAAAGCAACTCATACACCAACGGTACGTCCAACGAATTACATGGACGCTGCTGCCGTGATCGCTGTTCTTCCGTGGCAGGTGGAACCGCTTGGCGGTAGCAGTTACCTTTGCAACCTGCGCATGCGCACCTCCAGAACCGCTTTTCCCTTATCGTTGTTGGGCATCCTGCTATTTGTAGGGGGCTTGCTCGTTGGTGGTGACAGCGCCGCGCAGAACGCTCGCAGGCTGGTGCTGCAAGGGGATTCGCTACTTCAGCTGGAGAAGCCGCAACGGGCCATTGACCTTTACGATCAAGCCATTAAGCTGGAACCCGATGCGGACAACTACCTCGCACGTGCGAAGGCGTGGTTCGCCATGGACCGCATGGATCGCTTTTTGCAAGATGTGGAGTTCGCATTGCGGAAGGACAGCACCAATGCCAATGCGAATTATCAACGGGCCTTCTATTCCCTGCGTGCCGAAGATCCTGTGCGTGCCGAGGCGTTCGCGACCAAGGCGATCGATCTGGCCACCGCACAGTACCTGAAGCAAAAGGCGTACATCGTTCGTGGACAAGCCCGAGGTGAATTGAAGCAGAACCATGGCGCGATAGAAGATCTCGAAAAGGGCATTGATGGGAAACCGAGCGACCCCGACATATTGCGTGTGCTTGCCCGGTTGTACGACCAAGCCGGTCGCCATGCCGATGCGTTGACCATGCTGGAGAAACTATGTGTGCTGGAACCTTATGATGTAGGCCATTGGAGCAACCGCGGTTTCGAGTTGACCATGTTGGAACGCTATGATGAAGCCCTGGCCATGATCGAAGCAGCCTTGGGGATCGACAAGGACGAACCCGTGGCACTTAGCAACCGGGCCTTCCTCTACATGCAAATGAACAAGGACAAGGAAGCATGGAATGATGTGGAAAAGAGCCTCCGCTTCTACCCTGCCAATGCCTTCGCCTTACGAACCCGAGCCATGTTGCGGATCCGCCGTGGTGATCGGGAGAAGGCGTGCGAAGACCTTATCCTCTCGAAAGCCCTTGGCGGCGTGCTGGACGTGGATTCGCTATTGAAGGAGAATTGCGAGACAACGCAGGAGCCGAAGAAGAAGTAGGTAAGGCACGAGTCACAAGACCCAAGTCACAAGACTCAAGTTGAAGGAAGTGAAGTCCCGTGATGCGGGAGCATTAGTTCAATAATTGGGCAATTGCACTTAGCCTTCGCCTACTCCACTACCACCAACCGTTCTACTAGCACTTGTCCTGCTTTGGTGGTTGCTTTTACGAAGTAGGTTCCCGCAGGCAGCTCCAGATCCAACGTTCGTAGGTCACCGGTCATGCGCATAACGGGACCCAGATGGCGACCCAAGGCATCGATCACCCGTATTGATATTCCTCCCACGACGGATACAGTGATCCGGTTGGTTGCCGGATTGGGCCAGATGTGCATGCCCGCTGTGTTGTTGTAAGTCGCAATGCCCGTGTTGGCCTCTGGAGAGAGTTCAAAGCCATCCAAACCACCTTCCACCAAATGTCCCGGATCATCGTCGGCGATCTGGACAAGGAAGCGCATAGTGGCACTTGGCACCATATGGTCGCCGATGCGAATGTTGTTGAACCTCCACAATGACATCGGGCTGTTCTGGTCAAACGTTCTGATGGGAACTGTATCGCTTCCGTTGGTGAGCGAGATGCTCATTTCGTCGTTGGGCGTCCCTTGCCCACCATCATTGAAGAACCACGACTGAAAGCGAACATGCGGATCGGCCATTCCCGTGGCATCGAATATCGGGGAGGTGAGCAAGGTGCCTCCATCATCCACGTCATCGGTCCCTGCTTCGCCGCCGCCGTTGCCCGTTACATAGGCTTGATCACTGCAATCATTCGGGATATCCACGCCGGGGTTACTGGGCGTACCACTTAGGAAAGTGCCCACGGGTTCACCACGTACCCATGCACCGCGCGATGCCGTTGAAACCACTTGCCAGCCTAGGTCCATGGCGAAGTCATCGGCGTAACCTGCCTCCAATTCCACGATATTACCAGTGCTTCCGGCACCATCCACGGTTATGGGCAACGGACAAGCCGTATGCCAGCCCCATTTACCAGCGAGCACGGCATAGATCCCATCATACACCGTTGGAAAGGCGAAATTCCCGTCCGCATCCGTGGTCGTGTTGAAGTTGTATGCATTGCTCTTCAATAGGACCACTGCACCTTCCACCGGTGTCCCTGTTCCCAACTCAAGCACGGTACCACTCACCGGATAGTTCGGCAATGGGTCCAATGCAATGTCAAGCAAGGTGACTTCACCATTCACCAATACCACCCCCCCCACGGTCGTAGGATAGTAGCCGGGGGCGCTCACTGTTACGTTGTACGTACCACCAGTGGACCAGCCCGTTCCATAAACCCCATCGAAGGTCGTTAGGTCGAAGGCATTGGTGGTGGCTATGGAGACCGTAGCCTGCGCAACAGGTGCGTTGCTGCCGGAATTCGTTATGTTCCCTTCCAACCAACAAGCGCGCACGTATGTTGGGTCCAGCACGAACAAGCCTTCTTCAATGTCAGAAATGATCAAGCGGCCACTGCTGAAGAACGGATATACGCCCCATGCCCCAAAGAAACCACCTCCCACGAACGGCGATGTGTCATAATTGCCAACTTCCACCATGTTGTCCGGGCGGGTCACATCATAGATCGTTACGCCGTATGTGTAATAGCTCTGCACGACGTGGTGGCTCGGCAGCCAGTAGGTGTTATGCGGGATCGCGTCGGATCCGGGGTCGCTCTGCAGCCTGTCCAGGAATTGGATGTCCGTGGGGTCGCTGATGTCGTATGATCCCACGTAGGAATTGTCCCGCTCGTCGGTGGTGTACAAATGATCACCGCTGTCGTCCAGCCACACGTTGTGGGTGAAGTTGCTCGGTGTGGTCTGTGTGCCCAGCAGTACCGGGGCTGTTGGATCGGATACATCAACGATGGAAAAGAAGCCGTTGTAGATGTGCCCTGCGTAAAGGGTGTCGCCCCGCGCATAGCCGTCGTGTACATAGATCGGGTCGTATTCGCCTACACGCACCGGTACGTTCGGGTCCTGCGTAAGATCGTACATGATCACGCCACCGTTCCCTTCGTTGGAACCGAACAAGTAAAGTCGTCCATTTTCATCAATGAAGAGGGCATGGGAAGTGGTCCATTCGGGATCGTTGTAAACGGTCGTGGATAGCGCCGTGCTTTGCGGCAGTGGGGAAAGGTCCACAATGGTGAGTCCGCCGTTCTCCGCCTCCGTGGTAATGTAAGCATGGTCTTCCCACACCTTGATCTCCCGCCAAATGGATGCGGGCCCTTCAAAGAAGTAGATCTCCTGCGGGTTGGCCGGATCGCTCAGATCCACCACCGAGATACCGCCGGGTTCACCACCTCCATTGCCGTTGACCCCTACCAAGACATACTCATTCCCTTCCTCATCCGTGTAACCCCACAGGTTGCTGAGATCACTGTTGTGCAGGTTTTGGTAGCTCAATTGGCCTACTAGGGTGATGTTCGTTTGAGCATTGAGGGATACGCTTAAGGCCAAGGCCACGGCGCAAACGGACAACGCTGCCCGCAATTCGGAAATGTACATGGCTGCAAGGTAGATAGGCTTCGTAGACCGGAGATACCCTATGGATATAAATCTTCCGTGCATCCTTGGTTCCTAGACCTTTGTACGCGTGCGGTTGGCCTTCAACTTGACGAAATATCAGTTCCGGATCTTCATCGTCGATCGCCTACCTTCCGACCGCATTATTCCGAAACATCATGAAGAATTTCCTTACGCTGCTGGTCTTCGCTTTGGTTACTTTACCAACGCTATTCGCCCAAGAAGACACGATCCGGGTACACACCCTTACCTACGATTCCATTACCGCAAGGCGCGGCACATGGCTCTTCCCGGATGCGGGCCACACTTATCGCAAGGTATTGATGCACCACACCCTCAAATGCAGTGCCCTTACCACCCAAGACCAATATGCGTGTGGTGAGTGGGATTACCTCACCTATGATCAAGTGCATCGGCATACGGGCCTGTTGGATTCTGCGGCACTAACCCACCCCTTTTTCCTCGTGGGCGCAGCCGCTCCGGACAGTGTGGACAGGATCGATCAACCGGCGCTTTCCCAGGTTACTCGTGCTGATCTACGGTCCGTATTGGTCGTGGGAAGCTCTGAAAGTTTAGCAACACTTGGTACCGGTAGCGCGGTGGACGCTTCCATATTCGAGCCTATAAATGAACGGACACGATCACAATTCAATTTCACTGCTGCGGAGCTGTCCACAGCGGGCATGGTTGCCGATACGCCGATCAACCAAGTACGCATGGCCTTGTCGCAGGCTAGCGGCAGTTCGCGGATCACAGTGCGGCTGAAGAACGGCAGCTATGCTGGAGGGCCTTTTGAAGGAACGGACCTGACCACCGTGTATGACCGGGTCACGGACCTGGAGAACGAACTTCTACTTTCTTTCCATACCCCATTCATTTGGGATGGGACAAGCGACCTGACCATGGACCTTGCCGTGGAACAAGTCGGCACCAGTGCGAGTGCGATCCTGCTGGGCACGGAGGATCCCACAAACTCCGGGGCGCAACAACTGGCCTACGATGGGTATTTGGACCTGAAGGATGACATTCTCAGCACCGATGCAATGCCACTTTCCACACTTGGCGATGCGATCACCATTACGTTCAGGGTATTCGGGGCCGATGTACTTCCGGTGAACAATTCCTTTCTGGAGGCGCTCGATGCGAACGGCCGCCGGATCCTCAACATCCACCTGCCATGGAGCGATGGGCGCGTGTATTGGGACGCCGGCAACGATGGAACAGGGTTCGACCGCATTGACAAAGCTGCGACAAGCTCCCAGATCAAAGGCCAATGGAACAATTGGGCCTTCATGAAGAATGTTTCCACCGGCACCATGAAGATCTATTTGAACGGTGCTCTCTGGCACACAGGCACCGGAAAAACGAAAGCCCTTGCTGGGATCACCAAGTTGCGATTCGCTTCCGATGCGGGAGAGAACAGCTCCTATCCCGGGCTTGTGGACGACATCAACGTCTTCAATGCCGAAGTGCCCGCTGCGGTCATTGCTGATCGGCATGCGCGCGAAATGACAGACCAGCACCCGAACCATGCCGATCTGCTCTACAGTTTCAATTTCAATGAAATGGGCAATGACCCATCCGCGATCAATGAAGTAAACCCTTCGGCACCAGCCTGGCTCATGGGCACCGTGCGAAGGGACCGTTCTGCCGCAGCCGACCTTCGCTGGAGCTTCGGACAAACCACTTTCCGGCCGAACGTGACCTTTGTACAAGGCGACCATACGTTGGTCGTGGATACTGTAATGGTGACCACCGATCGGCCAGGCCCACAGCTCAGCATTGTTGATTTTGCAGTGCAAGGCAATGCAAGCGTTCCTGTGGATACGATCTTCGGAGCACTCGGTGGATGGACCTACAGTATCGATCAGGATGGAAACGCCACCGACAGCAGCTACGTGGGTGGTATCGTGCACTACAACGATACACTGGACTACTACGGAGAACCATTCGAAGTAGTGGATAATTATGAGATCGGTCGATTCATAACCCCATATGGGATCGGCCTCAGTTTAGGAACCCAGGGATTCCGCTGGACCTACGATGTGACCGACTATCAATGGCTCTTGCATGATAGCGTGGAGCTGAGCGCCGGCAACCAACAGGAACTGATCGACCTTGAATTTGAAATGATCGAAGGCACATCGCCCCGCACCGTTCTTCAACACCAACGCCCGTGGGGCCAATGGGCCAGCAACAGCTATGCGGATCTGGACAACGATGTGAAGATGCCACCTGTTACCGTGGACTTGGACCCGAACGCTGCACAATGGAGCCTTCGCACACGCCTTACCGGACACGGGCACAACAGCAATACCGGAAATTATCCGCATTGCTGCGAGTGGAAGGACAACACCCATTTCCTGCGCGCCAATGGAATGCAGGTGGACCAATGGCATATTTGGCAAACCAATGATTGCGCCACCAATCCGGTGTACCCCCAAGGTGGCACATGGCCGGGCAGCAGGGAAGGTTGGTGCCCAGGCGATGTGGTGAAGGACCATGCCGTGGAACTTACCCCGTACGTTTCAGGCAACACCATTGAATTGGATTACGACATTACTCCGGTACCCGCCAGCAACCAAGGCATGGGTGGTGGCAACTACGTGATGAACATGGACCTCTTCGAGTTCAGCGCACCGGCTTTTGATGTGGATGCCGAAGTGTATGAAGTATTGCGCCCCAGCAATACAGACTATAACAGACGCGACAATCCGATCTGTTACGACCCACTGGTGATACTGCGCAATGCCGGTGGAAATGACCTTACCTCCGTGACCTTTACATACGGCGTTTCCGGCGGCACTCCTCTGTCCCATACTTGGACCGGCTTGCTCAAGCACATGGAAACGGTTGCCGTGACCTTACCGGTGAACGATCTGGCTTTCTGGGTCGGAGATCAAGCATCCATTTTCACTGTTACCACCAGCGCACCCAATGGCGGTGCCGATGCCCATGCTGCGAATGACAGCTACCACAGCCCATTCACCCTGCCCGTGCTCTACCAACATGATGTGGTATTGGAGTACAAGACGAACAACAGGCCCAATGAGAACAGCGTGACCGTAAAGCGGATCGATGGCAGTGTGCTGCTCTCAAGAGGATCCCATGTGGCCAATACGATCTACAGGGATACCTTGCACGTTACCGATGGTTGCTACACCTTCGAAATGCTCGATTCCGGGAACGACGGCCTCTCCTATTGGGCAGATACCGGGGCTGGTACCGGCTATTGCAAGTTGAAGAAAACCAATGGCGTAACGCTCAAGAGCTTTGAAGCGGAATTTGGCCACTCCATCAAATTCGCATTCTCTGTTGGACTTACCGTGGGGTTGAACGAAGTGGCGGAAGAGATCGGGTTGAACGCGTTCCCGAATCCTGGTAATGGTCTTTTTACACTGGACCTACATGGCATACAAGGCTCCACGCGCATGGTGGTTATGGATGCCACGGGCAAGATCGTCGAGACGCAACGCATGGAGCTACACGGTGCCGACCGCAGGCATTTGGACCTGAGTGCCCAAGCGAATGGCCTCTATCAAGTGCGACTGGAACACGAGCGCGGCGTAGAGCTATTGCGGTTGATGAAGCAGTGATGGAACGGTGCTATGTTTGGTCCGCACAATGGATGAGAATGGAAACCATCGGATCACTTCGTTGAAGGAGTTCTTTCCCTACTACCTGAAGGAGCACCAGAACGCGACCAGCCGGAAACTGCATTTCATCGGCACCTTGCTTATTGGGCTTTGGATACTTCTGGCATGCATAACCGGGAATGCACTTTGGTTGGGCCTTGTTCCGATAGGCGGTTACGGTTTCGCGTGGGTGGGCCACGCCTTCTTCGAGCGTAACAAACCGGCCACATTCCAATACCCATTGTACAGTTTGGCCAGTGACTTCATTTTGTTCTGGCTTCTATTATCCGGAAAGGAGAAGTTCAATCCTTGAACCACTCTAGCAGCCAAAACCCATACAGCCATGCCGATCCGTATGACCGATGATCAGAATAAGGGACGTTCAAGTCAACGACCCAGTGGCGGCGGCGGTATGCGGGGCGGTGGTGGCGGTGGCATCTTAGGCGCACTGGCCCCTATGTTGATCAGTTTGCTGATGAAGAAACCCAAGCTTTTGATCGTGGTGCTGATCGTGGGTGCCGTATTTTATTTCATGAGCGGCAGTGAAGGGTGTGCCGGTGGCGGTGGGAACATAGCCAGCCAAGTGCTGCAATTGGCAACAGGTGCTTCCTTCAGCCCGGAGCTTTATGAAAAGACCGAGGTGTTCGAACCCTTGGCGGACAATGTGAACTCGCCTTTGCCGGAGAAAGTCTCGCTACAACAGTTCGCGCCACAACGCCGCAACCAAGGCCAACAAGGCAGTTGTGTGGCATGGGCCAGCGCGTATGCGGCGCGGACGATCGTGCAAGCAAAGGCCACCGAACAAGCTCCTGATCAAGCAGCCTTCAGCCCGAGCTACCTGTACAACCAGATCAAGATCGATAACAGTGATTGCCAAGGCAGCTATATCCAACGCGCCATGGAATACATGCAAGAAGGCGGTGTGTTACCCTTCAGCCAGTTCGCTTACACCGATGAAGGTTGCAGCAAACAGCCCTCGGCCGATGAGAAGCAGCGTGCAGAACAATTCAGGATCAAAGGCTACCAACGTCTTAGCAGTGGTGATGCCCCTGATAGCCCCACCGACATGCTCGCGATGAAACAACAGTTGGCACAAGGCAGCCCAGTTGTTATCGGTATGATGGTCGGCGGATCCTTCATGCAGGACATGGCCGGGCAAGAGGAATGGACCCCTAACAGGGACGACTACAACATGCGCGGATTCGGCGGACATGCCATGTGTGTGATCGGCTACGACGATTTCAAATTCGGGAAGAAAGGGGGTTTCCAGCTCATGAATTCCTGGGGCCCGGATTGGGGCAAGAACGGGATCGCGTGGATGAGCTATGAGGACTTTGCCTACTTCAACAAAGAAGCGTATTCCGTTTACCCCCAAGGCGAGGGCGTCGATGTGAGGCCATCGACCTTCAACATCTCCTTCGGCCTGCAGTTGGTGGATGCCGAAGGAAACCCGACCGGTGAGCACATCGCCTTGCGCAACACGGGCGGCCGCATTTTCCGAACACAACAACCGGTGCCAAAGGGTACACGGTTCAAGGTGGAAGTGACCAACAACAGCGAATGCTATCTCTATTGTTTCGGTGAAGAGACCGACGGCAGCACCTACATACTATTCCCTAACACGGAGAAACATTCACCCTACTGTGGCATAACCGGTACGCGCCTTTTCCCCAGCGATCAGAGCATGACCATTGATGATGTAGGCACCACCGATGTGATGGCGATCATCGTTTACAACCAAGCCGTGGACTTCAAAAAGATCGATGCAGCGTTGAAGGCTTCTTCAGCAAAAGGACTCGACGGGCGACTGACAGCGACAATGGGCAACGAACTGCTTGATCCTGGTTCCTTGGAATACACCCAAGGCGCCACGTTCGGTATTAGTGGTCCTGCGGATCGCGCTGCGATGGCCGTGGTGATCGAGATCGAGAAGAAGTAGGTGGAAGAAGGGTGAGGAGGCGAAGAAGTGAGGAAGTGAACCCCGGCTCGTAGGGCGTGACAAGTGAGGAAGTTAAGGTCAACCCACCACAACCGCACGCAGATCATGCTCCTGAGCCTCGGTGATACGGACCATGGCAAAGTCGCCGATGCGCAGATGCACTGGACCGTTCGCATCCATTTTAGGGATCAAGACCTCGTTGTCCACTTCTGGTGAATCGAATTCCGAACGGGCGATCCAATGGTCGCCTTCGGCCTTGTCCACAAGCACCTTGAACTCCTTCCCTACTTTCAGTTGGTTCAGTTCCAAACTGATGCCCCCTTGCAGTTCCATTATCTCCTGGGCACGTAATTGCTTCAACTCTTCCGGCACATCATCGGCCATGGTGTGGGCGTGGGTGTCCTCTTCGTGGCTGTACGTGAAGGCGCCCAAGCGATCGAAGCGCATCCGTTCGATCCACGCCAGATTGTCCGCGTGGTCCGCTTCCGTTTCACCGGGAAAACCAGCGATCAGTGTTGTGCGTATCGCGATGCCGGGCACTTTGTCCCGGATGGTATCCACGAGCGCTTCCGTCTTTTCCTGTGTTATGCCCCGGCGCATTCGTTTCAGCATGTTGGTGCTGCCATGCTGCAAGGGCATGTCCAAGTAGTTGCAGATGTTGGGACGGTCCCGCATCACATCCAAAATGTCCATTGGGAACCCACTTGGGAAGGCATAGTGCAACCGGATCCAATCGATCCCTTCCACATCGCTCAACTTCGCGAGCAACTCGCTCAGATTCCTCTTCTTGTAAAGATCCAACCCGTAGTAGGTAAGGTCTTGGCCGATGAGGATCAGTTCCCGCACGCCCTTGGCCGCCAACCCTTTTGCATTGGCCACCAATTGATCCATCGGAGTGCTTATGTGTTCGCCACGCATCAACGGAATTGCGCAGAAACTGCATTTGCGATCACAACCCTCGCTGATCTTGAAGTAGGCGAAGTGTGCCGGTGTGGTCAACAACCGCTCCCCTACCAGTTCATGCTTGTAATCGGCCTTCAAGGTCTTTAGCAACCGTGGTAGGTCCCGTGTACCGAACCAAGAATCCACCTGGGGTATCTCGGCCTTGAGCTCCGGTCCATAACGCTGGCTCAAGCAACCGGTCACATAAACCTTTTCCACTTTCCCTTGGTCTTTGGCCTTGGCCCAACTCAGTATCGTATCAATGCTTTCCTGCTTGGCATTGTCTATGAAACCGCACGTGTTGATCACCACCACGTTGTGGTCGCCACGATCACTTTCATGTTCAACTTCGATGGAATTCGCCTTGAGCTGCGCCATCAGTACTTCGCTATCGAAGGTATTCTTGGAGCAGCCCAGGGTGATCACATTCACCTTGGTGGCCTTGAGGGTACGTGCTTTCATGCTTCAACTTTTGAACAAAGCTTCCACGAAAGCCCGCTTGTCGAACACTTGCAAGTGCTCCATGCCTTCTCCAACGCCAAGGTATTTGATCGGGATCCCGAACTGTTCACTGATGCCGATCGCCACACCACCTTTGGCGGTGCCGTCCAATTTGGTCAATGCCAAAGCCGTGACATCCGTGGCCTTCGTGAATTGACGAGCTTGTTCTATCGCATTCTGGCCCGTGTTGGCATCAAGGACCAGGAGCACTTCGTGCGGTGCATCGGGGATCACCTTGCGCATGACGTTGCGCACCTTGGTGAGTTCGTTCATCAGCCCCACCTTGTTGTGCAGTCGCCCCGCGGTGTCTATGATCACCACATCGGCTCCTTTCGACTTGGCACTTTGCACGGTATCGAAGGCGACCGCTGCCGGATCTGCACCCATACCTTGTTGTACCAAGGGCACACCGACCCGTTCACTCCAGATCCGGAGTTGGTCCACGGCTGCAGCCCTGAAGGTATCTGCCGCACCCAAGACAACGGACCGTCCCTCTGCCTTGAATGCGTATGCGAGCTTTCCGATCGTCGTTGTCTTTCCCACGCCATTCACGCCCACCACCATGATCACATAAGGCTTGATCGACGGGTCCACAGGTGCCGGGTCCTTCATTAATGCCACGATCTCTTCCTGAAGGATGTTGTTCAGCTCTGCCGTACCCACGTACTTATCCCGCGCCACCCGCTGCTCAATGTTCTCAATGATCCGCAGGGTCGTTTCCACCCCTACATCACTGCTTACCAGCACTTCTTCAAGATTGTCAAGCACCTCTGCATCCACGCTGCTCTTACCGGCAATGGCCCTTGAAAGTTTGCCGAAAAGACCCTCACGAGACCGCTCAAGACCCTTGTCCAGGTCCGCTTTGGCGACCACTTCCTGCGTCGCTTCCTTCTTCTTACCGAATAATCCGAACAATGCCATGTATTGATAAGGGCCCTAACTGGGAAAAGGCCTTCCCGAATTTTCGGAACGGCCTTTTCTAAGGAACGTTGGAATGGGATTACTTGCCGGCAAGCGTCTTCTCCGCCTCATCGGAGGGAACGACCTGCTCCACGAACGAGTAACCGCCCGTTTCGGACTTCTTTACCATGCGGATCACTTTCGTGAACGTCTTCGCATCGGCCTTCTTAAGGGTAGCAACGGTTTTCTTTGCCATCTTACTTGATCTCTTTGTGAACGGTCATCTTGCGCATGATGGGGTTGTATTTCTTCAACTCCATGCGCTCGGTGGTGTTCTTCCGGTTCTTGGTGGTGATGTAACGTGATGTTCCAGATAAGCCCGAGGTCTTATGCTCGGTACACTCCATGATCACTTGTACGCGGTTGCCTTTCTTCGCCATGACTGGGCTTTATTGATCCCCAACCAATTGGCAGAGGGGCCGCAAAAGTAGGATCTTTTTCTGATATGGACAAATGGCGGAGGGGAATGTGAAAATGAAGGGAATTAAGCGAATGTGAGGAGAACCAACTCACTCGGCCATTACTGCCTCGATCTCCTCCGCCTTTCTGGGTGAACCGACGGACAAGTTGATAGGATCGCCTTCGGTGACCAGAATGTCATCCTCGATGCGCACCCCAATGCCCCACCACCTTGGATCACACGGACTGCCCTTCGCTATGTAGATGCCCGGCTCCACCGTGATCACGTTGCCTGCCACCAATGGGCCGTATGATCCGGCATCATGCACGTCCAATCCCAAATAATGACTTGTGCCGTGCATGAAGTACTTCCGCACATCCCCTTCGTCCTGGATAATGTCCAGTTCCTTTAGTCCTTTGGCAATGATCGCAGTGGCCGCGTTGTGCGCCGCGCGGAACGGCTTTCCGGCGCGTACTTCCCGTATGCCTGCTTCCTGTGCAGCCAAGACCAGGTCGTAGATCTTCCGTTGGTCGGGGGTGAACTTGCCGTTCGCGGGAAGGGTTCGCGTCACATCAGCCGTGTAACCATGGTACTCGGCACCAATGTCGCTAACGAGCAGGTCCCCGGACCCTAAGGTGCGGCGATTCGTTACGTAGTGCAATACACAACTGTGCGGCCCACCTCCTTGAATGCTGGGAAAGCCTTCATGTTCAGCACCGTTCATCTTGAACACGTATTCCACAATGGCCTCTGTTTGGTACTCGGTCATCTCAGGCCGCAACTTGCGCATCAATTCATTCTGTGCCTCACAAGTGATTTCAATGGCCCTGCGCATCAGTGCCAATTCTTCGGGCAATTTCACTTCCCGCAATTCGGCCATCCAACGGTCCAAGGTCTCTTGTTCCCGCTGGGTTCCCGGGGGAAGTGATCCCATTACCCGATCCATAAGGTCGGCCAGGTCTGCGGAATCATGTGGGTCCCGCAACAAATTCTCCTTGGTGCTGCGGATGTAGATCTCGTCTTTCTCCTTCCAAGGAAGTGTATCGCTCATGAAATCCTCGCCAGAAATGGCTTTTCCCAAGCCCAGTAACTCTACGGCGCCTGCTGTCCCTGTTCGGTGTCCGTCCCATATTTCACGACCGGGATCCCGGTCTCGCAGGACAAGCAGTTCACTGTATGACCCATCTGTGAACACACGCGGCTCCTTGAAGACGAAAAGGACGGCATCCGGCTCTCGAAGTCCAGTGAGGTAGTAGAAGTCGGGGTCCTGATGATACTCGAAATCCACATCGTTACTGCGGTTGCGCACCGGGTTGGCGAAGAACACTGCGACTCCCCCTTTGGGCAACAATGCCCGTAAGGCTTCCCTTCGCCCACGGTGGAATTCTGCGCTGAGCAGGTCATTGTCATACACCCCGTGAACGTCATCATCCAGCCGAAGGGTCGGTTGTTCTTGGGCCACTAAGCAGATCGGCAGTAACAGGACGAAAAGGAATGTCTTGCGTAGGGTCATGTCCAAAAGTAGAAGGCGCCGGGTGAAACTCGTTCACCCGGCGCCTTCCAAGATCATGCCGAACGGTTTATCCGTTGTAGAAACCTTTCTCTTTTGCAGTTTTCAATGCTGCAGCGATACCGTTCTTGTTGATGGTGCGCATACCATTCACGCTCACGCGCAGCTTCACCCACTTGTTCTCTTCGGGAATGAAGAATTTGCGGTCCTGTAGATTAGGCGCAAACGTGCGACGTGTCTTGATATTCGAGTGGGACACGGTGTTGCCGGTGATGACGTGCTTACCGGTTATCTGACAAACCTTGGACATGGCGTTGTGGGGTATTACGGGGCGCGAAGGTAGGATCTTTTGATGAAATGGTGAAATGTGTTCAATTCACCGCTTCTTGGCATCAAAGAAGAAACCGTGTCCCGCATGGGGCTGCGGGAGAACGTGAATAAACGGAAATAGGATCTTCCTGTTTACAGGTTCATTCACATCATCCCGTGGCCCATAGTGGAACAAGGATGACGAAATGCGGGTTGGTCCTTGCGGAACGAACCCACGGGAACGGTAACGTAAGACGAGTTCGACACGAAATATGCGCCCTTGTTTGTTTGTGGCCTGGTTGAAGCCAATGCCATTCAACCCTGATCCGATAGTCTCTTCCGCAGCATATCCAACGAAGCAAGGGCACTGCGCTGGATAACGGCACCGCGACTTCCTATGAAGTGTTCGCACTTGCTCCGCACGCCATCCGGGCCGGCCACGGCGATCCATACCGTGCCTACGGGCTTCTCCGGGGTTCCGCCATCGGGGCCAGCTATTCCGGTTATGGAAATGCTCCAGTCGGTGCGCAATGCAGTGCGTACACCGGTGGCCATTTTCTCCGCAACGGGCTGGCTTACGGCACCGTTCAACTCCAACATGTCGCTGGGAATGCCGAGCTCTTCCATTTTCACGGCATTCGCGTAGCTGACCACACCTCCTGTGTAATACGCTGAACTGCCCGGCACACTGGTGATCAAATGACTGACGTAGCCTCCCGTGCAACTTTCGGCCAGGGCCAAGGTTTGCCCATGTTCCTTCAGAAGATCGCCCACCACTTGCTGCATGCGCTGCTCTCCTTCGCCAAAGATCAATTCCGGAATGATGGCATGCAATTCTTCAACCTTGTTGTTGATCCGATGGATCGCCGCTTCGGGGTCCGTTTCCGCATAAGCCGAAAGCCGCAGTTTTACGGTACCCGGTGAAGGGAGGTATGCCAGTTTTATACGCTCCTTGGCCAAGCTGTCCTCCCACCCTTCTATGCGCTGCGCCAAATGACTTTCGCCCATGCCCGTTGTGAGGATCGTGCGGTGTAGGATATGAGGCGGTTGGAAGTAACTCTGGATCTCGGGCAATACCGTATCGAGCATCATGCGCTTCATTTCACCGGGCACTCCGGGCATGCTCACGTACACTTTCGCTTTTGCAGCCCGTGCTTGCTGCTTGGCCGTGTCGAACCACATGCCGCTAGCGGTGCCGCGTGTGTTGGGGATCACAGTGCAACTCGCGGGCAGATCAGCCTGTGCGCGATTTACTTCCAACGGTTCCCGCCCTATGCTGGTGAAGAAGGCCAAGATGCTCGCCTCGATCTCCGGGTGTTTCTCCAAGGTAGTGCCGAAGAATTCGCAAAGTGTATGCTTGGTGATGTCATCCTTCGTTGGACCCAATCCACCGGTGATCAATACCATGTCCGTATCCGCTTCGCCCAACGCATCCAGGATCTCCTGTCGCTCATCACCGATCGTGACCACCCTTTTGGTACGCACGCCCACCAGACCCAACTGCATGCCGATCCACCCCGCGTTGGTGTTGATCGTTTGGCCAATGAGCAATTCATCTCCAATGCTGATGATGGTGGCTGTGGTTTCGTGGGGCATTGAGGGGTTGAAGAGGTTGAGGGGTTGAGGGTTGGGTAACTGGTATTGGGTACAGAGTACCGAGTAGCCTACGAGCAGTACTCGGTACTCGGTACTAGGTACCAGTTACCCAATACCAGTTACCCAATACCAGTTACTACCCAATACTCACTCGACCGGATATCCGAACATCTCTTCCTTGGTCAACACCTTCACGGGGCCCAGTTCCTCCAACACTTTCAGGTCCATACCGCTCTGCTTACCGATGATCGCGTAGTGGTAGGTGCGGCCTTTCACATCCTTGTCGAAGAACACCTTCATGTCCTCCATGCTGATCTTCGGGATCTGCTCGTAGCTGGTCTTGCGCACATCGTAGTCGATCCCACGGCGTTGGTTGGCGTCCCATGTCCAGTAGATGTTCTCCTTGGTGATACGCGTGCTTGCGATCACTTTCAAAGCCGCTGTCTTGGCACCTTCGAATTGGGCACGGGCCATGGGCATATCGTTCATCAATTTCAGCATGGCATCAACGGCATCAGGCAGCTTATCGGCCTGGGTGCCTATGAAGCCGCGGACGTAATGGGCATCTTCCTTCTTATTAGGTGTGGTGTAGGCTGCTCCGGCACCGTATGCCAGTGCCTTCGCTTCGCGGATCTCCTGGAACACAATACTGCTCAATCCACTTCCGAAGTATTCGTTGAAGAGCGACGCATAGGGCAATTTGCTTACATCGAAGGCACCCCCTTTCCCATAGAATAGCATTTCTGCTTGTACCATGTCGTGATCGGCGAAGTATACTTTATTCTCCGTGGTGGCCAGCTCAGGATAGCTACGCTCCTTGGGCAGGTCTTTCAATGTGGCCGGTGTCTTGTGCATCTTCGTGAGCAATTCGGCCACCTTGTCCGCATCCAACTTGCCGTAGTAGAAGACCTTATGCTTGTAACCGGTCAACCCGTGGATACGATCGATCAGGGCCTTGCTCGGTACGGCCTCCAGTTGGGCCTTGCTCAACACATCGTTGAAGGGGGATACCGGACCATATTTCGCATAGTTCGTGAGTCCTTGGTAGAACACCGTATTCTTGTTCTTCGCTTCGTCTTGTCGGCTTTTCTGAATGTCGGCGACGAGTCCTTTCAACGCTTCGTCATTCGGTTGTGCATCGGCCAACAGTTGCTCCAGCAGTTCAACCCCTCGTTCCAGATTCTTCTCCAGGCCGCTTAATGTGATGTAGCTCCGGTCGTCGCCCACATACACATCCAGCGATAGACCCAGCTTGAAGAGTTCCTGTTTGAATGCGGTCGGCGCAAATTTCGAAGTTCCCAGGTATTCCAAGTACCGCACCGCAATGCCCAATTCACGATCGTGGTTGGTGCCCATGTCCACGATGTAACGCAGGCTGAACAGATCGTTGCTCGGGTTCTTCACCACGGCCAAGGGGACACCAGCATTGAGCTCGCGTTGCGCGATAGCCGTATTGAAATCAACGAACACAGGGGTCAAGGTGGTGCTCGCGGTCTTCTCCCATTCGGTGCGCCATGCACTTTGCCCGTCGCGCTTGATGTCCAACGCCGTGATCTTCGGCTTCTCCACGTGGTGCAGGTCAATGTTCTCGCCAGTGCGCTTGAACACGGTCACGTAATTGTTCGTCAAGTTCTTCGTTGCGAAGTCCATCACTTCCTGTTTGGTGATCTTCGACATCCGGTCGAATATGGCCACCTCATCCGCCCATTTCTTCCGAAGGATGAAGGCATCCGTCATGGCCGAGGCCCGCAAGCTGTTGTATTCGTTCCAAAAGCGGATCTGTTGTTGTTTCTGGTCGTTCACCACCGCTTCCATCAACCAATCCGGAAAATCGCCTTTCTTCAACAACTCCAATTCACCCATCAACAGGTCTTGGACCTGCTCCAGGGACTGCCCTTCCTTGGCCTCACCATGCATTACGAGTTCTGAGTAGTCCGTTGAAACATCGGAATACGCGTATGCATCCAACACTTTCTGGGCTTGGATGAGGTTCAGGTCGATCAAACCCGCTTGTCCGTTCTTCAGGATACCATCCACCATTTTCAACATGGGTTCCACCCCGCTGTTGTATCCATCGAAACGCCAGGCCATGTCCACCCATTCCGCATCGGGCCCGAATACTTCCGCAATGCGCACTTCAGTGATCGGCTTTTCCGGAGTGAAGGTGAAGGGTGTCACTTCCTTTTTCTTCCACGTTCCGAAATGCTTGTCCACCATGGCGATCGTCTTATCGAAGTCAATGTCCCCTGCCAAGATCACCGCCATGTTGTTGGGCACGTACCATTTCTTGAAGAACTCCTGGATCTTCACCATGCTGGGGTTCTTCAAATGCTCACCTGTGCCGATGGTGGTCTGAGTACCGTACGGATGTGTTGGATAGAGCAACTCGTTCAACTTCTGGTTGGCTTGGCGACCGTCGTTATCCTGTCCGCGATTGAATTCCTCATACACGGTTTCCAATTCGGTGTGGAACAAGCGCAGCACCGCTTCGCGGAAACGTTCGCTTTCCACCATCATCCATTTCTCCAACTCGTCGCTCGGAATGTCGTTCACGTAGACCGTGCGTTCCGTACTGGTGTATGCATTCGTGCCCTTGGCACCGATACCCTTCACCATTTTGTCGTACTCGTTCGGAACCGCCTGCGCCGCCGCCAACTGGCTCAAGCTATCGATGCGGTGGTAGATCATATCGCGCATGGAAGGCTCCGTAGTGCCGCGTCGTTCTTCATACGCATCGCTGATCAGGCCCAACAAGCGGCTCTCTTCAACCCAGTTCGCCGTGCCGTAATGACTGGTGCCCTTGAACAACATGTGCTCCAGGTAGTGGGCCAGTCCCGTGGCGTCGGAAGGATCGTTCTTGCTTCCTGCCCGCACGGCTATGTTCGTTTGCACACGCGGCGCATCCGTGTTGCGGCTCAGCCATACCTCCAAGCCGTTGTCCAAGGTGTAGATGCGCGCCTCCAACGGGTCGCCGGGCACACTGGTGTAGGTGTACTTCTTCTGCGCAAAAGCGCTTGCCGTTACAACAAGGAAACCGGCGAATAGGAAAATGGAACGCATGGGAGTTTGGGATCTGAGTCGGGGTTTCTGCCCGCAATGAAGCGGTGAAGTTGCTGAAAAAGGCCGGAACTGGGGAAGAGAAGAAAGTGTACCTCGACTGCGCTCGGCAAACGGGACAGTGAAAAGAGAGAGAAAGTGCCGTGCATTGGTAGGGCCTCACCCCATCCCTCATGCCTTCGGCAGACAAGTACGGGAGGCAGGCTCGGTCCCTCTCCCAAGGAAAGGGATGACCACCTGTGCGGAGATAGTGCTGCTGTTGGTGGCGTGCTGAGCTTTTTTCTTGGCTTTGTTCCAGTTGAACGAGCGAACGCCTTACCCGTGCATCGTTGGGGCCGTGCCGTAGCGTTGCACGACCTCCGCTTCGTAGGCCAGGAATTGCTTCCAACGGGCATCCACATCCACTTTATCCCCGAACTGACGCGCATAACCAATGAAGGTTGTGTAATGACCCGCCTCGCTCACCATCAGGTCATGGTAGAACGTGCGCAGCTCCGGGTCCTCCACTTCTTCCGTGAGCAGTTTGAAACGCTCGCAACTGCGCGCCTCGATCATGGCACTGAACAAAAGCCGATCCACCAAGCGCTCTTCCCTATTTCCATCTTTTCGAAGGAATTGGAAGAGTTCGTTCACGTAGTTGTCTTTTCGTTCGGGACCCAATTTCCAGCCACGCGCATGGATCTTCTCCACCACCTGTCCAAAATGCTCCAACTCCTCCTGTGCGATCCGTGTTAGCGCGGTTACCAGATCGCTGAGTTCAGGGTAGCGAACGATCATGCTGATGGCGTTGCTCGCCGCCTTCTGCTCGCACCACGCATGGTCTGTGAGCAGTTCGGCCATATCTTGGCGAATGAGTTCCGCCCAGCGGCGGTCGGTGGGAAGCTGGAGGCCTAACATGACAATGATCTTTGGTATAAAGGCACAAAGATCGCTTGTACCCGCAAGCTTTGGTCGGTTCGGCAGAATGAACTTCCATGAATTACCGATCAGCTGCATTTCCCTCGTGTTGTTGAAAGTATCGCCAAGGGAAATGTCCAACATATTTGTCAAACCACGTTCGCAAAGCCCAAGCTCATCCTTCTCCTTCCTTATTGCGGCTTTGTTGTGTGCAGGTCTTATGCCCACAGCGCTCATCGCACAGAACAAGAACACGGATCATTTGCAACAACATTGGCTCCAATATGCCGGTGAATTCCGATCCAATGAAAAATGGTCGACGACACTGGAGGGTAGCTATCGTTCGATCGATACCGACCCGCATGGATCACAGGTATTGGCGAGGTTAAGTGCAGGGTATCGCTTACATTCCAACTGGAAGTTCTCGCTGGGCATGGCAAATGTGGCTGGTTGGCGTTCTGGCATCCTGTTCCGCAATGAAGTGCGACCACATCAAGAGCTGCTGCACAAAAAGGAGTACGGTCGATGCTCTTTGGAGGAGCGGATCCGTGTCGAAGAGCGTTTCTACCAAAGCCCGGAGACCTCGATCATGGACCGAACGAACGAGTTCAACATGCGCTATCGGCTGCGCTTGTTGTTCCAAGTGGAGTTGTTCAAGTTGGGTGATCCCGAAAGAATGTTGGTCATGGATCTCGGAAACGAAGTGTTCCTGAAGAGCGGCCAACAGACATCCGGACGTTGGTTCGATCAGGACCGAATTCTGATCGGACCTAGCGTCCAATTCAACAAGGACCTTTCCGTCTCGCTGCATTATGTCGCTCAGCTTGTTGGCGCGGTCAACTCCAACTCTGTTCGCAGGGAGGATGTATTCTGGGTAACGTTGAGGCAGGCTATCGACGTGCGGCGGACGAAGAAGAAGTGATACGGCCAATAGCCGTACAACCCGCGTAACAAGCACACCCACCAAGCTCATCTTCTTACCTTCACCGGATCCATGAAATTCCTGATCCGCAGTGTTTGCTTTTCTCTTTCTCTCATTCATCTTTTCCTGTTCCGCGCCGCCCGAACAACGCCAAGATCCACTCGCCTCTGGCAAGTCCGCAGCGCCCCAAACCAGCTTTCCCATTTCATTGGAGCACCTGTCCGAGAGCCAGTACCCAGATGATCCGGATCTTGTCAACCGTGCGCCGGAATACGACACGGACCTGTTGGGTGCTGCAAACCTTGCAATGACCTCCGACAGCACCTTCGACCTGGAGATCCAACTGCCGAACAACGGAAAGATCGCTTTCTCTTCCCTTGATCTGGACCTATGGATACCGACCATTCCCGATCGCATCCGTGGTGATGAATACCTCTCGCTGCTTGCGGTAGTGAACCAAGAATGGAACCGCAACCAAGTTGCTTTCCGCGGGAAGGAATTCATTACTACTGACCCTTCGATCACGCGCGTGGACATTGCCAGGAATTGCTTGAACGCGTATTTATGGGAGGTTATCGCCTACACGACGGAAGCTGGAAATGAACTACCATTATCGCACGGTTGGTTCAACTTTCCGAAAACACCGTACCATGCGTTTTTCGAACGACGGAATGGGTTGCCTTTCGCGCAGTTCTCGAGCTATTTGGAGAATTGGAAAGACCCCGCCAATGAACCTATCGATCGCGCCAAATTGCGCACCGTGATCGACAGGATCCCCACGCGCTCCACGGACCACAGCAATGTGGCCTACCCCCTAACCGGTGAACGTGCCCGCAAGCGGAAGGAAGTATTACATCCCGTGGCATTCGGAACGATGCATGATCTCTGTTCGGACCAGACCACGTTCGCCACATTCAGTCCGCCCGGCATCTATGTGCGCGCCGATCCACGGCATACGCAGCTTGGGCGTTTCGATCATTTGGTGTCCGCTTCCATGCATCGAGTGGAAGTAGCAGGTGCGAACGATGGTCTTGTGGAGATCGACCTGTTGTATGCAGATGCCGATGGTAAACGCCGAACACATTTCGTGGTCGGTGGTTTCGACCCTTCTACACTACCCGTTCTTCCCGAAAAAGAAGCAAACAGCGCGTGGGCAAGTTCAATGGGTTTTGGCAACCACCCGTTCTACGAATCATACGCGCAACATTTAGCGCAGGACACACGGACTTCACCCTACTACGCCTTCCTTACTGATGGCGATGGCAATTGGTTGGATAGCCATGCGGTAGGCATCGATGGCCCCTTGCTGCACTTCACCGATGATGCCCGCCACGGATTGAATGTGTGGCTGCTTTCTTTTGAACGGCATGCCTTGGTTGGGCATGTGGTTTTGGAGGAGGAGAGGTGAAGAGGTGAAGAGGTGAGGAAGCAAGGAAGGAAGTATGGACGCTTGTCTCGTCCTGATTTTGGTTGACAGGTTTTTGTGTTTAGTCCTGCGTTAGGTTTACAAGGTCGGCTTGGTCCTGTTTGGGGTTTACAATGCTGTAGTAGTTACGCCAGTGTTTTGGAAGAT
>Ga0105046_10000618_pt1 | contig 50805 bp, 52 predicted proteins | sample MAT03_FD_78385 | JGI IMG/M metagenome (GOLD analysis project Ga0105046, IMG submission 78385) | Freshwater microbial communities from Lake Fryxell liftoff mats and glacier meltwater in Antarctica - MAT-03 (megahit assembly) | ecosystem: Environmental > Aquatic > Freshwater > Ice > Liftoff... | reverse complement strand
GCGCCGCCGATCGGCTCCATGATGAAGGCGACAACGCTGTCCGGCCCCTCGGCGAGTATCTTTTCCGCCAGCATGTCGGCGTATTTCAGCCCGCGTTGCTCCATCGACAGGTTGTCGCGGTCACGGTAGGCGGTCGGCGCCGGGATCGACGGCATCATGCGTATCTGGTCGGAAAAGCTGTCGGTAAGCATGCCGTCGCCGGTGACGGCGAGCGCACCGTAGGTTCCGCCATGGTAGGAAGGCATCCGCCCGATGACCTTCCAGCGTTTCGGCTGGCCGGTGGCGACCGCCCATTGACGGGAGAGCTTGATGCAGGCTTCGACCGCCTCGGATCCGCCCGAGACGAAAAAGATGCGGTCGAGCCCTCCCGGCATGCGGCCAGCGAGATCCCAGGCGAGGTCTTCGGCCGGTTCGTTCTCGAAATGCAGGCGATAGGCGAACGTGGTCTTGTCCATCTGCCGCTTCATGGCGTCCAGCACGTGCCTGTTGCCATAACCGAGGTTCACCGCGACCGGGCCGCTCGAACCATCGATGAAGCGTCGTCCGTCCTGTGTCCAGAGATAGATGCCCTCGGCGCGGTCGACGAGCGGCCGGCGCAGCCGCGTCACATAGAAGAGGTGCGAAGGACGGATGTTTGCGGAGGTCTCGCTGTCGGTCTTCAGCATGGTCATGCCTGTCTTTTGAGATATCGGTCGAGCACGTTCGCGGTGACGCGTTCCACCATGGCGTCGCGCCGAAGCAGCCCGGCAACCCATTCGCAGCTTCCCGCGTGAAACACTTCGCCCTTTCCGCGCTTGAAATTGACGATCATTCCGTTGCTGTAGCGGACCTTTTCCAGATTCGCGTCGCTCGCATCCCCATAGAGCATTTCGGCAATGAAGCGCCCGTCTTCGTCGCCGAAGAACTGATCCTCCGCTTCTAGGAAATCCGCCTCTTCGACCTGGCTCGCCATGCCGAGAGCCAATATTTCAAGGCCTTCCGGCGCGCCGCTGGCGGCGCTTGGATAGGGACGCCCGTGTCTGATCTCGTAGTCGAGGCCGTCTACTTCGTAACCGTAGATGTGGCTGTCGGTCCCAAGCAGGTCGCCGTAAAACAGGCCCGTGTCGGCGAACGCCCAGTGTTCCGGCCGATAGATTGGAAATCCGCGCGCCCCGCGTGGCGCACAGCCGCCCCAGCCTGCATAGACGCCCTTGGATGAATTGAGGCCGAAAGTCGTCGCGCCCGGCCTGCCTATCTCGGGCGCATCCCATGAATTGGTCGCGCGTGTGACATCTTGCGAACGATATGCCGGATCTTCTGCGCGCGCCTGGTACTTGTAGCAGATCTGCCTTTTGCCCTCGTCCTCAAGCCGTGTCTGCCACATGAAATTGCCGGCAAAGCGCGCAGCGCCTCCGCCCCGCTCGACATACCGGTCGACGGCGTCGCGCATCTCCCATGTCCAGTATTCGTCATGCCCGACGAAGACGACGCAATCGTAGCCGTTCAGCATCTCTGGTGTGAAATGCAGATCGTGCTGGCTGGCGAGATCGATGGCGTAGCCGGCGCGTTCCGCCCAGTGGAAGAAGTGGCTGTCGTAGCTGGCCCAGCCGGCGGAGGCGTATTTCTTGGAGTGGCCGGTCGCCAGCGCCCATTCCATGTGCGGATAGCGCGGCACGGTCTTGGGCGGCATCGAAACTTCGAGCGGCACGCGTGGGGCGTCCGGCGGAAGCACGACGAAGCCGCGGCACCACGGTCGTTGTGTCGAAACCATGCGTGCATACTGGTCGCGGCCTGGGCCGGTGATGCCCTGATAGGCGTTGGAGCCGCCCCAGGTATTGTAGGCGAGCCATGTTCCGGTTGCCGCGACCTGCAGGATGCGGCCACGCTTTCTGCCGGGTTGTGGACTGACGATGAAGAGATGGTGGCAGGCAATCTGCTCGCCATCGCGACCTTCGGCGGTCAGGGTCGCCCGGTACGCGCCCGACGGCCAGTCCTCGCCGATCGCGAGCTCGAACGTCGGGCTCCATCCGCAGCCTGCGACCGAGCATTGGTCGGGCGTATCCTGCCAGCCGCAGTCCATGCCGTGCCGTTCGAACACCGGCGTTTCAACTGCGCCGTCGCGCGCGATGCGGATCGCAAAACGCTTTGCCGTCGCGCTGACGTAAACCATCGCCGTTTCGCCCGGGCGGTAGGAGATTCGGTCGGTGTAGCCCCATATCTCGCCGCGCTCGCCGTCCATGCCCGGATATTCGTAATAGTGTCCGCGCACGGCAAAGCGGCGTTGCTCGGCTGTCAGGCCGAAGTCGGGAAACTGCGATGGCGTATGCAATGTGTGCATTGGCTTATGTGGCATTCGTGCTCTGGCTGAGGTTCGAGTCGATTGACAGGGCGAAGCCCATCACCGTCAAGGGGTTTGGCCCAAGCAACGCCTTGACCAGGCCGTCTGGCCCTTGCCAAACAGCCCTGTGGCGCAAGCATAGGAACACCGCAAAAGGATTCGCGACGGGGCCCGCTCGTGCTATCGAACGCGCATGGCGCACAAGAAAGCACATGAGGTCGAGGCCTGGTTGCGGCGACCGCCCGAAAACGTCGCGATCGTCCTGATTTACGGCCCCGATCGCGGTCTTGTGTCGGAGCGGGCCAGGGCGTTTGCCGACAAGACCGGGCTGCCGCTCGACGATCCCTTCTCGGTGGTTCGGCTTGACGCCGGCGAGGCGGAGCAGGGTCGGTTGCTCGACGAGGCGCGCACCGTGCCGATGTTTTCCAGCCGCCGGCTGCTCTGGGTGCGCAATGCGGGGGCGCAGAAATCGCTGGCGGACGATCTGAAGGTGCTCTCCGCCGATCCGCCGCGCGACGCCATCATCCTGGTCGAAGCCGGCGACCTCAAGAAGACTGCACCGCTTCGTACCGTTGTCGAGGGGAGTGCGATCGGCATGGCCCTGCCGTGTTATGGCGACGAGGATCGTGACATCGATTCCGTCATCGACGGAGAACTCGGCAAGACCGGCATGGCGATCTCCATGGAAGCGCGCGGCGCGTTGCGGCGCAATCTTGGCGGCGACCGCCTTGCGACGCGTGGCGAGATCGCCAAGCTCACGCTTTACGCGCATGGCAAGCGCGAGATCGAATTGGACGATGTTCTGGCGATGACCGGCGACGTGTCGGGCCTTTCCGTCGACGATGCCGTGGATTCAATGCTCGACGGCAAGGTCGAGAGTTTCGACGTCACCTTCAGCAGGCAGTCGCAGAATGGCAGCCAGGCTTACCAGGTGCTGGCTGCCGCAATCCGGCAGATGCAGATGCTCCACCTGATGCGCGCCGGGATGAGCGGTGGCCGAAATGCCGCGGCGGTTGTTGCGTCTGCGCGGCCGCCGGTCTTCTTTGCGCGCCGCAAGACTGTCGAACGCGCGCTCGAGCGCTGGTCCGCCGAGGCGCTGCAGCGCGGCCTTGCGCGCCTCCAGACAGCCGTGCTCGCGACACGGCAGCGGCCGGAACTGGCCGTCGAGATTGCCCGTCAGGCTCTGCTGGGGATTGCGATCGAGGGATCTCGCCTTGGCTTACGCCGCAACTAGACAGCCGGCTAACGACCACCGTAAGTTGTTGTAGTTATTAGCTATTGTTGCTGCAGGCGCCTGCAAAGGTCGTCGAGCTGGTCGAGTGTCTTGTAGCCGATGCGCACTTCGCCGCCGCGTTCCTTGTGCGCTATGGCGACCGCCAGGCCGGTCACGTCGGAAAGCAGTTTTTCCAGCGCCAGCGTATCGGGATCCTTCTCTGCCGCCCGCTGCGGCGTACGCGTCTTCTGCGCCGTGGCATCAGGCTGCTGCGACAGTGCCTCGGCCTGGCGGACAGACAGCCCACCCTCGACGATGCGCTTGGCCAGGCCCGCCGGGTCGCTTGCCGTCACGAGCGTCCGGGCATGTCCCGCCGACAGCGAGCCGTCGACGAGCAGGTCGCGGATAACGTCTGGGAGCTTCAGCAGGCGCAACGTGTTGGCGACGTGCGAGCGGCTCTTGCCGATTACATTGCCGAGGTCGGCCTGCGTATAGTTGTGTTCGTCGATGAGCTGCTGGTAGCCAAGTGCTTCCTCGACGGGGTTGAGATCGGCACGCTGCACGTTTTCGATGATGGCAAGCTCGAGGGCAGTGCGGTCGTCGACGTCCCGCACCAGCACCGGAATTTCGGTCAGACCCGCACGCTGCGCCGCACGCCAGCGTCGCTCGCCGGCGATGATCTCGTATTTGCCCTCGGCCCTGCGTCTGACAAGCACCGGCTGGACGATGCCGTGCTCTCGGATCGATTGAGCGAGGTCGGCGAGATCGTTCTCGGCGAAGCTGCGGCGTGGATTCTTGGGATTGGCGGAAACGAACTCGATCGGCACCCGGCCGTCGGCCACAGTTGCCGCGACCGGTTGCTTCTCTTCATGCTGGGTCGGTCGGTCCATTTCACCGATCAGAGCCGCTAGGCCACGTCCCAGGCGCTTCTTGGATTGGTCGTCGTTCATCATGAATCCGGTTTGTTTCGAGTCCGAAGCGAGCCTTACGCTGCGCGGAGGTTGCGTTCCCTGCGGATGACCTCGGAGGCGAGCTGGAGATAGGCCTGGCTGCCGGAACATTTGAGATCGTAAAGAATCGCCGGCTTTCCATAGGACGGCGCCTCCGAAATCCTGACATTTCGGGGAATGATCGTCTCGTAGACCTTTTCGCCCATATGCTGGCGCACATCGTCCACAACCTGGCGGGCGAAGTTATTGCGCCCATCGAACATGGTCAGGACGATGCCCTGGATGGTGAGGTCCGGATTGATCGAGTTGCGCACTTGCTCGACGGTTTCAAGAAGTTGGCTCAGTCCCTCCAGCGCGAAGAACTCGCACTGCAGCGGAACCAGCACGGAATCGGCCGCGGCCATGGAGTTCAGCGTCAACAGGTTGAGCGAAGGCGGGCAGTCGATCAGCACATAGGTAAAGGCGGCATTGCGGCTTGAGGCAGCCTGCACGGCGTTTCGCAGCCGCAGTACGCGATCCGGCGCGCCGGCAATCTCCATTTCGATGCCGAGCAGGTCGAGCGTCGACGGAACGATGGACAGCCCCGGGACAGCCGTCGCCATGGCTGCTTCTTCCAGTGTCAGGGCGCCGGTCAGGACGTCGTATGACGAAACGGACCGTTCGCGTCGGTTGATGCCCAAGCCTGTGCTTGCATTGCCCTGAGGGTCCAGATCGACGATCAGCACCCTTTCGCCAATCGCGGCCAGCGCGGTTGCGAGATTGATAGCGGTGGTCGTCTTTCCGACGCCACCCTTCTGATTGGCCAAAGTTATGATTCTAGGTCCGGGCTTCATTGTAAGCCTTTGACTGCACTTGCGTTTCAGCGCTGCGCCACTGTTGGTGCGCGGCGCGTGAGGTTGGCGATCTCAAGGACGACGCTGTCGGCGTCGACCTTGCTTCGATGTTGTACCAGATCATATTGCCACAAGTGAGAGCTTTCTTGAACCTCTCGTTCGTAATCCCGACCTTTGTGCAAAAGGCCGGTAGCGCCCGTTGACAGCCAGGGTTGCGCCAACTCAAGCAGTTCCGGAAGCGGGGCAAGAGCGCGTGCTGTAACGATTTGAGGCGTGTCCAAGCCCTTGATTTCTTCACCGATTCTCACGGCGTGGACACGTGCTGGCAGCGAGAATTGACCGATTGCGGCACTGAGAAATCCGGCCTTCTTGCGATTGCTTTCAATGAGCTCGATGCTTGCGCCGGGCCTTTCCTTCAACAGGAACGCCAGCACCAGACCCGGAAATCCTCCGCCTGAGCCAAGATCGAGCCATCGCATTGCATGCGGCGCCAGGGGCACAAGTTGGGCACTGTCGAGGATATGGCGGCTCCAGAGCTCTTCCAGAGTTGATGCCGAGGCCAGATTGATGCGGCTTGCCCATGTACGGAACATGATTTCAAAAGCGTCGAGACCCAGAAGTGTTTCACGTGAAACGGGTCCGGCGACCTCCCGCAACTTTTCTAGTCTGGCTTGGCTCAAGCTGCGCGCTCTGCCTGACGGACATACGACACGATGATTGCGAGCGCCGCCGGGGTCATCCCGTCGATCTTGTGCGCGTCCGCAAGTGACCGTGGCTGTCGCAGTCGCAGCTTGTCTCTGATTTCATTAGACAATCCCGGCACGCTAGCGAAATCCAGACCGCTTGGGATGACCCGCTGCTCTTCACGGCGGATTTGCGCCGCGTCGGCCGATTGCCGTTCCAGATAGACAGCATATTTGGCCTCGGTTTCAAGGCGTTCAGCCGTCTTGGCGTCGATAGAAGACAGTTCCGGCCACAGGTTCGTCAGCGATTCCAGTGACTTGTCAACTCCGGACAATAGATCGTAGGCGGTCCGCCTGACACCGTCCTGTTTCAACCCAAGCCCAAGCTTACATGCCTGAGATGGTGTGATCGAGAGGCTCTTTGCGAGCGACCGCGCAGAAGCGAGGCTGTCGTGCAGACCCGAATACCGGCGAGTTCGCTCAGCCGAAGCGATGCCAAGTTCTATTGCCAGTGGTGTCAATCGTTCGTCGGCATTATCGGCCCGCAGCGAAAGCCGAAACTCGGCCCGGGACGTGAACATGCGGTAGGGTTCGGTAATGCCGCGCGAAGTCAAATCGTCATTCATAACCCCGACATAGGATTCGGTGCGGCTCAAGACGATCGGCTCGCGGTCTCCAGACCGCTTCGCGGCGTTCAAACCGGCGAGAACCCCCTGCGCCGCCGCCTCTTCGTAGCCCGTGGTGCCGTTTATCTGGCCGGCCAGGAACAGCCCCCGAACGCGTCGCGTCTCGAGCGTCGCGTGCAACTCGCGCGGATCGACGTGGTCGTATTCGATTGCATAACCCGGCTGGATCATCGCAGCCTGTTCCAGGCCCGGGATTGTCGCGAGAATCTCAAGTTGGACATCCTCGGGCAACGAAGTCGAGATCCCGTTCGGATAGACCGTATTGTCATCCAGGCCTTCAGGCTCCAGGAACATCTGATGGCCCTCGCGGTCGCCAAACTTGACGATCTTGTCTTCAATAGACGGGCAATAGCGGGGGCCAACGCCCTCGATCGACCCCGAATACATCGCTGACCGGGCGAGATTCCTACGAATGACATCGTGCGTTGCCGGCGTCGTACGGGTAATCCCGCATTCGATTTGGCGGTTCTTGATTCTATCGGTCATCAGCGAAAACGGCACCGGATGCTCATCCGCGGCCTGCATCTCCAAAGACGCCCAGTCAATGGTCCTCCCGTCGAGGCGCGGCGGCGTACCGGTCTTGAGACGGCCAAGCCTGAACCCCTCCCGCGCCAGTGTATTGGACAGGCCCACGGAAGCCTTTTCGTTCATGCGCCCGGCCACGATCTTCATCTCGCCGACATGAATGAGGCCGCGCAGGAAGGTTCCGGTCGTCAGCACGACCGCGCCACAGGCAATTCGTTGCTTATCACCCAGGATAACCGAGACCGCCCGGCCATCCCGGACTTCGATGTCCTCGACTTCCGCCTCGATAACGTCAAGAAGATGCTGTTCCGCAATCGCTTGCTGCATCGCCGCGGCGTAAAGCTTCCGGTCCGCCTGGGTGCGGGGTCCGCGGACAGCGGGGCCCTTGCGCCGGTTAAGCAAGCGGAACTGGATGCCGGCGGCATCGGCCACCCTGCCCATCAATCCGTCAAGCGCATCTATCTCTCGGACAAGATGACCCTTGCCCAACCCACCAATGGCGGGATTGCAGGACATCGTGCCAATCTTGTCGGCTCTCAGCGTCACCAGCGCGGTGCTGGCGCCCGAGCGAGCAGCCGCGCTTGCGGCCTCGCAACCGGCATGCCCGCCTCCAACCACCACGACATCATATGAACGCATTGCTTATACCTTGGGACGACGAGACAAATGTTCTCTCCAGGCAGCCCTGTCAAGTGTTTGGAAACTGCTCTCAGTTTCACGTGAAACAGTGGAGCTTTCAGGTGCACTCAGAACTGTTTCACGTGAATCACCGCAGCCGCGAACGGCTTCTGGCTACTTTCCAACACAGAACTGCGCGAAAATCACGTCCAACAAGTCCTCGACGCCGACTGCCCCCGATATGCGGCCGATCTGATCCCCGGCTCGGCGTAGATCATCCGCACGCAGTTCAAGTCCGCGACCATCGTCCCGCAGGGCACTCGTCAGGCCCAATGCCGCCTCTTGCAGCAATTCGACATGACGCAACCGCGCCGGAAGGATGTCCCCAGCCTTTCCAGCGGCATCAAACCCCAGTACGCTTATACGCTCCAGAAGAGCCGAAACCCCGGCCCCCGTAACCGAAGACACAAGGAGATCTCCACCATCCTTCAACACCTTATCCACAAGCAGATCGCGCTTTGTACCGACCCTCAGGATATTCGGGTTGGGCACTTCCGGGACATCAATACCGGGCAAAGTCGCATCAAACACCAACAACACGAGATCGGCGGACCTTGCGCGCCCGAGCGCACGCTCAATCCCGATCGACTCGACCTTTCCCGCCGCCTCACGAATACCAGCTGTATCGGTCAACCGAACTTTCACACCGTTGAGGTCGAGCGAAAGTTCGACGAGATCGCGAGTCGTACCCGGTTCGTCCGACACGATCGCTGCATCACGTTGCGCCAAGGCATTCAGAAGACTTGACTTTCCGGCATTCGGCGCTCCCACGATCACCACATCGTAGCCATCGCGTATGATCTCGGCTTGGTGATAGCCCTTAACATGCTCCTGGACTTCCAGACGCAGCGCCTTGACATCGGCCCAAACCTGCGCTGCCATGGAGCCAGGGATGTCCCCCTCATCTGAAAAATCCAGCTCGGCCTCAATCATTGCCATTGCGTGGACGATCCGCCGCCGCCAACCAGCATAGAGCCTTGATTGCGCGCCCGACGCGTTGCTGACCGCCAGGCGACGCTGCGCCTCTGTTTCAGATGAGATCAGGTCTGCGAGCGCTTCCGACTCGATCAGATCGAGCTTGCCGTTGAGAAATGCGCGCCGCGTGAATTCGCCGGCCTCTGCATGACGAACACCGGGCAGGGAGGTAAGCGCTTGAAGCAGGGCCGCGACGACCGCCTTGCCGCCATGTACCTGAAACTCAGCCAGGTCTTCGCCGGTGAAGCTGCCGGGACTGGGGAAAAATAGTAACAGACCCGAATCGATCGTTTCGCCCAAAGGCGTCCGTAGGCCCGAAAAGCTGGCGCGGCGCGGTTCAGGCAGAGCGCCGGCAATCGTTTCGACAGCGAATCGAGTCTGTAGTCCCGAGATGCGCACAATCGCAATTCCGGAAGGCAGGCGCCCGCTGGACAAGGCTACGATTGTATCGGGGAACTCGAGAGACATTGTCCCCTGCCCGAGACGTCATGGTTAACCGATGGCCAACAGCAGATTCGATTTGTTCCGCGGCCGAATCGACCCTTGGCGCACATCGGCTACGTGTTCATCGAATCGAAGAAGTCCGTATTGGTCTTGGTCTGCTTCAGCTTGTCGATCAGGAACTCGATGGCGTCCGTGGTGCCCATCGGCGCGAGGATGCGGCGCAACACGAAGATCTTCTGCAGATCGCCCTTTGGAACCAGCAGGTCTTCCTTGCGGGTCCCGGACTTGAGGATATCCATTGCCGGATAAATCCGCTTGTCGGCGACCTTCCGGTCGAGCACGATTTCCGAGTTGCCGGTACCCTTGAACTCTTCGAAGATCACCTCGTCCATGCGGCTGCCCGTGTCGATCAGCGCCGTCGCGATGATGGTCAGCGATCCACCTTCCTCGATATTGCGCGCGGCGCCGAAGAACCGCTTCGGCCGTTGCAACGCGTTGGCGTCGACGCCGCCGGTCAGAACCTTGCCCGAGGACGGCACGACGGTGTTGTAGGCGCGGCCGAGCCGGGTGATCGAATCCAGCAGGATGACGACATCGCGTCCATGCTCGACCAGCCGCTTTGCCTTTTCGATAACCATTTCCGCCACTTGCACGTGACGGACAGCCGGTTCGTCGAAAGTCGAGGAGACTACCTCACCCTTCACCGAACGCTGCATGTCGGTGACTTCCTCCGGGCGCTCGTCGATCAGGAGAACGATCAGATAGCACTCGGGATGGTTGGTCGTAATGGAATGGGCGATGTTCTGCAGCAGCACGGTCTTTCCGGTGCGCGGCTGGGCGACGATCAGGGCGCGCTGACCCTTGCCAAGTGGCGCAACGAGATCGATAACGCGCGGCGAGATGTCCTTACCGGTCGGCGTCTCCATCTCCATCTTCAGCCGCTGGGTCGGGTACAGCGGCGTCAAATTGTCAAAGTGGATCTTGTGCCGGATCTTCTCGGGGTCGTCGAAATTGATCGTATTGACCTTGAGCAGGGCGAAATACCGTTCGCCTTCCTTCGGGCTGCGGATCGGACCCTCGACCGTGTCGCCGGTCTTCAGCGAGAAGCGGCGGATCTGGGAGGGCGAGATATAGATATCGTCGGGACCCGGCAGATAGTTGGCGTTGGCGGAGCGCAGGAAGCCGAAACCGTCCTGCAGCACCTCGACGACACCGTCTCCGATGATCTCGATGTCCTGCCCGGCGAGCTTCTTCAGGATCGCGAACATCAGCTCTTGCTTGCGCATGACGCTGGCGTTCTCAACCTCGAGCGTCTCGGCGTAAGCGATCAGCTCCGGCGGCTTCTTGTTCTTGAACTCTGCGAGTTTCATTTCTTGCATAGATAGACTCTGGGTGGGGAATTCTGGGGAATGGATCGGCTACGCGATTGTCGTCCGAGGCGGCCGGGCCAACTGTGGCAGGGATGGCGGCACAGGACGGGAAGGAAGAATCGTCTTCTAGCGGCGCGGCCAGCAAAGAGCAAGCGTGGAATCTGGCCGCGGCCTTTTGGACCCCAGCCTAGAATGGCTTCACGACCACCAGGATGACGACCGCGATCATCAGCAATGTGGGAACTTCGTTGACGATCCGCCAGTGGCGCGCGGGCTTTTCGTTGCGGTCCTCCGCAAAGCGACGAACCGACGCCGACAAATACCCATGTATGCCCGACATCGCGAGCACGAGCGCGATCTTCGCGTGCAGCCAGCCACCCTGGAAGGCAAAACCCTTCCAGGCGAGCCAGAGGCCGAAAACCCAGGTAACGATCATCGCCGGGTAGATGATGGCGCGCAGCAGTCGCCGCTCCATCACCTTGAAGGTCTCCGACTGGGGGGAACCGGCCGGTACCTCCGAATGGTAGACGAAAAGGCGGGGCAGATAGAGCATGCCGGCCATCCAGGCGATCACCGCAATGACATGGATCGCCTTCGCCCAAAGGTAGAAATCGTCGGGATACAGCCAGAACACCAGACCGGTCAGCGCGAGGAAGACGGCTATTGCGCCGATTGCCCGCGTCATGGCCTGCATGCCGCCAGATCCAGGCTTCCTATCGGGCTTCTCGTTCGACACGCGGCTACTCACTTCGTGGCTTTCCTCACCTGAGCGACCATCGCTTCCACATGGGCGAGAGGTGTTTCCGGCGTAATGCCATGGCCCAGATTGAACACAAGAGGTCCGTCACCTAGCGCCGACAGTATCGACGATACACCTTGGGCAAGCGCCTTGCCGCCAGCCACAAGCCGCAGCGGATCGAGGTTGCCCTGAACCGCACCCTCGCTCTGAAGCCTTTGTGCCTGAGCCATGGGAACGGTCCAATCGAGCCCAAGGGCAGCTGCCCCGGTCGCCGCCCGATATCCATCGTAGCGGCTGCCCGCGCCTTTCGGAAAGGCTATCACCGGCACGCCCGGACACGCCGCCTGTACCTGCTTCACGATCCGAGCCACCGGCTCCAGACAGAACGCCGCAAAACCTTGCTCGTCGAGCACGCCCGACCATGAATCGAAAACCTGGACGGCGTCAGCGCCGGCTTCGATCTGGCGGATCAGATAGGCAGCGGACCAGTCGACAAGCACCGTCAGCAGCTTTCGCATCGCTTCGGGATGCCGATAGGCAAATAAACGGGCAGGCGCCTGGTCCGGCGTGCCATGGCCGGCAATCATGTAGCTGGCAACGGTCCACGGCGCCCCGCAGAATCCCAAAAGGGTCGTCTCATCAGCCAACTCGGCGCGCAGTCGCCTCACTGTCTCGTAGACCGGCGAAAGATTCACGTGAAACTTTTTACCGTCGAGCCGGTCAATTTCCGCCACGTCGATGGGCGTCATAAGAGGCCCGCGTCCTTCCTCGAAACGAAGGTCGCGCCCAAGCGCATGCGGAACCACAAGGATATCGGAAAACAGGATCGAGGCGTCGAAACCAAACCGCCTGATCGGCTGCAGCGTCACCTCCACGGCCAGATCCGGATTGTAGCAGAGGTCGAGGAAGCTCCCGGCCTGCTTCCTGGTCTCGCGGTATTCCGGCAGGTAACGCCCTGCCTGCCGCATCATCCAGATGGGTGGCGGAAACACGCTTTCGCCGCGCAGCACATCGAGCACCACGCGCTTTCCCAGCTTCTCTTCTAAAACCAATCTAAGGATTCTTTCTGTTTTCTATTTCTTAGACTCTGTGGGAATCGATTGTCCGAAGCCATCCCCAGCAGCGCGTCAGATGCGGTGGAAGTCATACAGGACAGCGGCGCGCTGGAAAAGGACAAGTCTGGGGACTAACCGGATTCCGCGTGCATTTGCCGCTACTTGGCAGACGGCCAAAGTCCTAACAAATCGTCAACCGCAGGCCACCGACAGCTTATCCTCGTTGTCCTCCAGACCGTCTGTCCAAACTTCACGCCAACGCGAATTGTGGACATCTGGCCATCTGATACAGTCGCCTCCCGAACCGGAGCGCGACTCTCCCGCTTTCTCCACAGCTACTCACAGCCTGCCCACCAACCTGTGAAAAGATGACCAGACCACAGAGCTTCTTCCACCTGCACCTGATCTCGGACGCCACCGGCGAAACGCTGCTGGCGGCCGGGCGGGCGGCGGCGGCCCAATACAAGGACGCGCGTGCCATCGAGCACATCTATCCGCTAATCCGCACAGAGAAGCAGATCACGAAGGTGTTCGAGGACATCGAGGCTGAGCCGGGCATCGTACTCTATACGGTCGTCGACCAGACACTGGCACGTGGCATCGACGAGCGTTGCCTCGCGATGGGTCTGCCCGTGGTGTCGGTACTTGAGCCGGTGCTGACCGTGTTCCAGTCCTATCTCGGCACACCGGCCGGTCGCCGCGTCGGTGCGCAGCATGTGCTCGACGCCGACTATTTCCGGCGCATCGATGCGCTGAACTTCACCATGGAGCACGACGACGGACAGTTGCAGGAAGAGGCGGACCAGGCCGATATCGTCCTGATCGGCGTCTCGCGGACCTCCAAGACGCCGACCTCCATCTACCTGGCGAACCGCGGCATCAAGACCGCGAACATCCCGATCGTGCTCGGGGTTCCGGTTCCCGAAAGCCTCGTCAAGGCGACCAATCCGCTGATCGTCGGGCTGATCGCCACCGCGGAGCGCATTTCCCACGTGCGCCAGAACCGCCTGCTGGGCGCAACGACGGGTTTCGATGCGGATGCCTATGCCGACCGGTCGGCGATCTCGGAGGAACTGACTTACGCGCGGCAGATCTTCACCCGCTACGGCTGGCCGATGATCGATGTCAGCCGCCGGTCGATCGAGGAGACCGCGGCCGCGATCGTTGCGCTGCGCGGAAAGTCACGATAGATCGCCGTGCGTCCTACCGGACGCACAAAGGACGATCTAAATTGTTGATAGAGCATCGGAATATTCCGAAAACCGGATTCCACTTTTCGGTCAGATGCTCTAGAGCGCGCCCGATCGAGGATGCAGAGCCATGGCCGAAAGAATAATCCTTGCTTCCGGGAGCCGGTTCCGCAAGGCGATGCTGGAGGGGGCGGGGGTGGAAATCGACGTCGTGCCCGCGACGATCGACGAGCGGGCCGTCGAGAAGACGCTTGCCGGCACCGGGGCGTCGCCCGAGGACGTCGCCCAGGTGCTTGCCGAAGCCAAGGCCATCGATGTCAGCGAGAAGAACCCGGGCAGGCTGGTGCTTGGCTGCGACCAGACGTTGTCGCTGGGCGACGAGATGTTCCACAAGCCGGCGGATATGGAGGAAGCGCGCCGCCATCTCCTGAAGCTGGCGGGCAGGACGCATCAACTGAACAGTGCGGTGGCGCTGGCGCGCAACGGCGAGACGCTGTGGCGCGATGTCGGCATTGCCCGCATGACCATGCGCAAGCTGGAACCGGGCTTTGTCGGCCGGCACCTGGCGCGGGTCGGCCCGATGGCGCTGAATTCGGTCGGCGCCTACCAGATCGAGGGCGAGGGGATTCAGCTCTTTGAAAAGATCGAGGGCGACCATTTCACCATCGTCGGCCTGCCGCTGCTGCCACTCCTGAAGGAACTTCGTGACCTCGGCGCCATCGATGGCTGAGGTCAGGGCGTTCGTCTGCGGTCATCCGATTGCGCATTCCCGCTCGCCGAAGATCCACGGCTACTGGTTGCAGCATTACGGTATAGACGGAAGCTACGATGCGATCGACTTGGCGCCGGCGGACGCCCGCGCGTTCTTCGCCTCGCTGGCAAGGCACGGCTTTGCCGGGGGCAACGTCACGATCCCGCACAAGGAAGTGGCCTTCGAAGCGGTCTCCCAGCGGGACGAAGCCGCCGAGGCGATCGGCGCTGTCAACACGCTGTGGCTCGAGCAGGGACGGCTTTGCGGTGGCAACACGGATGCAGTGGGGTTTGCGGCCAATCTCGACGAGCGCGCGCCCGACTGGGAAAAAGCCGGATCAGCGGTGGTGCTCGGCGCCGGCGGCGCGGCGCGCGCTGTGATCCACGCCCTGAAAGTGCGAGGCTTTGGCGACATTAGGGTGGTGAACCGTACCGTCGCTCGTGCGGTCGACCTTGCCGACCGGTTCGGCGATGGCGTCACCGCGCATCCGGTGGGAGCGACACGTGAAGTGCTTGGCGACGCCGGACTGCTGGTTAACACCACGGCGCTCGGCATGGCCGGCGAGACGATCTTGGACGAGCTGCCGGCCGACCCGGCGGCGCTGCCGCGGCACGCCATCGTTACAGACATTGTCTACGTTCCCCTGGAAACGCCGCTTCTGGCGGCCGCGCGCGCGAGGGGGTTGCGAACGGTGGATGGGCTCGGGATGCTGTTGCACCAGGCGGTCCCCGGCTTCGAACGCTGGTTCGGCCGGCGACCGAACGTCACGCCGCAACTGCGCGACATGATCGTTGCCGACATGGCGAAGGCGCAGGCAAATCGATGATCGTCCTTGGCCTGACCGGTTCGATCGGCATGGGAAAGTCGACCACGGCCAGGATGTTTGAAGACTTCGGCGTGCCGGTCCACGATTCCGACGAGGCGGTCCATCGTCTCTATCGCGGCAAGGCAGCGCCGCTGGTCGAAGCGGCTTTCCCTGGCACGACGGTCGATGGCGTTGTCGACCGCATGAAGCTCGCCGACCGCGTGTTAGGCGACCGCGCGGCGTTGAAACGGCTCGAGGCGCTTGTCCATCCGCTGGTCCGCGCCGACGCGACCGCTTTTCTCAAACGGCACCACGTCGCCGGTGCGCCGCTGGCGGTTGTCGACATACCGCTGCTTTACGAAACGGGCGGCGAGGAGCGCGTCGACCAGGTCGTCGTGGTGACCGCAGAACCGCGAATCCAGCGCGAGCGGGTGCTGGCGCGGCCCGGCATGACCGAGGAGAAGTTCGAGAAGTTCCTCGCCAAGCAGGTCCCGGACGCCGAGAAGCGGCGCCTGGCCGATTTCGTCATCGACACCGGCCTGGGCATGGACGCCGCGCGCGATGCTGTCGCCTCGATCATCGAGCAGTTGACGGGCAAGAGGCCGGAGAGTTCCGCCGCCTGAGCCTTGCGACCCCGCTCCGCAACACCCATTCTGGGCGCGGCGAAACGGGTGATTCGATGCGCGAAATCGTGTTCGATACGGAAACGACGGGACTGGACTGGCGCGACGAGCGAGTCATCGAGCTCGGCGGCATCGAGCTGGTCAACCGGTTCCCGACCGGCCGTACCTTCCACAGATACATCAATCCCCAGGGACGGGCGATCAACCCCGAGGCGCAGGCGACCCACGGCATCGGCGCGGCCGATCTGGCCGGCAAGCCGACCTTCGCCGATATCGCCGAGGAATTCATGGCATTCATCGACGGCGCGCATCTCGTTGCGCACAATGCGGGCTTCGACATCGCCTTCATCAATGCGGAGTTCGACCGGCTCGGACATTCGGCGGTGGATCAGGGCCGCGTCATCGACACGCTAGCGATCGCCAAGCGCAAGCATCCGATGGGTCCGAACTCGCTCGACGCGCTGTGCCGGCGTTACGGCATCGACAACAGCCGCCGCACCAAGCACGGCGCGCTGCTCGATTCCGAGCTGCTGGCGGAGGTCTATATCGAGCTGATCGGAGGCAAGCAGGCGGCGCTCGTTCTCGACAGCATCGTCTCGGCATCGTCCTCGACAATCGAGACAACGACCATCGAAATCGGCATCCGCCAGCGTCCGGCGCCGCTGGCGCCACGCCTCAGCGACACGGATCTCGCAGCGCATGCCCAGCTCGTCAGGGAACTCGGCGACAAGGCCGTATGGCTGAAGATGGGCGAAGGCGCCGCCGCGCTCCAATAGCAGGCAGGGCCGGGCTACCTGGCGAACTTCCGTGCGCCGAAGACGCACAGGATGACACCGAAGGTCGCCAGCAGCATCGTTGCCGAGACGGCTTCGCGCAGCAGCAGTCCCGCCAGCGCAAGGCCGAAGAAAGGCTGCAGCAGCTGCAACTGGCCGACGGCGGCGATGCCGCCCTGCGCCAGGCCGCGGTACCAGAAGATGAAGCCGACCAGCATGCTGAAGACAGAGATGTAGGCGAGACCGGTCCAGGCGGGCAGGCCGATACCCGCGAAGGTCGGCGGCATGGTGACGAAACAGAGCGCCAGCATGGCCGGCAGCGATAGGACGAGCGCCCAGGAGATGACCTGCCAGCCGCCAAGCTTGCGCGATAGTTTCGCTCCCTCGGCGTAGCCCAGGCCGCAGACGATGATCGCAGCGAGCATCAACCCATCGCCCAACGGCGATGCCGCAAGTCCCTGCATCAGCGCGAAGCCGGCGACCAGCGCGCTGCCGAGCGCGGAAAACAGCCAGAATGCGAGCTTGGGACGCTCGCCGCCGCGCAGCACCCCGAAGATCGCCGTCGACAGCGGCAGCAGACCGATGAAGACCATCGAATGCGCGGAAGTAACATATTGCAGGGCAAATGCGGTGAGCAGCGGGAAGCCGACCACGACACCGAACGAGACGATGACGAGCGGGATCATGTCGACCCGTGCCGGGCGCTTTTCCCTGAACAGCAACAGCAGGCCGAGCGCCAGAAGCCCGGCGATGGCAGCCCTGGCGGCGGTCAGGAACACCGGGTCGAACTGCAGGACGGCGACGCGGGTGGCCGGCAGCGATGCGCTGAAGATCACGACGCCGATGAGACCGTTGACCAATCCGCTCGTTGTCCGGTCCATGTGATCCCACGCGTCGGTCTGGCCGCACCCGCGTTTTTCAGGCGGCGGCCGGGCGCAAATGGCGTTGAGTGCCGGGTCGGGGCAAGGGCCACGCGGCCGGAACGACGGGCACAAAAAACCCGGCATGAAGCCGGGTTGTTGTTGTTGCGGAAGGCGAAAGCAACTCAGCTGCTCATCTTAGCCTTGGCCTGATCGTCGGCAAGCTTCTGCTGGAACATCTGCGAGAAGTCGATCGGGTCGAGCATTAGCGGCGGGAAGCCGCCGTTGCGCGTCGCCTCGGCGATGATCTGGCGGGCGAAGGGGAAGAGCAGGCGAGGGCATTCGATGAACAGCAGCGGCAGCATGTGCTCCTGCGGGAAGCCTTCGATGCGGAAGACGCCGCCATAGATCAGCTCGACATTGAACAGCACGTCGGATTCGATGGTCGCCTTGGAGGTCAGCGTGAGGTTGACGTCGAACTCCTTGTCGGAGAGCGGATTGGCGTTGACGTTGACGTTGATGGCGATGCCGGGCGCCTTGTCGCGGGAGCGCAGCGAACCCGGAGCGCCGGGGCTTTCGAAGGAAAGATCCTTCACATACTGGGCAAGCACGCTGAGCGATGCCTTTGCGCCGTTTCCGTTCGGCACGACGCCCGCGGGCGCTTCTTCACTGGCCATCGAGCCGGTTCCTTGGTTTTTGGGGCCGACCAGCGACCCGGTTTTGAAATCGGGCGTTGGCTAGCATGGCGGGTCAGGCAAGACAAGGTTGCCGCCCGTCCGTTTCATGATCTGTGCCGGACCCGCGAAAATCAGTCGCGGTCGATCTTGCGCCAGGGCGTGTCGGGATTGGATGTCTGGCTGTACTCGTTGGCGTCGAGGTCGATCGTCTTGTCGCGCGAACGCGTGCCGGCCCCGGGGAAGCCTGAGAAGCCCGTACTCGCCACGACGACGCGGCGCTTGAGGAAACGCCAGGCGAATGCGCGCACCGGCGGCAGGAACAGCAGCAGCGCGATGATGTCGGTGATGAAGCCGGGAATCAGCAGAAGCACGCCGGCGAACAGGATCATGACGCCGTTGGCGAGCTCGCGGCCCGGATCGTTGCCTGCGGCCGTCTCGCTGCGGACACGCTGTATGATGCCGAAACCCTGGATGCGCAGCACGGCGAGGCCCGCCATGCCTGCGGCAATGACCAGCGCCAGCGTCCACAGCACGCCGATCTCGCGCCCGACCAGCACGAAGCCGGCGATCTCGAGGAACGGTAGCGCGAGGACGAAGAGGGGAATGACTGGAAAACGCATCTTGATCCGGAGGTTGGCGCAGCTTTTGGCAGGTCGAGCCAATGACAAGCGGCCGCTGGCGTATTTCATTCTAGATAGGTATGCAGGCCTTTGATTTGAATGATCGCGGCAAGCGTTCTATATGCATGAAAGCCTGCTTGCCATCGCAAGCCAGGTAAACGAAGGGTTTTGGCGGACGACATGGGATTTTTCGACTTCGGGACGATTTTTTTCCTGGTCGCGGCTGTGGTGATCTTTTTCCAGCTCCGCAACGTGCTTGGCCGTCGCACGGGCAATGAGCGGCCGCCTTTCGATCCCTATACCGCGGGCCGAGCCAAGAAGGACGCTGAGGCTGCGCCGGAGAACGTGGTCTCGTTGCCGCGCAAGCGCGCCGCGGGTGAGCCGGCGGAAGACATCTACAAGGCGATAGATACCTTCGAAAAGCCCGGCAGCGACCTGAATAAGGGCCTGCGCGCAATCAGGGACGCCGATCCGAGTTTCGAGCCGAAGACCTTCGTCGACGGCGCCAAGATGGCTTATGAAATGATCGTGATGGCTTACGCCGACGGCGACCGCAAGACGCTCAAGAACCTGCTGTTGCGCGAGGTCTTCGACGGCTTCGTGGCGGCCATCTCGGATCGCGAGTCGCGCTCGGAGAAAATTCAGTCCTCCTTCGTCGGCATCGACAAGGCCAGCATCGTGTCCGCCGAAATGAAGGGCACTGAGTCGCATGTAACGCTGCGCATCGTCAGCGAACTGATCTCGGCGACCCGCAACAAGGCCGGCGAGGTCATCGACGGCGATCCCGAGACGGTGGCCGAGGTGAAGGACGTCTGGACGTTCGCCCGCGAGACGCGCTCCAAGGATCCGAACTGGAAGCTCGTCGCCACCGAAGAGGAAGACTGACCGACTCCTCCAGGGTGCGCGTGAATGACCGTCGTGCCACTGTCGTCGCTGTTTCTGCCCGTCGCTTTCGCCGAATTGCCTGGATGGGCCAATGACGATCATCTGCCCGCCTTCGAGGCTTTCAGGCGTTCGGCCTTCCAGTGCCTGACAAAGCCCTACCGGACCGGCTCGCTTGGCGTGTCTTTTGACAGCTTTTCCGCAGCCTACGCGGATTCACGTGAAACATCGGCGACGGATGGCGCATCCGCGCGCGCCTTCTTCGAGCGGCATTTCGTGCCCGCGCGTGTTGCGCCGGCTGTCCCTGCAACTTCAGGCTTCGTCACTGGTTTCTATGAACCGGTTGTCGCCGCGTCGTCCGTCAGGACCGACACATTCACGATACCGCTGCTGGCGCGGCCGGACGATCTGGTCGATATCGGCGACGATAACCGGCCGGCGGGAATGGATCCCTACCTGGCCTTCGCGCGCGGGACGGACAGCGGCCTGGTCGAATATCACGACCGGCCGGCGATCGAGCAGGGAGCGCTGGCAGGGCGCGGGCTGGAGATCGCATGGGTACGAAGCAAGGTGGACGCGTTCTTCATTCACGTGCAGGGCGCGGCCCGGCTGGAGATGACGGACGGCACGACCCGGCGCGTCACCTATGCCGCGAAGTCCGGCCAGCACTTCACCGGCATCGGCAAGGTGCTGGCCGATCTCGGCGAGATACCGCTGGAAAAGGTGACGATGCAGTCGATCCGCGGCTGGCTGGCCGAACATCCCGATCGCCTCGACGAGATTCTCTGGCACAACCGCTCCTATATCTTCTTGCGCGAAGCGGCGGTCGACGATGCGGGGCTGGGTCCGGTCGCGGCGGCCAAGGTGCCGCTGACGCCGGGCAGGTCGATGGCGGTCGACCGCCTGCTGCACACATTCGGCACTCCTTTTTATATCGATGCGCCCTCGCTGACCGCCTTCGGCGGCGAAAAATTCCGGCGGCTCATGATCGCGCAGGACACCGGCTCGGCGATTCTGGGACCGGCGCGCGGCGATCTGTTCGCCGGCTCTGGGGACGCCGCCGGCGAGATTGCCGGTGTCGTGCGCGACGCGGCGGACTTCTATGCGCTTCTGCCGAGGCCGATTGTCGAGGGCGCTGCCCGATGAGCAGGGGCGGCAAGACGCTGAGCGACGAGGACAGGGTTTTGTGGAACCTGGTGGCCAGGTCCGCCAAGCCGCTGAAGGGCAGGAAGGCCGCCGAAGAGCCTCCGAAGCCGGCGGCCGAGGAAAAAATGCCCAGCATGGCCGGTGTGGCACAGAAAGCTCCCGTGGCCGCGCCGGCGCAGCCCAAGCGCCAACACGTCACGCACGCACTCGACCGCCCGACGCTGGAAAAACTGTCGAAGGGAAAGCTGCAGATAGAGGGTCGCGTCGACCTGCACGGCATGACCCAGAGCGAAGCCCACGCGCTGCTCCTGTCCTTCCTGCAGCGGGCGCATACCGGCGGAGTTCGTTACGTGCTGGTGATAACGGGCAAGGGGTTTTCGTCAGGCGGCGACGGCGTGTTGCGACGCCAGGTGCCGGCCTGGCTGTCGACGCCGCCATTCCGCGCGCTGGTGTCAAGCCACGACGTCTCGGCACGCCAGCATGGCGGCGAGGGCGCTCTTTATATACGGCTGCGCAGGGCGTCATGACGCCGCTTGGCGAAAGACTGCGCGCGCTGCGCAAGGCAAAAGGCGTCAGCCAGAAGGAAATGGCAGCCGCCATCGGCGTCAGTGCCGCCTATCTTTCGGCGCTGGAACACGGGCGGCGCGGCGTGCCGACCTGGGTGCTGCTGCAGAAGATCATCGGCTATTTCAACGTCATCTGGGACGACGCCGAAGAGGTTCTGCGGCTCGCCGGCCAGTCGCATCCGCGTGTTGTGATCGACACGTCGGGCCTGTCTCCCGCCGCGACCGAACTCGCCAATTTGCTGGCCGGGCGGATCGGCGACCTCGATTCCGAGACGCTGGATAGGTTTATTGCGCTGCTGACCGGCCCCATCCAGCAGGCGCCGGGACGGTATGACGATTAGGAACTCCGGCTGAGCCGCAGAAATCAGAACAGCGCCTGCAGCTCCGGCAGCTTCTCGTTGACCAGCCAGCCGTAATAATTCTCTTCAGGGTATCGCGGGGCCTCGCCGCGTGCGGCGCGCTCGTCGTTCTCGCGCTTCAGCGCCCAGGCGCGGGAATCGGCGTTGCCGATATTGTAGAGCGTGGCGGTCACGCCGGGATTCCCGGAGATGTCGAAATCCGCGATTTCCGCGTAGGCGTCGATCGATTGTTTCAGCGCCGCCGCGACATAGTCGAGGGTCAGGTCGGGATCCATGATCGTCTCGTAGACCTGGTTCGGCTTGCCGGCGTCGAGCCGGGGCAGGCCGGAGACCCGGTGCACGAGATCGCTCATCTGCAAAGCAGTCAGCGGGCTGAGCTGGCCGAGCCCGAACGTCTGGCCGGCATAGTAGGGCTGGAAAAAGACAGCCGCGAAGCGGTTGTCGGGAAAGGCAGTACCGCCGACGGTCTTGCCCCGGAACGCGCTGTTCCAGACGCGCTCGCGGCAGGTCCAGAGCGTATAGCTGTCGGATGCGCCGCATTCGGCGAATTCGGGACGCTCGACGAAATCGTCGACGTTTTCGCCCTCATAGGCGAAGGAGAGATCGGCGTTCAGGTATGCGGCCGCCTTGACGTAGTAGGTCTGGAGACGGTCGTAGGCGTCGACATTGTAGGTGTGTTCGCCGACGATGGCGCCGACGATGTGTATCGGATCGATGCCATAGGAACTCGCAGCCGCGACGATCTTCTTGCGCAGCGCGGGGTCGTTTTTCAGCAGGGAATAGACCTTGCGGTACTTCGCCTCGAACGTGGTGCCGCCCGACTTGGTGCGCTTGGTCGACGCGCCGGGGACGCCCGGCTGCTCGACCGAGCGGTTGCCGGGGGGAACCAGCGTGGCGGCCGACGCGAAGGGCGCCGCCGCGGCAATGAGAAGCGCGGCGAGAAGCAACCGCGTCCAAAATACCTGCCCGAACAAGGAATGCCTGATCATCTGCCGCCGCACCCGAGGGTTGCCTGTCCCTCAAACAATGCCGCGCAAACTAGGGAATGCATCGACCGGTGTCTACGCCGGCGCGAGATACGTGCCCTGCGGCGATGCCCCAGGCCGGCCGACTGCCTCCAATCGGCCAAAGCTTGCCCCATTCCACGCGGCGGGGTGCCCATTTGGCAGTCCCCGATCGCCGATCGCAAAGGCCTTACAGGATGAATCTGGACAAATCCGTGTTCCTGGCGAGGTCTCCGACATGCTTTTCGACATAGGCGGCGTCCACCTTGACGGAGGTGCCGTTGCGGTCAGGTGCATCGAAGGAAATCTCGTCGAGCACGCGCTCCATGACGGTCTGCAGCCGCCGCGCTCCGATGTTCTCTACGCTGGCGTTGAGATCGACGGCGATCTGCGCGAGCCGGTCGATGGCGTCGGGCGTGAAGTCGAGCTCGACGCCCTCGGTCTTCATCAGCGCGATGTACTGCTTGATGAGGCTTGCCTCGGTCTCCGTGAGGATGCGCACGAAGTCGTCCTTCTCCAGCGCGCGCAGTTCGACGCGGATGGGCAGGCGGCCCTGCAGTTCGGGCAGCAGGTCCGAAGGCTTGGACACGTGGAACGCGCCGGACGCGATGAAAAGGATGTGGTCGGTCTTCACCTGCCCGTATTTGGTGGCGACCGTGGTGCCTTCGACCAGCGGCAGCAGGTCGCGCTGCACGCCCTCGCGCGACGGACCGCCGACGACGCCGGAGCGCGCCGCGATCTTGTCGATCTCGTCGAGGAAGACGATGCCGTCGTTCTCCGTCGATTCCAGCGCCAGCCGGACGACCTCGTCCTGGTCGAGCAGCTTGTCGGACTCGTCGTTGACGAGCAGGTCGTATGATTCCTTGACGGTGGTCTTGCGCATCTTGGTCTTCTTGCCGCCCATCGCCTTCTGGATCATGTCGTTGATGTTCAGGACGCCGACCGATCCGCCCGGCATGCCGGGAATGTCGAAGCCGGGCATGCCGCCGGTGCCGGTGTCGGCCACCTCGACCTCGATCTCCTTGTCGTCGAGCTCGCCGTCGCGCAGCTTCTTGCGGAACGAGTCGCGTGTCGCCGGCGACGCCGTCTTGCCCACCAGCGCCTCAAGCACGCGTTCCTCGGCGTTGACGTGCGCACGCGCCTTGACGTCCTCGCGCATCTTCTCGCGCACCAGGCCGATGGCGATCTCGACGAGATCGCGGATGATCTGCTCGACGTCGCGACCGACATAGCCGACCTCGGTGAACTTGGTCGCCTCGACCTTGACGAAGGGCGCGCCGGCAAGCTTGGCCAGGCGGCGCGAGATCTCCGTCTTGCCGACGCCGGTCGGGCCGATCATCAGGATGTTCTTCGGCATCACCTCTTCGCGCATCTGGCCTTCGAGCTGCTGGCGGCGCCAGCGGTTGCGCAGCGCGATGGCCACGGCGCGCTTCGCGTCCTTCTGGCCGATGATGAAGCGGTCGAGTTCGGAAACGGTCTCGCGGGGAGAAAAACTGGACATGTGGGAGGGGGTACTCTTGGAACGGATGGTGCCGCTTATGTATGGGTTGGCAGCCGGCGTACAAGGGCGGGAACCATGCCGGCCTACAGCCCTCCCTGCCAGGTCTTCACCGCTTCGATGGGGTAGATCAGCATCAGCACGTTGAGCGTGAGGTTGTCGCGGATCAGCCAGCCGACCCCGAGCTCGAACAGGATGGCGAGCACGATCGTCAGCCAGACCGGCAGGCGGGCGGCAAGCAGGAAGCCGAGCACCATCCACAGCGTGTCGGAGACCGAATTGATGATCGAGTCGCCGAAATAGTCGAGCGCGATCGTCGCCTCGCGGTAGCGGTTGATGATGATCGGGCTGTTTTCGAGGATTTCCCATGCGGCTTCCAGGAGGATCGCGAAGGACAGCCGGGTCCAGACGGTGGACCGGCGAAACAGCAGCCAGAACAGGAAGTAGAACAGGAAGCCGTGGATGACGTGGGAGAAGGTGTACCAGTCGGCGAGATGCTGGGAGTTTTCCGAGCTGACCACGACGCCGTGCCAGAACTTCACGGTGCCGCATTTGCAGATCCAGATGCGACCGATCAGGTGCAGGATGGCAGCTTGCGCGGCCACCAGCAGCGCGGCCGCGATGACGCCGGACTTCCAGTCGAGGCCCCATGCAGGCTGCCCGTTCGCCGAAGTCGATTGCCTCACCTGGGCCCCCTGCGATCCGAATCACGTCTTCGCCGCAGACAAGATCAGATTTACCGCGCTTGTGAAGCGGGGATGACGGCGCCCAAACTCTATTCGTCTTCTTCGGCGTCACGTGCCATCATCAGGGCCGGACCATAGGGCGACAGGCGCGTGTCGAAGGCCCGGAAGCCTGCCTTCTCATAGGCGCGGATGGCGCGCAGGTTCTTCGGATCCGGATCAATGACAACGCGCGGCGCGCCTTCCTCGAACAGCATGTCGGCGAACTGCCTGACGATGGCCGAGCCGTGTCCCCTGCCGACGAGGTCGGGTATTCCGATGGTGATATCGATGCCCAGCGTGCCGAAGGGCTGGTCCTGATAGGGGTGGCCGTCCTCCAGATGCGGGTCGTAGCTCTGGATATAGGCGATGGGCACGCCGTCCAGCTCGACGATCAGCGGCTCGGTCTCGACGCTGTCCATCGCCTCGACGATCTCCGCCAGCGCCGCCTCAGGCCCGTCGTCCCACCACTCGGCGACATGTGGCTCGGCAAGCCATGCGCTGAGCATCGGCAGGTCAGCCTCGGTCACCGCGCGGAAGTCGTAAGCAGGCCCCTCTTTCATGATGCGTATGGTCAGGCCGTCGCATCGAGCGTTTCGACAATGAAGTTATTGTTGGTGTAGACGCAGATTTCGGAGGCGATCTTCATCGCCTTGCGCGCGATCTCCTCGGCGTCGATGTCGGTGTCGATCAGCGCGCGCGCCGCAGCGAGCGCATAATTGCCGCCAGAACCGATGGCCATGACGCCGTGTTCGGGTTCCAGAACGTCGCCATTGCCGGTGATGGCGAGCGAGACGCTCTTGTCGGCGACCAGCATCATAGCCTCGAGATGGCGCAGATAGCGGTCGGTGCGCCAGTCCTTGGCGAGCTCGACGCAGGCGCGCGTCAACTGGTCGGGATATTGCTCGAGCTTGGCTTCGAGGCGTTCGAGCAGGGTGAATGCGTCGGCGGTGGCGCCGGCAAAACCGGCGATGACGTTGCCGGTTGCGCCGATGCGGCGGACCTTGCGGGCGTTGCCCTTCATGATGGTCTGGCCGAGGCTCACCTGGCCGTCGCCGGCGACGACGACCTTGCCGCCCTTGCGCACGGTCACGATGGTCGTGGCGTGCATGGTCAACTCATTGGACATTTCAACTGCTCCGAATTCGCATGGGCCCCAGCAGGCTGCCCGCGCGCTACGAGGTGGGTTGGCGCATATGTATGCACCCGGCCTGCATTTGCAAACGCCGCCGCTGACCCGGAAAACGGCCGGAAACCATGGGATCGATCGCAACTGGCAATCGCCTTGTCATGCTGGTAGAAGGCACGCGTTCAAAAGCGCAGGACCGCGACGATGGCCTCTCGTTCCTCAAAAGTCAGCCGCAAGACCAGGGAAACCGAAATCTCGGTATCCCTCGACGTGGACGGGTCGGGCAAGTCCGACATCGCCACCGGCGTCGGCTTCTTCGATCACATGCTCGACCAGCTCTCCAGGCATTCGCTGATCGACATGACGATCAAGGCCAAGGGCGACCTGCACATCGACGACCACCACACGGTCGAGGACACCGGTATCGCGATCGGCCAGGCGCTCTCCAAGGCGCTGGGCGAGCGGCGCGGCATCATGCGCTACGCCTCGATCGACCTCGCCATGGACGAGACGCTGACGCGCGCCGCGATCGACGTGTCCGGGCGGCCGTTTCTCGTCTGGAACGTCGCCTTCTCGTCGCCGAAGATCGGCACGTTCGACACCGAACTGGTGCGTGAGTTTTTCCACGCGCTGGCGCAGAATGCCGGCGTGACGCTGCACGTCACCAACCACTACGGCGCGAATAACCACCATATCGCGGAAACCTGCTTCAAGGCGGTGGCGCGTGTGCTGCGCGCGGCACTTGAGCGCGATCCGCGGCAGCCGGACGCGGTGCCTTCCACCAAGGGCAGCCTGAAAGGATAAGGCGCCGTGGCTATTTTCGTCGTGATGGAGCCGCCGGCCGCTTCCGGGGCCGAGGCCGCAGAGGGTGCTGTCCTGGTGCGTGACGGCTTTGCCGTGCTCGCCTTTCTCGTGCCGCCGCTCTGGCTGTTCTGGCACCGCCTCTGGATCGAGGCGCTGCTGGCGCTGGCCGTGAGCATTGCGCTCGCGACACTGGGCGAGCAGGCGGGTTTCGGCCTTCTGGGCGTCGGTCTGTCGCTCCTGGTATCGCTCTACGTCGGTATCGAGGGACAGGCGCTGCGCATCGCCAGGCTGCGGCGTAACGGCTGGAGCGAATGGGGTGTGCTCGAAGCGGGCAGTTTCGCCGAGGCCGAAATCCGCTACTGCGCCGCCGAAAAAGACGCACAGCTCCTGCGGGAAGCGCCGCGTGCGATTGTGCCCGGCGTGGATGCTGCGCGTCCCGCGCCGTCAGGCCCGGCGCTCGGTCTGTTCGGCTATCCGGGCAGGTCCTGATGCGCGTCGCCATCATCGACTACGGGTCGGGCAATCTGCGCTCTGCAACCAAGGCCTTCGAGCGCGCCGCGCGCGAGGTGGGCATTGCCGCCGAGATCGACCTGACGGCCGACGCGGATCGGGTGCGCACCGCCGACCGCATCGTGCTGCCTGGTGTCGGCGCCTATGCCGACTGCGCGGCAGGGCTGCATGCTGTTGAGGGCATGTGGGAGGCGGTCGAGGAAACCGCGATCCGTAAGGGGCGCCCCTTCCTCGGCATCTGCGTCGGCATGCAACTCATGTCGGAGCGCGGGCTTGAGAAGGTCGTGACAAAGGGCTTCGGCTGGATCAAGGGCGACGTGAAGGAGATCGTGCCGTCCGATCCCCAGCTGAAGATTCCACAGATCGGCTGGAATACGATCGACCTGAAGCGCCCGCACCCGCTTTTCGACGGCATTGCGACCGGGGACAGGGGGCTGCACGCCTATTTCGTTCACTCCTATCATCTCGATGCAGGGGACCCTGCCGACGTCGTGGCGGTCGCCGACTATGGCGGCCCGGTCACGGCGGCGGTGGCCAAGGACAATCTGGTGGGAACGCAGTTCCATCCGGAAAAGAGCCAGGCGCTGGGGCTTGCGCTGATTGCCAATTTCCTGAGGTGGAATCCGTCATGACCACACCGGCCAAGAAAGGCTACTGGATGGCGATGGTCGACGTCACCGACGAGGCCAACTATCCGCGCTACATCGCCGCCAACAAGGCTGCCTTCGACAAATACGGTGCGAAATTCCTGGTACGCGGTGGACGTGGCGAGGTATTGGAGGGTGCGCCCGCGAGCCGGCTCGTCGTTATCGAGTTCGCAAGCTACCAGGCTGCGCTCGACTGTTTTCATTCGCCCGAATACCAGACGGCACTGAAGTTAAGGCAGGCCTATTCGAACGCGCATTTCGCGATTGTCGAGGGAGCGTGAGGGGATGATCCTTTTCCCCGCCATCGACCTCAAGGACGGCAAGTGCGTGCGCCTGAAGCTCGGCGACATGGCGACCGCGACCGTCTACAGCGAGGATCCCGGCGCGCAGGCGAAGGCATTCGAGGACCAGGGCTTTTCCTGGCTGCATGTCGTCGACCTCAACGGCGCCTTCGAGGGCAAGAGCGTCAACAGCGCGGCGGTTGGCGCAATTCTCAAGGCGACAAGGAATCCCGTGCAGCTCGGCGGCGGCATTCGCGCGCTGGCGCAGATCGAGGACTGGCTCGACCGCGGACTGGCGCGCGTGATCCTCGGCACGGTGGCGGTGCGTGAGCCCGATCTGGTGAAAGAGGCGTGCCGCAATTTCCCCGGCAGGATCGCGGTGGGCATCGACGCTCGCGGCGGCAAGGTGGCGGTCGAGGGCTGGTCGGAGGCGTCGAGCCTCGGGGTGATCGAGCTGGCGCGGAAATTCGAGGGCGCCGGCGTCGCGGCGATCGTCTACACGGACATCGATCGTGATGGTGTGCTGACAGGCATCAACTGGGAATCGACCATCGCGCTGGCGGAAGCGGTCTCGATCCCTGTCATTGCATCGGGCGGGCTGGCCTCGCTTGACGACATCCGTCGCATGACCAAGCCCGACGCGGCGAAGCTGGCGGGCGCAATCTCCGGACGCGCCCTATATGATGGTCGTATCGATCCGGCCGAGGCGCTGGCGATACTTCAGGAAGTGAAATCGGACACCCCATCGTGAAACTCACACTCATAGTGGCTCCCTATGACAGCGGACAGCGCCACGAAGGCTTCGGCAAGGGGCCGGACGCGCTTCTCACCGGAGGGCTTGTCGATACGCTGACACTCGAGGGCCATGACGTGACGGTCGAGGAAATCGACAAGATCGAGGGGCTGGGCGACCGCGAGATCGCGACCGGCTTTGCCGTCTGCAAGTCCGTTGCCCGGAAAGTCGTCAAGAGCCGCGAACAGGGACGGTTCCCGGTCGTGCTGGCGGGCAACTGCCTGACCACGTGCGGCGCGGTCGCAGGCGAAGACGCCGATTCCATCATCTGGTTCGACCAGCATGGCGACATCAATACGCCGGAAACCTCGACCTTCGGGTTTCTCGACGGCATGGCGCTGGCGACGACGCTTGGCCTGTGCTGGCGGCCGATGGCGAATACCATTCCCGGTTTCCGCCCGATCGACGCTGCGAAATGCATGCTTGTCGACGCGCGCGACCTCGATCCGGACGAAAAGCTGCTGCTCGACAGCCTTCCGGTGATCCACGCCCGGATGGATGAGGCTGCCGAGAAGGTGATGGGGCTGAAGCAGGCGGGAGTCCGGCGCACCCATCTCCACATCGATCTGGACGTCCACGACCCCGACGAACTGCAGGTCAACCGCTATGCCGAGCCGGGAGGACCGCAGCCGGACGCGGTGCGCGAGGCCGCGATCTGCATGGCGCGCTCGGTGCCAATCGTCGGGCTGACGTTTTCGGCCTACGACCCAGCCTTCGACGCCAAGGGCGACGTGCCTCCCGCCGTCGGGCGGCTGCTGGTCGATTTCCTGGCAGCGATGGAGCGGATCTGATGCCCGAGGCCCGCGGCCCGTGTCAAACAACCGGCTTTTGTGCTAGGCTGACGGCATGAACCTGCAGCAAAAAATGCCGACCACGGCGGATGAATTCCTGCGCTGGAACGAGGGGCGCGAGGGCAAGCGGGAGTTCGTGCGCGGGAGAGTGGTCGAGATGATGATCAATGTCACCAGGAACCACGTCGACATCGCGGCCAATTTGCTGCTGGCGCTGAGGCAGCAGCTCGACCGAAAGACCTTCAGCGTCGGGTCCGCCGACTTTGGCGTGAGGACGCCGGACGGGATCCGCTATCCGGATGTGTTCGTGGATCGCAAGACAAAGGACGCCAAACCGACCGACCTCGCGGCAGTGGAGCCGCTTTTCGTCGCCGAGATCCTTTCGCCTTCATCCTATGCGCGCGATTTCGTCGACAAACTCTCCGACTACAAGGGCATCGAGTCGCTGATCTATTATCTGATCCTGTCGCATGAGGAGCCGCGCGTCTGGCTTGCCACGGGGGGCGAGGACGGCTGGAGCGGTCCCGTCGAGTTGGTGGGGAATGAAGCGGTCGTTGATCTCGGTCGGCTCAATCTCGAACTTCTACTGGCCGATCTCTATGATGGGGTCGCCGTGAGGCCGGTTTCGTGACACTGAAAGCCCGCGTCATCCCCTGCCTCGACGTCAAGGACGGCCGCGTGGTCAAGGGCGTCAACTTCGTCGATCTGATCGATGCCGGCGATCCCGTCGAGGCGGCCGCGGCCTATGATGCGGCCGGCGCGGACGAGCTTTGCTTCCTAGACATCACCGCATCTTCAGACAACCGCGAGACCATCTTCGACGTGGTGGCGCGCACGGCCGAGCGCTGCTTCATGCCGCTGACAGTGGGCGGCGGAGTGCGGACGGTGGCCGACATCCGCAAGCTGTTGCTTGCCGGCGCCGACAAGGTGTCGATCAACACGGCGGCGGTGGTGAACCCGGACTTTGTCGCCGAGGCCGCCGACAAGTTCGGCAACCAGTGCATCGTCGTGGCGATCGACGCCAAGAAGGTTTCTTCTACCGGCGAGGCCGACCGCTGGGAGATATTCACCCATGGCGGCAGGCAGCCAACAGGCCTCGACGCGGTTGGCTTCGCGCGCAAGGTGGTCGACCTCGGCGCGGGCGAAATCTTGTTGACCTCGATGGATCGCGACGGAACCAAGGCGGGCTACGACATCGCGCTGACGCGTGCCGTGTCCGATGCGGTGCGTGTCCCGGTGATCGCGTCCGGCGGCGTCGGCACGCTCGATCATCTTGTCGCGGGCGTACGCGACGGTCATGCGACGGCGGTGCTCGCCGCTTCCATTTTCCATTTCGGGACCTATTCGATCGGCGAGGCTAAGGCCTTCATGGCCGCGGCTGGCCTGCCGATGAGGCTGGACTCTCCTGCTGCGGCGCAATAAACGGCGCGCATGACCGGGTTTTCGCTTTACGAGCTGGAGAAGATCATTGCCGAGCGGGGCCGCTCCGGCGATGCTGCGTCGTGGACGGCCAGGCTCTTTGCGGGCGGTACCGAGAAGGCGGCGAAGAAGCTCGGCGAGGAAGCCGTCGAGACGGTGATTGCCGCCGTGGGTGGCGATCGGCAGGCGCTCGTTTCCGAAAGCGCAGACCTCCTTTATCATTGGCTCGTCGTCCTGGCGCTGGCGGGCGTTCCGCTTTCAGACGTGCTTGCCGAACTCGAACGGCGCACGGCGCGGTCGGGCGTCGCCGAAAAGGCGTCGCGGGGCGATCACGGTCCCGGCGGGCCGGGTTGAACGGAGCGAGGTTTGGATGGACCAGCTTGTCGCGACCGGAAAGTATTCGCCCTACCGCTTCTTTGGCGCGGAGCGCTGGGCCGAGTTCGCCGCCGGCGCCTCACTGCATCTGACGCAGGAAGAAGTCCGCCGGCTTTCCTCGCTCAACGATCCGATCGATCTCGACGAAGTCAGGCGCATCTACCTTTCGATCTCGCGGCTCTTGTCGGTGCATGTCGAGGCCAGCCAGACGCTGTTTCGCCAGCGGCGGGACTTCTTCAAGGTGCCGCACGCGGTCAAGACGCCATTCATCATCGGCATTGCCGGCTCGGTGGCGGTCGGCAAATCGACGACGGCCCGGCTGCTGAAGGAGCTGCTGCAGCGCTGGCCGTCCAGCCCGAAGGTCGATCTTGTGACCACGGACGGCTTTCTGTTTCCCAACGAGGTGCTTCGCCGGCAACACCTGATGGAACGCAAGGGCTTTCCGGACAGCTACGATGTCGGCGCGCTGCTGCGCTTCCTGTCGGCCATCAAGTCGGGACAGGCCGATGTTCGCGCGCCTGTCTATTCGCATCTGACCTATGACGTTGTGCCCGGCCAGCATGTCACCATCGACCGCCCCGACATCCTGATCTTCGAGGGGCTGAACGTGCTCCAGACGCGCGAACTGCCCAAGGACGGGAAGTTCGTGCCGTTCCTGTCGGACTTCTTCGACTTTTCGATCTACATGGATGCCGAAGAAGAGCTGATCCACGGCTGGTACGTCGCGCGGTTCATGCGGCTCAGGGAAACCGCGTTTCGCAACCCGCAGTCGTTCTTCCACCGCTATTCCGAGCTGTCGCAAGACGCGGCCCGCGCCATCGCCGAGGGTCTGTGGGCCAACATCAACCTGAAGAACCTGCGCGAAAACATACGCCCGACCAGGCCGCGCGCCGACCTGATCCTGCGCAAGGGCGCCGACCACAGGGTCGAGGAAGTGGCGTTGCGCAAGCTCTGAAGCCGTTCGCGTTCATCCCGGGATGGCTCGGGAACGCAATCGTGATTTGGCACCGCCGCCGATGCCGTTAGCCTTTGTTTCGTGCAAGCAGCGAAGGAGCATGCGATGAAGATAGTTCTCGTGATGGCCGCCGCATTGGGATTTTCGATCTCGGCGGCGGCCGCCGAATGCGCCGGGCACGCCAAGGTGACGACTTCGGTCGATACGGAGACCACCGTGGCAAGCGTCGTCAAACAGGTTCCGCCGGCGCCTGCCGACCAGTCCGCGCCGACCGATCAGGCGGCGCAGGAATAGCGCTCTGCGTGTGCCGACGCGGAAAACAGGCTTAAAGCTAACTTAACCGCGCGCAACTACTGTCCGCCGCATGACCTGAACGAAACAGGCTTGCGGCTGACAATGAACGCACCCTTCCCGCATCCCGATGGATCGGTCGACGCCACCCGTGAGGCGGCCAAGCCCACGCAGGACGTCTGTGTTGCTTCGGTTGCGCTGATTGTGCCGGTGCGCGACGAGGAATCCGCGATCGCGCCATTTCTCGAATCGATCTACCGCAACACCGAGGTACTGACCGAACAGGGCATCGCCTTCGAGTTCATCTTCGTCAATGACGGCAGCACGGACACGACGCTCGACTGCCTGCTGCTGGCGCAGAAGGACGATCCGCGCGTCCGCATCGTCGACCTGTCGCGCAGCTTCGGGCCGGAGGCGGCGCTGACCGCCGGCCTCGATCTATGCGATGCAGACGCGGCAATCCCGATCGGCGTCGACCTGCAGGACCCGCCGCATGTCATCGTTGACCTGATCGCCAAATGGCACGAGGGATTTGAGGTCGTCCTGACCAGGCGTATCGGCGCGCACTCCGGCCGCCGCAAGACCTCGCTTGCGGAACGCATCCACAACAGGCTCGCGGCACGCAAGATTCCCCAGGACGTCGGCGACTTCCGGCTGATCGACCGCGGCGTGGTCGAGGCGCTGCGCGCCATGCCAGAGCGCCGTCGCCTGATGCGGGGGCTGTTCGCCCGGGTCGGTTTCAGGACAGCTACCATCGAGTATGAAGTCGAGCCTGACGCCGCACCCAGGGCATCGCCCCGCAATCCGCGCGGCTACAGGGAAGGCATCACCAGCTTCTCCAGCGCGCCGCTGGATGCGTGGACATGGGTCGGCGCGACGGTCGCGGTGCTGTCGTTTCTGTGTGGTTTTGCTATAATCGCCAAGACGCTCGTGTTCGGGTCGGACGTTCCGGGCTACGCCACGCTCATGGTTGGCGTCCTCGTGCTCGGCGGCATGCAACTGCTGGGCATAGGCATCGTCTGCAAATATCTCGCGAGCCTGCATGCCGAGATAAAGCAGCGTCCTGTCTACCTGGTTCGCCGGACATATGGTGCGGCGTGATGGGCACAGGCGCGCGTCTCTCGCGTAAGCAGTCGCTTGTCGAAGTAGAGCGCCGCTCGTTGTCATGAGCGCAAGCGACGACGCACTGGCCTCACCGCTGGCGCGGGCTCATTCCGCGCGTCTTTGGTTCAATCTGGCGGCAATGGTCGCGATCACCGCATTCGCTGTCCTCTGGCAGACGCGCTGGGGCTCGGTGCCCGACACGAGCTGGCTGATCACGGTCTGCGAGAGGCTGCTGGCCGGCGAGCGGCTCTATATCGACGTCGCCGAGACCAACCCACCCTTCTCGACATGGCTCTACATGCCGCCGGTGGCGCTGGCGGGCACGCTCGGCGTCGCGCCCGAAATCCTGGTTCACGCTTGGACTTATCTCGCGGCGCTGCTCGGCATCGGCTTCGCGGGCTTGATCGTCAGGCGGGCGGAGTTCGATGAAGCGCAGGTGCTCGCTAGATGGTCGCCTGCGATCTACGCGCTGCTCGTTCTTTTTCCCGGCAACGCGTTTTCCCAGCGCGAACACATAGGCGTCTGCCTCTTTCTGCCGATGCTGGTGCTGATGGCATGGCGGATGCGCGGGGCCTTTCCGCCACCAGACGCGGCGACCGCGGTCCTGGCCGGTCTGAGCGGCAGCGTGCTGATACTCGTGAAGCCCTATTACGCTGCGATGATCCTGCTGCCGGCGCTGGCGACCTGCTGGCGCCAGCGAAGCCCGCGCCCTCTTTTCGTTATCGAGCACTGGGTGATCGGCGCGGTATGCGTGGCCTATCTCATAGCCGTGCAACTGATCCACCCCGAGTTCCTCAGCGATGTCTATCCTCGCCTCGCCGACGCCTATGTCAGCGTGCGCAGTTATCTGCCGATGCTGCAGATGTATGGACCTGCCGCAGCGCTTCTTACCCTTGCGACATTTCTATTTTGGCCGAACGCACGGCCCGCGCCTGAACTGGCAGTCACCGCACTGCTGGCATCCGTGGCCGGCGCAGCCGTTTTGGTGTGGCAGGCCAAGGCCTGGGCGTATCACGCCTACCCCGCACTGGGTTGCGCGCTTCTGGCGCTGATCTGCCTGGCATGCCTGCCCGCGACAGCCAGGAGCGGGTGGCGCGCCGGGCATACCATGCGGCGTTTCCGGCAAGCTGTGTTCGCGGCAGGCGCGCTCGCGGCCTTCCTGCCGTTTTGGGTCACGCAGAAGCCATCCGAGGAAATCGTCGCGGCCATCACCGGCGCGGCCGATCGGCCGACGGTCGTTTCCGTCAGCACCGACATCGCGACCGGTCATCCGCTGACACGCATGGTGGACGGCGACTACCGGCTCAGCCACCCCAATCTCTGGCTGGTGCGTAGCGCTGAAAGGCTGATTGCGCGGTCCGGGGATCGTCCGGACGAGATGGCGCGGCTGGCTGCGATGCGCGACGGCTTTATCGCGGGAGCGGTCGCCGAGATCGAACGCATCGAACCGGACATCATCCTGGACGACGTCGGACAGACACCCGCCTGGAAGGCGATCCACGCCGACACAGGTATGCAACGCGTGCTTGCCGGCTACGACGTACTATACCAGGACAAGTCGGTTTCGGTGTTAGTCAGGTTGGAGCGGAAGCCCCAGGGCACACCCGATGACTGACGGCGCGCATACCGCCTCGGCCTCTAATCGCCCGATGTCGATCCGCACTACTTGGCCGGCGGTCGCGTGCCTGCTGATCGCGGCGGTCTCGGGCTGGATGTCATTGCGACTGGTTCCCGGCAATGTCGATGTTTCATGGCTGCTCGTCGTATGCGATCGCCTGCTCGACGGCGCCAGGCTGCATGTCGATATCGTCGAGGTGAACCCGCCCTTTTCGATCTTGCTCTACATGCCCTTCGCCGTTCTTGGCAGGCTCACCGGGCTGCCGGCCGAGCTTTGGCTGGCCATCGGCCTGCCGGCGCTCGCGCTCGCCTCGGTCGGCTTGTCGGCGCGGATACTCGTTCGTGCGGGACTGGTCGATAGGCGTGCGGCCTGGCTGGCGCCGGCCGTGCTTGCGGTGCTGCTCCTGCTGTTCGCCGAGGATTTCGGGCAGCGCGAACAGTTCGCAGTCGTCGCGCTCCTGCCCTGGCTTTCACTGCTGGCGGCGCGCGATGCAGACTCCGGGTTCAAAGCCGGTACCGCGTTCGAGCGCGTCCTCGCCGGCTTGGGTGCGGCCGTGTTCGTCATGATCAAGCCGCCGATGTCGGTCCCGGCACTGGCCTTGCCGGCGCTCCTGATCTGCTTGGACAGAAGATCGCTTCGCCCGCTGTTCACCACGGAGACGCTGGTCGGCGCCGCCATCACATTCGCCTATCTCGGCTGGATCGCCGCGTTTCACCTTGCCTTCTTTCTCGACCTCATGCCGGTGGTGCGCGAGGTCTACCTGCCCGCGCGCATGGGGGTCGTCGCCATGCTATTCAGCGGGCCGGTGATCCTCTTGGCGATCCTCTCAGTCGCGGTCATGGCGGTTGCGCGACCGGGGCCGGTTGACCGGCCGGCGCTGTTGGCGCTCATCGCCGCGCTGGGCTACGTTCCCGCCTTCGTGCTGATGGGCAAGGGCTGGACCTATCAGGCGCTGCCGTTCCTGATGCTGGGCCTGATCGCACTCCTCCTGCAGCTTCGCCGGCTATCCGGGCTGAGCGCCATGCCGGTCGCTTCGAAAGCAGCCGTCGCCCTGGGCGCGGCGGTTCTTGTCCTGCTTGCGCAGGCGGGTCAGCCCTTTGCCAAAACGGAGCGCCGCGCCGAACTGGAGCAGGCAGCGGCGGCTATCGGTCGGGTGATCGGACGGCCGAAGGTCGCCACTGTCGCGACGCGCCCGCAGCCGGCGCATCCGCTGACCCGCATGGTCGGTGGCGACTACCGCTCGCGCCAATCCAGTCTCTGGATCGCGGAGAACGCCTTCGGGCTCATCCGCTCGGCGCGACACGATCCGCAAAAGGCCGAGCGGCTGGCAACACTGCGCGAGGATTTCCTGAACCAGGCGGCGTCGGATATCGATCGCGAGAACCCGGACGTCTTGTTCGACGCCGGGACCGACGGGTCGGCGGGCCAGGCAGCCGTACAGGCCAATCCCGCTATCGCGCGCGTGCTCGCCGGATACCGGCAGATCTATCAGAACAACGTGGTGACCGTGCTTGTGCGGTCCGATCTTGTCTCTGGTGGTGTCCCGTCAGCAGCGGCCGAGCCTCCCTGATCGCGCCACAGCACCGGAGCAATCAACGCAAACGCGACTCCGATGGGCACAAGCACGCCGACCCCGATCTCCGCCAGCGGCAGCAAGTGGGCGACGAGTGGAAACAGCCAGGCCAGCGACAGCGCGACCAGTCGAGGCTCTTTCGCGACGGCAAACAGATACGCCACGGCCACGCACATGGGAATCGTGTCGTACGTGTAGCCATACGGCGTGACGACGATGGCAAGAGTCGCCGTCAGCAAGCTCCGCCGCCTCGGGTCGATCGCGGTGGAAGGCAGCCAGAGCCAGATCGCAACCGCGATGGCAGCAACGGTTGCGATGGCCTGCGCGATGTAGGAGGCGTCGATGCCCGCGCCGAGCGAACGCGCCATGATGAAAACGGTGAGCGCGTTGGCGTGATACGGCATCGGAAAGGGCGCTTCCATGATCGCCGTCATCAAGGGTCGCGTCTCGTCGAAGAACAGCGTCCACGTGCCGAAGCCGAAAGCGAGCCCGGTCAGCAGCACCAGCGTCACGGTTGTGACGGCGGCAGAGGCGATGGCCCGCCAGTTCCCGCTGGCGAGCAGGCAGAAGGGGACGAGGATGCCAAGCTGCGGCTTGACCGTGAGCAGCCCGAACAACACGCCGGCGAGGATCGGCCGCTTCGGTGCGGCCAACAGGCCTCCGATAAGCAGCGCCGCGGTGAACGCGCCATTCTGGCCGAAGAATGCGTTGATGGCGACGGCGGGTGAGAAGACGGCGGCAACATGGATCGGCATTGGCAGGCGCAGCGGCCGAATGGCGCCATGGAGAAGGGCAATCGTGCCAAAAGTCCAGACTAGGTAGGCCAGCCCGATCGGCAGCACGGCCAGCAGCGCGCCGACCAGAAGCATGCTTGGCGGATAGCTCCATTCCTGGTTGGGAAGGTCAGGCGAAAGCATTTCGCGCAGGGCGGACCTGTACCCGTCGGCGTCGAAAAGTGTCGCCGAGTCTCCATCGAGGGCCATGCGCGACCCGGCCCACAGATTGGTGAAATCCCAGTAGGGAAGGCGGTCGAACAGTGCGGAGAGGCCGTTGTCTCCGATCTGCCATAGATATGCGTGATAGACGAGACCGATGAGCACGCCGCTGACGAATACGAACGCGGCGAATCGCCGGTCACCCTGGCTCTTCCCGGGAAAGCTGTCGGTGATCATTCGGTTCCTGACGCTTGCACGAGCCGAGAATAGCCGTCCGGCGTTAAGCAAGGCTTGCGCCGGTGGATCAGGCGGTCACGCGCCGGAGCGTCAGGTTTATGCGGCCGCCGCTCTTCAACAACATCGAGGTTCCGGGATAGATGCGGTCGACGCCGTGGAAAGCCAGGCGGCTGTTCCCTCCGAGCACGACCACATCGCCCGAGCGCAGGCGGAAGGAGGATGTCGGGTCGGTGCGCTTGGTGCCGCCGACACGGAACAGGCAGTCGTCGCCCAGCGAGACCGAGACGACGGGGGCCGAAAAATCGCTCTCGTCGCGGTCCTGGTGCAGCCCCATCTTCGCCGTGCCCGAATAGAAGTTGACGAGGCAGGCCTGCGGCGGGTCGGGATGGTCGGCGACGTTGCGCCAGAGGTCGAGCAGCGTCGGCGGGATCGGCGGCCACGCTGCTCCCATGACGGGGTGCGTGGGCTGGTAGCGGTAGCCGCGCTCCTTGTCGGTGACCCAGCCGAGTTCGCCGCAATTGGTCATCCGCACGCTCATTTCCTTGCCGGTCCTCGGCATGGCGGGCGTGAACAGCGGCGCGGCTTCGACCACGCGGCGGATGTCCTCGACAAGCGCGCCTTGCGCGGTGCGGTCGAAATAGTCGGGCAGATAGCGGATGCCATCCGGCAGGCCAGGCGCCGGCATCAGTCGCCGTCCACGCGGCCGCGCAGCTTCTTTACCGTCGAGCGGCCCGCCTTGGTCTTGAGCCGTCGTTCGACGGAGCCCTTGGTCGGCTTGGTTTTCCGGCGCGGCTTGGGCGGCGGTTCGGCGGCCTTGGCGACAAGCGCGGTCAGCCGGGCGAGCGCATCGGCGCGGTTCAGCTCCTGCGTGCGGAAACGGTTGGCCTCGATGACGATGACGCCGTCTTTGGTGGCGCGCTGGCCGGCAAGACCGATGACGCGCGCGCGGACACGCTCGGACAGGCCGGCAGCGCCAGCCGCATCGAAGCGGAGCTGCACGGCGGTCGCCACCTTGTTGACGTTCTGGCCGCCAGGCCCCGACGAACGGATAAAATTCTCCTCGAGGTCGCCGGGGTGGATCTCGGCTTCCCCTGAGATGATGATCTTTTCGTCCACGGCCATGGCGACAGACATGGCGCGACGGAGACAAAAAGAAAAGGGGCCGTTACCGGACCGCCGGCTAAGGCGAAATGTGCTGAAGGCGGTCGGCTCCCGTCATTCCGCCGCCTCAAGGACGCGCGGCGCTGCTCCGAGCACCGCGTGGTCGACATGCTCCTCGAACCTGGCGAAGTTGTCGATGAACATGCCGACCAGTTTCCTGGCCTGCCGGTCGTAGGCGGATGTGTCGGCCCAGGTCGCGCGCGGGTCGAGAATGGCCGGATCGACGCCCAGGACCGAAACTGGAACGGCAAAGCCGAACCACGGGTCGGTGCGGAATTCGGCATCGTTGAGCGAGCCGTCGAGGGCCGCCGAAAGCAGCGCCCGGGTCGCCTTGATCGGCATGCGGCGGCCGACGCCGTAGGCGCCGCCGGTCCAGCCGGTGTTGACCAGCCAGCAGGCGACGTCATGCTCGGCAATCAGCCGCTTGAGCAGTTCGCCATAGACCGAGGGATGGCGCGGCAGGAAGGGCGAGCCGAAGCACGCGGAGAACTCCGGCGTCGGTTCCGTCACGCCGCGCTCGGTGCCGGCGACCTTGGCGGTGTAGCCGGAGAGGAAGTGGTACATCGCCTGCGCCGGGGTAAGCCTTGCGATGGGCGGCATGACGCCGAACGCATCGGCGGCGAGCATGACGACGTTCCTGGGCTGGCCGGCGCGGCCAGTCGGCGAGGCGTTCGGGATGAACGGCAAGGGGTAGGCCGAGCGGGTGTTCTCGGTCTTCGATTCGTCGTGGAAGTCGGGAACCCGCGTCACCGGATGGAGTACGACGTTCTCCAGGACGGCGCCGAAACGCGAACTCGCCGCGAAGATCTCGGGTTCCGCTTCGGCCGAAAGCCGGATGCATTTGGCGTAGCAGCCGCCCTCGAAGTTGAAGACCCCGTCCGGCCCCCAGCCATGCTCGTCGTCGCCGATCAGCGTGCGCGACGGATCGGCCGACAACGTCGTCTTGCCGGTGCCCGACAGGCCGAAGAAGATCGCCGCATCGCCTGATGGTCCGACATTGGCCGAGCAGTGCATCGGCATCACGCCCTGCGCCGGGAGCAAATGGTTGAGCGCGGTGAACACCGCCTTCTTCATCTCGCCCGCATAGGCCGTTCCGCCGATCAGCACGATCATGCGGGTAAGATCGATGGCGATGACGGTCTCCGAACGCACGCCGTGGCGCGCCGGATCGGCCCTGAAGGACGGCAGGTCGACGATCGTCATCCTGGGTGCGAAGCCGGCGAGTTCGGCTGCTTCGGGCCGGATCAGCAGGTTGCGGATGAACAGCGAGTGCCAGGCGAGTTCGGTGACGACGCGCACCGGAAGGTTGCGCGCCGGATCGGCGCCGCCGACGAGATCCTGCACGAACAGGTCGTGCGAGGCGGCATGCGACTGGAAGTCGGCGAGCAGCCGATCGAAGGCATCGCGCTCCATCGGCTGGTTGGCGGTCCACCACACCGAAGGCGCGGTGCTTTCGTCGCGGACGATGTACTTGTCCTTCGGCGAGCGGCCGGTGTGCTGGCCGGTGGCCGCGACGAGCGCGCCGTCGTTGCTGAGTTCGGCTTCGCCACGCAGAATCGCCTGCGTGTAGAGGTCGGGCGCCTGGAGATTGTAGTAGACCGAGCCGCCGGTGGTCAGGCCGGACTGGCCGATTCCGCAAGCACGATTCCACTGCCCGATCTCTTGCATCGGAGGCTCCCTCACCGTTGTCGCGGCTCCTGTCCCGGATCAAGGCCCAGGGAATGACCTCAGCGAGGCCTAAAACGTCGAAATCAGAAAAGACCAATGATATCAAATCATTAATCGATTTAAAGATTTTGAAATTCGTTTAAATCGTTTATAAAGGCAGAAAGATCGCGACCTTGCCCAAGGAAAAGGCACCGTGCTTCGTCGAATGCGCAACCATTGGCCGCAACATGACAGGAGAGGCTTTCTGTGACATGACCGGGAATCTGTGCCACAATTTGTACCCAATTTGTCCCGCATCTGCCGCGTGCTCGCAGCTGGAAGGGACATCCGCTCATGAGGGAGCCACCTGAAATGGCAACGATCGCGCTTGTCGACGACGACCGCAACATTCTGACATCGGTCTCGATCGCGCTCGAATCCGAGGGCTATCGGGTCGAGACCTATACGGATGGCGCCTCCGCGCTGGAGGGGCTGGCGGCCCGTCCGCCGAACCTCGCGATCCTCGACATCAAGATGCCGCGCATGGACGGCATGGAACTCTTGCGCCGCATGCGCCAGAAGTCCGACCTCCCGGTCATCTTCCTTACCTCGAAGGACGACGAGATCGACGAGTTGTTCGGCCTCAAGATGGGCGCCGACGACTTCATCCGCAAACCGTTCTCGCAGCGGCTGCTGGTCGAGCGCGTCAAGGCGGTGCTGCGCCGCGCATCGGCCCGCGAGGCCGGCGCGAAGGCGCCCACCCAGCAGGCCAAGTCGCTGGAGCGCGGCTCGCTGGTCATGGACCAGGAACGCCACACCTGTACCTGGAAGGGCGAGCCGGTGACGCTGACCGTCACCGAGTTCCTGATCCTGCATTCGCTGGCGCAGCGCCCGGGCGTCGTAAAAAGCCGCGATGCGCTGATGGATTCGGCCTACGATGAGCAGGTCTATGTCGACGACCGGACGATCGACAGCCACATCAAGCGCCTGCGCAAGAAGTTCAAGCAGGTCGATGACGATTTCGAGATGATCGAAACGCTCTATGGAGTTGGCTACCGGTTCCGCGAGGCATAGACGACGGCGGCCCGGACCGGAGACCATTGCCGATGGTGATGGAAACAGAGATCAAGAACGTGCCGGCGGCCGCCAAGCGGCCGGCACGGACTCTGCCTTCCTCTTTCGGACGGCTGCGCATCGGGCTGCAGCGCTTCCTCGGCCACTATATCTTCTCGAGCCTGACGCGACGCATCCTCTTCCTCAACCTCGCCGCGCTGTGCGTGCTGGTGGTCGGCATCCTCTACCTCAACCAGTTTCGCGACGGGCTGATCGAGGCGCGTGTCGAAAGCCTGCGCACGCAGGGCGAGATCATCGCGGGCGCGATTGCGGCGTCGGCCACCGTCGAAACGGATTCGATCTCCATCGATCCCGAGAAGCTCTTGGAACTGCAGGCCGGCGAAAGCATCGGCGCCGGGTCGGACCAGCTCGACAGCCTCGACTTCCCCATCAATCCCGAGCGTGTCGCGCCGGTGCTCAGGCGGCTGATCTCGCCGACCCGCACGCGAGCGCGCATCTACGATCGCGACGCCAACCTGCTGCTTGATTCCCGGCATCTCTATTCGCGCGGCCAGATCCTGCGCTACGACCTGCCGCCGGTCGACGAGGAGGAGCCTGACCTCTTCGAACGAGTCCAGCAATTCATCGCGGAGTTCTTCCGGCGCACGGACCTGCCCATCTACAAGGAGCAGCCCGGTGGCAATGGCTCGGCCTTCCCGGAAGTCATCAACGCGCTGACCGGCGTGCCGTCGACCGTCGTGCGCATCTCCGAACAGGGCGAGCAGATCGTCTCGGTGGCGGTTCCCGTGCAGCGGTTCCGCGCCGTCCTCGGCGTGCTGCTGCTGTCGACGCAGGGCGGCGACATCGACAAGATCGTCGCGGCGGAACGCAACTCGATCCTGCGCGTCTTCGGCGTCGCGGCGCTGGTCAACGTGCTGCTGTCGATCATGCTGGCGTCGACCATCGCCAATCCGTTGCGGCGGCTTGCGGCGGCGGCCAACCGGGTGCGGCGCGGCGTCAAGAGCCGCGAGGAAATCCCTGACTTCTCCGACCGCCAGGACGAGATCGGCAATCTATCGGTCGCGGTGCGCGACATGACCAACGCGCTCTATGCCCGCATCGAGGCTATCGAGAGCTTCGCCGCCGATGTCAGTCACGAACTGAAGAACCCGCTGACCTCATTGCGCAGCGCTGTCGAGACGCTGCCCATCGCCAAGACCGAAGCCTCGCGCGGGCGGCTGCTGGAGGTCATACAGCACGATGTCAGGAGGCTCGACCGGCTGATCACCGACATCTCCGACGCCTCGCGCCTCGACGCCGAGCTTGCCCGCGAGGATACCGCGAAAGTCGACCTGCAGAAGTTCGTCGGTGACCTTGTGGCGGCGACCCGCGACGCCGGCGCAAAGCGAAAGCAGGTCGCCATTGATTTCAAGGCAGGAAAACTTCCGCAGGGCGCCAAGGGCTACTTCGTCGTCGGCCACGATCTCAGGCTCGGCCAGGTCATCACCAATCTCATCGAGAACGCGCGTTCCTTCGTCCCGGAGGACACCGGCCGCATCGTCCTTGCGCTGTCGCGTGTCGGCAAGCGGATCATGCTGACGGTCGACGACAACGGACCCGGCATCAGGGTGGATACCATCGACCGGATTTTCGAACGCTTCTACACCGACCGTCCGGCGGGCGAGGCGTTTGGGCAGAATTCCGGTCTTGGCCTGTCGATCTCCAGGCAGATCGTGGAGGCGCATGGCGGCACGCTGACCGCCGAGAACATCACCGGCGGCAAGCCCGGCGAAATTCGCGGCGCGCGCTTCACCGTGACGCTTCCGGCCGACGGCTGAGCATGGCCGATAACTTCCACGCTAGCGCCGTGGTGCTGGGGGATCGCGGCATTGTGATCGCCGGACCTTCCGGCGCCGGCAAGAGCCAATTGGCGCTTGCGCTGATCGCCGATGTCCTGGCGAGCGGGCGGTTCGCGCGGCTTATCGCCGACGACCAGATTTTTCTCTCGGCGCACAACGGCCGTCTGATCTGTCAGGTGCCGCAGACTATCGCCGGCCTCGTCGAGGTCCGGGGGCTCGGTCCCCGGCAGGTGGTCCATGAGCCGAGAGCGCCGGTCGATCTGCTTGTCCGGCTGGTGGAGCGCCGCGCCGCGGAGCGCTTTCCGGAAGCCGCAACGGAACCGCTGCTCGGCTGCCCGGTTCGGTTGCTGAGCCTTCCGGTCAACAATCCCCTCGCGGCGAAGTTGGCGGTGCTGGCCGAACTGGCGCTGCCGCCGTTCGGCTGACGCAAGCGGCTGCGGCGCTTGCGTCACTGCGGCAAAATGGCCCGACGGCGTGCAAATTTGGGCTTGTCAACGAAGCGGGGGTAGACAAGATTGCGCTCCCGCCGACCGGAGAGCCCGGACCGGTGAGCCCTGACGGGCGCGAGCTATGTCGAGGGCTCTACAGAGTGCCGGTGAACGGATGATGACGAAAGCCATGAAGGAATGATCGGCCTGGTGCTTGTGACGCACGGTCGGCTGGCCGAGGAATTCCGCAACGCCGTGGAGCATGTCGTCGGTCCGCAGGAGAATTTCGAGACCGTCTCGATCGGCGCGGACGACGACATGGAGCGGCGCCGCAGCGACATCGTTGAGGCGGTAGCGCGGGTCGACAAGGGATCTGGCGTCGTTGTTCTCACCGACATGTTCGGCGGCACGCCCTCCAACCTTGCCATATCGGTGATGGAAGCAGGCCGCGTCGAGGTGATTGCCGGCATGAACCTGCCGATGCTGATCAAGCTTTCCAGTGTGCGAAAAGGCGGTACGCTTGCCGTCGTGGTGGAGGACGCTCAGGCTGCCGGCCGCAAATACATCAACGTGGCGAGCCAGTTGCTCGCGACGAAATGAGGGCGCTTGGGATGAACGCGGTGGAAAGTCTGCTAGCCGACGGCGAAATCGCTCGCGACTTCCTGATCGTCAACCAGCGCGGGCTGCATGCGCGCGCGTCCGCAAAGTTCGTTCAGCTCGCCGATTCCTTTCGAGCCGCCATCACGGTCGAAAAGGACGGCATTCGGGTCGGCGGCACATCCATCATGGGCCTTATGATGCTGGCCGCGAGCCTGGGCTGCATGGTCCGCGTGACCGCTAACGGGCCGGAGGCCGAGGTTGCGATCGACGCCATCGAGCAGCTGATCGCGACGCGGTTCGGCGAGGAGGCCTAGGCCTCCGAATGCTGAACGCGCACATGCACGAATAAAGATTTCTTTATATCCCATTGTCGATTTCCGACCGATCTGCTAATCACGGCGCACATTTCGCGCAGGCGCGCCACCGTGCCTGACACAGCCGACGGGCCGGAGCGCCCGCCGCACATGTAGCACCGCGTGGCGAACCAGAGAAACTTTCGGAGCCTGAGAATGTCCAAGGATTACAAGATTGCCGACCTGTCGCTTGCCGGCTGGGGCCGCAAGGAAATCGAGATCGCGGAAACCGAGATGCCGGGCCTGATGGCCTGCCGCGAGGAATTCGACGAGACACAGCCGCTGAAGGGTGCGCGCATTTCCGGCTCGCTGCACATGACCATCCAGACAGCGGTGCTGATCGAGACGCTTAAGGCGCTCGGCGCCGACATCCGCTGGGCCTCCTGCAACATCTTCTCGACGCAGGACCATGCGGCGGCTGCCATCGCCGACGCCGGCATCCCGGTGTTCGCCGTCAAGGGCGAGTCGCTGGAAGAATATTGGGACTACACCGACAAGATCTTCCAGTGGGCCGACGGCGGCACCTCGAACATGATCCTCGACGATGGCGGCGACGCCACCATGTACATCCTGATCGGCGCCCGCGCCGAGGCCGGCGAGGACGTGCTGTCCAATCCGCACAGCGAGGAAGAGGAATATTTCTACGCCCAGATCAAAAAGCGGCTGAAGGTGTCGCCCGGCTTCTTCGCAAAGCAGAAGGCGGCGATCCGCGGCGTGACCGAGGAAACGACAACCGGCGTCAACCGCCTCTACCAGCTGCAGAAGAAAGGCCTGCTGCCCTTCCCGGCGATCAACGTCAACGACAGCGTCACCAAGTCGAAATTCGACAACAAGTACGGCTGCAAGGAAAGCCTGGTCGACGGCATCCGCCGCGGCACCGACGTCATGATGGCCGGCAAGGTCGCCGTTGTCTGCGGCTATGGCGACGTGGGCAAGGGTTCGGCTGCGTCGCTCAAGGGCGCCGGCGCACGCGTCAAGGTGACGGAGGTCGACCCGATCTGCGCTCTGCAGGCCGCCATGGACGGCTTCGAGGTCGTCACCCTCGATGACGCGGCGCCGAATGCCGACATCGTCATCACCACGACCGGCAACAAGGATGTCGTCACGCTCGACCACATGCGGGCGATGAAGGACATGGTGATCGTCGGCAACATCGGCCACTTCGACAACGAGATCCAGGTGGCGGCGCTACGCAACCTCAAATGGACCAATGTGAAGCCGCAGGTCGACATGATCTCGTTCCCGGACGGCAAGCGCATGATCCTGCTGTCGGAAGGCCGCCTGCTCAATCTCGGCAACGCCACCGGCCATCCGAGCTTCGTCATGTCGGCGTCGTTCACCAACCAGGTGCTTGCCCAGATCGAACTGTACTCGAAGCCCGGCCACTACGAGAACCAGGTCTATGTGCTGCCCAAGCACCTCGACGAGAAGGTCGCGCGGCTGCATCTCGGCAAGCTTGGCGCCAAGCTGACCGAACTTTCGGGCGAGCAGGCAGCCTATATCGGCGTTGCGACGCAGGGGCCGTTCAAGGCGGAACACTACCGCTATTAAATTTGGCTGCTGCCACCACAATATATTGAAGCCGGGCGATTGACTTTTCGCCCGGTTTTAATTTTGGCGCAAAGCCTGCTTCACGCCGATTCGCGCAAGGGTTATGGTTGGTGATTCGCGACCCCACCGGTTCCGGGGAACGGTGGAAGCGCTCCGGTTCGGGGCGAACTTGCGGTCAGGCGGCGGAGAGGAACAAGGCATGCCGGGGGAAGCCCCGCGTAAGGCGGGAATGGCCGATTCCGGCCGCAAGAGCGATTCCGCCAGCGGTCTGCCGGCGGCACGCGGCCACGGCTTGTCCGTGGTGAAAAGGCTTCTGCGAGCTTCCTCGGCGCTGACCCTGCTGGCGGCCGGCCCGGCCTTCGCGCAGGAAGCGGCGGCCGGTTCGCTGTTTTCGATCGGCGCCGTCGAAGTGATGCAGATCTCGATGCTGGTCGGTGTCATGGGCGCGGCCCTCCTGTCGGCGATCGTCATGATCCGCGAGCGCGCCCGCACCGCCGCCGAAAATACGGAACTGCGCGCCAAGATTGCCGACCTGAATGGTGCGATCCGCAGATCGGAGGCGCTGCTCAATCTGCGCGACCAGCGCGTGATCGTCTGGAACGACGACCGGAAGAAGCCGGAATTGCTGGGCACCCTGCCGGCCGAAAGCGGCGCGCCCGACGAACGCTCGTCCTTCCTCGCCTTCGGCCGCTGGCTGACGCCGCGCGCCGCGGCGGGGCTGGAAAACGCCGTTGCCGGCCTGCGCGAACGCGGCAGGGCCTTCGATCTGGTCGTTGAGGCGCAGAACGGTGCGCCGATGGAAGTGCAGGGACGCAAGACCGCCGCCTACACGATCGTGCGCTTCCTGTCGCTGTCGGAAGGCCAGAGGGCGCTGGCCCGCCTGAAGCTCGAAAACCAGAGCCTTTCGGCGGATCACCAGACGATGCTCGGCCTGATGGACGCGCTGAATATGCCGTTCTGGATCAGGGCGAGGGACGGCCAGCTCAAATGGGTGAACCGCGCCTATTCGAATGCGGTGGAGGCAGCCGACGCGGAAAGCGCGCGGCGAGACGGCTCGGAATTGCTCGGCACCCAGGCGCGCGACGCCATCGACAAGGAACATCGCTCGAAACCCGTCTTCGACCAGGCGCTGACGACGGTGATCGGAGGGGATCGCCGCGTGCTGGCGGTGACCGATTTCGCCGGCGCGGAAGGGTCGGCCGGCATCGCGGTCGACCGCAGCGAGATCGAGGCGACCCGTGCCGAATACGAACGCATGGTGCGCAGCCACGCCGATACGCTCGACCAGTTGACGACGGCGGTTGCGATTTTCGACGAGCACGAAAAGCTTCGCTTTTTCAACCAGGCCTTCCAGAAACTATGGGAACTCGACCACGCCTTCCTGGCCAGTGCGCCTGATAACGCGCTGCTGATCGACAGGCTGCGCAGCGAAGGCAAGATCGCCGAGCAGCCCGAGTGGCGTCGCTGGAAGGAGACCCTGCTCTCCGCCTACCGCTCGGTCGAGTCGCAGCTACACTGGTGGCATCTGCCGGACGGCCGCACGATCCGGGTCATCGCCAACCCGCAGCCGAAGGGCGGGGTGACCTGGGTTTTCGAGAACCTGACCGAAAAGATGGATCTGGAGAGCCGCTACGCGACGGCGGTGCGAGTCCAGGGCGAGACTCTCGACAATCTGGCCGAGGGCGTGGCGGTGTTCGGGCCGGACGGCCGTATCCGCCTGTCGAACCCGGCGTTCAACGCGGCGTGGGGCCTGTCCGCCGATCTTGTCGCGCGGAACACTCACATCTCCGACCTGCGGGCGCATTGCGACCCGCTTGCGAAGGACAGCCCGTGGGCGGATTTCGTCGCGTCGGTGACAGGCTTCGACGAGGAACGCCGCGACCGCCAGGGCCAGACCGAAATGGTCGACGGCAAGGTGCTGCGCTATGGCGTCGTCAACCTGCCCAACGGGCAGGTGATGATCACCTTCGTGGACGTCACGGATGGCGTGAACGTCGAGCGCGCGCTGAAGGACAAGAACGAGGCGCTGGAGCAGGCCGACCAGCTCAAGAACGACTTCGTTCAGCACGTCTCCTATGAATTGCGGTCGCCGCTCACCAACATCATCGGCTTCACCGAACTTCTGTCGCTGCCCGCGACAGGGCCGCTCGAGCCGCGCCAGCGCGAATATCTCGACCACATCGGCACGTCGTCCTCGGTGCTGCTGACCATCGTCAACGACATTCTCGACCTCGCCACGGTCGACGCCGGCATCATGGAACTCGATATTGCGGAGGTCGATGTCGCCAAGACGATAGAGGCGGCGGCGGAACTGATCGCCGATCGGCTGCAGGAACATTCGATCGGCCTGAAGGTCGAGACGGCCTTCGCGCCCGACAAGATGCTCGGTGACGAAATACGCATCCGCCAGATCCTCTACAACCTGCTCAGCAATGCGGCAAACTATGCGCCTGAGGGCGGCACCATCAAGTTGACCTGCCGCAGGCTGGAGATCGGCGTGGAGTTCACGGTCCATGACGACGGACCTGGCATTCCGCCGGAAGTCCTGGATACGGTGTTCCGCCGCTTTGAGCCGCGCGCCAATGGGGGTCGCCGCCGAGGCGCCGGCCTCGGTCTGTCGATCGTGAAGAGCTTCGTGGAACTGCATGGCGGCAAGGTTCGCATCGAGACGGCGCCGGACCAGGGCACGACCGTCGTCTGCCTGTTTCCGCTCAACCCGACCGGCATGCGCGACGCGGCTGAATGAACGGCGCGACGGACGAGGCGCGCGCGCTTCAGCGCCACCTGCCGGAGGAGCAGGCCACGGCGCGGCTGGGCGAGGACATTGCCATGGCGCTGCGCGTCGGCGACGTGCTTGCTTTGTCGGGCGATCTCGGCGCGGGCAAGACGACCCTGGCGCGAGGCCTCGTCAGGGCAATGGCCGGTGACGCCGGGCTCGATGTTCCGAGCCCTACCTTCACGCTCGTCCAGTCCTACCAGACGCGTGTGCCGATCCATCATTTCGACCTCTACAGGCTTGCGTCGGTTGGTGAGCTCGACGAACTCGGGCTCGACGAGATGCTGGCCGATGGCGCGGCGCTGATCGAATGGCCAGAGCGTGCCGGCGGCCGCCTGCCCCGGGAAACCGTAACGCTCGAACTGGTGCTGGACGGCGATGGCCGGCTTGCGCGGATATCGGGGAGCGGCTCGGCGTTTGGGCGCATTGCACGGTCGCTCGCCATGCGCGATTTTCTGGCCGGAGCCGGCTGGGGAGACGCGACGCGTCGCTATTTCACCGGCGATGCGTCGGCGCGCTCATACGAGACTGTCATGCTCGGCGACGAGGAACCGCGCGTGCTGATGAATTCGCCGAGACTGGTGCTCGGGTCTCCGGTCCGCGACGGCAAGCCCTACGCCGTCATTGCCAACACCGCGCAGTCAGTCGCGGCCTTCGTGGCGATCGACCGGGCGCTGGCACAGGCGGGCGTTACCGTTCCGACGATCTTCGCTGGGGATCTCGATGCCGGCTTCCTGCTGCTCGACCATCTCGGGTCGGACAGCTTCCTCGATTCGGAGGACAGGCCGGTCGCCAAGCGCTATGCGGCCGCCGCCGAGCTGCTGGCATACATCCACGGCCGGACATGGTCGCCGACGCTGGAGGCGGCGCCGGGCGTGGTCCATGAGGTGCCGCCCTTCGACCGCGAGGCGATGACAATCGAGATCGAGCTTCTGCTCGACTGGTATGTACCCTACGCCACCGGCCGGCCG
>Ga0105046_10000615_pt1 | contig 50883 bp, 51 predicted proteins | sample MAT03_FD_78385 | JGI IMG/M metagenome (GOLD analysis project Ga0105046, IMG submission 78385) | Freshwater microbial communities from Lake Fryxell liftoff mats and glacier meltwater in Antarctica - MAT-03 (megahit assembly) | ecosystem: Environmental > Aquatic > Freshwater > Ice > Liftoff... | reverse complement strand
CGCAGTGACAAGCGTGGGGGCTCCTTCTTCACCAGCCAGGGCCGCGGAACCGGCTTTGCCGGGCCGCAGGCGCAGCGCCCCCTCGGGGGGCAGCGCAGTACACGCAGTGACAAGCGTGGGGGCCATACTTATTTCCGCATGACCTTCTCGGACGGCGTCAGCGCCTCGATGTAAGCCGGACGGGAAAAGATCCGTTCGGCGTATTTGAGCAGCGGCGCTGCATTCTTGGACAAGTCAATGTCGTAGTAGTCCAGACGCCAGAGCAGCGGCGCAATCGCCACGTCGAGCATGGAGAAGTTGTCGCCGAGCATGAACTTGTTTTTCAGGAACACCGGGGCCAACTGCGTCAGCCGGTCGCGGATGTGCGAGCGGGCTTTTTCCAGCGCTTTTTCATTGCCTTTCGAAACGCGGGCTTCCAGCGTATTGACGTGCACAAACAGCTCTTTTTCGAAGTTGAGCAGAAACAGGCGAACACGTGCGCGGTCCACGGGGTCGCCGGGCATCAGCTGCGGATGCGGGAAACGCTCATCGATGTATTCATTGATGATGTTCGACTCATACAGAATCAGGTCACGCTCGACCAGGATGGGCACCTGGCCGTAGGGGTTCATGACATTGATGTCTTCGGGCTTGTTGTACAAGTCCACGTCGCGGATTTCGAAGTCCATGCCCTTTTCAAACAGCACAAAACGGCAGCGGTGCGAGAACGGGCAGGTCGTGCCTGAATAAAGGACCATCATGGTTGCGAACTCCTAAATGCAAAGGAGTGGATACGGTGAAGGCATCCACTCCAGAAGGTGCCGGGAAACAAGCCCCGGCGAAAAATATTACTTGATGTCTTTCCAGAACGAAGCGTTCAGGCGCCAGGCGATGAAGGTGAACATCAGCAGGAACAGCAGCACCCAGACGCCGACCCGAACGCGGGTGTTTTGCGCGGGTTCACCCATCCATTGCATGTACCCCACCAGGTCGGCCATGGCCTGGTCATATTGCAGCTGGCTCATGCTACCCGGCGTAACCTGCTGCCACCTCCCGGTGAAGACCGACACCTTGCGGCCGTGCTCTTCTTTTTCCGCAAACACCGGCTTGCGTTCGCCCGACAGCTCCCACAGCACATGCGGCATGGCCACGCTCGGGAAGGCCAGGTTGTTCCAGCCGGTGGCCTTGGTCTCGTCGCGGTAGTAGGTGCGCAGGTAGGTATAAAGATAGTCGGCTCCGGTGCCCCCGGCACCTGAACGCGAGCGGGCAATCAAGGTCAGGTCGGGCGGGTTGCCGCCAAACCAGTCCTTGGCCTGCTTCGGGTCGATGGCGGCCTTCATGGTCTCGCCGACCTTGTCGGTGGCAAACATCAGGTTGTCCTTGATCTGTTGCTCGGTCAGCCCGATGTCCGTCAGACGGTTGTAACGCATGAAAGCGGCAGAGTGGCAGTTCAGGCAGTAATTGACAAACAGCTTGGCGCCGTTTTGCAGGGCGCCCAGGTCGTTGGTCTTGTTGGGTGCCTTGTCCCAGGCAATGCCTTCGCTCGCCGCAAAGGCGCCGTTGCCGGACAGTGCCAGCACAGCCGTCAAACCTAGAGCCAGTTGTTTCAACGTTTTGATCATGGTCAGGTCTCCGGCTCAGTGGGCAGCAAAGGTCACGCGATCAGGGGGCGTCTTGAAGGTCCCCAGGCGGCTCCACCACGGCATGAGCAGGAAGAAGCCAAAGTAAAACAGGGTGCCTATCTGCGACACGCGCTCATTGATCAACGAAGGCGGTTTGATGCCGAGATAACCCAGCACCACGAAATTGATGACGAAAATGCCGTAGAGGTATTTGTGCCAAGTCGGGCGATAGCGGATCGAATTGACCGGGCTGTGGTCCAGCCAGGGCAGGAAAAACAGGATGATGACCGAGCCGCCCATGACGACCACGCCCCAGAACTTGGCATCAATCGTCAGCATGGCAGCAATCGCCAGCACCGCCGCACCGACGATGACGGCCTTGAACAGGCCGGCGATTTTGGCCTTGAGCACGCCCAGTACGGCACCGGCCAGCACGCAGGCAATCAGCGCGTACATCATCTCGCTGGTGATGGCGCGCAGCATCGAATAATACGGCGTGAAGTACCAGACCGGGGCGATATGCAGCGGCGTCTTGAGCGGATCGGCCGGGATGAAGTTGTTGTATTCGAGAAAGTAACCACCGGCTTCGGGCGCGAAAAATACAATTGCCGAGAACACCATCAGGAACACGCTGACAGCGAAGATGTCATGCACCGTGTAGTAGGGATGAAAGGCTATGCCGTCCAGCGGCTTGCCGCTGGCGTCCTTGTACTTCTTGATCTCCACACCGTCGGGGTTGTTGGAGCCGACTTCATGCAGGGCGATCAGGTGCGCGACCACCAGCCCCAGCAGCACCAGCGGCACGGCAATCACGTGGAAAGCGAAGAAACGGTTCAGGGTGGCATCGCCCACCACATAGTCGCCGCGGATCAGCAGCGCCAGGTCGGGACCGATGAACGGAATCGCGGCAAACAGGTTGACGATCACCTGGGCGCCCCAGTAGCTCATCTGGCCCCAGGGCAGCAGGTAACCCATGAAGGCCTCGGCCATCAGGCACAGGAAAATCGCGCAGCCGAAAATCCAGATCAACTCGCGCGGCTTGCGGTAGCTGCCGTAAATCAGGCCGCGGAACATGTGCAGGTAAACCACCACAAAAAACGCCGAGGCGCCGGTCGAGTGCATGTAACGCACCAGCCAGCCCCAGGGCACGTCGCGCATGATGTATTCGACCGAGGCGAAAGCCAATGCGGCATCGGGCTTGTAATGCATGGTCAGGAAAATGCCGGTGACGATCTGGATCACCAGCACCAGCAACGCCAGCGCGCCGAACACGTACCAGAAGTTGAAGTTCTTCGGCGCGTAGTACTCGCTCAGGTGCTCTTTGTAGAGCTTGCTGGCGGGAAAACGGTTGTCAACCCAGTTCATCAACCTGGCAGCAGCCGGCGCATCGGGAGGTAGTTCTTTGAATTCAGCCATAAGGGATCCTATTTGCTAGTCGGTGGAGGACTTGGGCGGGCGCCGCAGGGCGCCGGCCAGCTTGTCCAGCAAAGCTTCAGGCTTTTTTATCCTCACCGATCAGCAGCTTGGCGTCTGACAGGTACATGTGGGGCGGCACTTCGAGGTTGTCTGGCGCGGGCTTGTTTTTATAAACACGGCCGGCAATGTCAAAGGTCGAGCCGTGACAGGCGCACAGAAAACCGCCAGCCCAGTCATCGGGTAGCGAGGGTTGGGCACCGGTGGCGAACCTGTCGCTGGGCGAGCAGCCGAGGTGGGTGCAGATGCCGACCGCCACAAAATATTCGGGTTTGATGGAGCGGTTTTCGTTGCGGGCGTACTCGGGTGTGAGTTCGCCGGGCTTGCGCTCGGACTTGGGGTCGGCCAGCTGCGGGTCCAGTTTGGACAGGCCGGCCAGCTGCTCGGGCGTGCGCCGAACAATCCAGACCGGTTTGCCGCGCCATTCAACGGTGAGTTTTTCGCCCGGTTTCATGGCTGAAATATCGACTTCTACCGAAGCGCCTGCGGCCTTGGCACGCTCGGAAGGCTGGAAGGTGCTGACAAAAGGCACGGCAACCGCAGCCGCACCGGCACCGCCGGCGGCACAAGTCGTGATGATCCAGTTTCTTTTGTCTTTATCGATGGGCGCACTGTGCGGCGCCTTGAGGCTTGCTTCGGTCATGGGTGTCCTACAAGAACAGGCTTGAAAAACTTCGAAAAGGGGGTGTGGGGGTCAACCTGCGATTGTAACGGAGCGCGAAGTGCAAATTCAAGCTGGAGCCGACCATTCCGACGGCACCGCTGCGGTATGGCGCAGGGCGGCTGGTGTGAAGCTGCCGGTCGCACGAGTTCCCCGCCCCGCCTGGCAGCACTGATAATCTGCAACGGCCTGCACCCGGCAACGCCACTCGGTCAGCAAGCAACCAAAGGAGCACACCATGGGAATGATGCACGAATTCAGGGAGTTTGCAGTCAAGGGCAGCGTCGTCGATCTGGCGGTCGGCGTGATCATCGGTGCGGCCTTTGGAAAAATTGTCGACTCCGTGGTCAGCGATCTGATCCTGCCCCTGGTTGGCGCGGTGATCGGCAAGCTCGATTTTTCCAACCTGTTCATCGTTCTGGGCAATGTGCCGGCAGGAACCACGATGACCCTGGACGCCCTGAAAAAAACCGGCGTCCCGGTGTTTGCCTACGGCAACTTCATCACGGTGGCGGTCAACTTCACGATTCTGGCGTTCATCATTTTCCTGATGATCAAGCAAATCAACCGCCTGAAGAAAGAAACCCCCGCCGCCCCACCGGCACCTGTTGCCACGCCCGAGGACGTGGTGCTGCTGCGCGAAATTCGTGACAGCCTGAGGAAATAAGCTCCCCCCCGTGATCCGCTCACTTCGTGTAGCGGCCCTCCCCCTCAGGGGCGGCGCCTGCCGGCTGGCGAAGCCAGACCGGCGGCCCCCGCTTGCCAAGACATGGTGCTTGCTATCTAATTAATAGCTTTTTACCCCTAACCGACAAGGGCTACAGGCCTTTTTGGTACCGAATCCCGGGTGAGGCGACGTTCACGCTGCCAGCCGGCGCGCCATTCGAATGGCGGCGATCAGGCTGGCCGCGTCCGCCCGGCCGGTACCGGCAATGTCAAACGCCGTGCCATGGTCCGGACTGGTACGCACCATCGGCAGGCCAAGCGTGACATTGACGCCCTGCTCGACACCGAGGTACTTGACCGGGATCAGCCCCTGGTCGTGGTACATCGCCACCACCACGTCGAACTCGCCGGCCTGTCCGGCTTTGGCCCGGGCCCGCATGAACACGGTGTCCGGCGCGATGGGGCCGCTCACGTTCAGGCCCTGAGCGCGGGCGGCGGCGATGGCCGGTGCAATGGTGTCGATTTCTTCCCGGCCGAACAAGCCACCCTCGCCCGCATGCGGGTTGAGTCCGGCCACCGCAATACACGGCGCGCCGCCTGCGCCGCCCCGCACCGACGCGTGGGCAATCTGCAGCGTCTGAAGCACGTTGTCAAAAGTCACCGCGTCTATCGCGTCGCGCAGGGACAGGTGGATGCTGACCAGCACGGTCTTGAGTTCGTCGTTGGCCAGCATCATGCGCACCGGCATCTCGGCCACCGCCCTGCCAGCAAAAGCCGCCGCTTCGGCCTGCAGCAGCTCGGTGTGGCCCGGAAAACGCGCAAACCCCGCGCCCGCCAGTGCCAGCGCCTGCTTGTGAACAGGCGCGGTCACCATGGCCGCGACCTCGCCTGACAGGGCCGCGCGCGCTGCCCACACAATGCAGTCTGCCGCCGCCTTGCCGGCCAGTGCGCTGACCTGCCCATAAGCTGCGAGGACAGGAAGTTCACATGTTTGCAGCACCGGAATGCAGCGCGGCGGTGCCGCCCGCCAGTCGGCGGCCTGGTCCAGTTGCACGACCGGCAGCACCAGCGCGCCAGGGCCAGCGACCAGCTGCGCGGCGCGGCGCAGGGTCGCGACATCGCCCGCGACCACGCAGCCGGCCAGCTCGGCCGGCGCATCGCGAAAGGCCTTGGCAATGATTTCCGGGCCAATGCCGGCCGGATCGCCCATGGTGATGGCCAGTGGACGGCTCATCGCCATGCCGGGCCCCGGGCACTTTCCAGCCGGCCATCCGAGGGACAAGTGGCGGTCAGGACTGCCGAACAGGGAAAAGCGAACACATGCATGCTGCCGCTATTCTCGCGTAAACGCTGTCCGGCGCGCCGGGCCGCCCGTGCTTGTGCGGCAGACCGGTGTGGACCCGGCGTCTGGCAGGGCAACACCCGGCCTGAATGTGAACCGGCCGGGGTCAAGCCGGGTTGTCGATGTCGATAAACTCGTGCGCCAGCCCGAACTGCGCCGCCACATGCGCCGCCACGGCAGGCGCGCCGTAACGCTCGGACGCGTGATGGCCGCAGGCGATGAAGGCCACGCCCATCTCGCGCGCGTAATGCGCCTGCGGCTCCGAGATCTCGCCGGTGATGAAGGCGTCGGCGCCTGCGGCAATCGCATCCTCGAAATAACCCTGCGCACCGCCAGTGCACCACGCTATGTTTTTAATAGCTGCTTGCGCACTTCCGACAAGGGTCACAGGCCGATTTAATGCATTTTTGATGTGGGCCGCAAGCTGCTCGGCACTGTCAAAGCCGTCTTCGGCGCCGCTGCGGCTGCCCAGAAAGCCCAGCTGGTTCTCGCCGAACCAGCGATCGGCCTTCAGGCCCAGCCGCCGTCCCAGCTGCGCGTTGTTGCCCAGCTCGGGATGCGCGTCCAGCGGCAGGTGGTAGGCGTAGAGGTTGATGTCGTGCGCCAGCAGCAAGGCCAGCCGCTGCTTCATCCAGCCGACGATAGGCCCGTTGTTGCGGCCGTCCCAGCCGCGCCAGAACAGGCCGTGATGCACAAAAATCGCATCGGCCTGCGCGGCAACAGCCGCCTCGATCAGCGCCAGGCTGGCGGTGACGCCCGAAACAATTTTGCGCACCTCAGCCTTGCCCTCGACCTGCAGGCCATTCGGGCCATAGTCCTTGAAGCGCTCCGGCTGCAGCAGCTGGTCGAAAGCCGCCAGCAGCAGCGCGCGCGGCACAATCGCAGCGTTAGCGGAAAGCACGGCGGGCCCCCACGCGCAGCGCAGGCGAAGCACACGCAGTGGCGAGCGTGCGAGCCTGCGCTCCCTTCAAGCCAGGGCCGCGGAACCGGCTTGGCCGGGCCGCAGGCGCAGCGGCCCCCCCGGGGGGCAGCGAACCACACGCAGTCGGGAGCGTGGGGGCCACATTCACGGCAGGAAACCTTCGACGGAAAGATACCGCTCGCCAGTGTCGTAGTTGAAGCCCAGCACCGTGCTGCCGGCCGCGATCTCCGGCAGCTTCTGCGCAATCGCCGCCAGCGTCGCGCCCGACGAGATGCCGACCAGCAAACCCTCTTGCGCGGCGCAGCGCCGGGCATAGTCCTTGGCGGCGTCGCCCTCGACCTGGATCACGCCGTCGAGCAAACCGGTGTGCAGGTTGGCCGGGATGAAGCCCGCGCCTATGCCCTGGATCGGGTGCGGCGAGGGCTTGCCGCCGCTGATGACCGGCGAGGCGGCGGGCTCCACGGCGTAAATCCGGGTGGCCGGAAATTGGGCTTTGAGCACCTGCGCCACGCCGCTCAGGTGACCGCCGGTGCCGACGCCGGTGATCAGGTAGTCCACGCCCTGCGGAAAGTCGGCCAAAATTTCCTGCGCGGTCGTGCGCACATGGGCCTCGATGTTGGCCGGGTTGTCGAATTGCTGCGGCATCCACGCGCCCGGCGTTTTCCCGACCAGTTCCCGGGCATGCGCAATCGCCCCGTTCATGCCTTTTTCGCGCGGGGTCAGCTCAAAGCTTGCGCCATAGGCCAGCATCAGGCGGCGCCGCTCGATGCTCATGCTGTCGGGCATCACCAGCACCAGCTTGTAGCCCTTGACGGCAGCCACCATGGCCAGGCCGACGCCGGTGTTGCCGGATGTCGGCTCGATGATGGTGCCGCCGGGCTTCAAGACGCCGGACTGCTCGGCGGCCTCGACCATGCTCAGGGCGATCCGGTCCTTGATCGAGCCGCCGGGGTTGCTGCGCTCGGACTTGACGTAGATCTGATGGGTCTGGCAGGCCGCGCCGAACAATCGGTTGATGCGGATATGCGGCGTGTTACCGATGGTGGCGAGGACGCTGGAGGCTTTCATGGGGTTTCCCGGGTAGTTGGCTGCGCTGGCGGTGCGGGCGTGGCGGCCCGATTCTGCAAATTATGGACTCTGCCGGGCAGGCCCGCACCAGCCAAGGCCAGCGCCGGCCACGGGCCTTGCAAACTGGGCGAAAATCGCAGCAGCTGGGCAGCACGTGCGGCACCACTTGGGAATGGCCCGCCCACCCCCACCTGTCCATGGCAGTGCTTTCTCGCCTTTCGAAGTCGCTTTTACCCCGGACCCATCATGCGCAAATTCTGGCTTTTGTTTTCTCAAACCGTCACCGTCCTGCTGGCCGCCTATTTTGTGGTGGCCACACTGCAGCCGCAGTGGCTGAACCGGCCAGGTGGCGCGTTGGCGATGATCGAGGCGCCCGCCGGCATGCCCGGCTCGGCACCCGCCGGCAGCTTTGCCGCGGCGGCCAAGGCCGCTTCGGCCGCCGTGGTCAGCATCAACACCAGCAAGGCGGCGGCGCGCAACCCCCACATGGACGACCCCTGGTTCAAGTTTTTCTTTGGCGACCAGGGCGGGCAAAACGAGCCACAGGTAGGCCTGGGCAGCGGCGTCATCGTCAGCCCAAACGGCTACATCCTGACGAACAACCATGTGATCGAGGGCGCTGACGACATCGAAGTCATCCTCAACGACACCCGCAGGGCCAAGGCCAAAGTCATAGGCACGGACCCCGAAACCGACCTGGCGATCCTGAAGATCGAACTCGACAAGTTGCCGGTCATTGTGCTGGGCAGTTCAGACACGGCGCAGGTGGGCGACCCGGTGCTGGCCATTGGCAACCCCTTCGGCGTCGGGCAAACGGTGACCAGCGGCATCGTCAGCGCGCTGGGCCGCAACCAGTTGGGCATCAACACTTTCGAGAACTTCATCCAGACCGACGCCGCCATCAACCCGGGCAATTCGGGCGGCGCGCTGGTGGACACGCAAGGCCGGCTGCTGGGCATCAACACCGCGATTTATTCGCGCTCGGGCGGCTCCATGGGCATCGGTTTTGCCATTCCGGTGTCTACCGGCAAACAGGTGCTGGAGAGCATCGTGAAGGACGGTCAGGTCACGCGCGGCTGGATAGGCGTGGAGCCGCAGGACCTGAGCCCCGAGCTGGCCGAGACTTTCGGCATCAAGCCCGGCGCGCTGGCCGCGCGCGGCGTGATCATCACCGGTGTGTTGCAAAACGGGCCGGCGGCGCAGGCCGGCATCGTGCCGGGCGATGTGATTCTGGCGGTGGACAGCAAGCCGGTGGGCACGGTGTCCGAGCTGCTGACCGCCGTCGCGGCCCTCAAGCCCGGGGTATCGGCGCCGCTGGGCGTGCTGCGCAAGGACAAAAAGACCGAGGTCACCGTGGTTCCCGGCACCCGCCAGCGGCCGCAAATCCGCCGCTAGTTTGCTCTCTATTTGATAGCTGCCTGCGCCCGCTAGCCGGGGGCTACAGACATTTTTCGCTCAAGACTTGGTGGCCTCGGCCTGTTCAGGCTCTTTGGTGTGCTTGATGAACAGCCGGGCCGCCCAGATGCCGACTTCATACAGCAGGCACATGGGAATCGCCAGCGCGAGCTGCGACACCACGTCCGGCGGCGTGACGATGGCGGCAATCACAAACGCCAGCACGATGAAATAGCCGCGGAACGCCTTGAGTTTTTCGATGCTGACGATGTTCATGCGGGCCAGCACAATCACCACAATCGGCACTTCAAAGGCCATGCCGAACGCCAGGAACATGCTCAGCACAAAACCCAGGTAGGCCTCAATGTCAGGTGCGGCCACAATCGATTTGGGCGCGAAACTCTGGATGAACGCAAACACCTGGCCGAACACAAAAAAGTAGCAAAAAGCCACACCGATAAAAAACAGCAATGTGCTGGACACCACCAGCGGCATCACGAGTTTTTTCTCGTGCGTGTACAGGCCGGGGGCGACAAAGGCCCACACCTGGTACAGCACCACCGGCAGCGCCAACATGAAGGCGGCCATCAGCAAAATTTTCAGTGGCACCAGAAACGGCGAGATCACCGAGGTGGCAATCAGGGAAGCGCCCTTGGGCAAGGTGGCCACCAGCGGCGCGGCCAGCAGGTCAAACAGCACGGCCGGACCCGGCCAGATGGCCAAAATGCCGGCGGCAACGGCGATGGCGATCACCACCCGGATCATCCGGTCGCGCAGCTCCACCAGGTGCTGCACAAAAGGCTGCTCGGTGCCCGCCAGTTCGTCGGGCTTGTCGGTGTTGGAATCGCTCATGGAAGGAGTTTGCGCTGGATGGAAGGCGCGACGTGATGCGCTGGAAAATGCCGATGAAAGGAAAAATCAGCCATTGCGGCTGGATAACGCGCCGGGCCGGGGGCGAAAACGCGCCACGCGGGCCGCGCCCGACAGGGCCTTGGTGCGCACGCCGGAGCGGGCCTTGTACCACTGCGGCGTGGCGCCGGTCTTGAGGCGCCAGTTTTTCTTCGGGTGTTTGTATTCGGGAAAGCTGATCATGCCCGGCAGCTCGTCGCTGGACGCCGTGCCGGTGGTTTCGGCCCAGGATTTTTCAAAATCGCTGGCATTGGTCTGGATGGAGTTCTCGACATCGCGGGCCGCACCCTCCATCGACTCCTTCATCTTCTTGAGCTCGTCGAGCTCCATCGAGCGGCTGACCTCCTGCTTGATGTCGGCTACATAACGCTGCGCCTTGCCCAGCAGTGTGCCCACGGTGCGCGCCAGGCGCGGCAGTTTGTCAGGGCCGATCACGATCAGCGCCACCGCGCCTATCAGCGCGATCTTGGACAGGCCAATATCAATCACCGCCGCTCAACCCGGTATGCCGTCACCCGCAGGATGCAGATCACTAGAACTTCTGCTTGGCTTCCACGTCGATCGTGGTTTTCTCGCCCTTGTCCACGGCCTGCGCATTGGCGACCTGTCCGACCGGCTCGTCCTTGGGATCGGCGGCGTTCTGGCCACCGTCTTTCATGCCGTCCTTGAAGCCCTTGACCGCGCCGCCGAGATCTCCACCCATGTTCCGCAGTTTTTTGGTGCCGAACACCATCACCACGATCAACAACACAACCAGCCAGTGCCAAATGGAAAATGAGCCCATGTTTCTCTCCTAATCTTTAATTGCAAACTTGCACAAGGTTCCGTCCATTCTAAAGGCCTTGCGCCCCGGCGCGCCCGAATAGCCCTTCATTGAACACCCTGGCGGCGTAACAGGCTACACCCTGCTGAAATTAGGGCGACATAGCCGTCTTGCAAGAGGCAGAACACACTGCCGACACGAAGTGACGAGCGTGGCGGAAACCCTCGCTTTAAGCCGGGGCCGCGGGTCCGGCTCCGCCGGCCCGCAGGCGCAGCGGCCCCCCGGGGGGCAGGGTGCGACACGAAGTGCGCGACCGTGGGGGCTCTTCAGACCAGCAAGGGCCGCAGTGCGCGACCGTGGGGGCTCTTCACACCAGCAGGGGCAGCGGGTCCGGCTCCGCCGGCCCGCAGGCGCAGCGGCCCCCTCGGGGGGCAGGGCGCTACACGCAGTGAGCAACCGTGGGGGCTCTATTTCAGCCACGGCCGCGGGCCGCCCATCACGTGGATGTGCAGGTGATGCACTTCCTGGCCACCTTCGACGCCGGTGTTGGTGACGATGCGAAACCCCCCGTCGGGGTAGGGCCTGCAGCCTTTTTCCAACGCCAGCCTGGGCGCCAGCGCCATCATGCGGCCCAGCAGGGCCTCATGCTGCGGCCCGACCTGCGCCATCGAGGCAATATGTGTTTTCGGAATCATCAGGAAATGCACCGGCGCCCAGGGATGGATGTCGTCGAAAGCGAAGATGTCCTCGTCTTCATACACCTTGCGGCTGGGGATGTTACCGGCGGCGATTTTGCAGAAAATGCAGTGGTCGTCGTGGGAAGGGCTGGGCTGGGTCATGGCGCAGGTGGGTCAAATGCAGGTCAAAAGGCCGTTCAAAGGGCTGGCACGGCGGTCGCGGCGCGTTGGCTGTTGAAACGCAGCCAGCCGCGAATGCAGCGGTACAGGTACCAGAGCCAGACGATGCCGTAGGCGATGGCACCCGGAAAAACCAGCAGCAGCCACAGCGGCGACAGCAGCACCAGCCACATCAGCGTCCACCAGAAGGTCTGGATCATGTAGTTGTGATGGTCAATGTAAAGCGCATCCGATTCCTCGGCGCGCCGGATGTAGTTGACGATCAGAGCGATCACCGCAAAGATGCCGCCGCTGAACCAGGCCAGCGTGTGCAGGCCGTAAAGCACGTGCATGACGATGCGGTCGTTGGGGCTTTTGCTGTCGAATTCGGCCAGATTGGTCTCGCTCATGGGTGTCTCTCCTCTAGGAAGGGTGTGGTTATTTTTCGCCGGCTTCGCGAGCCTGGGCCTTGCGCAGGGCTTTTTCCTCGATGCCGCTGGTGCCCTCGCGGCGCTCGAGCTCGGCGATCACATCGGCCGGGCTCAGGCCGTAATGCGCCAGGGCAATCAGGCTGTGAAACCACAGATCGGCGACCTCGCCGACCAGTTTGGCGGGGTCCCCGCCATGGTCCAGGTCTTTCGCGGCCATCACGGTTTCAGTGGCTTCCTCGCCAATCTTTTTCAGGAAGGCGTCCGGGCCCCGGTGCAGCAGACGCGCCACATAACTGGTCTCAGGGTCGCCCCCACGCGCCGGCTTGCGGCTTTCTATGATGTGCGCGAGGCGCTGCAGGGAGTCGTTGGAAGTCATGGTTTATTTATAAATGGCTTTCGGGTCTTTCAGCACCGGCTCGGTCACCACCCACTGGCCATCCTTGTACAGGTGAAAAAAGCAGCTGTGGCGGCCGGTGTGGCAGGCGATGCCCGGATGGTGGCCGAGCTGCGTCACTTTCAGCAGGATCACGTCGTTGTCGCAGTCCAGCCGGATCTCGTGCACCGTCTGCAGGTGGCCGGACTCCTCGCCCTTGTGCCACAGGCGCCCGCGCGAGCGGCTGTAATACACGGCCTGGCCGAGCTCGGCGGTTTTTTGCAGCGCCTCGCGGTTCATCCAGGCAAACATCAGCACGTCGCCGCTGGAAGCTTCCTGGGCAATCACCGGGATCAGACCCTTGTCGTCCCATTGGATGTCGTCTAGCCATTTCATGGAAGTATTATGGCCCCCACGTTCGCTCGCCACGCGTAGCTCTCTGCCCCCCGTGGGGGCGCTGCGCCTGCGGCCCGGCGAAGCCGGTTCCGCGGCCCTGGCTGACATGGGAACAGCACCGCGTTGCATTCACTATCAAATTTATAGCTGCTTGCACCCGGCAACCATGGGCTGGCGGCTTGAAAGACGTGAAGAAATCAGATCCTCACCGGAATGCCGCGCGCGGCCATGTGGGCCTTGGCCTGCTGCACCGTGAACTCGCCGTAATGAAAAATGCTGGCGGCCAGCACGGCGTCAGCACCGCCAAGCTGGATACCATCGGCCAAATGGTCGAGGTTGCCGACGCCGCCGGAGGCGATCACCGGCACACCTACCGCGTCGCTGACGGCGCGGGTCAGCGCCAGGTCGAAGCCGGACCTGGTGCCGTCGCGGTCCATGCTGGTCAGCAGGATTTCACCGGCACCGCGGCGCGCCATCTCGGTCGCCCAGGCGACGGCGTCCAGGCCGGTGTTTTTGCGCCCGCCATGGCTGTACACGTCCCAGCCGGGGCCACGGGTCAGCGCTTCTTCGTCCGAGCGGCGCTTGGCGTCGATGGCCACCACGATGCACTGCGCGCCGTATTTGGCCGAAGCGTCTTCAATCACCTGCGGATTCGCCAGCGCGGCCGAGTTGAAACTGGTCTTGTCGGCGCCGGCATTGAGCAGGCGGCGCACGTCGTCCACCGTGCGTACACCGCCGCCGACCGTGAGCGGGATGAACACCTGAGAAGCCACCGCCTCGATGATGTGCAGGATCAGGTCGCGCCCGTCGCTGGTGGCCGTGATGTCGAGGAAGGTCAACTCGTCGGCGCCCTGCTCGTTGTAACGCGCGGCGATCTCGACCGGGTCCCCGGCGTCGCGCAGTTCGACAAAATTGACGCCCTTGACCACTCGGCCGCCGGTGACGTCCAAGCAAGGAATGATTCTTTTCGCGAGCATTTAGAGTTCAGTGAAGCTGGCTGTGGTTAAAAAGGCCTCAAGGAGTGCCTAGAAATTCGATTATCGGGATGCAGGGCAAGGCGCCCGGAGCACAGGAACCGGAATGCACTTGGGTGCATGAGGATTCCGAGCACCGCGCAACGCGGCCATGCGCCCGAGAATCGGATTTACAGGTACTCCTAGCCGTTCAGTTCGTCGGCGCGGGCTTGGGCAAGAGCAAAATCCAGGTCGCCGCTGTAGATGGAGCGGCCGCAGATCACGCCTTCAACACCTTCGTCTTCGACCGCACAGAGTGCCTCGATATCGGCCATGTTCGACAGCCCGCCCGAGGCGATCACCGGGATGGTCAGCGCCTGCGCCAGCTTGACGGTCGCTTCGATGTTGATGCCGCTGAGCATGCCGTCGCGGCCGATGTCGGTGTAGATGATGGACTCGACGCCGTAGTCCTGGAATTTCTTGCCCAGGTCGATCACCTCGTGGCCGGTCATCTTGCTCCAGCCATCGGTGGCAACCTTGCCGTCCTTGGCGTCCAGGCCGACGATGATGTGGCCGCCGAAAGCCGTGCAGGCGTCCTGCAGGAAACCGGGGTTTTTCACCGCGGCCGTGCCGATGATGACGTAACGCAGGCCGGAGTCGAGGTAACGCTCGATGGTGTCGAGGTCGCGGATGCCGCCGCCGAGTTGCACGTCGATCTCGCTGCCAACTTCGGCCAGGATCTTGCGAATGGCAGCTTCGTTTTTCGGCTTGCCGGCAAACGCCCCGTTCAGGTCCACCAGATGCAGGCGGCGCGCGCCCTTGTCGACCCAGCTGCGCGCCATGGCCGCCGGGTCGTCGCTGAAGATGGTGGACTGGTCCATGTCGCCCTGTTTGAGGCGCACGCATTGGCCGTCTTTCAAGTCAATCGCGGGGATGAGTAGCATGGGCAGGTTGGCAAAGCAGTGGATGGGAGGGGAACGCGGCGGGACAGTAAAAAGGGGCGTGCGGCGGCCAGCGTCGGGGCTTCAGGGGTTCCAGTGAAGGAAGTTGCGGTAGAGGGCCAGTCCGTGGTCTGCGCTTTTTTCGGGGTGAAATTGGGTCGCAAAAATATTATCGCGTGCCAGCGCTGCCGTAAAGTGCGCGCCATAGTCGGCAAAACCCGCAGTGTGGCGCGCATCCGACGGCCGCGCATAAAAGCTGTGAACAAAATAGAAGTAGGTGCCATCGGGCACACCGTCCCACAAAGGATGCAGCACAGCGCCATCGGCGCACGCCTGATAGACCTGGTTCCAGCCCATCTGCGGCACCTTGTAGCGGCTGCCGTCGGGCTGGCTGCGGCCGGCCAGGTCGAACTTGAGGACTTCGCCGGGGATCAGGTTCAGGCCGGCGGTACCGGCGCCGCCGTCACCAGGCTGGCCTTCCTGGCTGTGGGTCAGCAGCATCTGCATGCCGACGCAGACGCCGAACAACGGCTTGTGCGCAGCCGCGTGCAGCACCGACGCCAGCATGCCGGAGTCGGCCAGCTCACGCATGCAATCGGCAATCGCGCCCTGCCCCGGCAGGACCACGCGATCGGCCTTCATCACGTCTTCGGCCCGGGAGGTGACGACCACCTCGACACCGCTGCCACGCGCCACATGCTGCACCGCCTGCGACACCGAGCGCAGGTTGCCCATGCCGTAATCCACCACTGCAACGGTTTTGGCTGCGGCCATCAGGCGCCCCCCGCCCTGGAAGCGCTACTAAATTCATAGCTGTTTACGCCCGTCAGCAAAGGGCTGGAGGCCGAATCAATGCCAAAAAACATCGGGAATGGCCTTACAGCGAACCTTTGGTCGAGGGGATCATGCCAGCGGCGCGCGGGTCGATCTCCAGCGCCATGCGCAAGGCGCGGGCAAAGGCCTTGAACACGGTTTCGGCCTGGTGATGCGCGTTGTCGCCCTTGAGGTTGTCGATGTGCAGGGTGACAAACGCGTGGTTGGCAAAGCCCTGGAAAAACTCGTAGGCCAGCTGGCTGTCGAAGCTGCCTATCATGCCGCTCTTGAAGGGCACGTGCATCTCCAGGCCTGGCCGGCCCGAAAAATCGATGACCACGCGCGACAGCGCCTCGTCCAGCGGCACATAAGCGTGGCCATAACGACGCAGACCTTTTTTGTCGCCGACCGCCTGGGCGACCGCCTGGCCGAAAGTGATGCCCACGTCTTCGACCGTGTGGTGGCCGTCGATGTGCAAGTCGCCCTGGGCCTGGATGTCCAGGTCGATCAGGCCATGCCGTGCGATCTGGTCCAGCATGTGGTCGAAAAAACCAATGCCAGTGGACAAGCTGGCTTTGCCCGTTCCGTCGAGGTTGAGCTTGACGGTGATCTGGGTCTCGGCGGTGTTGCGCGAGACCTCGGCGGTTCTCGGGGCAGGGGGCGCCATGGCGGTGGGGGTGGGGGTGGTCATAGTGATTCTTTAAGGGCTGCCAGCATCTGCGCGTTTTCGTCGGCGGTTCCGACGGTCAGGCGCAAGCAGTGGGCCAGCAATGGATGCATTTTAGAAACGTTTTTGACCAGCACCTTGCGCGCCTTCATGCCTTCGAAGGTTTTGGCCGCATCAGGCACCCTAAGCAACATCATGTTGGCGTCGCTTTTCCAGACCTTGATACCCGGCAAGGCCTGCAGGGCTGCAAAAACAATAGCACGCTGCGCCCGTATTTCCTGGGCTTGCGCTGCAAATACCTCGGCATGCTCAAGCGCAAACAGAGCGCATTCGTAATTCAACACGCTGATGTTGTAGGGCGGACGCACCTTGTCGATCTCGGCAATCAGCGCCTTGGGGCCCATCATGTAGCCGATACGCACACCGGCCAGACCGAACTTGCTCATGGTGCGCATCAGCAGCACATGGCTGTGCGTGGCGATGCGGTCGATGTAGCTCTTGCTGGAAAAAGGCTGATACGCCTCGTCCATCACCACCAAGCCGGGCGCCGCGTTGATGATCTTCTCGATCACTGCGTCGTCCCACAGGTTGGCCGTGGGGTTGTTCGGGTAAGCGATGTAGATGATGGACGGCTGGTGCTCGGCGATGGCCGCCAGCATGGCCGCTTCATCGAGCTCAAAGTCGGCTGTGAGTGGCACGCCGATGAATTTGAGGCCCTGGAGCTGCGCGCTCATGGCGTACATCACAAAACCGGGCAGCGGCGACAGTATCGAGCCGCCTTCGACATCACAAGCCAACGCCAGCAACGAGATCAGCTCGTCCGAGCCGTTGCCCAGCATCAGGTCAAAGCCTTCAGGCATCTGCGCGTGGTCCGCCAGCGCCTTGCGCAGGTCATTGACGCGGCCGTCGGGATACCGGTTCAGCGCCAGCGCGCCCAGGCGCTGGCCCAGATGCGCCTGCAAAGCCGGCGGCAGGCCGTGCGGATTTTCCATCGCGTCGAGTTTCACCATGCCGGCCGAATCCTGGATGGCGTAGGCGTGCATGGACTGGATGTCCTGGCGGATGCGGGACACGCCTGGGGCTTTGGGTGATTGGCTCATGGGGCGAGTCCGAGCGCAGCCGGATCAGTTAAAAAGGGGTTGATGATTTGCAGCTTGTCCAAACGCTGCTCATGCTGCAGGTCTTCGGTCAGTAAAAAAGCACAGCCCAATTGCTGAGCCGAGGCCGCCATCAAGGCGTCCCAGTAGCTCAATAAAAAGCGGTCTTGCAGCGACCAGGCCAAGTCAACGGTCACGTCATCCACAATCCACGGCTTCCACCCCCGGTAGTGCTTGACCACACTTCTGGCTTGCTCGGATTTCAGACTGGGTGCGACACGGCGCAAGTTGGCATAGAGCTCATTGAGCACCTGAGTGCTCAAGCGCCCGGCTTGCGCCTGCCAGCACCACTGCAACCATTTTTCGGCCGATGCCTGTTTGTCAGGATTTCGCGGGTCTTGCGCATACAGCAAGACGTTGGTGTCAACGAAAACGGTCAAGTCGCTCGGCATAAATCTCGTCGCGTGTCAGGTAAGGGCCTTCGAACGCGATGGGCTCAAACTTCAGGGCCTCTCGCATGGCGGTTTCGTAGGCGTCGTCGCGACGCATTTTTTCAGCAATCATCTGGCCCACCATCCGCGACACACTGGTATTGCGCTTGGCTGCTTCGATGCGCGCCCATTCGAGAGCGGCATCTTCTACTGTGATGGTGACGTTTTTCATAGGTTAAATCCACAAAACGAGGGTTGTCAGCTACGTTCATAGGTTTCCGTCCGGCTCGGGTATCGGCTGCCGTCGGACTTCCAGGTACGCGATTTGCCCAGCCAGTCTTGCAAGCCGCGCTCGCAAGCATCCTGCCGCGGGCGCATTTCGCGAACATGCTCACCAAGCAGGCGCGAGACACTGCTGTTGCGCTTGGCGGGGTCAATGTGAATCCAATCGGCGTCCAGCTCTTGCCTGGTGACGGTGAAGTTTTTCATGCATTTATAATACCACGAAGTTCGTGTTACACGATTTTCGTGTGCATAATCGAGGTCGAAGCCCAAGTGATCCATTGTCCTTGCCACCGGCCGCGAGCGCCGCGTTGTAGAAAGCGTTGACCTGCTCTTTGCTGTTGGCGCGAAACGCGACGTGCGTTCTAGGAACATGTGGTTGGCCCGCCGACAACCAGAAGTCACCCCCTGGATCATCGTTGCTGTCTTGCTGCGCACCGAAACCGACTGCGTCATCGCGCTCTTTGCATATCCAGTCGCCCAAGGTGGCAAGCGGTTTGAGATAGAAAGCCTTGCTTGCCGGGAAGTTGGGAACACGAATTCCAGTGTGATCAATCATCGTCGTGTTCGCTGAGCCAAGTTTTTTGAATGAGAACTCAAAAAATAGACAACTGTTTGCAGTCGGAAAACGCACCGTGGCCGTCATCTTACAAGCCGCATCTCCGCCGCCCGCGCATGCGCCTGCAAACCTTCGCCGTGCGCCAACACCGAGGCAATTTGACCCAAGGTTTGGGCCCCCTGCTCGCTCACCTCGATGATGCTGCTGCGTTTTTGAAAGTCATAGACGCCCAGCGGGCTGGAGAAACGCGCGGTGCCGCTGGTCGGCAGCACGTGGTTGGGGCCAGCGCAATAGTCGCCCAGGCTTTCGCTGGTGTAGGCACCGAGGAAAATCGCACCGGCGTGCTTGAGCAGAGGCTCCCACTTGTGCGGGTCGCGGCTGGAAACTTCCAGGTGTTCAGGTGCGATGCGGTTGCTGATGGCGCAGGCTTCTTCCATGCTGCGGGTAAGGATCAATGCGCCTCGGCCGTTGAGGGATTTGGCGATGATCTCCGCACGCGGCATGTCCGGCAGCAAGCGGTCAATGGCCGCCTGCACCGCGTCGATGTAAGCCGCATCAGGGCACAGCAGAATGCTTTGCGCGAGTTCGTCATGTTCGGCCTGGCTGAACAAATCCATCGCCACCCAGTCGGCTGGCGTGCTGCCGTCGGCGAGCACCAGGATTTCCGACGGGCCAGCAATCATGTCGATACCGACGGTGCCAAATACGCGTTTTTTGGCGCTCGCGACATAGGCGTTGCCCGGTCCGGTGATTTTGTCCACGGCGGGAATGGTGGCCGTTCCGTAAGCCAGCGCAGCCACGGCCTGCGCGCCGCCGATCGTGAAGGCGCGCGTGACACCGGCCACATAAGCTGCGGCCAGCACCAGCGCATTTTTTTCGCCTTTCGGCGTCGGCACCACCATGATGATTTCGCCGACCCCGGCGACATGGGCGGGAATCGCGTTCATCAGCACCGACGAAGGGTAAGCCGCCTTGCCGCCGGGCACGTAGATGCCCACGCGGTCCAGCGGCGTGACCTTCTGGCCCAGCAGGGTGCCGTCTTCGTCGCGGTACTGCCAGCTTTCGCCGCTGGCCTTCTTCTGGGCCTGGTGGTAGCTGCGCACACGGGCCGCCGCTGCCTGCAAGGCCTCGCGCTGGGCAGCCGGAATCGCGTCAAAAGCGGCCTTGAGTTCAGCCTGCGTGAGCTCCAGCGCCTGCAGTGAATCCACATCGAGGTGGTCAAAGCGGCGGGTGTACTCCAGCACGGCAGCGTCGCCGCGCTGCTGCACATCGGCCAGGATGCCGGCGACGACCTGCTCGATGGCCTGGTCAGCCTCCGCCGACCAGTGCAGCCGCACCTGGAGTTGTGCATCAAATGTGCTGTCAACCGTTGACAGGCGGGCGGGAGCAGCTATCAGTTTCATAGCGTTTTCAGGAACCGGGTTTGCCGATGGCGGATGCAAAGGCGTCGATGATGTTGCGCAGCGGCGCCTGCTTGAGCTTGAGCGCGACCTGGTTGACCACCAGGTGCGAGCTGATGTCCATGATGCGTTCGACCTCGACCAAGTGATTGGCTTTGAGCGTGTTGCCGCTGCTGACGAGGTCCACGATCGCGTCGGCCAGCCCCGTCAGCGGCGCCAGCTCCATGCTGCCGTAGAGCTTGATCAGATCCACGTGCACCCCCTTGGTAGCGAAAAAATCACGCGCAATGCTGACGAACTTGGTGGCCACTTTCAGGCGCGAGCCTTGCTTCACGGCAGCTTCGTAGTCAAAGCCGTCGCGCACCGCCACGCTCATGCGGCATTTCGCGATCTGCAGGTCCAGTGGCTGGTACAGGCCCTGGCCGCCGTGCTCGATCAGCGTGTCCTTGCCAGTCACGCCAATGTCGGCGCCGCCGTATTGCACATAGGTCGGCACATCGGTGGCGCGCACCAGCACCACGCGCACATCGGGCCGGTTCGTCGCAAGAATCAACTTGCGAGATTGTTCCGGATCTTCCAGCACTTCGATGCCGGCCGCCTTGAGCAGTGGCAAGGTTTCGTCGAAGATGCGGCCTTTGGACAAGGCTAAAGTGATCATGACTTGATTCTCTCGATGTCCGCACCTATGCCGCGCAACTTGGCTTCCATCTGGTCATACCCGCGGTCCAGGTGGTAGATGCGGTCGATCAGCGTTTCGCCTTGCGCCACCAGCCCTGCGATCACCAGACTCGCAGAGGCCCGCAAATCCGTAGCCATCACGCTAGCACCTGACAGCTTTTCAACACCTTCCATGATGGCGAATTTGCCATCGATCTCGATTTTGGCACCGAGCCGCACCATCTCGTTGACGTGCATGAAGCGATTCTCAAAAATCGTTTCGGTCACCTTGGCCGGTCCCTCGGCGATCGCATTGAGCGCCATGAACTGGGCCTGCATGTCGGTCGGAAAACCCGGGTATTCGGTGGTGCGGAAGGACTGCGCCTGCATGCGGCCCTGGGCCTGGATACGGATAAAACCATCGCCTGCCGTGACCGTGGCACCAGCGGCGCGCAGCAGGTTTATCACCACCTCGAGATGATCCGCGCGCCCGTGGCGCAGAACCACGTCGCCGCCGGTGGCTGCCACCGCGCAGAGAAAGGTACCCGTCTCGATGCGGTCAGCCACCACCTGGTGCGTGCAGCCGTGCAAGCGCTCGACACCCTGGATGCGTATCCGGCTGCTTCCATGGCCTTCGATCTTCGCGCCCATCTTGATGAGCATTTCGGCCAGGTCGCCGATTTCGGGTTCCTGCGCCGCGTTTTCGAGGATGGTTTCGCCCTCGGCCAGACTGGCGGCCATGAGGAAGTTCTCGGTGCCGGTAACCGTCACCATGTCGGTCTTGATGCTGCAGCCCTTGAGCCGCCCGCGCTGTCCGTTTGGCCCGACCGGCAACTTGGCAATCATGTAGCCGTGTTCCACCACAATTTCGGCACCCATGGCCTGCATGCCCTTGATGTGCTGGTCCACCGGCCGCGAGCCGATGGCGCAACCGCCCGGCAGTGACACCGTGGCTTCGCCAAACCGGGCCAGCAAGGGGCCCAGCGCCAGCACCGAGGCGCGCATGGTCTTGACCAGTTCATAGGGTGCCTCCGGCGAGCTCAGGCTGCCCGCGTTGATCTGAACCGCGCCCGGCCTGCCTTCAACGCGGTCGGCCGTCACGCCCATGTTGCGGACCAGCTTGAGCATGGTGGCCACATCCTGCAGGCGCGGCACATTTTCCAGTGTCACCGGCTCGGCCGTCAGCAGGGCTGCGCACAGCTCGGGCAGGGCCGCGTTTTTGGCACCGGAGATGTCGACGGTGCCGGCCAGCGTTTTGCCGCCCTTGATGAGTAATTTGTCCATGTTCTTATTCTGAGGGGTTGTTGGCCCATTCCGCGGGTGTGTAGGTTTTCATCGACAGGGCATGCACCTCGTCGGTCTGCATGCGCCCGCCCAACGTGGCGTAGACACGCTGGTGCCGCTGGATCAGGCGCTGGCCTTCAAAAGCGGCAGACACGATGGTGGCATACCAGTGCCTGCCATCGCCGGACAGTTCAATGTGCTCGCAGGGCAGGCTTGTGGCAATGATGGTTTGGAGTTCTTCGCTGGTCATATTGGTATCTGTAGGGCACCAAGGTCAATTTTTCAAGCAGGGGCCGCGGAACTGGCTTTGCCAGGCCGCAGGCGCGGCGCCCCCTCGGGGGGCAGACAATTACACGAAGTGAGTGAACGTGGGGGCATCAGCTCCTGATTTTGTAGCCAATACGCAGCAAATTCACCGCGATGGCGCTGACCACCATAAAAGCCCCGCCCACAATCGCCAGGCTGAGCCACGGTGACACGTCGCTGGCCCCAAAAAAGCCGTAGCGGAAGCCGTCGATCATGTAGAAAAACGGGTTCAGGTGGCTGACGGTCTGCCAGAAAGGCGGCAGGGAATGAATGGAGTAAAACACGCCGCTCAGGAAAGTCATGGGCATGATCACGAAGTTCTGGAAAGCGGCCATCTGGTCGAACTTCTCCGACCACAAGCCGGCGATCAACCCGAGTGCGCCCAGCAACCCGGCACCGAGCAAGGCGAACACCACGATCCACAGCGGTGCCACAAAATCCGGACGCCCGAAATAAACAGTCACGACAAACACGCCCAACCCGACCGCCAGGCCGCGCACGATGGACGAGCCGACATAGGCAAAGAACCAGGCCCAGTGTGACAGCGGCGTGAGCAGCACAAACACCAGGCTGCCCATGATCTTGCTCTGGATCAGCGACGAGGAGCTGTTGGCGAAGGCGTTTTGCAACACGCTCATCATGACCAGGCCGGGCACCAGGAAAGCCGTGTAGCTGACGGTGCCGTAGACCTTGACCTGGTCCTGCAGCACATGGCCGAAGATCAGCATGTACATGACGGCGGTGAGGATGGGCGCGCCGACGGTCTGGAAACCCACCTTCCAGAAACGCAGCACTTCCTTGTAGAAGAGGGTCTGCCAGCCGGTCATGGAGAGGTGGCCCCCACGCTTGTCGCTTCGCGTACTGCACTGCCCCCCGGGGGGGCTAATTTTCCTTGGGGCGGCCCGGCGGAAAATTGCCCAGCTTTTGCGGCTCGTCTCACAAGGCTCATACTGCCACCCCGATCTTTTCCGCCATCACCTCAAGAAACACGTCTTCGAGATCGGCCTTGCGGATCTCGACGTCCTCGGCGACCAATCCGGCTTCGCGGATAGCGCTGAGATAGTGCTCGATCTCGTTGGCATTGTGCGCGGGCAGTTGCACAATCCGGCCTGTAATACGCGCTTTGTCCGCCAGCGCTTTGGGTAGCTCGCTATCAATTTTGAAGCGCAGCACATTCGACGAAGCAGCCTTGAGCAGTTCGGAAGTCTGGGCCAGCGCTACCACCCGCCCCTGCTTGAGCATGGCGATGCGGCTGCACAGGGCTTCGGCTTCTTCCAGGTAATGCGTCGTCAGCAAAACCGTGCTGCCCTGCTTGTTCAGCCTGGCGATAAATTGCCAGAGGGTCTGGCGCAACTCCACATCAACCCCGGCGGTAGGTTCGTCCAGCACGATGACCTGGGGTCTGTGCACCAGCGCCTGCGCCACCAGCATGCGGCGCTTCATGCCGCCCGACAGCTGCCGCATATTGGCCTGGGCCTTGTCGGCCAGGCCCAGACTGGAAAGCAATTCGTCGATCCAGTCGTCGTTGTTTTTCACGCCGAAATAACCCGACTGGATACGCAGTGCCTCGCGCACTGTGAAAAACGGGTCGAACACCAGTTCCTGGGGCACCACGCCCAGCTTGCGGCGGGCGCTGACATAGTCGCTGACCACGTCGCTGCCATGCACCGTGACCGTGCCGCTGGTGGCACGTGACAGACCCGCCAGTATGCTGATCAGGGTGGTTTTACCGGCACCGTTGGGGCCGAGCAGGCCAAAAAACTCGCCCGGCTCGATGTCAAAGCTGACATCGTCCAGCGCCCGGACGCCAGGGCTGGCCCGGTTGTTTGTACTTTGGTAATTTTTGGAAACGGACTGGAATGAGATGGCTGCCATGAGCCAGCTATTTTAGGGGCTCATCCCCTTGCCCCTGCCCGCGATGGCGCAATAAGAGGCTTCGGGCCGGGTTGGCCCCCTGCGTCAAGGTGCGGGAAGCAGCACTTCCACGCCGTACAGGCCGGCCAGCCGGCGCAGACGGTCGGGCAGGCCCTGCACCGCAAATACCTTGCCGGCGGCCAGGGTCTGGCGGCGGCAGGCCAGCAAAACGGCAAGGGCGGAAGAGTCGAATTCATGCAACCCACCCGCATCAGCCACCACCTGTGCGCCCGTCTCGCCAGCCAGCATGCCGGTCAATGCCAGCACCGCCGGGGCTGCGACGTCGTGCGTCAAACGGGAAGGAAGCAGCAACACAGAAGGCAGTTCCGGCTCTGGACTCAGGACTTCTTGTCAGCCGTATTGGACTTGTTGCGCTCGGCCAGTGCGGCAATCAGGCCATCCACGCCCTTGGCGGAAATTTCCTGCGCAAACTGGGTGCGGTAGGTCTCGACCAGCCAGAAGTTCAGCACATTGAGGTCATAAATTTTCCAGCCAACGGCAGTTTTTTCCAGCCGGTAATCAAGCTGGATCGGGTCGCCCCGGCCGATCACTTCAGTCCGCACCTGCACTTCTCTGTCTCCCGGCGAAGCGCGCAAAGGCTTGACGTTGACGGTCTGATCCTTCACCTGGGCCAGGGCACCGGAGTAGATCTGCACCAGCAGGGTCTTGAATTCGTCCTGCAGGCGTTTTTGCTGCTCAGGCGTGGCTTGGCGCCAGTTGCGGCCAACCGCTGCCGCCGTCATGCGCGTGAAGTTCACATGGGGCATGACCTTGCTGTCCACCAACGCAGTAATTTTCCTGACATCACCGCCCTGAATGGCCTTGTCGGACCTGATGGCGTCCAGCACTTCGGTGGACAAGCGCTTGATCAAGGCATCGGGCGCCTCATCGGCGGCACGCGCCGACGGCCCAACGGTCAGCAGGGCCAAGGCCAGGGAAACGCCAACAACATGGCTAAAAATTCGACGGTTCATGGTTCATCTTTCAGTTCAGGATAAATGCGGGACGATCGCCTTCATGGCATGGACCGACAGGCCGTTGATTGGACAGTACTTTTTCTGCGTTAGTTCATGCCGGCAGGTGAAGTTGCCCGTCCAAGATGTAAAGGTTCTTTACTTTGGCGGCGCGGCCGCAGGCGCTTTTTCAGGCAGGTCATACCGCTCTTCGCTACCTCCATTGGTGTCGAGCACGACACCGCGCCGCTGCAAATAGGCATCGCGCGTGAAGCTGTACTTGTCCAGCGCCGCCTGGTCCAACACTTCACCAGCGCGCAGCAGGTTGGCGCGCAGGTCCACCGCGCGCAACCCATACAGGGAGTTGCGGGCGGACACATCATGTACTTGGCCTACCAAATCGCCCTTCGCGTCCACCACCAGCGCGGCCGTGTCACGCACGGTCGAAGGGCCAAGCACGGGCAGCACCAGGTAAGGGCCGGTGTCCAAGCCCCAGCGGCCGAGGGTCTTGCCGAAATCCTCGCGGTGGCGTTCAATGCCCATCTCGGTGGCCCAGTCCAGCACCCCGCCCAGCCCCATGGTGGTGTTGATGCTGAACCGCATCAGGCTGTCGCCCGCTGCCTGCGGACGCCCTTGCAGCAGGTTGTTGACCATGGACCAGACGTCGGAGAGGTTGCCAAAGAAGTTGTTGATACCGGTGCGTACTGGCGATGGCAACACGTCCTGGTAGACCTTCGCGACCGGCTTGACGACGGCTTCGTCAAGGCCTTCGTTAAAGCGGCTCACACTGCGGTTAAAGGGCTCAAACGGGTCACGCGGATTGGGCCCGGTAGCGCAGCCTTGCAACAGGGACAAGACCAGCAGGCAGGCCCACAGGCCGGCAAATTTCATCGTGGTTCGTGTTTTCATTTTTTATCCTTGATCCCTGCCGCCGGTGCACTCGTCGAATTGGAACTGCTGTCCGCTGCCTTGCTGTACAAAAATTGGCTGATGAGGTTTTCCAGCACCACGGCCGACTGGGTCTGCTTCACCACGTCACCCGCCGACAGATTTTTCTCGTCAGCACCTGCCTCTATGCCGATATATTGCTCCCCCAACAGGCCACTGGTCAGGATTTTCAGTGAGCTGTCCCTGGGAAAAACGTAGCGGCTTTCCATCGCCAGATTAACACTGGCTTGGTAGGATTTGTCATCGAATGTAATTTTTTCGACCCGGCCCACTATTACTCCCGCACTTTTGATGGCTGCGCGTGGTTTTAAACCACCAATGTTGTCAAATTTTGCGACAACGGAGTAGGAGTTGTCGAAGTTCAGGGTCAGCAAATTCGCAGACTTCAACGCGAGAAACAGGATGGCTGCAGTGCCAGCCAGCACAAACAGGCCAACCCAGAGGTCATTTTTGGAGCGTTGCATCATGATTCCTTGGAGAGCACGGCCTGCGGCAAGCGCCGGACAGTGGGTAAGAGCGGGATTTTCGCATTGGAAGGACCATTTTCCGGGTGACAAAAGTCACACACTGAACATCACGGTGGTCAGGATGAAGTCCAGCCCCAGCACCGCGAGTGAGGCCAGCACCACGGTGCGGGTTGTGGCACGCGCCACACCTTCCGGTGTGGCCTGCGCTTCAAACCCCTGGAAAAGTGCAATGAAGGTCACGGCCACGCCAAATACACAACTTTTGACGAAGCCATTACCGACATCCCGCCAGACATCCACACCGGACTGCATCTGGCTCCAGAAGGCGCCCGAATCGACGCCTATCATCAACACGGCGACCACCCAGCCGCCCAGGATGCCGACCGCACTGAATACCGCAGCCAGCAGCGGCATGGCGATCACGCCGCCCCAGAAACGCGGTGCCAGAATCCGGCGCATCGGGTCCACCGCCATCATTTCCATGGCCGACAATTGCTCGCCGGCTTTCATCAAGCCGATTTCTGCCGTGAGCGCCGTGCCGGCGCGGCCGGCAAACAGCAGCGCGGTGACCACCGGACCGAGTTCGCGCACCAGACTGAGGGCCACCAGCAGGCCAAGGGCTTCAGACGAACCGTAACGCTGCAGCGTGTAATAGCCTTGCAGTCCGAGCACAAAACCGACAAACAGGCCGGACACCGTGATGATGGCCAGCGAGTAGTTGCCCAAAAAGAAAACCTGGTCGCGGATCAAGCCAAACCGCGCGAAGGCCGGCCCGGTCAGCGCCAGCAGGCGGGCCATCATGCGGGCGCCATACCCAAGCTCGACCAGCTTGCTGCGTGTGGCGAATCCCAGGTCGGCGATCAGATTGACGAGAAGCAACTTGCTCATGGACGCCGCGCCCCGCCTGCGCCAGCCTGCACGCCGAAATCGTTCGCCACGTCCGGGCCCGGGTAGTGAAACTCGACCGGCCCTTCAGCCAGCGCGTTGACAAACTGGTGCACCAGCGGGTCAATCGAATGCCGCACTTCGTCAGGCGTGCCCTGGGCAGCAATGCCACCATTGGCCAAGATGATGACCTTGTCGGCGATGCGAAAAGTCTCTTCCAGGTCGTGCGACACCACAATGCTGGTGATGCCCAGCGTGTCATTGAGCTGGCGGATCAGCTGGGCCGCCGTGCCCAGCGAGATCGGGTCCAGGCCGGCGAAGGGTTCGTCGTACATGATGAGCTCCGGGTCCAGCACAATCGCGCGCGCCAGCGCGACACGCCTGGCCATGCCGCCCGAGACCTCACTGGGCATCAGATCGCGCGCACCGCGCAGCCCGACCGCGTTGAGCTTCATCAGCACGATGTCGCGCACCAGCTCATCGCTCAGGGCCGTGTGTTCGCGCAGGGGGAAAGCTACATTGTCAAACACGCTCAGATCGGTGAACAGGGCACCGAACTGAAACAGCATGCCCATGCGGCGGCGCGCCGCATACAGGTCGGTCTGGCTCAGGCCGCCCACATCCTTGCCGTCAAACAGCACCGCTCCGCTGCTGGCTTTTTGCTGGCCGCCTATCATGCGCAACACGGTGGTTTTACCGCCACCCGAGGCGCCCATCAGCGCCGTTACCTTGCCGCGCGGCACTGACAAGGTCACATCGTTGAGGATCACACGGCTGCCTTTGGAGCCCGGGTAGGCAAAGGTCACATGCTTGAACTCAACAAGGGAAGGCGGGCTATCGGACATAAGGGGGAAAAGAAAAGCCGGTGTGGATACCGACTTCGTTTGCAATGCCGCAATGATAAAGGGTTTGCCCTCATGCGGCGGCGGCGTCCTTATATCCCGTCACCAACACCCCATGAACATGGGATCCGGCAAGGAAAAAATTGACGGGAAGCCCAAATCGGCCTCAACACCACGCTTATATGCAAATAGGTCTCTAGCCCTTGTCGCGTGGGCGTAAGCAGCTATTACTTTCATAGCAATCGGAGGCCGGGCGGGCATGCCGCGATAAGCGATTTGCGAGGGTCTGCAGCTTCTAGCGTGGCAGGTCGCTGCAGCCCATCAGGAATTCATCGACAGAACGTGCGGCCTGCCGACCCTCGCGAATCGCCCACACCACCAGGCTTTGGCCGCGGCGGATGTCGCCTGCCGCAAACACCTTGGGCACGTTGGTCGCATAACCACCGCTGAAGTCCGTCGTGGCTTTGGCGTTGCCGCGGCCATCTTTCTCAATGCCGAAAGCATCGAGCACGGCAGACACCGGAGCCACAAAACCCATGGCCAGGAGCACCAGGTCCGCCTTGAGGGTCTGCTCGGAACCAGCAATCTCCTGCATCTTTCCGTCTTTCCACTCGACTCGCACGGTTTTCAGGCCGGTGACCCTGCCCTTGTCACCCACAAGTTCCTTGGTGGAAATGGCGAACTCGCGCTCGCAGCCCTCTTCGTGGGAAGACGAGGTGCGCAGTTTGATCGGCCAGTAAGGCCAGGTCATGAGGCGATTTTCCTCTTCAGGCGGCTGCGGCATCAGTTCAAACTGGGTCACACTGGCGGCGCCATGGCGGTTGCTGGTACCCACGCAATCGGAGCCGGTGTCGCCGCCGCCAATGACGATCACGTGTTTGCCATCGGCACGCAGTTGGTCCTTGACCTGGTCGCCGGCATTGACCTTGTTTTGCAGCGGCAAGAATTCCATCGCGAAATGGATGCCAGCCAGGTCGCGGCCGGGCACCGGAAGATCGCGCGACTGCTCGGCACCGCCAGTCAGGATGATGGCGTCGAAATCCTTTTGCAGTTGCTCGGGCGTGATGGTTTCCCTGGCCCAATTGATGACCTTGGAGTCCCCGCCCAGGGGGTCCTGGGCCTTGCCGACCATGACCCCGGTACGAAAGGTCACGCCTTCGGCCTGCATCTGTTCGACACGGCGGTCGATGTGCACCTTCTCCATCTTGAAATCGGGAATGCCATAACGCAGCAGGCCGCCGATGCGGTCGTTCTTCTCGAACAGGGTCACGTCATGACCGACACGCGCGAGTTGCTGTGCAGCAGCCATGCCGGCCGGGCCGGAACCCACCACGGCCACCTTTTTGCCGGTAGTGTGATTCGGTGCCTGCGGCTGGACCCATCCCTCGGCCCAGGCGCGGTCAATGATGGCGCGCTCAATGGACTTGATGCCGACTGGGTCGTCGTTGACGTTGAGCGTGCAGGCCGCTTCACAAGGCGCCGGGCAGATGCGCCCGGTGAATTCGGGAAAGTTGTTGGTGCTGTGCAGCGTGTCGATCGCGCTTTTCCAGTCGGCACGGAAAACCATGTCATTGAAGTCGGGAATGATGTTGTTGACCGGGCAGCCGCTGTTACAAAACGGCGTGCCGCAGTCCATGCAGCGCGCCGCCTGCTTGTTGGCCTGCGCGTCGTCGAGCCCGATGACGAACTCCCTGTAGTTTTTAAGGCGCTCGGGCACGGGTTTGTAACCCTCCTCGATGCGCTCGTGTTCCATGAAACCGGTGACTTTTCCCATGTGACTGCTCCAGATACTGCTTGTTCAGGCTGCTGTTTTGGCGGCCTTGGGGGCTGCTTTTCCGGCCGGTTTGGCGGGGGCTGCTGCGGTTTTTCTGGCCGCCATTTCGCCCAACGCGCGTTTGTATTCCAGCGGGAACACCTTGACGAATTTGCCGCGCGCCTCAGCCCAGTTGTCCAGCAACTCGCGGGCGCGTTTGCTGCCGGTCCAGCGGTTGTGATCCTCCAGCAGCTTGCGCAATTGGGCTTCATCGGTCTGGCCGCCGTGCCAGAGGGCCTGCTCACCGCCGGCTTCCTGCTGGGCCGCCGGCTGGACGTTTTCCAGCGACACCATGGCGGTATTGCAGCGCTTGGCAAAGTGGCCGTCCTCATCGTACACATAAGCCACGCCGCCGCTCATGCCAGCCGCGAAGTTGCGGCCGGTTTTGCCCAGCACGGCCACGGTGCCGCCGGTCATGTATTCGCACCCATGGTCACCGGTGCCTTCGACCACCGCCGTGGCGCCCGACAGGCGCACCGCAAAACGCTCGCCGGCCACGCCGCTGAAAAACGCTTCGCCGGTGGTCGCGCCGTAGAGCACGGTGTTGCCCACGATTGTGTTTTTGACCGCTTCACCCCGGAAGTCAATACTCGGGCGCACCACAATACGTCCGCCCGACAGGCCCTTGCCGGTGTAGTCGTTGGCGTCGCCTATCAGGTACATGGTGATGCCTTTGGCCAGAAAGGCGCCGAAGGACTGGCCACCTGTGCCCTCAAGCTGGATGCGCAGCGTATCGTCCGGCAAACCCTCCGGATGGCGCCGCGTCAACTCACCCGACAACATCGCGCCGACGGTGCGGTTGACGTTGCGCACGGTCTCGATGAACTGGACTTTCTCGCCTTTTTCGAGCGCCGCCTTTGATTTTTCAATCAGCCGCAGATCCAGCGCTTTTTCCAGTCCGTGGTCCTGCGCCATCACATGCAAACGCGGCACGTCGGCCGGCACCTGGGGTTGATAAAACAGGCGCGAGAAGTCCAGACCACCGGCCTTCCAGTGGGCGATGCCTTTCTGGGTATCAAGCAGGTCGACACGGCCAATCAGCTCGTCGAAGGTGCGTACGCCGAGCTGGGCCATGAGCTGGCGCGCTTCTTCGGCCACGAAGAAGAAATAGTTGACGACATGCTCCGGCTTGCCGCTGAATTTCTGGCGCAGCACCGGGTCCTGCGTGGCCACCCCGACCGGACAGGTGTTCAGGTGGCATTTGCGCATCATGATGCAGCCCTCGACCACCAGTGGCGCGGTAGCGAAGCCGAACTCGTCGGCACCCAGCAGCGCGCCGATCACGACGTCGCGGCCGGTTTTCATCTGGCCGTCGGCCTGCACGCGGATGCGGCCGCGCAGGCGGTTCAGCACCAGGGTCTGCTGGGTTTCGGCCAGGCCGATTTCCCACGGAGAACCCGCATGTTTGATCGACGACCAGGGCGAAGCGCCAGTGCCGCCGTCGTGGCCGGCGATCACCACATGGTCGGACTTGGCCTTGGCCACGCCCGCAGCAATCGTGCCGACGCCGACCTCGCTGACCAGCTTGACGCTGATGCTGGCGCGCGGGTTGACGTTTTTCAGGTCGTGAATAAGTTGCGCCAGGTCCTCGATCGAATAGATGTCGTGGTGCGGCGGCGGCGAAATCAGGCCCACACCGGGCACGGAGTAACGAAGCGCGCCGATGTACTCGCTGACCTTGCCGCCGGGCAGCTGGCCGCCCTCGCCGGGCTTGGCGCCCTGCGCCATCTTGATCTGGATCTGGTCGGCCGACACCAGGTATTCGGCCGTGACACCAAAGCGGCCCGATGCCACCTGCTTGATTTTGGAACGCAGCGAATCGCCGTCCTGCAGCGGCAGATCAACTTCGACCGCGCCCTCGCCGATCACACTCTTTAGCGTCTCACCCTGCTTGATCGGAATGCCCTTGAGCTCCTGGCGGTAACGGTTCGGGTCCTCGCCACCTTCGCCGGTGTTGCTCTTGCCGCCTATGCGGTTCATGGCCACTGCCAGCGTGGCATGCGCCTCGGTGCTGATGGAGCCCAGCGACATGGCGCCGGTGGCAAAACGCTTGACGATCTCCTTGGCCGACTCGACCTCGTCAATCGGGATGGCCCTGGATGGATCGATTTTGAATTCGAACAGGCCACGCAAGGTCATGTGGCGGCGGTTCTGGTCGTTGATCAGCTGGGCGTACTCCTTGTACGTGCTCCAGTTGTTGGCACGCGTGGCGTGCTGCAGCTTGGCAATCGCATCGGGGGTCCACATGTGGTCTTCGCCGCGCACGCGCCAGGCGTATTCACCCCCCGCGTCCAGCATGTTGGCCAGCACCGGGTCGCTGCCGAACGCAGCCTTGTGCATGCGCAATGCTTCCTCGGCTATTTCGAACACACCCATGCCTTCGACCTGGCTGGCGGTGCCGGTGAAAAACTTGTCGATGGTTGCGCGGTTCAGGCCAATCGCTTCGAACAACTGGGCACCGCAATAACTCATGTAGGTGGACACGCCCATTTTGGACATGATCTTGGACAGACCCTTGCCGACAGCCTTGGTGTAGTTGTAGATCGCCTTGTCGGTGCTCAGGTCGCCCGGCAGTTCGCGCGACAGCTCTGCCAGCGTTTCCATGGCCAGGTAGGGATGCACGGCTTCGGCACCATAACCGGCAAGCACGGCAAAGTGATGGACTTCCCGAGCGGAGCCGGTCTCCACCACCAGGCCTGCGGTGGTGCGCAGGCCTTCCTTGACGAGGTGCTGGTGGATGGCCGACAAGGCCAGCACCGCCGGAATGGCGACCTGCGCGGCGCTGATGCCGCGGTCGCTGACGATCAGGATGTTCTTGCCGCTCTTGATCGCGTCGACCGCTTCGGCGCACAGTGAGGCGAGCTTGGCTTCCACACCCTCGCGGCCCCAGGCCAGCGGGTAGGTGATGTCCAGCGTGTGGCTCTTGAACTTGCCCTGGGTCTGCGCTTCGATGTCGCGCAGCTTTTGCATGTTGGCGCTGTCAAGCACCGGCTGGCTGACCTCCAGCCGCATCGGCGGGTTGACCTGGTTGATGTCGAGCAGGTTGGGCTTGGGGCCGATAAACGACACCAGTGACATCACGATGGCTTCGCGGATCGGGTCGATGGGCGGGTTCGTGACCTGCGCAAACAACTGCTTGAAGTAGTTGTACAGCGACTTGTTCTTGTTGGACAACACCGCCAGCGGGCTGTCGTTACCCATGGAGCCGGTGCCCTCCTCGCCGTTGACGGCCATCGGCGACATCAGGAACTTGATATCTTCCTGGGTGTAGCCAAAAGCCTGCTGGCGGTCAAGCAGGGACTGCGGCTCGGTCAGGCCGGAGCTGGACGCCGATGTGGCGCTGGCTTCGTCGGACCCCATCTTGAGCCCGTCGGTCGGCGCCGGCACCGTCGCGGCCTGTACGTCGTCCAGGCGGATGCGCAGGTTTTCAATCCATTGCTTGTAGGGCTTGCTGTGGGCCAGCGTGGCCTTGATCTCTTCGTCGTCGATCATGCGGCCCTGCTCCAGATCGATCAGGAACATCTTGCCGGGCTGCAAGCGCCATTTGCGCACGATCTTGTTTTCAGGAATTGGCAACACACCGGATTCGGACGCCATGATGACCAGGTCGTCGTCGGTCACGCAGTAGCGCGACGGCCTGAGGCCATTGCGGTCCAGTGTCGCGCCGATCTGGCGGCCGTCGGTGAACACGATGGAGGCCGGGCCATCCCAGGGCTCCAGCATGGCAGCATGGTATTCATAAAACGCCCTGCGGCGTTCGTCCATCGTCGCGTGCTGCTCCCAGGGCTCGGGAATCATCATCATCACCGCCTGGCTGATGGGGTAGCCGGCCATGGTCAGCAGTTCCAGGCAGTTGTCGAAGGTCGCGGTGTCGGACTGATCGGCAAAACTGATCGGATACAGCTTTTGCAGGTCGGCGCCCAGTACCGGCGACGACATCACGCCTTCGCGCGCCTTCATCCAGTTGTAGTTGCCCTTGACGGTGTTGATCTCGCCGTTGTGGGCGACATAGCGGTAAGGGTGGGCCAGCGGCCACTCGGGGAAGGTGTTGGTCGAAAAGCGCTGATGCACCAGGCCCAGCGCGGACACGCAGCGCAGGTCCTTCAGGTCGAGGTAATAGGTGCCGACCTGGTCTGCCAGCAGCAGGCCTTTGTAGACCACGGTGCGGCTGGACATGCTGGGCACGTAATACTCTTTGCTGTGCGTGAGCTTGAGGCGCTGGATGGCGGCGCTGGCGGTCTTGCGGATCACGTACAGCTTGCGCTCCAGCGCGTCCTGCACGATCACATCATTGCCACGGCCGATGAAGATCTGCCGCAGGACGGGTTCTTTTTTGCGCACGGTGGGCGACATCGGCATGTCGCGGTTGACCGGCACATCGCGCCAGCCGAGCAGGACCTGGCCTTCCACCCGCACGGCCCGCTCCAGAGCTTGCTCGCAGGCCAGGCGGGATGCATGCTCTTTCGGCAAAAACACCATGCCCACGCCATATTCACCAGGTGGCGGCAGGTTCACGCCCTGCTTGCTCATTTCTTCGCGGTACAGCGCGTCGGGCAGCTGAATCAAAATGCCAGCGCCGTCGCCCATCAACTTGTCGGCACCCACCGCACCCCGATGGTCCAGATTCTCCAGAATCTTCAGGCCCTGCTGCACGATCGCATGGCTTTTGTGGCCCTTGATATGCGCAACAAAACCAACGCCACAAGCGTCGTGCTCGTTCGCCGGGCTGTAAAGACCGTTTTGTTCAAAATGCCTGATTTCAGCAGCCGTCGCCATGGCGCACTCCTAGTCGGTTGGGGGACAGCGGCACTTCAAGTGCGCGCGGTCAATGCTGTCCTGCCAGGTTTCGTAATATGTCCCGGAGGGCGAGGAGTCTGTCGGGCTTGGAAACCGTCGGCTGCAAATAAACCGCAGCAGTCCATTTTTCATCGTCTTTTTGGCTCATCGCTGGTCTATGGGCCTGAAAATCCGGCAAAAATATCCTCGGTGGGCCTATTTTCGCTTTTGACGCCCCAAGTCCCACAGGCTCCTCGATAGCATAGTGCAGCGCAACAAAAATGCCAAGTCAAATAAATAGGGTCAGATTCCAATTAAATTATTAAGTCATTTTCTAGATTTAATTGGGGACATATTAAAGGGCTCCTCAGCAAACCATCGCTCAGGGCTTGCCCGCAGGCATGTCCTTGCGGGGCGGTCGGCCGGCCTGGGTCTTGCTCACCCGCCGCTGTGTGCGGCTTTGCAAACTGGCGACAAATCCGGCATCGCCCAGCGCCCAGCCGCTGAGCGTTGCCTGCGTCAGTGCCAGTTGCTGATCGGGCGCCACGCCGCTGTGCACCATGTTCGCGTAGGCGGCCTCACGCGCAAAAGGCGTGTTGCCCAGCGCCCAGAACAACGGATGCGGCGTCACCAGCCGGTCGCTGCGCAGGCCGGCATAGTGGCTGTGGCTGGACCACGGATAGTCGCGCGCCTGCGCCACCAGCGCGGCGCGCACGGGGTTAAGGTCCATATAAGCCATACAGGCGAGCAAGCAGGACTCGGCCTGGATCAGCGTGGAACGGTAGCGGCCCTCCCACAGGGTGCCCGAGCGCGCCTGGCTGTCGTTGAAGTAACGCACGTAACGTCGTCCCACGGCCTGCATCATTTTTGGCAAGGCCTCCTGGGTACCGGGCGTTGCGAGCAGGTGGAAATGGTTGTCCATCAGCACGTAGGCATGCAGGGCCACATCGAATTTTTTGGCGTTTTCCGCCAGCAGGTCAAGCAGGGTCTGGTGGTCCGCCGCGGACGTGAAAATGGCTTGGCGGTTGTTGCCGCGCTGAATGACGTGATGCAGGTAGCCCGGAAGGCTGAGGCGGGGAAGGCGGGCCATGACAATGAGCGCTTTGTTCAGCGCATCATAAATCGGATCTGTCCCCGATTACTGCTTTTCAGGAGCCTGTTGGGGTCCTGGGAGCCTGTCGGCTCCTAGCGCACAACCTTGCCATCGGGCGTGATGGTGACCAGATCCACCAGACGCACCGATTCATATTTTTTCGCACGCAGATTGACGCGGTAGCCACCGACGTCGTAGTCGGTGACGGATTCGAAGGCCTTCTGGAGCCCGGCGCGGTCGACCTTGCCGGCGGCCGCACTACGGCGCACACCCTCGGCAAAAGTTCGTGCGGCGATGTAGCCTTCCACGCTCTCGTAGCTTGGGTTCTGGTCGGTCTGGTTCAGGGTATCCAGGTATTCCTTGATGATGGGCGTGCCGATGCTGCGCGGCGACGGAACCACCTGCGAAATCACCACCCCACCGATTTCCTTGCCTAGCGCGGTGAACAGCGGGTCGATCCCGACCACCGAGAAATTCATGAACTGGCCGGCAAAACCCGTCTTGCGCATGGCACGGATGAAAGCGGCGGACGTGTTGAACAGGCTGACCTGGATGATGGCCTGGGCATTGGACTTGGCCAGGAGCGCCACGGCGGCATTCACCTTGTCGCTGTTGACCGGCGCAAAAGCACTCGCCACCAGAGGCGGCAGCTTGAGGTCCGCCAGCGCCTGGTTGACCGCTGCCAGCCCGGCGCGGCCCATCGCGTCGTCTTCGGCAAACACGGCGATGCGGTTCTGGTTGAGCGTGGCGCAATGGCGCACCATCTTGTAGGCCTCGTCTGCCAGCGCCGGGCGGATGTGGAATGCATTGCTGAGGGCGGCGTCGCGCAGCGCATCGGAGGCCGCGAAAGGCGCAAAAAACAGGGCATTGGACGCCTTGGCAACGGCGAAGGCTGCATCGCAACTGGCCGTCCCCACAAAACCGAACAAGGCAACGACGCCGTCGTCCACCAATTGTTTGGCGTTGGCCGCAGCTTTCGCCGGGTTGTAGCCATCATCGAGGGCCTTGACCTCGATCCTGTAGCCGGCCGCACCATTTTTGGCGTTGATCGCATCGAAGTAAAGCTTGGCACCATTGAGGTAGGCCAGCCCGATCTGGTCGGCGGCACCGGTCAGGGGTACGGATTGCCCGAGCACCAGCTTGCGGCCGCCCCTGCCAGCCTGCGACCAGACCGCCGGACTGAAAACCGCTGCGCCAGCGGAAATCCCGCGCGCAATGAGTGCACGACGATTGATGCTCATGACAAACCTTCCTTGAAATACCGGATGCTTACGCAAGATGGGTGCCCAGCTGACGCACGCCCGGCCTTTTGTAACTGATTGAACGCCGGGAGAAGATTAAATCTTTAGGGGGCGTCAGGGGAGCCATGTGGATGCCAACACGTCATAAGGCTATGCCAGGTCACCGGCTTGACCCGGGCGCGCGGATGCCTGCGCGCTTCAGGAGCAACCGGATTTGCCAGGCGAGCACGAGTCCGGCGACCGAGCAGGCACCGGTGACCAGCCATGTCCATTGCCAATGGCCAGCCTGGGCCGCGACCCAGGCCACCAGCGGTGGCCCGAAGAACTGGCCCGCCGCAGACCACTGCTGCACCCAGCCGACGGTTGTCGGGACCGCCTGCACATCAGGCGCCAGCCTCACTGCCAGACTGAACAGCGTTCCCGGAATCAGCCCGCCCAGCATGGAGAAAGCCAGCACCGCAAGGTATTGGATCCAGGGATGGCCCTCCAGGCCAAAGGCAAAAATGGTGCCCAGCGCCATGGCGGAAAAGCCCGCTGCCAGCAAGGCCACCGGCGAGGCACCGCGTTGCAACCATCGACCTGCGGCCAGGTTGCCAATGATGTTGACACCGGCCGCCAGTGCGGTGAGCCAGGCTGTGGGGCCTGCCGCCAGGCCGGCCTGCGCATAGATGGACGGAAGAAAGCCCACCACGGCCAGCCATTGGCCTGAATACATGGCAAAACTCAGCGCCACCAGCCAGGCTCCGCGGGAGTGCAAGGTGAGCCGCAGCAGCACACGCCAATCCGGGGCACGCGATGCCTTGGCGTCATGACGCCCCGGCAACCCGGCCGCCGGGGTGTCGCCGGGTACACGCCAGAGCACCAGGACCGCCAGCACCAGCGCCAACACAGACAGGCTCCACCACCACAGACGCCAGCCCCAGGCTGCATCGACCTGCGCCATCAGCGCCGGGCCTCCCAGCAGCGCCAGTGCCGCACCCAGCGGCATGTAGGCACCCCAGGTCCCCAACGCCCGGTTCAATTGCCCGGCGGGCACCAGCACACGCAGCAGCCCGGGCGCAGGCAGCACCACACACAAGAAACCAAGGCCCTCCAGCGCGCGGGACAGCAGCAACGCAGTCGCGGTCTGCGCGGCGCCGCCCAGCGCGCTGGCCCCGGCGAGCAGCAGCAGGCCGGTCAGCACACTGCGCCTCGGCCCCCAGCGGTGGATCAGCAAACCGGCCGGCAGGCCCAGCGCCATGCCCGCGAGCTGAACCAGCGACAGCAAAAACCCCGCCTGCAGCAGCGACACACCCATGGCCTGCTGCAACACCGGCAACGCCGGCGGCAACTTCGCTACATGCAGGGCAGCCACCACCCCGGCGGCAATCACGCAAGTGGCGGGGTGCAGCAGCTTCAAGGGGGAAACGCCACGCGGCCCATCAGGCGCTCGTGTTCTCTCGCGGCAAAACGGTCCGTCATGCCGGCGATGTAGTCGGCCACCACCCGTTCGGGCTTGGCCGGATGGCTGGCACCGGCACACCCGTCCGTGTCCAGCCGGTCAAAACGGTCCGTGTGCGCCTGCGGCATTTCAGCCGGATCGGCCATGTAGGCGGCAAACAGCTCACGCACCACCTGCTGCGCGGTTTGCGTGGTCTCGACGACCTGCGGATGGCGGTATAAATTTTGTAGCAGGAAGCGCTTGAGGGACAAGGACTTCAGGGCCATTTGGCTGCTGAAACACACCAGCGGGCCGCTTTCGCGCACGGCCTGCACGCTGCCTGCACCGGCGGCACGCAAGGCCGCCCCCGTCGCGTCCATCACGTCGTAGACCTGCGCACTGAGCATGCGGCGTATGGTTTCGAACAGCAGGCGACGCCCCTGCAGGCCGGGATGCTGCGCCAGTGTTTCGCGACTGTATTGCTCAAAAAGCTCAACCTGCGCCAATTGCTCAAGGCTCAGCAGGCCGGAGCGTACGCCGTCGTCGATGTCGTGGGCGTTGTAGGCAATTTCGTCGGCGAGGTTAGCGAGCTGCGCCTCCAGACCGGGCTGCCGCGCCGGGACCGCGTCGTCAGGCGCCAGGAAACGGTGCGCCACGCCGCCAGGCTCGCGGTCCTCGATGCGCTTGGCATTGCGGCGCGAGCAGTGTTTGAGGATGCCTTCGCGCGTTTCAAACGACAGGTTCAAACCGTTGTAGTCCGGATAACGCTCCTCCAGCGTATCGACGACGCGCAGGCTCTGCAGGTTGTGCTCGAAGCCGGCGCTGTCCGGATGCTGGCTTTTGAGGCAACTGTTGAGCGCGTCCTGCCCGGCATGGCCAAACGGCGTGTGGCCCAGGTCATGCGCCAGCGCGATGGCTTCGACCAGGTCCTCGTTCAATCGAAGCGTGCGGGCGATAGAGCGGCCAAGCTGGGCGACTTCGAGCGAATGGGTCAGTCGGGTGCGAAACAGGTCCCCCTCGTGGTTCAGGAAAACCTGGGTCTTGTAGACCAGCCGCCGGAATGCAGTGGAGTGCACGATCCGGTCGCGGTCGCGCTGAAAGGCCGAACGCGTGGGCGCGGCCGGCTCCGGATGGCGGCGGCCGCGGGAATCGGCGGGGTCACAGGCGTAAGGGGCCAACAGGGTCATCGCTTATGCATAAAATCGGCTTCCGGCCCTTATTGAACGGGCGCAAGCAGCTACCATTTTCATAGCAATCACCAGACTGACTCGCAGCAGACGTCAATCACTTGGCGCACCAAGGCATCCGGCGCACTGCGGACCGTGGCGCTGCCGGGCGCGTCGATCACCACGAATTTGATTTGCCCGGCCTCGGCTTTTTTGTCCACGCGCATCAGCTCCAGGTAGCGCCCGGCGTTGTCGGAAGGCGACAGCCGCGGACCGATGACCGGAAGCCCGGCGCGCTCTATCAGCGTCCGCAGGCGGCCGACAAAGGCCTCATCGACCAGGCCCAGGGCCTGAGACAGGCGCGCGGCCATCACCATGCCGCAGCCCACACCCTCTCCGTGCAGCCACTGGCCGTAGCCCAGCCCCGATTCGATCGCATGGCCGAAGGTGTGGCCAAAATTCAGGATGGCGCGAAGGCCGGTCTCACGCTCGTCCTGGCCCACAACGTGGGCCTTGATCTCGCAGCTGCGCCGGATCGCATACGCCAGCGCCGCGGGCTCGCGCGCCAGCAAGGCATCCATGTTGTCCTCGATCCAGCCGAGGAAGGCCATGTCGGCGATCGGCCCGTATTTGATGATCTCGGCCAGGCCGGCGCTCAGCTCGCGCGGTGGCAGGCTCTGCAGCACATCCAGGTCGCAGATCACCCGCTCAGGCTGGTAAAACGCGCCCACCATATTCTTGCCCAGAGGATGGTTGATCGCAGTCTTCCCGCCCACCGACGAATCGACCTGCGCCAGCAGGGTGGTGGGCACCTGCACAAAAGGAACACCACGCATGTAGCAGGCCGCGGCAAAACCCGTCATGTCGCCCACCACGCCGCCGCCCAGCGCAAACAGCACGGTCTTGCGGTCACAGCCGTTTTCCAGTAAAGCGTCAAAAATCAGCTGCAATGTGGCCCAGTCCTTGTGGGCTTCACCATCGGGCAAGGCCACCAGCAGGACGCGCTTGTAATGCAGCCGCAGCGCTTTCTGCAGTGGCGCGGCGTAGAGAGGGGCCACCGTGCTGTTCGAGACAATCAACGCCGTGCTCGACGAAGGCAAGTTCTGGTACGTCGCTGGGTCGCCCAGCAGGCCGGCACCTAGGGTGATGGGGTAGCTGCGCTCGCCCAGGGCAATCAGCACCTGTTGCGTCGCCGGAGAAGAATTTGCTTGCATGCGCTCAAGTGTAGAGGCTCCGCTTTGAGCCTTGTCGGGACGACGCCCGCCTCTCGATATGCTTGCCCGGAAGCGCCTGGCGTCAGTTCTCTGGACCCGGACCCGGTACCAACCCGGATATTTCAAGCTGGTTCATGATCAGGTGAACCAGCGCCGAAACGGAAGGACGTCCGGTCTCGATGACAAAACGTGCGCTCTCGCGGTACAGGGGGTCGCGCAGCGCATACAGGTCGCGCAAACGGGTCAGTGGATCGGCCACCTGCAACAGCGGGCGGTTCTGGTCATGGCGCAGCCGGCGAAAAACGTCCTCCGGCGACGAGTGCAGGTAGACCGCATAACTTCGCTGCTGCAGGTGCTCGCGGTTAGCCGACCGGAGCACGGCGCCGCCTCCCGTGGACAGGACACAGGGCTCGCCCAGGGTCAATTCATCAATGACCCCTTGCTCAAGGTCGCGAAAAGCTTCTTCGCCTTCCCTCTCAAAAAACTCGCTAATGGAGACGCCAACGCGCCGTTCGATGACACGGTCGGTATCCAGGAATGCCCAGTCCAGGCGGCGCGCGAGCTGGCGCCCGACGGTGGATTTGCCGGAGCCTGGAAGGCCGACGAAGGCGACATGGGGAGGTAAATTCAAAGGGGCACCCATGTCAGGATTGATCATTGAAGAGGCCGGCCGGGCCACCTATCTGTGTTGCGTGTGACCTTGACATTTCCAAGGCAACACACAGACCGCAGGCTAGCGGGTTTTACGCAGCCCGGGCCTGTGTTGGCTCCAGGCTGGACATCGCCGCAGCGTTTAACGCAAAGCAGCGCCGTTGCTGATCACTTTGGGCGAGATAAAGACCAGCAACTCCGACTTGTTGGCGGTACGTGTTCTGGTTTTAAACAGGTTGCCAACACCCGGCAGGTCACCCAAAAAGGGGACCTTGGTTTCGTCCTCTCGCTCGTTCTGCTCAAAAATACCTCCAATGACCACGGTGCCGCCATTTTCGACGAGCACCTGGGTCTGGATGTGTTTGGTATCGATGGCAAAACCATTGGCCGTGGCTCGGCCCACACTGTCCTTGTTGACAGCCACATTCAGGATGATGTTGCCTTCGGGCGTGATTTGCGGCGTCACTTCCAGCTTCAGATTGGCCTTGCGAAAAGCGATGGCTGTCGCGCCGCTGGACGTCGCCTGCTGGTAGGGCAACTCTGTGCCCTGTTCAATCAGCGCTTTGACCTGGTCAGCGGTCACTATGCGCGGACTCGACACAATCTTGCCCTTGCCGTCGGCTTCCATGGCTGAAATTTCAAGATTCAGGAGCCTCGTCAATGAAGAATTAAACAAGGAGACAGCAAAAGTCGCGGCAGGAAAACCGCTCTGCCCGACGCCGGGCAAATTGATGAAATCACCTGCAGTCGTTCCAAAATTTGTTCCGAGTCGGGGGGCAGTACCGGCGGGGATATTCGGCGTGATGTACGTCGCGCCAAACTGTGTATTCTGGCTGCTATTCAAAGTGAAGGGGCGACCGCCCAGCCTGACACCCAACGATTTGCCGAAGGAGTCAGATGCTTCCACAATCCGCGCCTCGATCAACACCTGCCGGACAGGAATATCCAGCTTGGCAATCAGGCTTTGAACCTGCTCCAGCTTCGAGGGGATGTCCGTCACGAACAACTGATTGGTCCGGGTTTCGGAGATGACACTGCCGCGAGCCGACAATATCTTGGTCGAGCCGGGCGCACCGGTGCCCAGCAAGCCTTTGGCGATCTCATCAGCCTTTGCATAGTTCAACTTGAAATCCTGCGTGCGAACCTGTTCCAGGCTTTGAATCATGTTTCGCGACTCCAGATCGAGCTTGTCCTTGGCGGCCAGCTCGTCCTTGGGCGCGATGAGCAGCACATTACCTGTTTTTCGCATTCCCAGGCCCCTGGCCTGCAGGATGATGTCCAGCGCCTGGTCCCAAGGCACATCCTTGAGGCGCAAGGTGACCGCGCCTGTGACACTGTCGGATGTCACGATGTTGAAATTGGTGAAGTCGGCAATGACCTGCAATAGGGAGCGGGTTTCAATGTTCTGAAAATTCAGCGACAGTTTTTCACCAGTGTAGCCAGGCCCCTGAGACAATTTGGATTCATCGACCTTTTGCTGACGCACTTCCAGCACAAACTGGTTGTCGCTTTGGTAGGCGCTGTGTTCCCACAATCCTTTGGGCTCCACCACCATGCGAACCTTGTCACCGAACTGGGAGGTCGTGACACTTTGAACCGGTGTGCCGAAGTCAGACACGTCCAGACGGCGGCGCAAGCCCTCCGGCAGGGCGGTTTTCAGGAATTCAACGACCAGGGTTTGCCCCTGCTGCCGGATGTCCACGCCAACCTGGTTGTTGGCCAGGTCAACCACGATCCGGCCAGAGGCGTCGGTACCGCGCCGGAAATCGATGTCCTTCAAAGGCAGGGTATCGCGGTTGCGGTTCTCCGCAAAGGCGGGGGCGGCCACAACCGATGGCGCTGCGACGGCCACCGGGGCCAAAGTGATCAACAAAGACTTGCCCTGAATTTGTGCGCTATAGGTTGTAGACGCCTTCAGATTCAAAACGACACGGGTTCTCTCGCCTGCCTGCACCACATTGGCGGAACGCAAGTTGCCGAGGTTCAGATCTACCGCAGAGCGGCCCATGGAATTGCTGACGCCTGGGAAATCCAGTGCAATCCGGGCTGGTGTCTGAATGGTGAAGCCCGTAGGCAACGCTGTCAACGCTTCCGTCAGGTCAATGCGGATCACTTCGGTGCCACCCTGAACCGACCCCGTCACGGACTGTATGGCATTGGGAGTCTGCGCCCAGAGCGCGGTTGACAGGGACGCCGCCAGCATGGCTGCGCCGACAACAGCGCGGGCGGATGCTTTCACCCATGCGCCCTGCAACATGCCCGCGTCGGTCGCATATGCCTTCTTGTTCATTTTGATCCCTCCTGAAGCTGTATGTTGGCCATCCGCTCGGTCCACTCCCCTGCGGCGTCCTGCACGATTTCACGCAGGGCCAGCTGGGTCTCGGATATTTTCGTGATGCGGCCATAGTTTTGGCCCAGGTAACTGCCAATCCGTACCTGGTACAACAAATTGTCCACCCGCACCAAGGCAACCGGTTGTCCCTGTTTGATCAGGCTGCCAACCATGGCCATCGTGTCCAGGGGCACGGCTTCCAGCGGCTCCTTGCGTCGATTCAATTCCGGCGCAATAAGACCGGCATTGGCGCTTGCCTGGCTGGAGTCGCGCTTGAGCGCCTGCAACAGTTTCTGGCTGCTAAAAGGCTCGATGGCAGCTTCTTGCGTATAGGGTTGCGGAGAAAATTTGGTCGGTTCTGGCAGCGGCACAATCCTGGGCCGGGTCTGGCTTCGCTGCTCACTCATCCACTGTTGCAGTTCCTCATGGTCGGACGAACTGCAGGCGACCAGTCCCAAACAGGCGCTCAACGCGAGCACCAGAAACATGGTTTCTCTCATGCGCGTCAGTTTCATTTTTTCGGCCCTTTTGCCGCAGCAACCGCTTTCCGCTGCGTGGCCACCTCTTCGGTATCCAGATAACGGAATGTTTTGGCGGTACTGTCCATGCTCATCAGGCCGTCCTTGACCGGCGCAATGGCGATGTTGTTCAACGTCACAATGCGCGACAAATTAGCGATGTCTGCGGCAAAAGCGCCGATGTCGTGATACCGGCCGGTGACCTTGATCGCAATAGGCAACTCTGCGTAATAGTCCTTGACGCTGACCTGTCCTGGGCGGAACAACTCGAACTGCAGGCTGCGGCCCAGACCAGCCTGGTTGATATCCGAAAGCAGCGCGTCCATTTCGGCCTTGCTCGGCAACTGCTTTTCCAGCTGCGTCACATATTGCTGAACCTGCTCTCGCTGTTTCTTCAGCGCCTCCAGGTTGACCGCCTGGGCCAGCTTTTTGGTGAAGTCTCCCCGAAGCTGCAGTTCCTTGGCCTGTTCGGCCTTCAACTCCTCATCGGAAGCACTGAGCCAGACAAACCACAATGCAACCACCACAGCCGCCGTCACAAAGACGCACAGAAGATAACGCGGTAACGCCGGCCACGAGGGAGGATCGTTCGGGTTGAGGCCGACAAATTGCGCCTTCAAACCATCCCGGATTGCATCAAAATTGATGTTGACTTTAGCCATATTCAGTGCCTTTTCCGGACCATGTGCTCAACCCTTGCCCGCCGCCGGACTTGCCGGCGTTGGCTTGCCCGCTGCAGGGCCGACGGAAGTTGCTGCTTTTTGCACATCAGTCGCGCGCTTGAGCGCTACACGCACGGAGAAATTCGACACGCGCCGCTGATCCCGGGCGCTGAGGGTGAGCGCCTTGCCAGTGATTTCAATCAGCTCGGGCCGCGTCAGCCAAGGGCTGTTGTTACTTAAATTGCGCAGCAGTTCGGACACCCGCTCATTGGATTGCGCGACCCCTGTCAGCATGACGGTCTGGTTGTCCTGCTTCATGGTGGTGAGGTACACGCCATCGGGCAATTGCCTGACCAGTTCATCAAGCAGATAAACCGGCAGATTCCGGTTTCCCTGCAATTCCTCCACGGCATTCTGGCGCGCGCGCAACGCGGCAATTTCCTGCTGCAAGCCTGCGATCTCCTTGATCTGGCTTTCAAGGCGAGTGATTTCTGACTTGAGAAAGGTGTTCCTCCCCTGCTGCCCCGAAATTTGAGCCTGGTACCAGGAGTAAACAGCGCCGCAGATCAGACCACCCACCAGGGCAGCCATACCCAGGGCGACAAAGAAGGCCTCGCGCCTGCGCTTGCGCGCCGCTTCGCGGTGGGGAAGTAAATTGACCAGAATCACTGGAAAAACCTCCGCAAGGCCAGCCCACATGAGGTGAGGTAAGACGATGCTTCACGCTTCATCTTGCTTTCCCGGATATTGCCGCCCAGGGTCATGCCTTCAAAAGGATTGGCCACCATGCAGGCAAATGATGTTTGTTGTGTCACGGCGTCAGTCAAACCCGGCAGGGCTGACGAGCCCCCGGCCAGCATCACGTGATCCACTTTGTTGTGCGGGGTACTGGTAAAAAAGAACTGGAGAGCCCGGCTGATTTCCTGGGCCATGCTGTCAACAAACGGCTTGAGCACGCTGGCAGCATAGTCATCAGGCAGATCACCGCTGCGCTTTTTGCTCTCCGCCTCCTCGGGGGAAAAGCCGTACTGGCGAATGATCAACTGGGTCAGCTGCGCGCCACCAAAAGCCTGGTCACGCTCGTACAACACTTCGTCGTTCTTGATGACCTGCATGCTGGTGGTCAGGGCGCCCACTTCAAACAGCGCCACCATGGTGTCCAGCCCCTTGTTGGGAAGGTTCTCTATCAGCCGGGCCGTCGCCAGCCGCGATGCATACGACTCCACATCAACCACGACCGGCTTCAGGCCCGCGGCTTCCGCCAGCCCCTGCCTGTCATTGACTTTTTCCTTGCGCGACGCGGCGATCAATACCTCTACGTCGCCAGCCGAGCTGGCACTGGGGCCGACCACACAAAAGTCCAGGCTGACTTCGTCGAGGGAAAACGGAATGTACTGGTTGGCCTCAGCCTCGACCTGGATTTCAAGCTCCTGCTCGCTCAGGCCGCCTGGGAGGATGATTTTTTTGGTGATGACCGCCGATGCCGGCAGGGCGATGGCGACGTTTTTGGTCCGGGTCCCGCTTTTCTTGACCACGCGGCGCACCGCCTCGGCCACTTCGTCGAACTTTTCCACGTTACCGTCGGTGATCCAGCCCCTTTCCAGAGGTTCGATCGCACAGTGATCGAGCACCAGGTTGCCGGCCTTGTCGCGGCTTAACTCCACCAGCTTTACGCTCGAGGAACTGATGTCCAAACCCAGCAAAGCGGACGATTGACGGCTAAATAAGGATCCCAAAGAGATCAAGGCAGTCCCCAAATGACGGCTAACTTGTAGCGCTACAAACTTAAGAAATCACTTGAATGCTATCAGTAAGGTCCTTGTACAACAAAGGATTTTTCGGTTTTGGCTTACTATCACCGTTGTCAAAAGTAGACGCTTTCAACGGGCCTGCCCGGTTTGGTGCCCGAACAGCAATCCACCAATAAATGCAAAATGTGAAATAACTGACAAACCGCAAGTCTTCCAGCTCAGGCAATTTTTATAATGTTGGCGCGCACTTACGGTAAACCCTGATGCCCTCAAATTCCTCGTCCTCCGACGCCCGCTCCGCAATGGTTGATCGCCTTCCCTGGTTGCCCGCCGTGATGAAATTCTCGGCCTGGAGCCTCGGTGTGGCGCTGGCCGGCCTGGTGTCGGTCCTGATGATCGTGGCTATTGCTCTCGCCGTGGCCTACCCCAACCTGCCGGACGTGTCTGATTTGCAGGACTACCGGCCCAAGCTGCCATTGCGCGTTTTTTCGTCTGACGGCGTGCTGCTTGGCGAGTTTGGCGAGGAGCGCCGGAACCTGACGCCCATTGGCGACATCCCGCAAGTGATGAAGGACGCGGTGCTGGCCATCGAAGACGCGCGTTTCTTCTCGCACGGCGGTGTGGACTATATCGGCGTGATCCGCGCCGGCCTGGCCAACATGGGCCGGGCCAAAAGCCAGGGCGCCTCGACCATCACCATGCAGGTGGCGCGCAATGTCTACCTGTCCACCGAGAAAAGCTACACGCGCAAGATTTACGAGATGCTGCTGACGTTCAAGCTAGAGCATCTGCTGAGCAAGGACCAGATCCTCGAGATCTACATGAACCAGATCTTTCTGGGGCAACGTGCCTATGGTTTCGCGGCCGCCTCGGAAGCCTACTTCGGCAAGCCGCTCAAGGACGTCAGCATCGCTGAAGCCGCCATGCTGGCGGGGCTGCCCAAAGCCCCCTCCGCCTTCAACCCGGTCAGCAACCCGAAGCGGGCCAAAGCGCGTCAGCTCTACATCATTGAGCGCATGCAGGACAACGGCTTCATCACACCGGCGCAGGCCGAGGTGGCCAAGGCCGAGCAGCTCAAGGTCCGGTCCGGCCCGGACACAAGCCGGGTGCATGCCGAGTTTGTGGCTGAAACCGTGCGGCAACTGGTTTTCAGCCAGTATGGCGACGAGACCTACACCCGCGGCCTCAATGTGTTCACGACCCTGCGCGCTGCCGACCAGACCGCAGCCTACAAGTCACTGCGCAAAGGCATCATGGACTTCGAAAGACGGCAAATTTACCGTGGTCCTGAAAAGTTCATCGAGCTGTCCAAAAACCCGCAGGAAACCGAAGACGCCATTGACGATGCGCTGGCAGACAACCCGGACAACGACGACGTGATGTCGGCCATCGTTCTGCAGGCTGGGCCCAAAAAAATCGTTGCAGTGCGCCAGAACAGCGAAACCATTGAAATTACCGGCGATGGCTTGAAACCTGCGCAGTCCGGCCTGTCCGACAAGGCGGCACCCAACATCAGGATACGTCCCGGCGCCTTGATCCGCGTGACCAAAACACCCAAAAACACCTGGGAGATCACGCAATTGCCGGAGGTCGAAGGGGCTTTCGTGGCCCTCGACCCGCGCAGCGGGGCAGTGCGGGCGCTGGTCGGCGGGTTTGACTACCAAAAGAACAAGTTCAACCATGTCACCCAGGCCTGGCGCCAGCCTGGCTCCAGCTTCAAGCCCTTTATTTATTCGGCGGCGCTTGAAAAGGGCTTCACGCCGGCAACCGTCGTCAACGACGCGCCGCTGTTTTTCGACGCCGGCGTCACTGGCGGCCAGCCCTGGGAGCCGAAGAATTACGACGGCACGTTTGACGGCCCCATGAGCCTGCGGCGCGGCCTGGCCAAATCCAAAAACATGATCTCGATCCGGGTGCTGCAGGCCGTAGGCGCCAAAAATGCCCAGGAATGGCTGACCCGGTTCGGTTTCGATGCCGACAAACACCCCGCCTACCTGACCATGGCGCTGGGTGCCGGTTCGGTGACGCCGCTGCAAATGGCTATCGGTTATTCGGTGTTCGCCAATGGTGGTTACCGCGTGAACCCTTACCTGATCACGAAAATCACTGACCAGAAGGGGCGTGTCGTTGTCGAAACCCCCGTGCCGGGACTGGACGAGTCGGTGCGCGGCATCGATGCGCGCAATGCCTTCATCATGTCCAGTCTCTTGCAGGAAGTCGCCCGCACCGGCACCGCTGCCAAGGCGCAGGCCACACTGAAACGGCCTGACCTGTACGGCAAGACCGGCACGACCAATGACTCGATTGACACCTGGTTTGTGGGTTACCAGCCGACGCTGACGGCTGCGGTCTGGATGGGCTACGACACACCGAAAACGCTGGGCGACCGGGAAACCGGCGGCGGCTTGAGCCTGCCGATCTGGATCAACTTCATGGAGTACGCCCTCAAGGGCGTGCCGGTGACCGAATTCACGCCGCCTGAAGGCGTCGTCAATATCGGCGGCGAATGGTTTTATGACGAATACGCCAGGGGCTCGGGCATCAGCAGTGTGGGGCTTGCCGACAAGCGCGTGCCGGGCACCGGCGCGGACAACCCCGTCCAGGGCCAGCCGCTGCCGCCCGGTGCCGCGATTCAGTCGCCGCCTCCCAGCGACGAAAGAAAGCGGATTCTGGATCTGTTCAAGAACTAGACCCGCAGGCAGGCGCGGTGAACACCAGCGCTTGCCCGGCCTGTTCGCTGGCATAACGCGACAGCCCGGCAAACAGTTCGCTGCCGTCCTTGGTGTCCCGCCATTGCCTATCGACCAGCTTGTAGTGAAACCCGCCACCACGCGCCGCCAGCCAGATTTCCTGCAGCGGCTTTTGCAGATTGATGATGATCTGGCTGCGGTTGGCAAAGGTCAGCGTGACCATGCCGCCGGTGCGCTGGTTGTCGACATCGGCATCGGTCTCATCGTTGATGCCGTCGCAGGCGGTTTCAATGGCCTTGAGCGCGGCCTCCGCATGGTCCAGATAATCCAGGTCCGTCATTACAATCCCATCATGTTTGCAAGATTCCACATTCAATCTCAAATTCTAGGCCGTGGTCGTGATCTCTTCGCAGGTCATGGCCTTTGCACCCTGGCGCTCGCGCTGGCCGGCACCGTCGGCCTTGGCGCCTGCGGCCAGAAAGGCCCGCTGTTTTTCCCGCCGCCGCCCAAAGCGGTTTTGGCGCCAGCTGCCACCCCGGCCACGCCTGCGACTGCACCAGCGCCCGTGACCACGTCAGACCTTCCGCAGCCGCCTCCCGCAGCGCCCCAGACGTCGGCACCGCGATGAGCCTGGCACCCACCCCGATCGCCCCTCTGACAGACCTGCCCGGCGCGCCCCAGCTTGCGTATCGGCACGGCCGGCTGTACCTGGAGCAAGCCAGCCTGGAGGCTTTGGCCCGCGAACACGGCACGCCGCTGTTTGTTTATTCCAAAGCGGCCATGCTGGCTGCGCTGGCCGCGTACCAGCAAGGGTTTGCCGGGCGTGACGCACAGATTTGTTATGCCATGAAAGCCAACTCCTCACTGGGAGTCCTGCAGGTGTTTGCCCAGGCCGGATGCGGCTTCGACATCGTCTCGGGCGGCGAACTCGAACGCGTGCTGGCCGCCGGCGGGGATGTTCGCAAGGTCATTTTTTCGGGCGTCGGCAAGACCCGCGCAGAAATGCAGCAGGCCCTGGCCGCCGGGATCGGCTGTTTTAACGTCGAAAGCGGGGCCGAGCTCGATGTGCTGTCGGAGGTCGCGCTGGCCACGGGCCAGGTGGCACCGGTCAGCATTCGCGTCAATCCCAATGTGGACCCCAAAACGCATCCGTATATTTCGACAGGCCTGAAGGGCAACAAGTTCGGCGTGGCGCATGAGGACGCGCTGCGCATCTATCGGCACGCGGCATCGCTGCGGGGCTTGAAAGTGATGGGCATCGACTGCCACATTGGCTCGCAAATCACCGAGGCCACGCCCTACCTGGATGCGATGGACCGGG